>Ga0187850_10000216_pt1 | contig 79215 bp, 81 predicted proteins | sample June2016WEW_4_15_FD_132436 | JGI IMG/M metagenome (GOLD analysis project Ga0187850, IMG submission 132436) | Peatland microbial communities from SPRUCE experiment site at the Marcell Experimental Forest, Minnesota, USA - June2016WEW_4_150 | ecosystem: Environmental > Terrestrial > Soil >...
TCTTTGCCGCGATGTCCCAGCGTCGGACGCGCCAGTTGCTGAAGGACATCTTCCTTGACCAGCACAGGTCCAGGAATGAACAATCTTGGGGGTTTTCTCCAGTCAGCCATAAACTTCTCCTCTTAATAAAACGTTAGTGTTTATTTATCACCAGCCCGGTATAGACCTTCGGATAAAAGAAAGTCGATTTCTGAGGCATCCTTTCGCCGGTTGCGGTGACCATTTCAATTTGTTTCATTTTTGTCGGGTTCATAAATAAGGCGGCCTGTTTGGCGCCTTCGTCAACCTGTTTTATAGAATCGTCTATTCCTTCACCGGTATCTTTTATATACTCGATATTTGCGCCTTCTGCGAGGATTTTTTCGTCGATGCCAAGGTGCTTTTCGATAATGAGCTTGTGCAGCACGGCCACGTCCAAGGATTTCCAATGTTCGCTTTTGTCCGGTGCGACGGCATCCATAAGTCGCTTATCTTTCAGCGAGGCGACGTGAAATGCGCCGTCGGCTGTGTATATACCGAAGGCATTTTTGTCGGCATCGAATTCGGCCTTCATCTTGTCCGACATTTTTTGCCTGGCCTGTTGTTTGGATTTTTCGTTATCGAAGGCAAAGGTTGTCAGGTCAAAGTCCTTTTTCAGTGCAGCGAGAAACTTTTTACTGTCATAGGCCTTGACATTTTGTATAAGCCGATGTGTTGCCAGTATAAGCAAACCCTTCTGCTGCGTATTGACGAAGGCGGTCAGGACATATTGAGCCGATGGTTCGCCCGTTTCCTTATAATAATTGAGAGCGGTTTCGTATCTGTGATGGCCGTCGGCTATGACGCAGGTCTGCGTGCTCATCATTTTTGTGATTGCATCGATATCGTTGTTGTCCGTAACGGCGAACAGCCGATGGCGGACGTTCTGCTCATCAACGAAATCGATAAGCGGCTTTTGCTTCATTGCTTTTTTGATGGTTTTGTCGGCGATGTTTTTGGCGTCCTGGTAGAGCATAAAGATAAGGCCGAAACTTGCCTTGGTTGCCCTTCGCAGGTTCAGGCGGTCCGCCTTTGGCCCGGTAAGCGTGTATTCGTGGGGCTTAATGTTTTTGCCCAGCTCTTCGAGCTTTGCGAGCGCGATAAAGCTCAATCGCTGCGCCTTTGTGCCTGCAATTTCGAAATCCTGGACATATCCGTAAACGCTGTCATTGGTGTCGCGTTTGAGTGCGCCCGTCTGAAACCAGTCGTTAATCAGTTTGGCTGCTCGCGTATATTGATTATTGTCAGGGCTGTCGGATGTGGTTGTTTTGCCTTTGGTAATCTGGGCGATGTTATATTTGCTTTTTTTGTAGAGCCGGTCCTGGAGGTCGGCGTCTATGACGTCATAGGGGGGTGCAATACAACTCCCGACGTCGCCTACGACCGCCTCGTTGAACCTGTACGCCTTAAATGCTTTAATTTCCATTTTCACACGCAGAATACCGCTATAACTTTGGGTTGTGACTACTGGTAAACCCCACAATGTTAAGCTGTTCAACTTGTTGCACAAAGGCAAAAGGATACCAGATTGAGATGCGGTTTGTCAATCGACAGGAAATGTTTTTTTGATTGCACAAATGACTCTCAGATGATACCGACCAGGACGAATCTCAGCTCTTTTTCGAAGACGATATGGCTGCATTTGCCGCAATTTTGAGCGAGGGGAAGAAGAATTTATAAGGCAGATAATAAATGCGGAGCAAATGTAATCATTGAAAATTATCCCGACGCTTAATATACTGCCCTGTTGAGATGATTTTATCTTTTAGGCAGAAAGGGCGGTTAATATGCTTGCGAAATTCTTGAATTTCATCCGAACGGATATCTGGCGGATGCGTTTGCGAGACCACTCACGAGGCAAGTCGCTTTTTATCCGGTTCCTGCGAATAGTGGCTCTTGCAGTCCGCGGCTTTAATGAGAACAGGTGCAAATTCAGGGCGTCCGCGCTGACTTTCTTCTCGTTGCTTTCGATTGTGCCGGTTATTGCGCTTATGTTCGGAATTGCCAAGGGATTCGGCCTGCAGGAGCGCGTAGCAGCGCAGATTCTCGAAAAGATGAAAGGTCAGGAGGAAGTCGCTAATAAGGTTATTACTTTTGCAAATTCACTCCTCGACAGAGCGAGCGGCGGCGTCATCGCCGGGGTGGGTGTCGTCTTCTTGTTCTGGGTCATCATCAGTTTGCTTAGCAATATCGAAGGTTCCTTCAATGATATATGGGGCGTAGTTAAGCCCAGGACTTTTGCAAGGAAATTCAGCGATTACCTGGTAACGATGCTGGTGTGTCCGATTCTGCTGGCCATAGCCAGCGGGGTAACGATTTTTCTCAGCAGCCAGATTCAAACGCTAAACGAAAAAATTCCAATGTTGAAGGACTTTGGGCCGGTGTTTTGGCTGGCGATGAAACTGCTGCCTTATCTGACTATCTGGGTTTCTTTCACGTTTATTTTCATTTTTATGCCGAATACGAAGGTTAGATTTGTGTCCGGCCTGATAGCCGGAATGGTCGCCGGCACTTTATTCCAGCTAGTCCAGTGGGGATACGTGAATTTCCAGGTTCAGATTACCACAAGATACGCCATATACGGCAGTTTCGCCGCGATGCCTCTATTTTTGCTCTGGCTTCAGATAAGCTGGCTTATTATTTTGTTCGGCGCGGAAGTTTCGTTTGCGCATCAAAACGTGGAGACATACGAATTTGAGCCGGATTGCCTTTCGGCGAGCCATTCGTTCAAGACACTGCTTTCGATTCTTATTACTCAACGGCTTGTACACAGGTTTTGCGCCGGCGAAAAACCCAGTAACGCTTCCGGGCTTTCGCATGAGCTTGAAATTCCCGTCCGGCTGGTCAGGCAGCTTTTGTATGACCTGTCGGAATCCGGCATTCTGTCGGAGGTCAAAAAAGGAGAAGACAAAGAGCTTGCGTATCAGCCCGCCACGGATGCTGATAAAATTACCGTTAAATTTGTTATCGACCGGCTTGAGCAGCGGGGCACTTCCAGCATACCGGTGCTTCGGTCCGCTGAAATGGACAAGCTTTCCGATTGTCTGCGGCAGTTCGACGCGACAATCGGAAAATCGCCGGCAAACATGCTTTTGAAAAACCTGTAATCTGCCGGTTTATGTTTGCCTAACAAACTGGTCTTGGGGCACAGTTATTTTTTGCCGCCGAATATTCCTTTGACGCCTTCAACGGCGTTCTTGCCCGCTTCGGTAGTAGTTTTCATGGCGCCTTTGCCTAATTCGCCGGTTTTGCCGAGCGTCGAGCCGATTCCTTTAACCATATCATCGGGCAGTTTTCCCGCACCCTGCTTAACGATGCTGGTAGCCAGTGCGCCCATAACCTTCGACACAAGTGTGGCTGTGCTGAGTTTTTTGTCCGTGCCGAGATTTTCCATTACTATCGGGTCGAGCTTCAAGCTGACGGTATCGCTTTTGCCGGGGATAGGCAGCAGTTTTACCCTGACGTCGGTGTTGGTTATTTCCAGCTTGTTGACGGTCAGGTTTTTGCCCGGTTTTTCGGTTTTTGGCGTTGCCGATTTTTCTTCTTTGGGCATCTTGTCCAATATTTCGTTGAGGTTATTCGTCAGTCCTTTTTGCTCAATTGTCAGCTTCGTGTCGTTGAGCTTAATCAGTTGTATTTTTATTGTGTCGCGCATTAGCGAGCCGATATCGAGATTTAGCACTCCATCGCCAAGCTCCAGCAGCGTTTCATTGGCGTAACCGGGCGGATTTCTGACCACAAGGTCTTTAATCGTGACCTGCCCGCGCATAATCGACAAGCTGATGTTCTTAACCGTAACTTGGACGCCGAGGGTGCTGCTGGCCACTTTTTCGACTTCGTTTTTAATCATTCCTGCACCGAACAAATAGATGCCGACAATCAGGACAAGCAGGATTACCGCAATCGACACGACTGCGTAAACAATTGTTTTTTTTGCCGATTTCATTTTGTTGCCCTCCGAAAGGTTTAAATTGGTTGCTGAGTTTAGGTATCATAAATTTTATCCACATCATTATCATAGTATTTTAGAACCTGTACATTGCGCCTGCAAGGATAGATATTGTGTAATCCTTATCGACTATCGGGCTGTTGCGAATGTTACTGTCTAACAAGTAATAAGTTATGCTTGTAATCAGGGTCCAATTGTCATTGAGCTGGTAGTTCGCGTCAAGTCCGACAAACCAGTTGACGGATGCGCCCGGGTCGTATGCGGGCCTGCCCGGCCGTGCCTCGTCCTCGCGGACGCCGTAATAATAATTGGCAAGATTGTTGCTGAGCAGGGCAACGCCGACCGAAGGCGATATCTTTGATTTTTCAAATTTGAATGGTTTGACGTATTTTACCCGAAATTCCTGCCCTTCATGCTGCGCCAGCGCATCGGTGAGGATTCTCGCATAAAGATTGCCCCAGTCGCCCGATATCCCGAATTCGCCGCCGACGTCAAAACTCATATGCCTGTCATGCATTCCGTCAAAATCCTCGCTTCTGTCCGCGTCATAGCCGTCGGTACGTATTTTGCCTATGAGGTCAAATGTCATATTGGAATCGGAAAACACCCGGCAGCCCGCGGTATCGATAAAGAAATAAAACGGTGCCCTGACAGCCGCGATGACCGGTATTGGATAAACAATTGTGTGCATTCCCTTATATGGTTCGACCGTAATCCATGCGCCGGGGCCTGCCAAAAGCATTGAGTTGGGGTCCGTCTGTGAGAGTTGGTTGTTACCTTCAGCCAGGCCGGCTGTGCAAATAAACAGCGTCAGCGAAATTATCAGTATCTTATTTGCCATCTATAAGCATCCTTTCAAGTTCGGTGATTTTCCCGACTACCCGTCGGCGTTAAATCTTCTTTTCAACTACGCCTGATTCATATTTATCGTCAACCACCGATGTTTATCTTGCCCGTATTTTTTATCGAAATTTCCCGTTGCGGGAACGGTATTGTCAAGCCGTTGCTTTCCAGTGCGATTTTAAGCTTGGCGGTAGTGTCGAAGTAAACATCCCAGTAATCCGCTGATTTTACCCACGGGCGAACGACAAAATTTACGGAGCTGTCGGCAAGCGCTGAGACAGCCACCATTGGGGCCGGGGTTTTGAGTATTCTCGCGTCAGCGGTGAGCACGCCTTCGAGGACCTCTTTGGCCTTCTTGATGTCGTCGCCATACGATACGCCAACCGTCAAATCGATTCTTCTTGTAGCGTTGGCGGTATAATTGCTGATAGTGCTTCCGGTTACCTGGGCGTTGGGAATTATGATGCGGATGTTGTCGAGGGAATCGAGCACCGTATTGAGAATCTGAATTTCCCGAACTGTTCCCTGGATTCCCGCCACTGTCACATAATCCCCGATTTTGAAGGGCTTGAAAATTACCATAAGTATGCCGGCGGCAAAATTAGACAGCGAACCCTGCAGGGCGAACGCGACCGCCAATGCCGCGGCACCGAGAACAGCAATCGCCGCCGTCAGCTTTATGCCAATCTGGTCAAGCGCCGCGATAATCACGAACGCGAGCAGACCGAAATAGCACAAATGCTGCACGAAGTTAACAAGGATTTGCTCAACGTGTGCCTTGGTCATTGCCCTGCCGATAAGCGTAGAAATCCACTTTGCCAGCCAACGGCCGATTACGAAGACAAGAATCGCCGCCAGAAGGTCAACGGCGAAAGCGGTACCTTTTGTAATCAGGAAATTTTTTATTATTTCGGCCATGTTTTGCGGCCCGGCCTTGGCGGCATCGGTCATGGCTTGAGCGGTGTTTACATCCTGTGCCATCACGGGGATAACGCTTATAAGCAGGATTCCCAATATGACCAGAAAATAAATACTTATCTTTTTGATTTGAAGTTTCATTTGATACCCTCAAAAAACATGTTCAAGCTTATCCTTTCCCAAAATCGCCGGCAAGGCGACGTTAATCGCTCGGTTTTGTGTATCGTGCCTATTGTTGTAAAATTTCTTCAAATCCGCAAGCAGAAAACGGCCTCCGGGATTCCAATCAGCCCTTGCGAAGGATGTCGCGGATATCGGTCAGCAGCATAACCTCAGGCGACTGGAGAGCCGGCTCGGATGGCTTTGCTGCTTCATTTCTTTTCAGGGTGTTAATCCCCTTGACCAGCATAAAAATCGCGAAGGCAATAATGGCGAAGTCAATGACGGTCTGGATGAAATTGCCGTAATTGAGCGTTACCGCGGCGGTTTTCTCCGTTGCATCTTTCAGCGTTATGACCCGCTTGCTGAAGTCGATTCCGCCTATAAGCAGTCCTATCGGCGGCATTATCACGTCTGCGACAAAGGACGACACGATTTTCCCGAATGCTGCGCCTATCACGATGCCGACCGCCATATCCACCACGTTACCCCTGACCGCGAACGCCTTGAATTCCTGTAACCATTTCATAGCTGTCTCCTTTTAGTTTATCCACTTGATATTGACTCGCACGCTGTTTGTTGATTATTGAAGTGCCGCGGGTAAAGTTTGCTGTTTTTGCCGAAGTTTGTCAATGGCTTTGAGAATGAAACAAGGAAGGTTATGGCTCAACAGAAACCACGGGCTTTGTCACTTTTTGCTTTCGAGGGCTTTTAACAGGTCGGGGTCGATTGCTTTGCCTAACCGTTCAGCGATTTTTATGTGCTTCAGGGCCAGGTCGTAATCCGCTGTTTTGTAATAGGCAAGCCCCAGGGCGTAATGAGCGTCAGCCATTTTCGGCGCAAGCTCCACCGTTTTCAGATGGCTTTTGATGGCATTCGCGTAGTCGCCTTTCTGGAAATATGTGACGCCAAGCTGATAATGGATGTCGGCGTTGTCCGGTTTTATGCGGGCGGCCCTGCTGTACTGCTCAATGGCGGCGTCGAAATCGCCTTTGCTGAAATAAACACTGCCGAGATTCGCCATCGCCTCGTACATATTCGGATTGACTGCCAGCGCCTTGAGATATGCGTCGATTTCGTTTTCCGGCTGATTGAGTTTGTCGTAGCAGACGCCCATGCTGAGATATGCTTCCGCCATGTTGGAATCAAGCCGTATTGCGGCGGTGTATTCGTTTATCGCGTCATTAAACCATTCGCGTCTTTGATAAGCGTTGCCAAGATTGTAGTGGGATTTTGCGTCGTCGGGGCTGATTTTTGCCGCGGCCTGATACTCGGTTATCGCGTCATCTACGCGGCTTTTCAGCAAGTAGATATTGCCGAGATTCATTCGTGATTCCGCCAGCAACGGGTTGATATAGACGGCCCACTGCATCGAAGCCATCGCCTGGTTGACGTTGTTGATATCTTTGTAAACGTTGCCGAGGTTATTGAAGAAACAGCCCAGTGCCTGTCGCTTATTCAGGTTGGTCATATAAATAGTGCTGGTTTTGGGGACATTGAACTGCTCAATGTAGTAGTTGTCGGGGGCGACGCTGCCGTGATGTGTGGCCTCGATATTGAATCGTGTTTTGCCGTCGTCGTATCTTACGAAGAAATGCCCCGGCACAACTACGCCGTAGAGTGGCAACCCCAGCCGTTCACCGATAGCTAAATATAGCACCGACAAGCTCAGGCAATAACCCTGGCGTCTGTCCATAACCGAGTGCAGAAACAGGTCGTATGGGTCGGTGGCTTTATCGATTGTTTTGAACTTCAATTCATTGAACAGGTAATTGTTAATAATGGGTATGGCTGCAGCGCCCATCGGCTCGTTTTTTGCTTCGAGCCGGCTGCGGATTTCCGTCGCGATATCGTCTAACTGCCGCTGGTAATTCCTGCCGCCGACCATATCGCTCCACGATTCTGAGACAATCAAAGCTGCTGTCCCCAGGTCGATCTGCTCAGGCGGCAGTCGCAAAACCGCCTCGATTGATTTGACGTACAGACCTTCGAGATTCGCGTTTGCCAATGGCTCATCTGCTGATAAGCAGGGCGTAACGCCCAAAGCGATTATCGAACAGATTGTCAGGTAAAAAACTGTTTTCATAAAATTACGATTCACGTATTACTCTTCAGTCATCTCCAGCTCAGCCGGCCGTCTGCTGAACAGGTCTATTTGTCGCCACTTGCCGCTCTTGAATCTTATACGGTTGGCCAGCCCCGCTGCGATGATGCTAATTGTTGCCGCCGCCCAGGGACCAAGCGACCCGTAGTTCGGGAACACCTTTATTATAACAAATCCGCCCAGTGCGAGAATAACCGCCGCCCCCAGCGCGAAGATTGCCAGCCAGACCGTGTCGCCCGCCCCGCGTAATGCCCCGCTGTAAACTGTTCTCGATGCGTAGAAAAGCTGGTAAATAGCGGCGAAAACAAGCACTTCTGCCCCTATCTGTATTACCATATTATCTGATGACCACATCCGCATAAATATCCTGCCGAATAACAAAAAGCTCAACCCCACAACCCCCATATATATAAGAGCAGCACGCAGGCACAATCGGGTTTGCTTGATTGCCGTTTGGTCTTTATCCGCGCCGATGGATTTGCCGACGGCCACTGTTATAGCGGTCTTTAGTCCTTCGATGGGCATTGTGGAAAGATTTATGCAGGCAAGCGCGGCGCTCGTCGCTGCCTGCGTCTCTTTGCCGAACCTGCCCACTAACCAGAACAGTATCGCTCCCCATACGCCCGCGCTGAACGCCAGCTCAATCCCCGCGGGCAGTCCCACTTTTAGCAGGTCCGCCATTTTTCGCAAATCGGGCTTGAGCATACTCATACTTGCGTACTCGGTCCTGAAGCCGCCGCCAAGAAACGTCGCCATTCTTATCCCGCCGCCGACCGTTATGCCGATTACTGTTCCCCACGCAGAACCCGCGATTCCCATCGCCGGGAAACCGAATTTGCCGAAAATCAGCGCGTAATTCATCACGAGATTGACGACTTGCGCGATAAGCGCCGCATACATCGAAAGCAGGGGCCTGTGAATACCCATAAAAAACTGCACTCCCGCCCATACGAACACCACCGATATGTTGCCGAAGAGCATAATACGAAAATAGATGACCTCCAGCTCGACAACTTCCGGCTCGTGGCCGAACGACCTGAATATCGCAGGCGCGAGTGGCCAGCATATGCCTAAAATCAAAAGCGAAAACGCCGTCCCCATATAGACCGCCTGCCAGAAGTAGCTGGTGCATTCCTTTTTTTGCCTTTTCCCATAACACTGGCTTACGTATGTGCCTAAGCCGGCGAAAATGCCCATCACGCATGCGGACGGTATCGAGGCGGTGAATCCCGCGGGCAGCACCGCCGCAAGGGCGGCCGTTCCCAACCGCGAGACCATTATCCGGTCAACAAACTGCAGAAGCGTAAAAGAAACGGTTGTAATGACAATCGGCCCCGCCAGTTTGAGCATAAACTTTAGCGAGGTCTCATCAACGACAAGTGGCTTGGTCTGGGTGTTCATTTACAATAGCAGTTTAGTTTATCTAACAGGTATTCCGTCGAAATGCCTGTGATTTGGATTGTTTTGACGGGTGAGGTCAGGCCGGAGGTGATTGTTATTGCGTTCTTTTTGACGCCAAGCGTGTCGGCTAAAAATTCCACAAGCGATTCATTGGCTTTGCCTTTTTCCGGCGCAGCCGCGAGTTTTATCTTAAGCATACCCCCCAATAGACCTGCTACCGCTGTTTTGCTCGAACGGGGAACGGCCTTGACTGAGAAGATGACCGCATTAGCCGATTGTTGTATTTTCAACTGCTCCATATATCGCGGCACTCAGGACATGTCCGTTCTTTCGCGGAGGTTTGCACCGATGGCAAGCTGGACGTATTTTTCAATCTGTTCAGCCAATTCATTAAGCGACGGCAGCTGGAAATCCTCGAAATGCCCCGGCACAAATTCGCCGTTGAGGGCCTTTTTGAAGACCCGCACGCGAATAAGTGACGGCTGTGAACTGGTCTTCGTGTAGTCGTTGTCTTTGTGTTCGGTCAACTCGACCCGCCAGTCCTCGCTTATAAAGACCAGGCACTTACCCGTATAAACGGCCGTCGGGAAATACTCATATAACGATTTCAGCGTTTCCATCGCCGATTATTATACACCGGCCGGCCGCAAGAGCAAAGCATCCTTGTCTGTCAAAGATTGAAAGATTATATTATCAGGGTTATTGTGAAAGGTTGGTGGAATCAGAAGAAAAATGGGAGGTCTTAAATGGAAAAGTTATCTGCAATTCTGTTAGTTATAATGATAAGTGCTGCCTCGTGTGCAACGAATCGGGAGAAAGAATCAGGCAAGGAGAATATACCTTCGCTTGAGCCGCCTAAGGCGATTAATGATGACTGGAGCAAATGGCTTGTCGGCAACTGGCAGGGCACGGCGAAATCGGATTTCGGTCAGCACAAGGACTGGGTAAAAGGCAAATGCCGGCTGAACATTGAATTGGCCCTGAACGGCCAGTTTGTTATCCGCAAAGGTCAGTCCCAAATAACAGGACTATCCGACGAATACATTCAACAACTCAAAGGGCAGCGCCTGTCCGATTCGGACATCGAAAAGATGCGCAATTCAACCTTCGAGAGCTTGGAAGTTTATACAACAGACCCGAAAACCGGAGAGATTACCGGCTACCTTTTCGACAGTTTGCGTTGCATTGCCAAAGGCACCGGCAAACGCGAAGGCAATAAAGAGATTATGAACTGGGTCTGGTCAGGCCAGGGGCAGGGTTCGAGTATGCGCGTCACCGAAAAAATAAGCGATGACAGGTTTATCTCCACCGAAAAATACACAATGCCCGACGGCAGCGCAATGGAAGATAAAGCGGAAATGACCCGCAATTAAAAGATGCCAGACCCGGAACGCAGAAGCGATTCGTATCAGCCGGCCTGGTTGGACAGGTACTGAGGAAGACCCATCTGTTTAATCTGGTCCTGCTGCGTCTCGATTTCATCGACGTGAGCGTCTTCGTCCTTCAAAATCGCATCCAGGAGTTCCTTCGTGGCGTTGTCGCCTACTTCCTGCGCGAGTTTAATCGCCGCGTTGTACGACTTGACAGCTCCCATTTCCGAGGCAAGGTCGTTATCGAATTGCTTTGGCACGTCGGCGCCGATATGAATGTCGCTGAGTTTATTGACTATTGGCGTGCCCTCGAGAAAGAGCATGCGCTCGATGAGCTTCTCAGCGTGCTTCATTTCCGTAACCGCCCTTGACTGTATCAGTTTCCCGAGCTTCCCATAGCCCCAGTTTTCGACCATTTCCGCATGAACCATATACTGGTTGATTGCGCCCAGCTCATCGGCGAGTAAGCCGTTGAGCGCCTGAAGTAATTTTGCGTTACCTTTCATTTTAGTAACCCCTTTCCTGAATCAAAAAGTAATGTCTCGCTTTCCTGCCTCACAGCAGCATTCTAAAAAGAACAGATTTCGCCCGTTAGATTAACGTTCTGTCACTCCCTCGTCAAGACGAAAAGTAAGCAAAAATGCCGATTAACATTTATCGTTTTTGGGGCGGTATCAACGCTTCCAGTAACGGCTTGCGGAATGAGTTGGTATTCAGGTCATACACGCCGAAGTATTCACCGCAAAAGTCCCAGTATGCGAAGCTAAAGCCCCGCTCAATCACGGTATCGGCGACGAATTTGGTCCAGAGGACGCGGGAGTCCATATCGGCCTTGCTGTTTGCGCCGAACTCGCCTATGAAAATCGGGCGGTTGTTCTTTTTCGCCCAGGCCGCGGCATCGTCAAAGTCCTTTGTTATCATTTGCTTTTCCGAATCCGTCCCTGTCCATTTTGTGCCTAACCAGGCGTTTGAGTCAGCCGCCCAGTGGGCTCCCTGATGAGTAAATTCGTATGGCAGGTAATAGTGTGCGGTAACGATTATGTTGGGGTCATTTTTGGGCAGCTCGAGGGTGTTGAGCATGCGGATATCGTTGTAGTTGGCCGGGCCGAATATAACCGTCCTTTTCGGGTTTGACTTGCGAATAACAGCGAGAGCATCTTTGAGAAGTTTATTCCACTTGTCGGCATTCAGCTTATCATGCGGCTCGTTGAGAGGTTCGAAGACGACAGAAAGGGGGTAATCCTTGTAGTGCTCCGCAATCTGTTTCCATATTACGAGAAATCTTTCTTTGTGGCCTGCCGGGTCTTTATAAAGCTCGTTATAGTGATGCATAGTGACTATCACAATTACTTCCCGCTGCATTGCTTGGAAGATGACCCAGTCCATTCTTGTGAAGAAGTTAGGGTCTATTGTGTAAGGTTTTTCAGTCAGTGCGTGGGCGGACCAGCAGACCGGGAAGCGGAATGAAGTAAACCAGGCTTCTCTTGCGATGTTAAAATATTGCACTTTGATGGGGGAGCCCCAGTCGCCTTCTTTCGGCGCCTCGAGGGCATTGCCGAAGTTGATTCCACGATTGATGATTTTGTTGATTTCAAGAGCGTTCGGCTCTATGTAGGCATTGCAGGCGGACTCAAACGCAACTATTACCATTAAACATACGGCAAAAAATACTCGCTTCGACATAATTTTTCACTCCAATAATAAAAACAGGATGCATAGTTTAACTTACTTTTTCGGCGGAATCAACGCTTCGAGCAGTTCTTTGTGCCAGGATTTGGTTTGCAGGTCATACATTCCGAAAACCGAGCAGAATTCCCAGTATGATATGCTGAATCCGCGTGATATTGCCGCATCGACGACACACCTGGTCCAGCGGACGCGGGAATCCATATCTGCTTTTTCGTAGGCACCGAACTCGTTTAAATAAATCGGCCGGCTGCTCTTTTTTGACCACTCGGCAGCGATATCAAAATCCTTTGCTATTCGTTGTCTTTCATCTTCCGAGCCGACCCATTTTGTGCCCAGCCATTTTTCGGAATCCTTAATCCAACTGGCTCCCTGCTGGGTGAATTCCTGCGGCGAGTAATAGAAAATGCTGACAATTATATTGCGGTCGTCTTTGGGCAGTTCAAGGCGGGAAAGATTCTCAATGCAGGAAAGCCCGGCGGCGCAGACGACAATCATCCTGTTAGGATTGGAATTGCGAACAGTAGCAATCGTCTCCTTCAAAAGTGAATTCCACTTGTCGGCGTCGAGTTTTTCCAGCGCCTCCATTAAAGGGTCGAAGATAAGGATGTCAGGGTAATCCTTGTATCGCTCCGCGATTTGCTTCCACATAGCGACGAATTTGTCTTTTTGCCCGTCGGGGTCGCTGTATAGCTCATCGTAGTGATGGGTGGTAAGCACAACGGGGATATTTCGAGACAGGCAGTTGTTGATTGCCCAGTCGATTCTTTTGAAAAAATTCGGGTCTATGGTGTAAGGCGGTTTATTCTCGGCGTGGGCGTTCCAGCGGACAGGCAGCCGAATCGAATTAAACCCGGCGTCTTTGATTATCTGGAAATATTCGTCTTGGAGAGTAACGCCCCATTCGCCTTCTGTTTTGGGCGAGTCGAGTGCGCCGCCGATATTGATGCCCCGACCAATAAGTTTGTTCATTGTAAATGCGCTTGCCTCGGCGTAGCTCTTCGGCGAAGCCGGGTTTGGTTCTCCTGCCGCCGCGCAGGCGGATATAAACAGCGTTATTGCTATCAGGACTATGACAGACAATACCGGCTTAGACATGATTCTTCACTCCATCCAATTCTTAAAATACGTAATCCGGTTCAAAATTGCGCCTTAGCGCCGTTTCCAAAAGGGCAGTTTAACATTTTGTCATTTCCGTGAAACTGGTCAAGTTGAAAATCCGCTCGCAAAATTGATTACTATTTTTGCTCCTTACGCCCGATTTTTTTTGACAAAATCACCTTCGGCTGTTACACTCTTTCCTGATTTATTCACGGATGGTCATCATACAACTACAGAGGGTGATAAAGGGTTTTCGGCTTGCGGTGAGCTTGTCGAAGCCGCTGTTTCAATAACACGGACGTTATTTGCGACGGGTAACCTTTGTTTATAGTGGCATCGTTTTTTCCGCTCTTGGCGGATTTATAAAGGAGTGTGTCTTGGCCGGCGGTGAAGTTGAAAATATCTTCGCTGAAATACTGGTCCGAGCGAGGACTCTCGACCCATTAAATGCACGGAAATGGTTTGAAAACCTTCATCTCGTGCACTTGACGGGCGGGTCGCTCGAAGTCGGCTGCCCCGATGAGGCCTGCGCACAGTTTTTGCAGAATAAATGCAGAAGCGCCTTTACCCGCGCCGCACAGCAGATAACGGGCCATCTTGTCAGCGTGCAGTTTTCCACCAACGGCCAAGTTAAAGAACAATCCCCTGAAGAAACTCACAGGATATCGCCCACCCTTCACCCCGATTATACCTTCGAGAATTTCGTCGTCGGGCCCTGCAATCGGCTCGCCCACGCAAGCTGCATAGCCGTAAGCCAGTCGCCGGGCGATACGTATAATCCATTGTTTATCTATGGGAATTCCGGATTAGGCAAGACCCACCTGCTTCAGGCGGTCTGCCACGAAGTAAAGCGAAAATTCGCGTCAGCGGTGATTCAATTGTTAAGCTGCGAGGGGTTCGTAAACAGTTTCATTCAGGCAATCGAAAAGGGTGATTTGCCCGGTTTCCAGAGCCGCTTCCGCACCGTCGATACCCTTATTATTGATGACGTGCAATTTTTGCGGGAACGCGAGCAGAGCCAGGAGGAATTTTTCCACACCTTCAACGCGCTGTACAGCAATGGCAAACAAATCATCCTCAGCGCCGACAGCCCCCCCGGCGAAATACCCTCTCTCGAAGAGCGACTCATCAGCAGGTTCAACTGGGGCCTGGTAACCAGAATCGACCCGCCGAGTTACGAGACGCGAATCGCCATCGTGCAGAAAAAAGCGCATCTTCGCGGCCTTGACGTCAGCGAGGAAGTCGCCGGCTACGTCGCGCAAAAGGTGCACGCCAATATCAGGGAGCTTGAAGGCGCATTGACGACGATATACGCGGTATCGATGACGACGGGCGAGAAAATCACCCTTGAAATGGCGCAAACCGCGCTGGATGGTCAGGTTGACCTCGGCACAAGGCACATAAGAATCAGCGATATCATCGATACCGTCTCCCGCCATTTTAATGTTCGCTTAGCTGACCTTCAGAGCCAGAAGCGTAGCCAGAGTATAGCCGAACCAAGACAGATTTGTATGTATCTTGCCAGGCAGCTCACGAAGCACAGCTTGGAGGAAATCGGCGGCCACCTCGGCGGCCGGGACCATACCACCGTTATGCACGCCTATGCCAAAATCGAGGACCTCCGCAAAAGCGACCCCAAAATGCACGCCACCCTCGACCAGTTAGCTGGACAAATCACTCAATCCGCCCGCGCTTAGCCATAGAGGATTTTGCCGTTGAAATTTATCCGCCTCTGGCGGAAAGGTTACAGTTCAGATAAAATTGGGTTGATTTGTGTTTTCGACTAAAATTAAAATATGTGTGGTATCCTACAATGAAGCGACCCAAACAACATCAAATTGAAGAAAAAGCTTATGACCAATTCAAGAGTTGCTTACCTATTTATTGGGTTGTGAGGAACCAAACACATGACTATGGTATTGATCGAGAAGTAGAGATTTTTAATCAGAATGCTAATGGTGAAGCAGTTTCAACCGGCTATATATTCAAAGCGCAAGTTAAAGGAACAGAAGATGCTAATGCTTCTAAGAAAGGGGATTTAATAAAATTTCAACTCGAAGTCGATAGAACAAACTATCTGTGCAATGATATTGATGTTCCTGTGTTTTTTATTTTAGCGGATGTTAAAAGCAGTAAGACTTGGTGGTATCCGATCCAGCTCGATAGAGATCTCAAACAAAAGCTCGTCGTAGCAAACAAAGAAGAACAAAAAACAATCACACTGAATATCCCTACGCAGAACATTTTACCGGATACCTTGAAAAGTTTAGTGGCAACATTAGATGACATAAAGATGTCGCACGCATGCGATTCTTTTGTCGAACTTCCTCAAAGAAATTTTGATAATTTATCTTTGAGCTTGGATGAGATAGCGAAACTCGAGAAAGAATTTACAGATAAAGTTTTTGTTGCCAAGATTACCAAGCTATGGCAAAGCAGGAATTACGAGGGTCTGGAAAAAACTTCACGAGATGCTCTTTCAAATGTGAGCAGTTCTACTGCCACAAAGGTCTCTGCAATTCTTTGTATAGAGAACGCTTGTGAGAACAAAATTAAGGAAAGTCCTATTCTGCAGGCCCAACGTGATAAACTGTATTTCAAAACAGCCGTTGCAATAAAAGAGATAACAAAAGATGAAAACAAGAGTTGGAGGTTGTTTTCTGCAATAATCTGGAGGGCTGCTTTGTTGCAAATTGCCTCCTCTGATGATTTTGCATTATATTTAAATAATAAGATGCGCAAAGGAGAAAAAGGTGCTGATGGGACTGATGAAACTGATGGGTTTAATTATATTTGTGATGTGACTCTATTAGTTGCCAGACAACACGCCCTTAAAAAGGTGTTTAGAGCATACAATCAATGTCTCCGATTAATTACTATGGCGTTGAATTTAGAAGAATATTGGATGATACCACAAGTGACCTTGAGAGTTGCACGGGCATTACCTTCGGTGTTCATTCACTTGTGGGGAGAACAACTTGAAGAGACTGCTACTTTATTACGAGATCATTTTAACAATGTTTTAAGAAAAACAGTGGCAATATCTTTTGCTTTAGGAATGTGGGATGACGCAGCTCAATTAGTATATGCGGCTTTTACACTTAATTCACAAAAGGACAAAAAACAATATCAAGACACACATGATTGGGCGATAAAAACGCTTGGTACGATACCCGATGAATCGAGACGTAAAGTGTGGATTGATCATTTGAATGATACATGTAAGATGTACGATCCGGAAAGAAACAAAATTGAAATCGAAGAGCCAGATATTCCTATGGAAGAAGAATATCAGATTTATATCCAAACGGCACAAGCTATGGGCATTAATCTTGATGATTCTAATGATAGGATTGCTCAAATTGTAAATATTGGTTTAAGAGATTATAATCCTGAGAGAGTCCTTAAAAATTGCAAGCATCTTTTTGTCTATATCGGACATTATGGCATTCCAGCCGAAATGCTCAAGCTTTATACGGCTGGTTCAAAATATTTGCGATGCCTAAAAAAAGATGTTGCGATGGGAGGCCAATCTTTAGACGTGATATATGATCTTATGAAACAGGAACATTGTAAGGGTTGTGAATATGTAGATCCATGGCCAAATGATTGGAAATGGACTCGAAGTTGGCAAAACACAGAGTCAGAAAAAGAAACTCATAAAAAATTTAGAGAAAGATTAAATAGGTTTTAATAGGATTATAGGAAATCCGGTGGGAATGATGAGGTCAGCAACCGTTTTTTCCCGCCCATCGCTTCTTGGGAAAATTGACTCCGATTCTAAGTCGGCGTCTGTCTGTGTGCCTTAGAAGTCCGTGTTAGTCAGTGTTATTAAACCAAATCACAGGCGTCGGGGGGCATCCAGTGTGCGTCTTTGCCATCCCACTTTACATTACAGCCAATCGGGTTTGTCATCGGCGTAGTTATCTTTTTGCCTGCGGTAATTTCCGTTAGCGCGTTATCGAGGTCATTTACGGTCATCCTGGCGGTTTCGCGGGGATTGTCAACGCCCCGGCCTGTATAAACGAGCTTTCGTTTTTCATCGAAGACAAAAAAGTGAGGCGTGCGCAGTGCGCCGTAAGCCCGTGCGATATCCTGGGTATCGTCGTAAAGATACGTCCAGGGATATTTGTGCTCTTTCATCCGTTTGACCATATTATCAAACGAATCTTCTGCGTAGGTATTGGGGCTGTTGGAGTTTATGCCGACAAACTTCACGCCCTTGGGTTCGAATTTCTTCGCGGTCTGTCTTGTTACTTCATCCGACCCGGTTACATAGGGGCAGTGATTGCAGGTGAAAAAGACGACTAAGATTTTGGCGTTCGCGAAATCTTTGAGTGAATACGTCTTGCCGTCGGTGGCCCGAAGCGAAAATTTCGGAGCCCCTGAACCAATTGGTAGTGTAAAGGCCATATTAACTCCTGCTATAAATAAGTTTTATCTTCATAACTGTCATTCCCGCGACACGGAGCGAAGCGACGAGCCCGCCTCGGAAAGCGGGAATCCAAGTTTTTAATCTGGATTCCGGGTCAAGCCCGGAATGACACCGCACGAAAAAGCCATTCTCACTTTACGGCTGCTCATATTCTATTGTTCAGCCGATTCAATTAACAGCCCAAATTTGGGAAAATTGACCAGCGTGCAGCGTTAAGGGTACATTTAAAAACGACGTAACCGTATTATTACTAAGCAGTTATCAATAAATGCCCTCATTTACCAAGCCCTTTTTTTGTGCATTTTTGTGCCTTTTCGTGGTCATTTTCGATGTGTTTTTTAAGTCGATTTTTTGCCGTAACTTCTTACCTTATCACGGCTTAAATTCTGGATACGAACAGTCGCATAAAACAACTGTATCAAACAGTTGTATGATACAACTGTTATCCATTTTAGCGCAGGTCGAAAACCCTTAGATTCAAAAATCTTAAAAAATTTTTACTCCTTATCTCAAAAGGACTTATCGATTTTGACCCCATCAGGAAATCCCTTAGTTTTCGTCGAAAGCGCGCAAGTTCGCGCCATAGGATAGAGGGGCGTATGTTCCTCGGTTAGCCCCGCCTCGTGTGGGCGGGGTCATAAAAATTGCATCGAGTATCATTTGAAAAGGAGGGTAAGAGAATGTCAACGATTAACGTAACGATACCTAATTGGCTCGACCGTATTTTCACTTGGCCTGTGATGGTTTGTCGCAGGCGTAAATATGGTTACGACTTTCGCAGGATTTATCTGGGCGAAGGCGAATGGACGATAGTTGACGCCGACGTCTATTATCAGTTGGGCCATCTCAAATGGCACATCAAAGGATGCAACAGAGAAAGATTTTATGCCGTCAGGGATGTAAAAATCGGCCGCTGGCAAACTAAACAATTGGGTTTGCACAGGGAAATAATGGATGCACCCAAAGGTCTTGTTGTTGACCACAAAAACGGCGATTCCCTCGACAATCGAAGGGCCAATCTCCGCTTGGCAACGTATTCACAAAATCATCAAAACGTTCCAAAAAGAAAAAATACTTCATCACGATTCATCGGTGTCAGTTTTAACAAAAGGGGGGAAAAATGGAGTGCTTCCATTGGCTATGAAGGGAAAGTAATATGGTTGGGCTATTTCGACAATGAAATCGACGCCGCACACGCTTATGATGCTGCCGCAAGGAAGTATTACGGCGAATTCGCAAGGTTAAATTTCCCTGACGAACAAAAAGCCGGTCATAGGGGGTAGTATTAGAATAAACCCCTGTGGCCTGAAGGGAGAATAAACGGTTTGCAAAAAGGGGGGGAATTCGTTAAATTACTGAATTGTGCAAAAAACAGATGTTTTCTGTTGTAGTGATAGTTGAGCAGTAGAGCAGTGGACCGCCCCTGCGTCTTGCTGTCGCAAGACAGCAGCAGGGGCTCTGTTGGCCAAGGGCCAACCGGCCGAGTGGCGGAATGGCAGACGCTGGGGACTTAAAATCCCCTGTCCTCACGGGCGTATGGGTTCGACTCCCATCTCGGCCAATTTATTTGCCACGAAGGCACAAAGAGTAAAAAACTTATCGCCTTAGCGGCGGAAAGATTTTAAAACGAGGTGATGTGGAAATGGCGAAAAAGGTTTTCAAACTGGCGGATGTGGCAGAGCCGAATCTGTACAGGGAGGTGTTCCCTTATACCGAGTTTCCGATTACGAAATTCGAGAAGCGGGGCGTGCCTTATGAATTGCCCGAGCAGATATGGATAACGGACACGACTTTCCGCGACGGCCAGCAGGCCCGGCCCCCATATACGCCTGAGCAGGTTTTGAGGATATACGACCTGCTGCACGAGATAGACGGCGATACAGGTCTGATTCGGCAGTGCGAGTTCTTTTTGTATTCGGACCGCGACCGCAAGGTGGTTGAGCTTTGCAAGGCCCGCGGCTACAAGTATCCGGAAATCACCGGCTGGATTCGCGCGGTCGCGGAGGACTTCAAGTTGGTCAAGCAGATGGGGCTTGCGGAGACGGGAATACTAACGAGCGTGAGTGATTATCACATATTCCTGAAGCTTCGCAAGACCCGCGCGCAGGCCATGGCCGGCTATTTGGATATAGCGAAGGCGGCTTTGGACCAGGGTGTTTTGCCGAGATGCCATTTTGAGGATGTAACGAGAGCTGATTTCGACGGGTTTATACTGCCGTTTTCCGCGGAGCTTATGAAGCTGGGCGAGGAGTATAAAAAGCCGGTGAAGATTCGGCTGTGCGATACGCTTGGTTTCGGATTGCCGTGGGCGGGTTCGGCGTTGCCGAGGAGCGTGCCGAAACTTGTCGCGGGGCTTCGCAAAATCGGTGTGCCGGGCGAGCAGTTGGAATGGCACGGGCATAACGATTTGCACAAGGTCGAGGTGAATGCCGCGACGGCGTGGCTTTACGGTTGCTGTGCGGCGAACAGTTCGATATTTGGCGTCGGCGAGCGGACTGGCAACCCGCCACTGGAAGCGATGATTATCGAGCACGCGCAAATCAAAGGGATGATGAAAGGCGTTAATTACGCGGCGATAACCGAGCTTGCCCAGTATGCCGCCAAAGAGCTTGGTTTTGATATACCGAGCAATTACCCGCTGGTCGGCAGGGATTTTAACGTTACGCGCGCTGGTATTCACGCGGACGGCCTGCTGAAAAACGAGGAGATATATAACTGCTTCGATACCAATAAACTGCTGAATCGGCCCGTTGAGGTCGCGATTACGGACAAGACGGGCGCGGCGGGGATAAAGCACTGGATTGAGTCGCGGTTCAAAATGGAAATTATGAAGCATGACCCGCGCGTGATAAAGATAAGAGACCGAATAGCGGCGGAATACGCTTCGGACAGGTCGTCGGCGATATCGGACGATGAAATGTTTAAGTGGATAAAAGAGGCGTTCGGGGATGAGATGCCTCCTTTGAGATAACTTGCCACTAAGGCACTAATGGCTTGGCCATCCCTTACGGGAGGCACGAAGAGATTCAAGTGGTGGAAACGGCGATAAAAGCGGTGGTGTTTGACCTGGGTGAGACCTTGCTGAATTTCGGCAAGGTGGAGACGATGCGGGTCTTCAGGCAAAGCGCGACGCAGACCTACGATTATCTTATGAGCCACGGTCAGCCCGCGGGCAATTTTTGGTGGTATTTTATTAGGAACCAGGTTGCCATCCACGTGAGGACTTTGTGGGGCAATATTACGGGGAGGGATTTTGACGCGTTATCACTGCTGAAAAAATATGGTCTGAGGCGCGGGTATAAGCTGAGCGAGGAGCAGTGGCGGGAGGTTGGGTGGCTGTGGTATGAGCCGTTGAGCAGGATAGCGAAGGTTGAGCCGGACATAAAAGAGACGCTTGCCAAACTGAAAGGTATGGGGCTTAAATTGGGCATATTGAGCAATACGTTTGTAAGCGCCGGGTCATTAGACAGGCAGCTTGGGCAACTTGGTATGCTGGAGTTTTTTCCATATCGACTTTATTCTTACCAGTTCGAGTTTCGCAAGCCGGACAGGCGGATATTTGAGGCGGCGATAGCGAAGATAAGTGATCCGGCGGAGAATATACTTTTCGTTGGCGACAGGATAGACAAGGATATTGAGCCGGCGTTGAAGGCGGGAATGCGTGCAGCATTGAAGTCGGCTTACACGAATAAGGGTAAAGAAGTGCCGAGTGGTGTCTGGAGAATAGAGCAAATCAGTGAATTGCCGATGATTATCGAAAAGGTTAACGCGATAAAATCTGTGGATTGCGATGAGTCGCCGGCTGAGATTCCGGTTGCTGGTCGTAACGTATGCAAGAGGTGTTGAATGGGTAAGCAGGTTGTTTATCAAAAGTGTATAAACCCGGATTGTGCGGCGGAGTATGACGTCAGCAAGGTGATATTCAAGTGTCCGAGGTGCGGGGACCTTTTGGACGCGCAATACGACTGGGACCAAATAGAAGTTCCTAAGAAGCTGGCTGATTTCGGCAAACGCTGGGCGAACAGGGATAATCGGCTGGATTTGTCAGGGGTGTGGAGGTTCAGGGAACTGCTTAATTTCTGCGATGATAAATACAAGATAACAATCGCGGAAGGGCAGACGATAATGCAATCCAATGACGAGGTGGGCAAATACGCGGGGATGAAGGCGGGGCGGTTATTTTTGCAGTACGAGGGATTGAATCCTTCGGGGTCATTCAAGGATAACGGGATGACGGCGGCGTTCAGCCATGCGAAAATGGTGGGTGCGAAATCTTGTGCTTGCGCATCGACGGGCAACACATCGGCGTCGGTCGCTCTTTACGCGCACAGCTGCGGGATGAAATGCACGGTGTTTATCGGGTCGGGAAGAATCGCTTTCGGGAAATTATCGCAGGCGATGGACTACGGCGCGCAGACGATACAGATAAGGGGCGACTTTGATGATTGTATGAAGCAGGTACAGGACGTCTGCACGAAACTGGGGTTATATCTGCTCAACTCACTCAATCCTTTCCGGCTGGAAGGGCAAAAGACGATAATGTTGCGGATTATCGAGGGGCTTGGATGGGAAGTACCCGACTGGATAGTTGTGCCGGGGGGCAACCTGGGCAATTCGAGCGCGTTCGGCAAGGCGTTTTACGAATTAAAGCAGTTAGGTTTGATTAAACGTGTGCCGCGGCTGGCGATTATCAACGCGACGGGCGCGGATACGCTGACGGATATGGTGAACAACAAGAAATTAGTGTGGAACAACGGGAATGTGAATAACAAGATTATCGCGGATTACTATGCGGACCTTACGGCGAGGAAGTTTTCGCCTCATACGTGCGCATCGGCGATTGAAATTTCGCGGCCCGTGAATCTGAAGAAGTGTTTGCGTGCGATAGACGTATGCAATGGCGTTGTGCGGGCGGTGAGCGACGAGGCGATTTGCGACGCAAAGGCAGTGATAGGTAAATACGGTCTTGGCTGTGAGCCGGCATCGGCGGCGTCGGTTGCAGGGCTGAAACTATTGCAAAGCGAGGGTGTCATAGACGCAGAGAGCAGAGTCGCGTGCGTGCTTACGGGGCATGCGCTGAAGGACCCGAATGTTACGGTGAATTATCACAAGGAAAAGCAGGGGCCGTTCAGCAACCCGCCGATTGAAGCGCCAAACGATTTTAATGAGATATTAAAACTGATAAAGTAGCGGTAGAATTCGTAGTCCATGGTTCGTTGCAGTTTGTATTGCCGAAGCGGGCTCTGCGCTTCGCTACGTGTCGTCGTTCGTATTTCGTAATGTTGACCCTGCTATTTGTGGCAGGCAAAGTTGACCCCGTTGACAATCTCTTAACCGTTTTGGAGCATCAAAATCGTTGTTATCATTTTCATAATGTGAAATAGATACAAATAGTTAACCCCAGCCCGTATAGGTTCATCGACGGCCTCTTTTTCACTAAATAAACGGTGTTTTCCTGATATGTGCTTATTTCCTATATAGGAAAATAAGCAAAAATAGGAAATATTGCTCTTGACAGTTTCCTAAAAAGCCGATATATCCTACATAGGAAAAAGGCCGTTTTTAGGAAAATGGCGATGCGACTCAAAGAGAATGACATAATAGAGCAGCTGAAAAGCGACATCGACAGATACGCTCCCCTGACAATCAAAAGCGTTGAGAGGGAAGTCGTATTAACGGAAGGCCGAGCCGATGCTATCATCGAATTCTGTATTGCCGAGGGGCTCTGCTTTAAAGCATTGATTGAGATCAAAACTGTGGCTACGCCAAAGATTATTTCGCAGGCAGCCCAACAGCTTATGGCGTATCTCAGAAGAATAGATGACAAAACAATTGTGCCGGTCATAGTAGTTCCTTATATGGGGACACAACAGGCGAAGACGCTCCAGCAGGAAGGCATTTCGTGGATAGACCTTTCCGGCAATATGGTGATTCGGGTTGGGAACCAAGTGTACATCGAGCGCACAGGCAAAAAAAATATGTTTCCCGACACATCTCCAATCAAGAAAATATTCGAGGGAACATCATCATTAGTCAGCAGGGCACTTCTGTTGAAAAAGGAACCGTTTCGTTCTCTGTACGAAGTCGTTAATTTTATCAATGACCGAGGCGGATACATTACTCTTTCAACTGTGTCAAAAGTTCTAAGTTTACTCGAAGAGGGATTGCTCATAACAAAAACCGAAGCAGGTATATCCGTTACGAATCGCGAAAAACTTCTTGATAGCGTCCTGGAAGGATACGTCAGTTACACGAAGCGGAACAAAAATAAGACATTCACCTTTTCTATCGAGAATATTAATGACTTATTTACCGTATTTGGCGAAAGAAAAATAGATTATTCAATTTGCGGATTTTATGCAGCAAAATCGAAAGGATTAGCTACTACTGAACGCTTTTCTATATTTATCAGGTCAATAGATGAAGTGAGAAAAGCTTCTGAATGGGGCTGTCCGAAGAATATCAAGCCTGATACCGAGTTTGGACAATTGGATTTTATAGAAACAAAAAATCCTTGCGTGTGGTTTAATTTGCAAGGTGATGATTTCAACAAAGTCGTTGATGATATTGAGCTTTATTTGGAGATGATGGTCGATACGCCGAGAGGGCCGAAAGTTGCGGAGATGCTTAAGGAACGCATATTAAAAGGTCAAGAGTAATGGATGATGCTTTGCTTGGGCAGTTGGCGGAATTAGCGAAACCTTTCAACAGAATTGATATTAAGCCGGTTATTTGCGGAGGACTGGGCGTATATCTGTGCTTTTGCAAAAGCGAAGGTGCGGCAAGAAGTATGATAAGAGCCACGAATGATATCGATTTGATGATTATTAAAGAGCAGGTTGCGGAAATGTCCCGCAGGGAAGCCATCGCGGAAATAATCACTGGGGAGCTGGAATATGCTGTTCGCAAAGATGACAGGCATTTCCGTTTTATAAAAGCCCCTGACAGACAATTAGATATTTTGTCGCAGCCAATGGAGAGCTTTCAAATCAAAGAACATCGAGTTAAATTCGTAAAGTCGAAACTGCATGGCCGCCTTACGGTAGAGGCACGTTTTATTGATGAGGATTTGCGAACCATTTCCCTTTCGACCGATAAGACCGACGATAATATCGAAGTCCAGGTGCCATCGCCTACGAATCTTCTAATCCTGAAATTGTGCGCGTTTGATGACCGTGATAAAAAACGTGAGACAGAACGCGCACAGGCGCATGCTTTCGATGTTTATATCACCGTGACGTTGGCAAACATAGAGGACTATCGGGAAGGGCAAAAGTTTCTGGCCCGTCACAGTGATTGGCAGGAGATTCAAAGAGTCGCGTCGATAATCAAGGACAAGTTTGATTCTGTTGACCAGCCGGGCTGGCAGCGAGTTCTTGAGGCGAATAACTTTTATCCAAATATGAGTGTTAAGCAGAAACGCGATGAGCTGGAACGAGCCAAGAATCGTTTGGTAAGATGGTTCACGCTGCCAGAACAGCACTAAACTAAGACCATTATTAGATGTAACCTCTCAATCCAGCGAGTAAATTTAGCGTACAGCGGGTAGCGTATAGCGGACAGGAAGAAAGATCCAAGACTCGATTTAATTGTTTAACCGATATTTGAGGTCAGCAGGGCCTGAGGCATTGGCTAAAAACTCAGGTTATCCGTCTCGTTGAACGCAGCGAAGCTCAGGCCGAACTTCACATCGCCCGACGCAATGCCAAGGTCCGACTTGATTATCGACACCGTAAATATGCAGTTGTCGAGGTCTATACTCGCTGTTACCAAGGTGTTGGCATTTTCGACGGGAGTGATAACGGGATTGATTTTGCCGCAATTGTATAAATGTCCTTTCCCGGAGGCCTTAAAGCTGCCCGGGGGGATTGTGAAGGTCTGAGTGTTTGTATCGTTGGCGTCGCTTAAGGTAATAACGACTTCTTTTGTGACCAGATTTGGTTCACTGGTATCGAGGTTCATATCCGCAACCGTAATATCACCGCTGACGGACAGTGTATCAGATGATGGTTTGGCGACGTTTTTGACCTTTGCCTTAGTGACAATAAGCGTGTCTTTATACAATCTCATAAGGCGGGCAGGTATCGGCTGTTTGCTGCCGTTGACAACCGTTTCATCGGCATTACCCGACACTTCATAGCTGCCCATAGTGAATCCAAGTTGAACCGGGCAGGCCAGGCCGGTCAGGTCGAGGTTATTGGCCTTTATCGCAAAGGTTCTTTTACGGAAATCCAGCGTAAGGGAAGTAATTTTTCCCGGCTGGCCCTTATAAACTTTGGCCAGGTGTGTGTACTTTCCCTTGCTATTGACCAGTGTGGGGTTGAAATCGCTTAAAGTTTCGGGGTAAACGACCTTGCCATCAGTTACAGAGATGATATTAACTTCTACTGAATTTATATCGTTACAATCGCCGGGCAGTGAAATGGTTCCCGATGCCTCGAAGGTATCTTTCATATCATTGTATTCAGCGTTGTTATGATACTGGGTTTTGCCGGCCGTAACTTTACACTTGTTGATTGTCAGAGAAGTACCCGTCTGAAGCACTATATGACAAACAGTCAGAGGTGGGATGGTATATGTGAATGTGTTGTTTGCTATATCGCTGATTCCGGCGGTTTCCGTGACAGCGGGGCTGCTGCTGTCAAATCGCCATACTTTGCCTGATGTGAAATTTTGCGGGCTGGTGATATTGAATGTCCCGTTGATTGTGTTGTCGAAGTTTTTGTTGATGACTATCAGATGAAGGGCGTTGGCGTCAGTAGTTGATACCGACGCATAAATAGAACTGTCAACCTTGTTGGACATCGACGCGAAGACATCCATATCTCCGAACGTCGAATGGTTCCCGTCGTAATTTCTATAAATTTTAATTGCAGCGTCAACGTAGGTCCCATTCCCCCAATAAGTTGCGACATACACGCCGTATTTACCGAAGATACCGAGTACGTCCGCTGTGGCGATGCCGCCTGAGTAGTGGTCTTCTCCGCCGTATGCGTATTCAGTGATTGAGAGATTGGTGTCGGGATAATATGTTTTAATAGAGTTTTGCAAAGGCGGCAAAATAGGCAACCACTGGCTGAACCATTGTTCTATCCAGCTAATTTCGTGGTAATCGTAATCCCAAAGCGACCTCGGCGCCTGCATACGCGCGTTATACATTGCGGTGGTATTTATAGAATTATCTGTAATTCTGTTACCGTCGCCGTCCTGCGCCTCAGGATACCAGTGGACATCGAGGGCGTCCAGAAGCCGTTTGCCCGCGACAACAGAGTTTGCCTTCATCTTATCCAAGTAGTAATCGAGGAACCAGGCATATCCGGTACTAAGGGGGGCTGTCCAGTCAGGTGCGTTCTGGAAAGTCAGGTAACCATTAAACCCATAGCTGACGGGGCCAAGTATCTGAGCATTCGGGTCAACATTTTTTACTGCTATGGATAGCTCCACGCTTTTATTCTTATATTCAGCGCAGTCGACCTGGGCTGGATGGACCTCAGGGTGAGTGTTGCTCCAGAGGTCGGGTTCGTTATCGAGGCAGTAGAATTTGACGCCGTTGGGTTCGCCTGCGTGACCATAGCTGCTCACAAGGAAATTGATAAATTCATCCATATAGACATTGGGGTCATTTCCGTCGGGATTGCCAGCAGGGCTGCAGAAAGGGGCGCCTTTGACGAAAACGGCCTTTTTGAATCTTGGTGATGGTGCTGTTTCTGTAACCAGATTGACTTCACCATTTTTATCAGCCGAGACATAACCGGCCATTTGGAGCGTTACGATTGAGGCCTGACCCTGTGAAAGGGACTGGTCTTGAAAATCGGTTATGGCTTTTCCCGGTATCATGCTGCTACTAAGATAATTATCGTTGTTGTAATACCAGTCGTTGCCAGCGTTAGAGAAGTTGTTTTCCCAGTTGTAAGCGGTGAGTCGATTTCCGCCGCTTCTTCTGATAGTGTAATCGGTGCCGGTCCCCCAGTTTGAGCCGTAGATGTATTTGCTGACAGGCGTTCTGGCGACGTCAGTTTTGATGTTATAAGTTACATTTATATTGGCTGCTGATGCAAAGGGGCTATACGACAGGTAGAAAACCAACGCGAGGGTGAGTAAGGTTGTTACTCTCATTTTGCTTTTCCTGACTTCGCTATCCTGCCCGCCGGAGCCCCAAAAACGACTCTCGCCCGACAGGAAGGCGGATTTTGAGTATGGCTTTATTATCATCTGACATTTCCCGTATACACACCTTAATAACATCGGTATGCCTTCTGATTGCCATAAGTTTTTCACAAGCAATTTGACCTAAGATAAGCGGAAAGACCGATATGATTGCGATTTCGCATTCGCTATTTTCGGAAATATCTTGCAGGGAGTTTGTAAAACAACATAATATGGTGCGATTTGAAGCCGGTTGAATTTTTCGGGTAACTACATTTGGGGCAGGAAAAAATGGATTTGAATATTAGTCGCGGCAAGGTGTTTTGGATTACAGGGGCGTTGCTATTATCCGCGATGCTCGCCGGGTGGAAGCTTTCGGCGGTTCCGCTCGATGACCACGAGAGTTATGTGTCGGTTACATCGCGCGAGATGCTGGGCGGCGGCAGTTGGATTTTGCCGACGTTCAATGGTAAACCACGACTGCAGAAGACACCCCTTTCATACTGGCTTGTGGCGAATATAGCCAGGGTTACGGGTACGGTTGATGAGTTTGCGGCGCGGCTGCCGAGCGCGGTTTTCGCGTTTTTGTCCGCCGGGGCGGTGCTGTATTTTGTGAACCGCTGGCTATCGCTGCGAATTGCGCTGATAGCGACGGTTGTTTGGGCGACATCGATTGGATACGTTCACTGGTCACATTCGGCGAGGCCTGAGATGGGGCTGGTTTTTTTTGTGACGCTGTGTCTTTTGTCTTTTTACTCAGCAATAACCAGCGAAGACCGCCGGGGTCGTGTTATTTTTATGCTTATTTTCTGGGTGAGTTTCGCGCTGGGTAATCTCGCGAAGGGGCCTGCGCCGGTTGTTTATGTTTTACTGCCTGCGGGTTTATTTATCGTGGTCAGGAGAGAATGGCGAGTAATTCCGAAGTTGCTGCCGGTCTGGGGGATAATCATTTGTCTTGCTGTTGTATTGCCCTGGCCTTTGGCGGCGGCGTATAAAGTGAACTGGGACGTTATGATATGGAAGCATGAGTTTTTTGACCGGTTGTTCGGCGAATACGCAGCGGGAAGGTACCCCTGGTATTTTTATTTTTTAATAATGTTCAGATATGCGGCGCCGTGGTGCATTTTCCTTCCGATTGCCCTTGTTGCGCCGTTTTACAAGGTATGGGGCGAGAAGCGGCCGGCTATGCAGTTTCTGTGGGTGTGGTTTTCGGCTAATTTTATTTTTATGACGCTGGATGGCGGCAAGCGTCAGCATTATATTCTCCCGCTTATGCCAGCGATGTCGATACTAATCGCTATACTTATAGACGAGATGGCGTTTGTACGTCAGGTGTTCACGCTTAGATATGCGGCAAATATATTGCGGGGTAACGTATTATTTTTCATCGGGGTTTCGATAGTGGTGCCTGTTTATTTCGCGCAGGCGAAGATTCCGGAGATGGCATCCGCGACGGCGTGGGTATATGTGATTAGCTTTTCCGTGATTTTGATTGTGACGACTATAGTTGTCGCAATTCTTTTTGTTAAACGGTATTCTGGCGTTGCCTGTGTTGTGCTTTTTTGCGGAATCACCGTTTTAATGGCGCATCATTACACGGGTTTGCTGAATATTCTTAGTCCTGACCGGCCGACGAAGCAATTCGCACTTAGAGCGGCAGAAATAGTGCCGACGACGGATAAGGTAGTTTCATACGGGACCGTGCCCTCCAATTTCATACATTACTTTGGCAGGACCGTTGTGAAGGTGCAGGATGTTTCAGGATTAAACAATCTCTATCAGCAGAATTACTGGGTTGTTTCATTCGGCAAGAGTATGGATGAGCTGCTGAACACGGGCCGATTTAATCTTGTACATATGGATACGAAGGCCAAACAGCGAGGGGAAAACATATCTGCCGGGGGATTATTTCACGGGCAGTTAGCGGTTAAAAAGGATTAGTCCTGCGGTATTTTGGGCATCGTTGCGGGGATTTGGTCAATAACCCCGGCCTGTTTGAGCCGCATAGCCAGCTCTGCCATATTATTGTTTACAAATGAGCGTAAAACCGCTCTGTCGTCGATGGCGCATCCGTATTCTTCGATTTCATCTTCGACGATATTGGGGTCTGTTTTCTGCACCAGAAGCCGGTATATTGCGATGACGCCGCCGGTTCTTGCTGCTCCGGCAGCACAATGCACAAGGACGGGCAGGTTTTGTTTTTCCGCGTTGGCGATTGCAATTACGGCATCGGCGTAATCGTTTATATCACCGGTGCCATTGCCGTTCATAGTAAACCTTAACACCTTAATGTTCAGTTCGGCTGCGGCCTGTTTCTCGGCCTGCTTGTCGGGGTCGTTGAGGTTGACGGAGGTAAGGTCTATAATTACTCGAATATTGTGTTTTGTCAGAATTTTTTTAATAAGCGTTGCGGATATTTGTCCGCTGCGATAAACATGTCCCGGAACCACCACGCCGAAATTTTTCGGGATGACGTGGTATCTGATGAAACCAAACCAGGCCCATATCGCTAATCCAATAACGATTGCGGGCACGGCGACAAACAGCCATTTGTGCCCGGTCCCGGAATATACTTGTGAAGCATTAAGATTCATTTTACAGTCCTATCGGCATTGTGATTTATTTGAATAACCCGCGGATAAAGTTTGTTTCCTGCTCAGTAAGCGGTTTATCCTTAATATCTACGGTGTTGGCGAGAACCTGTTCGATGGGATGTCGCTGTCCTTTTGCGAGCCATACGGCGGCGAGCATAGCGACACGGCCTTCGCCTTTTCCATCGTGGACCAACACGGGAAGGTTTTCCTTGTCAACCATTATATCGAGGAATTTTTGCTGCATATTCGCGTCGGGGAAATGATCGGGGCTATCTATGTTTCTTTCCAGGGGGAACTCGAAGTATTTAACGCCATTGCTTCGGACCCAGGTAATTTCCTCGCTGTACCAGTTTTGTTCGCGGTGTTCTGCGGGCGAGCGGAGGTTGATGATTGTGCCGACGTGATACTTGTAGAGCAGCCGGGTGTAGTCCATTCCTCTGGGCTGGCCGCTTGTATAAAGGATGCCCGGGCTTATACAATTGAAGTCGGGAATCCAGAAGCTTTTGACAAGCAGCACGATTGCGCCGGCGAGAATCGCTATTGTTATAATGGTTCGCAGGGGACTTTTATTTTTCACCTTTTTTACTCCGGGCCAAGTGTCTGGCGAGTGTGGATTTTTTTGACGGAATAGATTTTTTTGCCTGTTGATTCAAAATAGACCCTGCTAATCATTTCGCCGATGAGTCCGGTGGCGATAAAGACGGTTCCTACCATAAGAAGCACCGCGGCAAGGCCCGCCATTGGGCCGTGAGCGACGAGGATGGGAACTTTGTAGTATAGTTTGTCGAAGAGTATGTAGCCGGCCATAAGGATGCTTGCGAGGACGCAGTAGAACGTTGCTTTGCCGAAGAAATACAGGGGTCTTGTAATATATTCGAGCAGGAACCTTATCGTTACCAAGTCAAAAGCAACTTGGAATATACGCGATATTCCGTACCTGCTCGTTCCGTACGGCCGCGGGATATTTTTTATAGGTATCTCTGCTATCTTCGCTCCCCGTTGCGAGACGAGCGCGGGAATGAACCTCTGCATCTCGCCATAGAGATTCAATTCCTTAATAATCTCCCGCTTGTATGCTTTGAAGCCGCCGCCAAAATCATGGATGTCAACGCCGCTTATTTTAGAAGCGAGCCAGTTAGCGGCTTTGCTTGGTATTCTTCTCATCACCAGATTATCCACTCTGCGTTGACGCCAGCTACAGACCACATCATACCCATCTTCAATTTTTTCGATGAACCGCGGTATATCTTCAGGCAGGTGCTGCAGGTCACCGTCCATCGTTACTACAATCCTGCCTTTTGCGTTATCGAAGCCGGCAGCATAGGCGGCGCTTTTGCCGAAGTTGCGTCGAAGCTCGACGACGAGGACTTTGCTGTCTTTGGAGGCGATTGATTTGAGGAGCTGAAGCGTGTTGTCCGAACTTCCGTCGTCGATAAAAATAAGCTCGTAATAAAGGCCTGTTGCGGTGAGGGTTTTGGTCAGGCGGTCGTAAAGCTCCTGCACGACAGCGGATTCATTGTAGAGCGGCACTACGACAGAGCAATCGATTCGCACCGCGTTGTGCGTACTGAGTTTTGCGTCTGTATTTTCAAAGTTGGCCATAGTTTATCAGTTTTATACCTGCTTCATTGAAAGATTGTTTGGTTTTTTCGCTGCAAAGGGCCTCAATCTCGATTTCTCGCTGTTTGACCAGACGGGTCCGGGTTGCGTCAAGGTCATAGGTATATCCCGGGTGCGTCATTACTTCTGCCGTCGAGACGATATTATACAGGGAAACCGCCCGCATAAAAGCGGTATTTATTTTTCCGACGTGGTTGACGCCGAGGAGCCAATCGGTTTTGAAGAAGGCGGAATTTTGGAAGCGGTTGATTTTTGCCATTGCCCGCACGAGCGACGCTCGTTTTTTGCTTTCGCGGTCGGTTAAGGGCCAGGGCAGTCGGCTCAGTTGTTTCGGCTCGAAGGTATAGCGAATTGCGGGAATACTAAAGCGTTTTGCCAATCGACAGACAATCGGGAATATAGATGGGAAGGAATGAATGTGCTTGTGCGAATCGAGGTGCGTGGGTTTTATACCTTTGTCGATTAGCCACTGAATCTGGGATGTCAACTCGGTTTCGATGGCGGTCCTGGCTTTGCCGGATATGAGAGAGGCGAGCGCGAGCTTGCCCGGCGATAAAGCGAAATATCCCTGTGAGTCGAGGATTAGTTTTACGGTGTTATCCTTGCTGAGGGGTTTTCCGGCGGTGAGGTTAAGATGGACGCCGAGGCCGAGGGTGGGCAGATTTTTGGCTAATTCGACGGCCTGGTCGGCGGCGGGCATATTAGCCATAATGGTTGTGCTTGTCAGGACACCTTTGGTGTGTGCCTCGACAATTCCTTTGTTGACGCTTTCGCAAAGCCCGAAGTCGTCGGCGTTTATTATCAGTCGTTTTTCCATTTGCTGGCAAGTTTAAGGCGGCTTCGTATCGTCGTCAACTCATTTGGCGAAGCATGAAGCCGCTGATGATAAAGCCGATGGCGATGGCGAGGCAGCCGATGAGGTGGAGGATAATAGTGATTGCGCAGGCGCGATGCTGGGTAGGGCCGGGGGTGGAGACGTCGTGAACATTGACGAAGCTTATCGCGGCTACAGAGGCGGGCAGGCCAAAGAGGAAATACAGAAGCGAAGGCCAGGTCATAGCCCTGCTGACAAAGATGTCCGCGACCATAATCACAAACGCGCTTATCACGGCGATTCGGTAAATCCAGACCGATACTGGGACACCGAAATGGACGACTAAGGTATTTTTATTTACGGCGGCATCGGCGGGCAGGTCGGGAAATTCATTTACGAAGATTATGAGGAAAATCAGTATGCCGACGACGCAGGCGGCGGGCAAGGGAGTGATGCCGATTAAGCCGGTTTGGAGATAGTAAGAGCCATAGACGGGGAGGATGCCGAAGAGAAAGGCAATGGCGATTTCGCCGACGCCGCGGTAGCCGAGTTTGACCGGCGGCGCGGTGTAGAAAAATCCGCCAAGGAGACCGGCGAGGCCCAGGATTAAAATGAACCAGCTACGAGTCAGATACAGGATGACCAAGCCGAGCGATACGCCGAGGGCGAGGCAAAAAATCGATGCGGCCAGTGTCGCTTTTGGTGAGAGGATATTTTGCTGGATGAATTGTCTGCCGCCTGAGAAGGGGGTGACGTTTTTATTGCCCCAGTCGTTGCCGGAGAGGTGGTCGAAGTAGTCGTTGGCGATGTTAGCGCCGGCGTGTAATGCCATCATGCCAAATAACGCCAGCAGAAACAGCGGCCAGTTAAACGTTCCTGCGATTGCGAAGCCGAGTACTGAGCCGACGAGAACCGGGCTTATGCTCGCAGTCAGAAACTGCGGCCTTGAGGCAAGAAATAACGTGGTTAATTTTAGCCGGCTGGAATCAGGTTGCATTTTTTAATACCTCTTTTGCACGGACGAGGACGGAATCGACAGTTTCATCTGGGGCGAGGTCGAGGGAGTGGACGTTTTTGAAGGTTTTGAACCAGGTTCGCTGTGCCTTGGCGAGTTTGCGGGTGTTTTTCTTGATTAGTTCGATTGCGTCATCGAGAGTTATTTGGCCTGCGAGATGGTTGATTATTTCGGCGTAGCCGATGGCAGAGCGGGCTTGTTTGCTGAGCGGAATCGGTTCGGCGAGGAGTTGCTTGACCTCATCGACCAAGCCGGCGTCAATCATTTTTTTGACTCTTGCGTTGATTCGTTTGCTTTCTTCGGTTTTTTCCCTTCGTAAGCCGATGATTGTCCAGTCCTGCGAAGCGTTTGCATCCCACTGCTGCTGAAGGGCGGAAATGGGTTTGCCTGTGAGTTTATAGACCTCAAGGGCGCGGATGATGCGTCTTGGGTCGTTGGCGCTGATTTTGGCGGCGGTGGCGGGGTCGATTTTTTGAAGCTGGGCGTAAAGTTTGTCGAGGCCTTCGGCTTGTGCCTGTGCTTTTAGTTCTTCGCGAGTTTGTTCATCAGCGCCGGGGCCTTCAAACAGGCCGTAGAGGAGCGATTTGATGTAGAGGGCGGTGCCGCCGACGGCGACGACGGGTTTGCCGCGTTTTTTTATGTCGTCGTTAGACGCCTGCGCCAGTTCGAGGAATCGGGCAACGCTGAATGAGTCGCCGGGTTCGACAACGTCGATGAGGTGGTGAGGAATCTGGTCGCGATTTTCTTTTGGGGGTTTGGCGGTGCCGATATCCATTCGGCGATAGACCTTCATCGAATCGATACTGATAATTTCAGCGCCGAGAGATTTTGCCAGGGCGAAGGCGAGTTTGCCTTTGCCTGAAGCGGTGACGCCAAGAATAAGAATCATTTTGGGGTTCATAATTTTTTATCGAAGCCCCGCGGGGCGAGTGTATAATACGGTTTTTGAGATTGTAACGCAACGTTCAACGGGGCTGGTGTTATGAAGTCAGACAGTGAAACGCAAAGACGGTTTGAGAGGGACCTGGAGCACAAGGTCAAGCTGGTTAATAAGACGCTTGGCCGGATTTTGTCGCGGAGGGATTTAATCAGCAAAGAGCTTAGGGGGCCGGTTCGTTATGTGTTAATGGGGCCGGGCAAGCGCATACGGTCTGTGATAGTGTTGTGGTGCTGCGAAATGATAAGCGGGCGGGTTAACCACGACGCGGAGATAGCGGCGGCGGCGATAGAGATGATTCATACGTATTCGCTGATACATGATGATTTGCCGGCGATGGATGACGATGATTATCGGCGAGGTCGATTGACGTGCCATAAGAAATTTGACGAGGCGACGGCGATACTTGCGGGGGACGGGCTGCTGACGCTGGCGTTTGAGGTGCTTGCGAAGGAAATAAAAAATCCTGCGAGGGCTGCGCTGCTGGTTGGTGAGCTTGCGGAGGCGGCGGGGCCTGCGGGAATGGTGGCGGGGCAAATGGCAGACCTGGATTTTGAAAATAAAAACGTTGATGAGAAAATCCTGCGATATATTCACACCAACAAGACGGCAAAGATGTTCCGCTGTGCCGCTGTTATGGGGGGTATGTGTGGAGGAGCCAACGAGAAACAATTGAAGCGGATGCGGGAATACGGATTGAAAATAGGACTTGGGTTCCAGATAGCAGACGACATACTCGACGTGTGCGGGACGAGCAAACAATTGGGCAAGACCAGCGGCAAAGACGCAAAGCAGGGAAAGCAAACGTATCCTGCGGTAGCGGGGCTTGCCAGGTCGAGAGGGTTAGCCAAAAAAACAGCTGATGATGCGGTCGCTGCATTGAGGCCCTTCGGCGAAAAAGCGGATATGCTTCGCCTGCTTGTTGAGGCGCTTTTGAACAGGACGAAATAAAAACCCCAACATTCAAATCCTAAATCCGCCTTCGCCGATGCTCCGGCGAACAAGCACCAATTAATAAAATTCAAATCTCGAAACGGCTGACGCATGGGTGGAACAGCATTATCAATACTGATAACGGGATTGGGGGATAAGGTTTTTCGGCAATTTGGGATGAGGGATTTTGACTTATAAAAAAATAAAGTAGTTGTCGATGAGACAAACAGAACTATCCGGCTACGGCTCGGCTCCGCTGTTGCTTGTGTGTTCAAAGCAACGCCTTCGCCGAGACGAGTGGGAGCTTGACTATGGAAGTGCTGATGTCGCCTATAGGGCTGATGATGGTGGTTATAAACTTCTCGCCGCCCGCCGTTAGGCGTCCCTTACGGGAGGCGGATTGGGGTGGCGGGAAGGTAGTTTTTGAATATACAGAAGCTTCCCAAGTTTGGGGGGATTTTTATGGAACGAGTCATTTATCTTACAGGATACGACCTCGGCCGAGACCTCCTTAGGTAAGTTGAACTTATAAGTTTACAACTGTTTTTGCGAACCAACGGGCCATCCTTAGAAGTAAATCAGGGTGGCCTTTTTTTAAACCGCGGAGAACGCTGAGACCGGGGAGTTTTTTTATTTTGTTTTCCTCTGCGAACTTTGCGGCCTCAGCGTAAGGAGTCCCAAGGACTGCGATAAAAAAGGTTAGTTGGCGCTTTGGTCGTGCCAGCCGGCGGGGGCGGGGAAGTATTTGCCGGATAACCATATATCGCCCGGCAATATGCCCGACATCAGCCGGGTATCAATGTAGTAGTGTTTGACATAGCCATCACTATTAAGATGTCCGACGACGCCTCTGACGACCTCAGTGATACTGCCGCGGACATATAGGTCATCCTGGGTGCCGCTGCAAATTTTTCTGTTGCCGTACGTTTTGCTGTTGTAAACTTTCAAGACGTTTTCGGCGCCCCATCCGCCGCCGCCGATAGTTAGAGCTGCTTCGACGACAGTCGGGTCAGGTAATTTGCGGTCGTTTGTGGTTGCTGAAGCGCCTATGCCTATTGGTATGTAATAGTGTTTCTTAGTAGCATCAACGGTCGCACCAATTTTAGTGCTGACAGTTCCGAAGTTGGCATCGGCCGGATAATTGTTAGGATCACCCGTAGATCCCTTTTTTGACATTCCCGGATCAACTACCTTTATAACGCCCTGAGCGATAAAGCCGAGGACATTTGGGTTGTCCGAGGTCGGCATACCGTTAACGTCGTGTGTGCCGTCAACGACAATGTTGTCGGCTACCCATATATTTCCGGTTGCGACGACGGTGATTTTGCCATTAACGACCTGATTGGGGTCGGTAGTGGAGCAGCCACCGATTACGACGTTTCCGTTGACATAGATTTGGCCGCCGGGGTCGCTTGTATAACCACCGAAGGTTTGAGAGACATAAGTAGATGTGATATCCGCGACGGTTGGAGCCACAGTGTTGTAATCGGGGGCGAAATGATAGGCATAGGTATAATATCTCTGGAAGGAGTTTCCGCCTGAACCCGGAACTACTGCGAAATCGTAAGTGTAATTGTCATTGTTGCGTCTGTAACCCAATACAGTGCAATTGTTAGTGATTTTGACTTTACCTACGCCACCTGCGACATAGAATTCGAGCTGGACAGCGCTTAGGCGAGTTGTGTCGGAGTTGCTGTAAGAACCGACGGTAATATTGGCAACGCCGTTGGGTTCAAATTTGTAAGCAGTAAGGGTGCTGTCGCGGAAACGGTTTACCTTGCTTTGGACGGCGTTTCCATCGGCGATGCGAACATTTGGCTGGTCGAAAGTTATGCCGCTTTGAAAGAGTGACATAACTGAGGAGTATTTATCGGAGCCGCCTGAGGTTTTTCTGGATTCGCCCATTTCAACTTTTTCCAGGAATGTCGGGCTGCCATTTGAGGTGTCTATGAAAATATCGGCGACATCCGGGCTGTCGTTTTGTTTGTTTATGTGAAGAGGCATATCAAGTACCTCGCCGTTGCCGAAATAAACCCCGGTTGTGGAGGATGTTCCGGATGGAATTGTGCAGGAGCCCATAGCCCAGCCGCAGGTTTCCTGAACTACGTCCACGTCAACGACTCTTGTGAAAGTTGGCCTGCCGCTAACGCCTGTGGAGACGATTCTGAAGACGGACTTTCTACCCATGAAGCCATGGAAGTCAACTGTATAGCTGCAGGTTGCGCTTCCGAAGTCGATTGAGCTGTTGTCGCTTCCGTTCTGAATAGCGGTGAGGATATCTGTCTGCTGGCCCATCCAGAAGATAGCTCTTTCGTAGCCGGCTTCGGCGGCGAGCATAGCTTCGGTCTGGGATTTTGTCTGGACGGCCTGAAGGCGGATGTGATAGTCGGTCATTGAGGCGGCCATAATAAGCGCCATCAGTATTATGACGCCCACGAGGACCAGCGGCAGAGCGAAACCGTATTTCGTATTGTGTGCTCTTGGACCGCCCGACGCAGAACCCCAAGTATAAAGTTTAGTATTCATATTATAGCTCCATTAAGGACTACTCAGGCCAGATGTTTCGGAGATAAGTGGCCGCGAGGAAGGTATTTGTTTTATGGTCGTTGGGGTCGTTAATGACCAGTATCATCCTGACGCAACCATTTCCGTCGCCGGCCATATCTTTTGTGGTATGGCTAAATGCAACGCTGGTGACGTTTTTAGCGAGGGTGACGGTTGTTACGTCGGTTCCAGTTACTCTGTGCCCTGCGGTGTTGATTGCGCCGCCAGTTGGGCCGCCAACCGATGTGCCATAGTCGAGCTTGAGCTGACCGCTATCGAGATAGAAGAGTACGTATTTGTCTGCGACGCTTGTGGGATTCAGCATAGCGGCGGTAAGGTCGGTACTCCAGTATCTAAATTCAACGGCCTGCCCTGTCAGGATTTCTTCCGGGTTGGCGACCGGTTTGACCTGAGTGTAGGTTGTTCCTGAGACGCTGTAAACGTAATAATCCTTTTTGTTGGATTTTCGTCCGAATGAGCCGAACGCGGTAATTGTGCCAATAGAATCGAGCCGGGAATCAGCGTTAGAGGTTTTGTAAGTTCTGTTCCAGCTTTTATACCCGCTTTGGACGAGTATCGCGACGGTGAGCATAACCATACAGCTTGCAGCTATTGCTATTATGACTTCAATCAGCGTAAATCCGTTTCTTTTCATAAATTTTTACCGATGACTCGGGATGAGTTACGAGTCGCGCCTTACAAAAGTGGTAAAGGTTAGAGTAGGGTCTGAACCGCTGACAGCGCCAGCGGTATAATCTTTTCGCCAGCTTACAGTTACGCTGAGCTGCTGAAGCGTTACACCCGCAACCGGGTCGGGGTTGGAGCCGCTGCTGACAGGGGCCAATGTTTGAGCGAACTGCAGATAAAATGTCTGGTAATCAAGGGTGATTCTATAGTTTGCTGTAGTTACGAGTGTAAACCCCAGCCCCAAGGCATTGGGGTCATAGTCGGAATCACCGCCGGTGCTTTTCCAGTCCTCGAGAATGAGTTGGCCGAGACGAGCGGCGGCAATCTGTGCTTCTGCAGCGCGGGCAGGTTTTACGCCATTATACTGGAATGACAGGGTGCCGAGGGCGGCTACTATGACAATCGCCATAGCGACCATTACTTCCACAATAGTGAATCCGTGGAGTCGTGAATTTTTGTGAGAGTTATTCATCATAGTATTCATTGGTCGGCCTAAAAAAATGGTGGTAACCGGTGTGTAAAGCTACACAACCAGACCCTCCCAATATAAAGTATTGCAGATACTTATGTTATATCCAAGATACCTATACAATTTTACGCCGTATAAATCGGCATTTCTTATTGATGAGTTGATATAGGAAGCGTTTTGTTTGTATTGCCGTTAGCTGTACGATAAACGCTGATATTATAGGGTGTAATGCTGATTTTTGGGAAAAGCCCAAACAATACGGAGTGCTTTGGGGTATATAGGCAAGTTGGGGGGTTTTTGTGTAAAAGAAGGAATTTGCGAAGTAGTTAGCCGCAAAGACGGTCTGTGTTTGGTTGAAGTATTAAGTGGAATGGTGTATAATTAAGAGTTTGTCTGGAATTGGGTTAAGTAATGCAAAATTCAAAAGAAGTGTATCAGGAATCTGGTGCCAGGAGGCCAGCGGAGGCGCTGTGTCCGGCATCGACAAGTCCGGCCAGCGAGGACGCTCTGAAGAAAAATGAAGGGGTTGGTGACGGGGGCCTTTCGACGGTGCTTCCCTCGACTACGCTCGGGACAGGCAGGGCTGGCTGGGGTGGGTATCCTCTGCTTATGGGGATAAACGGGCCTGCGGATGTGAAAAAGCTTTCTGTAGCCCAGTTGAGCCAATTAGCCGATGAGATACGCCAATTCATAATCGAGACGGTGGGCAGAACCGGGGGGCACCTGGCGAGCAGTTTGGGGGTTGTTGAGATAACGCTTGCATTGCATTATGTGTTCGATTTTGAACAGGATAAATTGGTCTGGGACGTCGGGCATCAGTGCTATGCGCATAAGATAGTTACGGGGAGGAAAGAGGAGTTCAGAAATCTTCGTCGAGCCGGGGGGGTGAGCGGATTTCCGAATCCTGAGGAAAGTCCTTATGACCAGTTCGCGGTGGGGCACGCTGGGACGTCGATAGGCACAGCTATCGGGCTTGCGCTTGGTGAAATGAAACAGGCAAGGCAGAATAAGATTGTGGCTCTTGTCGGGGACGGGAGTATCGTCAACGGGGCGAGCTTCGAATCGCTGAACAACCTTGGCCTGGTCAAGCGACAGACGCTGATTGTGCTGAATGATAACTCTATGGCGATAGACGCGACGCAGGGCGCGGTGGCGAAGTATTTTTCGAAGATTCGATTGAGCCAGACATACGAGGATTTGCGCAGGACGACAAGCGACATATTGGAACATACGCCTGTGATTGGCAAGACGGTGGAGGAGGCGATAGAGCGAATCAAGAAGAGTATTCGTATGGTACTTCCGGGCGGCCGGCTGTTTGAGAGTTTGAATGTGCCGTATTTCGGGCCTGTGGATGGTCATGATATAGGGGCTTTGGTGCAGTTATTCAGGGCTTTGAAGCAGATTGACCACCCGGTGCTTTTGCATTGCCATACCAAAAAAGGAATGGGATTTACGCCTGCGGATAATCATCCGAGCAAGTATCATTCGACCGGGCCATTCAAGATGAACGGCGACGTGGTGGAGTCGGCGACTGAGAAGCAGGGGCGAAACTTTACGGATGTTTTTGGCGATGAGTTAGTAAGATTAGCTGAGAAGGACAAGAAGATTATTGCGATAAGCAGCGCGATGTGCGAGGGGACGGGGCTGAAAAAATTCCGCGAAAGATTTCCTGACCGATTTTACGACGTGGGTATAGCTGAAAGCGCGGCAGTCGAGATAGCAGCGGGTCTCGCGAAGAGCGGAATGCGGCCTGTGGTGTGCATATATTCGACGTTTTTGCAAAGGTGCTTCGACCAGATATTCCAGGAGGTTTCGCTGCAGAAACTGCCTGTGGTATTTTGTATCGACAGGGCGGGAGTGGTAGGGGCGGACGGGCCGACGCACCATGGTCTTATGGATATCGGGTATTTGCGTATGATGCCGAATGTTGCACTTGTTTCGCCTGCGGACGCGGTTGAAATGGGGGGCGTTTTGGAATTCGCGTTGAGCGCGGACAGGGCGGTGTGCGTGAGGTATCCGAAAGAAATAGTTGCCAGCGAGCGGATAGCAGAGTCGAGCGTTGAGCCGTTTGTTCTGGGTAAAAGCGTGGTTGCCAGAAGAAGCGACAGGTCCGTTGCGGTGATAATCAGTTACGGGAGCGTTCTTGTTGAAGCTATAGCAGCCGCGAGAGCGCTGGCGGAAGAGGGCATAGAGGTCGATGTGATAAACGCGAGGTTTGCGGCGCCGATTGACAGCAGGATAGTTGAGCTTATGGGAGCGGGCAAGCCGGTGATTACGGTTGAGGATCACGGGGTGGCTTGCGGGTTTGGTTCGGCGATAATGGAGGCGGCAGGTCAGCACAGCGGCGGATTTGTGCCCCGTCGGGACGGGGGAGCGATTCGGATTTTAGGGGCGCCGAAGCGGTTTGTCAGGCACGATTCGAGGACAAACCAGCTTATGGAGGTGGGGATAAATGCCGATAAAATAGCGGAAGCGGTGTACCAGATACTGAATCGACGGCAGGATTGAATTGCGAATTAATGACAAAATCGAGCCAAGCCAAAATGTTGAGATTATCGATTTTCGGAGACCGCAGAAAAGGGCGTGTCGCGGAGGCGATAGCGGATTTTGCGGATTTTGTAAAAGGCAAGGTCCGGACGGTGGTTAATTGCGGGATTGATGAGTGTGCACCTGAGAATTTACAGGAGGCGGATTACGCGATAGTTTTTGGCGGGGATGGGAGTATCCTCGCGGCGGCGAGGCGATTAAGCCGAAGCAACGACAAAACGGGAATTCCGGTCATAGGTGTTAATCTCGGCAAGCTCGGATACTTGGCGGAGTTCAGCGTGGAGGAGCTGAAAAAGTTTTTCCCGGAGCTGGTGAAAGGGAAGGCGAAAATTGAGAAGCGAATGATGCTTCTTTGCCGGGTGCTAAGGAAGGGCAGGGAGCGTTTTTGTTCGACGGCAGTGAACGATGTATTTATAACAGCGGGCCCTCCGTTTCGAATGATAGACCTGAAGATGTTCGTTGACGGACAGCATTTGGGTGATTGCGTCAGTGACGGGATGGTGGTATCGACGCCGACGGGTTCCACAGCGTATGCATTATCTGCGGGAGGGCCGATTCTGTCTCAGAAAATGGAAGGGATAGTAATTACGCCGATATGTCCACACAGTTTGAGTTTCAGACCTATTGTTATAAAAGCGGACAGCGTTGTTGAGCTTCGCGGGGAGCGTTTGAATGAGGGGACGACGGTCTCGATAGACGGACAGGTGTCGCTTGAGCTTGGAATTGATGATGTGGTGCAGATAAGGCGACACAAGAGGGATTTTCTTGTTGTGAATAATCCGCTTCGTTGCGAGTGGGATACGCTGGCGACGAAATTAGGCTGGGCGGAAAGACCGAAATACCAGGGCGTTGAGAAGGATAATCGATAATTGATTATTTTGACCACGGTTTGTGAATTGCACTGTGGATTTGTATGTGAACACGATGATTTGTCCAGGGTAGTAATTAATATGAGAAGCATAAGGTTGATATATGTGTTGGTGTTTATCGTGGGTGCTTTTGCCGGAGTGGGTCTATCATTGGAAAATCCATCGGTTGGCAACCCCGTGGGGTCCGGGACTGTTCCGCCGACGGCGTATAGGCCGGGATTAGTGAAGAGCCAAAATCCGATTGATACGAGCGGTAATCTTGTGATTACGGGCAATGTTGCCAACGGTATGCAGTTCAGGGGTGTTGTGCCTTATAACAGCCCGACGAGTTTTTACGCGCCGGCAGGTTCGCTTCAGCGTACATCAGCCGGGATGGATTCATTTTTAAGAAATACTGTCGGTTCGCAAGATTTCAGGACGAGCAGCGGCGGGTTAACGCCATATTATTCACCAACGTGGACGGTAACGACGACGCAGCCGGGCGGGGAAGGTGCGGTTACGACCGGCGGTTCGGGGACGAATTCATATGCAGGCACAAATTTACCGAATGCCCAGACAGGATATTACCAACCCGGGTATAATTCTCAGATTAACAAACGGCCATTGTCGATGAGCCAGGAGGATTTGGAGAAACTTATCGAAACGGATGTTACGAAATATCCTAAGGGAGGCGAGTCGGATTTGCAGTCGCAGGACCAGTTCTGGCGTGATATGGGAGTAAAGATTGAGCGCAAAGAGGAAGCGGCTAATACCACGGACAAGACGGGGCCGGAGCAGGCGACGAACAGTGATCCGAGTTTGGAGAAACTGCTGGGCGGGAATACTCAAGGATTACAGAGGTCGAAGGACAAGCAACGGGTTGATAAGAAGGAAAAATTGGCGAGTCGGCCAGGCGAAACACTGAAGCCGGAGCAGGGGGCTGATATATATGAACAGATGAGGGGGCGGCTGGGCAAGACCATTGAATTACCCCAGAGCGAGGGCGTACCTGCGACAAAACGGGCGGAGGCGAATGAATCGACAGATTCAAGGCCCGGTGTTACGCAGGAGGAGTTCGCGAAGGCGTATAAGAGTTTTGCCGTTTTAAGCGATGACAGGTTCAATCAGCATATAAGGGCGGCAGAAGATTTTATGAAGCAGGGAAGATTTTACAGGGCCGCGGACGCATACACTCTTGCTTCGATATATAAGCCAAATGACCCGCTGGGTTACGCGGGCAAAAGCGTGGCGTTGTTCGCGTCGGGAGAGTATCTGAGCAGCTCGCTGTTTTTGGCCAGGGCATTGGAAATTTTCCCGGAATACGCGAAGGTCAAGATTGATCTTGTGGGAATGATAGGCGACAAGGATACGGTTGAGAACAGGATACTCGAAGCTCGTGATTGGATGGACAAGAGCAATTCCGGTGAGCTGGAATTTTTGCTAAGCTACATTTATTATCAGATGGACCGGCTGGAGTTTGCGAAGCAGTCGATAGAGGCGGCGGCGAAGAAGATGCCGGATTCGCCGGCAGTCGCGGCGATGAAGAAGGCGATAGACGAGCGCCTTGCAAAACCTTAACGCATATCGTATATCGTATTTCCGAAGCGGGCTCTGCGCTTCGCTACGTGTCGTATATTGAACCACGAGCGACGAAATACGAATGACTAACGACGAAATACAAAGCACAGCTTTGAATATAGATGATTTTTTTGCGCCTGGAGGGGCGGTTGGGAAGTCATTTGACGGATACGAGCGGCGTCAGCAGCAGGTCGATATGGCCATGGCAGTGCAAAAGGCGTTATCGACGAAGCGGCATTTAGTGACGGAGGCGGGAACGGGCGTCGGGAAAAGCTTAGCATATCTTGTGCCTGCGATAGAAAAGGCAATTCTTGGGGCAAATCGAGTGGTCATCAGCACGTTCACAATCGCTTTGCAGGAGCAATTAATCAATAAGGATATTCCCTGTTTGAACCGGTGTTTGCCGTGGAGTTTCAGGGCGGCGATTGCAAAAGGCAAGGGGAATTATCTATGCAAACGCCGGCTGGAGTTTGCGATTCGAAGGCAGATGGGCTTGTTTGACCAGTTCGGAGATGCGCTTGCGGAGATAAATAACTGGGCGAGAAGGACAGCGGACGGGTCGCTGAGCGATTTGCCTTTTATACCGGATTCGAGAGTTTGGGATGCGGTGAAGGCAGAACACGGCAATTGCAAAGGCAGGAAATGCGGGCACTGGACGAGCTGCTTTTGCCAGAGAGCGAAACGGGAGCTTGAGAACGCGAATGTTATTGTTACAAATCACGCGTTATTATTCAGCGACCTTGCGCTGCGGGAGGAAGAATTTTCGATACTGCCTGATTATAAGTGGGTGATTATAGATGAGGCGCACAATATTGAGCGAGTGGCGGAGGAACATTTCGGGATTGAAATAAGCAGTGGGTCGGCGAGGTTTTTGCTGGACGGACTTTATAATCCGAGAACACACAAGGGGCTACTGGTTTATACGGAAGCCGGCAGATTGACGGACATGGTTGTCAAGGTATCAGAGGCGGCGAAAGAATTTTTCAAAAGCGTTCGGCAGTGGGATGAGCGGCACAGGTCGCAGTCAAATGGACGATGCTACAAGAATTTTGTCGAGGACAGTTTGTCTGCGCATATTAAGGAGCTGCGAGCGGGGTTGTCGGGTTTGGCAAAGCAGGCAAAAGATGAAGATGAACGATTTGAGCTGACACGATATGCCGATAAGTGCGCGGGGCTGTTGCAGGATTTGGAGGTGTTTTTGCCTCAGACGAAACAGGATTATGTTTATTGGGTTGAGGTTAGCTCGCCCCGTGAGATAGGCGAAGCCGCCATCTCACGGGGTAAAGGCGGAAGAGAAAAGGTGAACTTGAAAAGCGCGCCGTTAAACGTCGGGGCGGATGTGAAAAGGAGTTTGTTCGATAAGTTTAAGTCGGTGATAATGACGAGCGCGACACTTAGCAGTGGAGGAGAAAAGAGGAAGGGCGGGTTCGAATTTTTTGCGGGGAGGGTTGGATTGGTAGATTATGATGCGGTAAAATTAGGTTCGCCATTTGATTATCAAAAGCAGGTAACGATTTATATCGAGAGCGATTTGCCTGAGCCGAATGATGAGAAGTTTGTGGAGTTGGCGTGCGAGGCGGTGAAGAAATACGTGCTGCGAACACAGGGGCGGGCGTTTGTGCTTTTCACGAGTTATAAGATGCTGGGGGATTTCGCGGAACATTTGGCGGAGTGGTTTAAGGAGAATAATATAGAGTTGCTTCAGCAGGGGGTGGGGCTTGACAGGACATCATTGTTGAAACGATTCAAGATGAACGGTCGATTTGTATTGTTCGGGACGGATAGTTTCTGGCAGGGGGTGGACGTTGCGGGCGAGGCGTTGTCGAACGTGATAATCGTGCGATTACCCTTCGCTGTGCCTGATACGCCTTTGCTGGCGGGGCGGCTGGATAAAATCAAAGAAGAAGGCGGCAATCCTTTTGCGGAGTACCAGCTGCCTTTGGCGATAATAAAGTTCAAGCAGGGCTTTGGCCGGCTGATTCGGACAAAGACGGATACCGGTATTGTTGTTATTCTGGATTCCCGCATATTGAGCAAATCATACGGCAGGAATTTTCTCGCTGCGATACCGAAGTGTAAGACCGAAATAGTTGCTCACGGCAGGCAGTAATCTGTCATTTGTCCACGGCGGGGACATTGCTATCGCAGGGGAAATCGGGAAGTTTTTGTCCTTCAACGTATTCGGTTACGAAGCAGGAACCGCGAACAAGGCCTGACTTACGCAATTCAATGTAGGCCAGCGGATTTGGCGCGGGGATTTTGAGCAATCTGGCTCGATTGGCGTTTAGCCATTTTGATTTAGCGGTGGAATTGCCGATAGTTTGCCGGAGGGAATCGATAAATCCTTTTGTCTCATAACGAGCCACGGCTATGTCCGAGCCGTTCCATTTAAGGCGGGATACGACGCAGCTGTTGTTGTTTTTAAGAATCTGCCCGCTTTCAATTGTCTTGTCGAGGTTTTTTATAAAGTCAATCGGGCCGGTTTGGGGCCAGAAGCTTTTTGCAAACACGCCCCGGTAATTGGCGGTTTTAACAAGGGCATATTTTGAATTAGTCCGGAGGGTTTGGCTGAGGGCTCGGCGGATTATTTTTTCTTTGTTTAATCGCCGGCGTGTTTTTCGGAGCACCGTTTTAATAAGGACTTTTCCTAATTTTTTGCCTGTTCCTGTCCGGGCACAGTATTCCGTGAAGAATCTCATTCGGTCTGTCCTGCTGAGGAAATCGGAGGCGCTGAGATTGAGCTGCACGAGATTTTTGATGCGGAGCCAAAACGGGAGCAGGATAAATTTTTTTGTTCTGACGTTGTCGATGAAGAAGAATCGCCAGGAAGCCCCTTCGGGGCTAAGCAGCACGTTGCCGAAACGGAGGTCGCCGTGAAAGATTCCTTTCGCGTGCATTTTGCCGATGGTTCTGCCGAAATTGCGTACCAGGTTTCTGTGGCCGGCCAATTGTTCAGGGGTCGTGATTTCCCGTGTTTGGCGAGCAATATCAACAGCTCTTTTTGTGTTCTCTATTCCGAGCGTGACCGAGAAACTTTTCGAACATAAAAGGCCGGAACTGGATTCTCCGATAGCGATAGTTACAGGGACATCAAAGCCATTTTGCGCAAGCGCCACTTCTGCTTTATACGCACATTTCGCCAAGCTTCCGAAGATAAGCGATTCGAGAGAGGAGAGGCCCGATTTGTGAAAAAACCACTTTATGTAAATATCCCTGTCGGCGCCTTCAAAGGGGATGGTAAATTTGCAAACACGGCTGAACTCGGAAGGCCACAGAGTTTTGAGCGGGTATCGTTTTCGCAGGGTTTCTTCGCCTGCCAAAAGGGCCTGCCCCATGTCGCTGCTGAGAAAGCTCTTCCTGATATACAAAGTAAGGTTATTTTGCTTAATTTTTACAAAATCGGCGTCCAAGGTCTCATCCTTATCGTAACGGCCTAGCGAGAGGTTTTCTAAAAGATGGAATATAGCGGAATTGGGCGAAAGAAACAAGATTTTAGAAGACAGCGTACAGCGGGCAGCGTGTAGCGGACAGGTTATGGAAGGCAGAAGTGAGAAGTTAGAAGGCAGAATTGAGAAATAAAAAAGCCGTGAGGAAGGGAAACCCCAAATCTCACGGCCTAATTTTTAATGCTATGTTAGAAACTAAACTTTTCGTTTTCGCAGAAACAGGCCGCCGAGGGTGAGAAGGAATAACGTGGCGGGTTCGGAAATAGTTCTATATTAGATTTCTATTTAGGCACGCATGCTGGATTTAACGGATCCTGGTAACAATCCACAAGCCAGTTGTCTGCCATAATCGCAAAATCGCTAAAATCCACCTTGCAGTCATCGTTCAAATCGCCAACCAGATTATACTGGCAACCTTTCAGGCCAAGGGAGAAATACCCGCCGGCCGCAATGGCCTTAAAACCCGTATTAGGCTCCGGCACATCGCATTGACCATAATTGTCCGGGCCCCAAGCCACAATCGATCCATTGGCCTTCAGGCCAAGCGAGTGAAATGTACCAGCCTCAATAGCCGTAAAACCTGTATTAGGTGATGGCAGCTCGCGTTGACCATGCGCAGAATCTCCCCAGACCACAATCGAGCCATCTTGTTTAAGACCAAGTGAATGAAACCAGCCGGCCGCGACGGCCTTAAAACCTGTATTAGGCTCCGGCACATCGCATCGACCGTGCGCGTTGCTTCCCCAAGCCACAATTGAGCCGTCAGTTTTCAGGCCAAGCGAGTGAACATAGCCAGCCGCGATGGCCGTAAAACCTGTATTGGGCGCCGGCACATTGCATTGGCCAACATCATTACTTCCCCAGGCCACAATCGAGCCATCTTGTTTAAGACCAAGTGAGTGCACACTGCCGGCTGCAATGGCCATAAAACCCGTATTGGGCTCGGGCACACTGCATTGACCTACCGCATTGCTTCCCCAAGCCACAATCGATCCATTGGCCTTCAGGCCAAGTGAGTGAGCATTGCCAGCCGCGATGGCCGTAAAACCTGTATTGGGCTCCGGCACGTTGCATTGACCATATTCGTTATATCCCCAGGCGACAATCGAGCCGTCGGTCTTCAAACCAAGCGAGTGGCTCCCACCGGCTGCAATAGCAGTAAAACCCGTATTAGGCTCCGGCACATTGCATTGACCGTAATTATTGTATCCCCAGGCCACAATTTCTCCGGCGGCATATACCGATATCGGGAAAATAAACTCACAAAGAAAAAAACAGGCCGAAACAAACGCGATTAAAGAATACCTTCTTTTTTCTAGGCCAACTTGCATCTTTTCTCCTCCTTTTTACAAACTTTATAATGATTTTAGCGCATTTTGTGCGCACGGACGTTTAGTTAATTGAAATACTCCGGACAGGTGTGTTTTTTCTCTCATACCCTTCTCCTCGTTGCCCTTTGCCCCCAGCGGTTCGACAAAGCTCACCGCAGGCCAAAAAGCACAGGTTGATATAAAGAGGGAATAGATGAAATGTCAAGAAAAAAGTGGACAAAATTTATTATTTTAGATTTATGATTTATCAGTGTTGAACAATTTTAAGCGAGTTGGCACGGGGATTAGTTCGCTGACAACACGGACAAAAACCTGCCTGACGGCGAGGTCTAACTAAAGGCGGGTTCACTGCGGTGCGGATTTATGCATAGAAAAACAGTGGGGATGGGGACATTTAAAACTACTGTAAGGCTAGCGTGTATAAGTAGTTATGGATTTGTGTCCCCATGAGGAGGGGGGCTTTTTGCGTGGTTTTTCGGTCATTTTTGGGGCTGTTTTTTGAGTGTTTTTTAAGACGAGTTTTTGCTGTAACCGCTTTATGTGTAACGGGTTAAATTCTGGATACGAACAGTCGTTTGATACAGTTGTTTGATACAATTGTATGATACAACTGTTATCCATTTTCGCGCAGGTCGAAAACCCTTAGATGGAAAAATTTCAAAAAATTTTATCTCCTTGTGGCAAAAGGACTTATCGATTTTGGGCGGAATTATACACTTAACAAAGCCCATTTAACAAACCGCCTTTTTATAGGTTAAACGCTTGCCTTCCGCACCTATAATGGCGTGTTCGGCCCGCGTTCCGTCGTTTACTTTTCGGTGATTCCAGCGGAAAGCAAACTCGTCACAATAACGCCCGATATGTTGTTTGGAAATATGATGATACGTCCCGTGAACGCCGCGTTTCATTAGCGAAAAGTACGATTCAGCCGTGTTTGTTGTTACGTTGCCTCTGGCATATTCGCCCATACTGTGTTTTACAACGTGATGCCCCCCTGCGAATTCTCGTCCGATGCCTTTATAGATTTTTGATTCGTCTGTCATTATCGTGGATTGCTGACCGACGGATTCCCTGATAGCAGATTTTAAAGTGTTACCGTCAACTCGCTCTATGGGTTTGGATATTGCTTCGCCGTCCCTTTGAACCAAAACCATTACCGGCGTTTTTGTCGTATAGCATTTACGAATGCCTTTTTTGCGGCGGTCGATGCGTTCATTTTTAAATCGTCCTCTCGGCCTGCCACCGACGTAAGTTTCGTCGCATTCCACGATACCATTTAACTTACCAGCAAACGGCCCTTCACTCATTGCAGCCCGTATCCTGTGAGCTAAATGCCAAGCTGACTTGTAAGAATGAAGCCCCAAATTCCTTTGAAGCTGCAAAGCCGATACGCTCTTTTTGTGAGAACACATTGAGTAAAATGCCTGTACCCACTGCCTCAAGGTGATATGCGAACGGTGCATAACCGTTCCGACCGTAACCGTGAATTGACCACGACAATCGTTGCATTGTATAACGCCGTCCCTGACCTTTTCTGATTTGGCCTGCAATCTTGTAACCTTCATACTGCCACAATGGGGGCACGCAGGGCCTTTAGGCCAACGTAAGCCCTCAAGGATAGCTCTTGCCTCATCCTCAGTCAAACGCCCTACGTCTATTGAGGCCATTTCGCTTAACTTACTGAATTTTGGGGGGATGAATTTCATAATCAATAACCTTTCCTGATAAATTGCGGAGGACATATAGCAAAATTACTATCTTTGGCTATCTGAGATGGGATATTTACATCACAAAGATAGCCGTTAAAATCAAATGTAATCGTTCCGTTTAGAATTTTTCTGTTTTTCAAATCCTGAATATATCCTTGAATACAACTAACATTTAATATTTGACTAATCGGTTTCCCGATAGCTTTGTCCCTGTAATCTTCTATATCGAGCGTCGCATCATAACCAAGTTTTTTGTTTTCCGTCGAACCTTCTATGGCATGGTCAGAATACATTCTTAAAAATATTCCCTGTTTGTTTTCAAAAGAAAGCCGCACAACACCAATTTCAAAATTTGCTTCATCCTTAATATTATTTTCGTCAACCGTTATTTCGATAAGTGCTCTGGCTGTTGTTAGAAGCTGCCGAGACGGGTCATTAGGATTTTGTTCGTTTATATGTGATTCTAATTTCTCTTTTTCCTTTATCAATTCATCTTTTTGGCTTTGATATAAATCCCTTTGTTGTTGAAGGGAAGCTATTTGAGTATTTTTCCCCTCAATAATAAAATTTCTATCAGCAAAATAAGTTGCGACTCCGCCTGCAACCAAACCAATTACCAAAATGATTATTGTCTTGAGAGTGGTTTTCATTGTAGGCCACCTCTCTTTGAAATGTTGATACCAAGCGTAGTCAACAGCCATATTTTGCCCCTTAACTTTAATGTGTTTAATGCTCTAATTCTAAGGGGCCTTCCCTGCTTTGTCAAGTGCATAATTCCCATTTTGGGCATATCAGGAAATCCCTTAGTTTTCGTCAAAAGCGCGCAAGTTCGCGCCATAGGGTAGAGGGACGTGAAGTCCCGAAGACAGATGGCTGAGGACGGAAGACAGAAGACGGACGAAGGGAAGAAGTTAAAAGTAAAAAGCAAAAAGGAGAAACGAAATGGGATTTGACGTGAAGATATTTGGGGACGGATTCGATGCGGAGTATCTGGAGTGGTTGGTGGAGCAGCGTTGGCCACAGATACAGGTACACTTCGGGAAGATGTGGGAGTATTACGCGAACCCGATAATGGATTTGCACCCTTCGACTGCGCTCAGGGCAGGCCTTCATTCGATTGAGCAGAAGATTAATGAAAGCGGCAAGTGCTATGTTCAGGCGCAGGAGTATGGGCTGCCAGCGAGGATAACCGGGTTGGTGAGATGTGCGGAGGCGGGGGTGTATGGCGGGAGGCCCGTCGGGGACATACGTCGCAAAGAGGTGGTGATTGAGAATGATATAGCGTGGCGGGTAAACGCCGCGGTGGATTTTTTATTTGGGAAACCAATAAGCGTGGTATCCCGGGCCGCTGATGGCACGAAACGAGCAGAAATCGAAGGGATAATAAAGGCGGTTTTTTCGGCCAACGGCGGGATCGGGTTTTTGCAGGATATGGCGGTGCTCGGAGCGGTCTATGGGTTCGTCGATTGTATGGTCAGGCCTGGCCGGGAAATCTACGAGCGCATTTCGGACACTCCTTCAAACCTCACATACGAGGTTGTGCTTGAATTGGCACGCGCAATCGGGTTAGAGCTGATAGAGGCGCCTCGGGCACTGCCTGTTCTTGATGAGAATGATTATCGAAAAGTGGTTTACTATGTTCAGCATTTTCGGCAGGTGAAGAATCAACTGACGGGCGGCGGCGTATTGCAGAGGCTGTTTGGACAGAATGGGGACAATCGCAGAGTGGTGAGTGTGACGGAGATAACGTCTGCGGAGGTGTGGCAGAGGTATGAGGACAATGAGCTTGTGGCAGAGGGGAAACTACCCTGGGGATTTTTGCCTGTGGTTCACATTCAGAATCTGGCACAGCCATTTTATTACGAGGGACAGAGCGACGTTGAGCCGTTGATTCCGATACAGGACGAGTTGAACACGAGATTGAGTGACAGGGCGAGCAGGATAACGATGCAGTCGTTCAAGATGTACTTAGGCAAGGGGATAGAGGGTTTCGCGGAGAAGCCGGTGTCGCCGGGGGTGATGTGGCATACGGATAATCCGGACGCGGCGATAGAGGAGTTCGGGGGCGACGAGGACCATCCGAGCGAGAGCGCACATATAGAAGAGATGCGCGAGGCGATGGACAAAATCAGTGGGACGACGCCTTTGGTGGCTGGGGTGATTCGTACCAAGCTGGGGAATCTTACGAGCGCGGTTGCGCTTAGGTTGACGATGATGGGGATGCTGTCGAAGACGGAGCGCAAGAGATTCACATACGGCGAAGGGCTTAAGAGTATCGCCGGGATGGTTCTGGAGATTTTGGACAAGGCGAACATCTACAAGACAAGTGAGCAGGACAGGGACGTTGAAATAATTTTCCCGGACCCGTTGCCTGAGAATGAGATGGAGAAGCTTGATGAGGCGAAGGCGAAGAAAGAGCTTGGTGTGCCTGTAGAGCGAGTGTTGAAAGAGCTGGGGTATGAAACGGTTGTGTAAAAAGGCAAAAGGTAAAAGTTAAAAGGAGAAAGTATGAGTCAGATTGACGAAGGGGTACTGCAAGGGGCAGAAGAGGGACAAGGCGAAGTTGATGACGTGAAACTTGTTCCTGTAGGGGAATCGATACGGTATCGCAGGCGGGCACAGGGCGCTGAGAAACGGGTTGAGGAGCTTGCAGGAGAACTGGCTGAGGCGAGAGCTGAGGCGACGAGGTTGGCTGATGAGCTTAAGGCGACACATAGGGAACAGGAATTGATGGGACGGCTGGCTTCGGAGGGGACACGTGATTTGGAGGCGGCGATGCTGATAGCCAAGGCGCGATTAGCCGGGACAGATAAGGCGGACTTGAATGGCGTTGTGGAGCAGTTGAAGAAGGAGAAGCAGTATCTGTTTAGCGAGACATCAATCAGCGGGGTAAATCCCGCCCTACGAACATCGTCTGCGAAAGAACAGAGAAGTGGAGCCGGAGCGCTCGAGCGGTCGGCCAAGAGGGCCGTGGGGACAGGAAGCAGGAGTGATTTGCAGGAGTATATGAGAAAGAGAAGAAGCATCGTTTAACTGTTGTTGAAATGAAATGTTAATAGTTCGTTGTTCGTAGTTCATTGCAATGAACAAGGAACACATAACACCGGACAATTAGGAAGGAGACAAACATATGGCATTTACAGGAAAAGCGACATATTCGGCTGGGGCGAGTTTGCCGGAATTGGCGGAAGATGTGGCGGATTTAATCGGGATAGTATCGCCTTACGAGACACCATTGCTGGACGCATTAGGCGACCCATTGAGAGAGGCGACAAGTACGCATCACGAATGGCTGGAGGATGAGCTGCTACCGAACAAGGACGCAGTGAACGACAGCACATTTACGGACCCGGATATTGACACGCAATTTGTGGTTGATAACGGGAGCAGGTTCAGGGCCGGCGACCAGATACAAATTGAGGGAGGCAGAGAACTGATGCTGGTTATCGGAGTGAACGGCAACACGCTGACGGTGTCTCGCGGATACGGGGGAACATTACCCGATAATCTGGCGGACAACCAGGTAATCAATATCCTGGGTAACGCGGCATTGGAAGGAGATGACAAGCCGGGGGCAAGATTTACCAATCGAAGCAGGCGAGGCAACTACACGCAGATATTCACAGCGACGGTTGAGGTATCGGGGACGGATATTGCGGCAAGTCATCTTGGGCTGGCAGATGAGATGGATTATCAGAAGCAGGAGCGGTTGCGTGAGCTTATTCGCGACCTTGAGAACACGGTCATCAATGGAGGTCAGCCGTCGGCCAGTCCGCAGGGTGGAGACACAGCGAGACGGACAATGAAGGGTGTCGTGCAACATCTTGCGACGAACGTGTTCCGAACAGGCGACAACGAATTTCCGACGGGAGTGGACCTTGATGAGGCGAAGATTAACTACGCGCTTAGGAAAATCTGGGCGAGCAGCAACGGGAATGTTGACCTGATAGTCGTGGGCGGTTTTCAGAAACGAAAGATAAACGGTTTTGTATCGAGCAGCAGGAGTTACGCGGCAGGGGACACGAAGTTTACCGACCTGGTGAACGTGTACGAGAGCGATTTCGGCGTTTGCCGGATAGTAACGACAAGGTGGCTGCCGCAGGATACGGTTCTGCTTCTGGATTCGTCGCGGATAGCGGTATTGCCTCTGGCGGGGAGGAGTTTCCACTTCAAACCACTGGCAAGCAGCGGCGATTACGAATGCGGGGAGCTGATAGGCGAATACACGGTGGAACTGAAGAACGAGGCGGCACACGGGATAATTCGAGGTTTGAGCGTAAGTTAAGCGGTTGTCGGAAAGCGGGTAGTTCCGGTTTGTCGGGACTACCCGAATCCGACTTGAAAGGAGTGAAATATGGTTAGATTGTGTGATGACAGAGATATTTTGAAAATTGAGCCGGTGTTGTTCGGAGAGTTGCATTTTAGCAACCAGGTTATCGCGGCAGGAACGGCAGGTGAGCTTACCGGGACGACGTTTGAGGCGAGTGGGGCAAATTTTGTGTCGGATGGAGTTGAGGCGGGTGAATGTGTTTATCTGAGGTCGGCGGATGGAGTTCTCGATGGCGTGTATGAGATTGCGGCGGTGGATTCAGCGACGCAGTTGTGTGTGTCGGTTTTGCGGGTAGATTCGGAGGCAGACCCGATAGCTCCGCCGACAGTGAGTGATGTTTCTTATCGAATAAGCACATTCAAGCCACAAATTGCGGATGTGAGCTTGAGGTTGATGGAATACCTGTGGATTAGGCCGGGGCAGGTAATCAGAGATATTTCGGTGGATGAGATTCTCGATTCGGATGAGGTTAGACAATTGTGCGCGATAGGAGTAACAGCGACGGCATACAGAACATTGGCGAGCGGGGCGGACGGAGAGAATTTTAAGGGCAAGTGGCAGAAATACGAGGAGATGTTCGGGAAAGGGATGGAGCGGTGCAGGGTGGCGATAGACAAAGATGGTGACGGAGTCGTGGATTCGATTCGTTTCGGCGGGTGTGGACGGCTGATAAGAGATTAACAAGTTGATTATCCGGGTGAAGTTATGAGCGCTAATTTGGATGGTAACAAGTTGTTTGACGAGTCGATAGCTATCGAGGCAGAGAGCGTTAGTCGAGAGTCTATCGAGAGGTCGGCGGCGGGATTGGATGGCGTGTTGAGTATTGACCTGGGTGGACGAGGAAGGAAAATCAGGCAGAAGGGCGAGATACGGGCTAGGAGCAAGGCGGAGCTGGACAGCAAGGCGGGGGCGATATCGGCTTTTATAGATGGGAACACGCATACACTGGTCGGTTCGCGCGGAGATACATTTGAGAATCTTCGGGTTGATTCGGTAAATGTCAAAAATGAGCGAGTGAGCGGAGCGGGTGTGGTTGCGGATTACGAAGTTGTTTATACACAGTTGATGGTGTGATGATGGGACTTATTAGCAGCGGGATAAATGGCGTGAGGGTTTTTGATTTGCCGACGGGCGTTTGGGAAGATGGGGCTGTAGTAGAGGCGCCAAGAGTTTGCTTAGTGAAGTGGCGGTCGGAGTGGAAGGACAAGCTGTACCAGGTTTATGTAAACGGGTATTTCGCCGGCGTGACAGTTGACCGCGAGCAGAGAGAAATGGTGGTGCAGACGCCGAGCTGTTATGAGCGGGCGGTGAGGATTGAAGTATTTGCGGTTGAGGCGAGCGAGGCGGACGTTAATTTTGGGGATGAGCTGGGGCAAAGCAGCGAGGACAGCGGAAGGGTAAGGTTGAGATTGCTGTGGAGTCAGCGATTGCCGATGGGGGCGAGGTTTGAGGTTTACTTTGACAATGGGACAGGGGTGATTGACTACGCGAATCCTATAGGCGGCGGACGAGTATGGGAATGTTGGCAGGACAAGGCGGGATTTGGATTAGCGAGGTTCGGAGAGAATGATTTTGGTTACGAATGGGAAAACGGAGTCGGGTTCGGAAGAGGCGGCTTTGGGCTGGGTGAGTTCGGAGTTGACGCGGATGTTATCGAATGGATAAGCCCGATCCTGGAGACAGGAACATACAGATTCGGAGTAAAGGTGATCGATACGAGGGGCAATGAGAGCGAGATAGGCGAGACGGAAGAGATAGTGGTTATACCGGCGGCGAGGCCGGCGAGGGAATTGGATGTGCTGTCGTTTGATGAAACGACAAATTTGTTAATGCTTGAAATTAAAGATGATGAGTAAAGGAGTTAAATTATGGCAGAGGTATATCCAAGTGACAATGAATTGTTGAATTTGCTGACGGACAGTGAAACCGGGGTGGAATACATAGCGACGGGACAGTCGCCGTATTATTTGCAGTTTCGCAGGTTGCTGTATCGGCTGCTGCAGGCGACGAGGCGGGCGAATGATTTGCGGGTATTCGACGAGGGCGGGTTGAATGTAGGCGTGAAGGCGGGAAAGTTCCAGGCGGGGACACAGCAGGTGAATTACGCGGGGTCGTCGGGCAACGCTTTGGCGGATAACAAGGCGAACATATATATTTACCTGACAAACACGGGGGTTTTGGTGACGAATGAATACAGCGGGTTTCCGGATATGGCGACCACGTCACACGTTCGGTTGGCGAAAGTAACGACTTCGGGCGGGGACATAACGGCGATTGAGGATTGTCGCATTCTAATAAGAATTGGGTGATATTGGTAAAAGGGAAAAGAGATGATTTACGTAAATGATTCGAGCAGGGTGTGGCATGTCGCGAAGGTTGGTAATGACTCGAACAGCGGGCACGCGGGTCAATACCCGGTTAACCTGGCGAATGACGCGAAACTGACGATAGGGGCTGCGGTGAGCGCAGCGGCGAGCGGGGACACGATAATAATCTGGCCCGGGGATTATGCGGAGAATGTGAACGCCGGGAGCAAGGCATTAACGTTTGCAGGGACAAACAGGGCGAAGAGCCACATTGTGCCAGCGACGGGAGCAGCGTTAACGCTAGCGGACGGCTGTATGGTGAAAAACCTGTCGTGCGAGGCGTTGCAGGTCGCGGCCCAGGTAGCCGGCATATACGCTTTTCAAAAGAAGAACATTATTATTGAAGATTGCGACATATCCGGAGCTTATGACGGACTATATTTGTTTACGACGACGGATGTGTATATCAGGAATTGCCGGGTATTCGGAAAATACGACAGCGCGAATTTTAACACGGTAACAGGCCTGATGGTCGAGAACTGCGTTTTTAGAGCAGACGGGACATACGGGACGAGCGTCAATTGCCGAGCCGCGTGGGGTAACGGCGAGGCAATCTTCAGGAAATGCCAGTTTATAGCGGGCAGAAGCGACGCATCATCGATGACTTTGGCGGGATATTACATCGGGAGCGCTTCGGCCAGACATATTTTTGACGACTGCATTTTTGTGGCAAACGGCGGGGCGTCTTTCGCAGGTAACATTTACGCGTTTCAATCAAACTACGCGTTGGGCAACGTGATAATGAACGGCTGCGTTTTTTATACTTCCTCGACGGGAACGCCTTTGGAGATGGTTGATTTGAAGAATTCAGCGGGAGCCGTTGTGGTGAACGGGTGCAAATACGCTTCCAGCGGCGGGATTATCACGCAATCGGACTCGAACTGGGCGAGTGCATTGGCTGTCGCGTTATTCACGAATGGGGCGGCGAACAAGCTGGCTATCGATGCGGCTGGGAGAGTAACTGCCGGGAGTTTGCAGGGAGTTAATGCGGAATCGATTCAGAAGGCGGCGAAAATGCTGCTGAATAAGGCGGCGCAGGACAAACTGACGGGGACGATTCGGTATTACGATGACGACGGGCAGACGGTGATACTGACGCATACGCCACAGGAAAGTGAATCGAGTTTGATGAGGACGGTGAGCTGATGGAAGCGGGGTGGATGAGAGGGGCGTTGTTCGCGGGGCAGACGGCGAACGGGTTTAAGCTGGGGACGACGGTGACATTGGGGTGGTTCTGGATGAGGTTAAACGGCTGTCGGATAGCGTATCGCGGACAGAGTATGGAGAGCATAGATTTTGAGGATTTACTCGTTGTCGCGGAGGCAGGAGCAGATGAGATTGCAATGCCAGGTTACTTATCGCACGAGGCGGGAGAGACGTATTTTTATGTTGTGCGGTGTGCGAATAGATGCGGGGATATTGAGCGGACAATGCGGGCGGCGGCGAAAGTTACGATTGGTAATGACGGCAAGTTAGGCAAGGGCAGGCCGAATGAAGTTGCAGGGTTAAAAGCGGAACAAGGACAGGATGGAGAGATTGAGATTGCCTGGACATACAACCCGATGGAACAGGATAGTGTGCCTGCGGAGATGAGGATTTACGGGGACAACGGGACGGGTGAGATTGATTATCAAAATCCTGTTGCGGTAGTGAAGTATAAGGGGTGGAGGTTTTACAGGCACAGGATTGAAAGGCCCGCGGATGGGTTATATCGGTTCGCGGTAAGAACGGCGGACGCGAATGGTAACGAGTGCGAGTTGAAACAAATAGCAGAGGTTGAGATTAGCAGGATAAATTTGGAAGCGATTCAGATTATTGGTGCGATATGACGAACAGAGTGGATTTGTATCAGCCCCAGAGAAAAGGGACGGCGTTGCCGGGGGGCGGGGCGTTTGTTTTTGTTGAAGGAAGATTATGCCCGGAGTTGGATGTCGTGGAGATAGTCAGAGGCTGGATGGGCGAGTTTGGTTCCGCGAGGATTAGAAATAACGCGGATGACGAGATTGAAATCGGGAAGTCTGTATTAATCAAATGGTTTTATAACAATCGTTATCCTGCGGGAGGCACGGAAGGGATTGTGATTTTCGCAGGAGAGGTAGAGGCGATTGAAACGGCGATAGGGCCGGATGATGAGAGTGTTGAAATCGTGGCGAGAGATTTCAGTTTGGCGATGGAGAGGATAAACGTGTCGGGGAAATGGGAACAAGGAATTGACGGTCAGGTTGCGTTTGCAGCGGGAGCGAAGACGATTTTTAACGAGAATGGTTTGGCAAACGCGAGCGTTGAAACAGTGGAGTGTAACGGTAGCAGGATACGGGTGTTTGCGGGTGAAGGTGTGGAGACGCGGTTGTGGGATTTCGCGGAGATAATAGGGTATTTGCTTTGTGAGTATTTGCCGGCGGGGCAGTTGGGTATCCCGGAGGCGAGCAGGATAAGGGCGTTGACGGCGGGGGAGGCGATTGAGGACCTTGATGTTACAGGGAAGAGTTTGCTTGAGGCGATAAGCCGATGCTGCGAACAGGCGGGCGTTGAGTTTAAGTTTGTGCCGAGGTTGGGCGAGACGGGGCCGGAAAGCGGAATAGTGTTTTATCGAACGGGAATGGGTAGGGCGGTTGAGCTGAATCTGCAAAAGCAGGGCGAACGGCTGAGCATATCGAAGACGAATATCTGGAAAGTCAGTGCGTCAAGAAGCGCTCAGGGCGATACGTTTGAAGTGCAGACGCCTTATTTGGCAATTGGCTTTGAGGTCGGGGATATCGCAGGGACGGACCCGGACAGCAGGGATGTGTTATTGACGAAGAACAATACGAACCCGGCGGTAATTGAGCGGGTTAGGATGGATTTTGGGAAACAGACGACGCAATTGAAAGTTGTCAGGAGCAGGACATATTGATCGCGGATTTGGGATTTAAGAGGAGTGGTAAATGGCAAGACAAAATGGGAAATGGACGTTGAACAGGACGGTGAATTTGTCGGTATTGGTGCAGTTGGCGTTTTTGGCGTCGCTGATTGTGGGAAGCTGGGTGAATTTGCAAAGACAATTGGATTCGCTTCAGCGGGACGTAACGAGCTTATTGGAAAGCCAGAAACGCTCGGCTGATAAGGTTGAAGCACTTCAGGAAAAGGCAATCTCGCAAGAGTTCAGATTGAAACAGCTTGAGAAAGAAACATCGCCAACAGAAACAATTCGGTGACTATGTGAGAATAATCGGGAAATCGGAAGTTACCATCTGAAGTTGACCATAGTATATGCGACTAATCCCCAAAACATGGCAGAGATTATTGCTAAAGACGAGATTATCCAAACGAAGATTTTTATGAGAAGGTCTCGTGAACGGCGAACCATAACAAGAGAAACAATGGCTAACAGCAAACCTGCCAGCCAACCAAATAAGTAGGAGATAGAAAGAGCATAGCGAATAAAGGCACTTACACCCGGCGATGGGTTTGTCCTAGATATTAGGAGCAAGGTTATGATAACGGAACAATTAGAAAAGACCAAGGCGGCCAATGAGATAATAAAAACACGAACGCCAAAGCGACCTTCATTCATATAAAACTCTCCCGATAAGGGTTATTTGTGAGGTGAGGATAATGAGGCAGGGTACGAAAGTCAAATTCAATTTTGGTTCAGCCGAGGCAGTTGCAGGCAGGGCTTAGATGGTGGTTTTTGAGGGCTTTTAAGACGTGAGGGGATTCCCGGCACAAACTGACAGGGACAGTTTTATTGAAGCTGCGAATGGTATCGATGATATGGGAATAAAATTCGATACATTTATCTTCGGGATAACGCAATTTGCCGTCGGAAGCGAGTTCGGTCAGGTTTTGCTTTTGGAGCGATTCTTTTGTTTCGATGGGATATGCCTGAGCGGCAAGGCGGGAATGGCCGGGGACAAGACGGAGCGTTCCGAGGGTGATGTTTTCGGGTTTGGCGGATGTGAGCATTTTCTGAATCATATCGGCGTAAGCGGTTTGCCAGTTCGGATGCAGGATGCCGGGGTCGATACGGAAGCGGATACGATAGCCATGTTGCTGGCAGAGCCGGGCGGCGTTGATTCGCTCATCAAGGTCGGCAGTATCCAATTCGTATTGGTTGATTGCTTCGCGACTGTTGATGCTCCAGGAAACAACTATCCGGTTATTGGGTTTGATGGAAAGCAGATTACCAATATTAGCGCTTTTGGTGAGCAGTATAAGAAAGGCATTAGGCAGGCGGGAGAAGATATCCGCAAGCATCGGCGTGAGGTTTGTAACGTGGTCGAGAGCGAGGGAATCGAGCATTTCGCCCATATTGAAGCTGATTTTGTGCAGCGAGCCATCGGCGAGCTTGTTGATTTGCCGGAGCATTGTGTCGTAATTAATGTTTATTTTTATGAAGGTATGGTATTTGCGATAGACGAAGGCGAGATAGCAGTATGTGCAGCGATATGGGCAGCCGTTAGAGGCGGGAATGAGTTTGTAATACGGACGACAGCAGATATCAGAGCCGAGGTTGCCGTCGAAATCATTGATGAACGAATGAGTCCCTCCAATCATCAGGGTTCGTTTGCTTTCAATTAGTGCCTGGCCGGGAGTAACGGCGCCGGAGAGGTATCGCTGATGGCTTATGATTTTGATTTGTGCGGAGGGAAAGATATTGATGATTCGCTGTGCTTCGGGGGCATCGGCGACTTTTTCCCAAAGTAGTATCGTGTCTGGTTTGAATTTGCGAGCAATATCCAAAAGGTATTCTCCAAAACATTATTATTTTAACTGAAGAACGGAGGAAATGAAAATGAGAAAAGCAAAAATGGTATTGGCAATGATGTTGGTGGTTGGTGGTTCGACCTTGCTCATCACGAGCGGTTGCGAAGGAATCAGGTTTGCGCCGAGCGAGGCGCAGAAGCAAAACGCGTGGGTGCATAATCGGACGGCGGCGATAGCATCGCAAACAGCTCAAAGCGAACAGGCATCGGAAAAGTTACAGGAATTGACGAAGTTAAGCGAGACGCAGAGCCAGGCGTTTGTGGCGTATTACGGAATGCCACAGGAACTGCCGAAAGCGGATACGGTCAACGACGTGCTTAGCGAATCGAATAAGCAATTAGCGGCGACGGCGATAAAGGAATCGAGCCAAAGGCCTGATGCGTGGGATATCGCGGACTCGACACTGGAACTGGGGATAGCGATAGCGGGCCTGTTTGGCGGGGCAGGGGCGATAAGGGTTATGAGCTTTTTGCAGCAGGCAAAGGCAAAGTCGAACGCTTTGAAGGAGATTGTTTTGGCCAATGAGATTTTCAAGAAGACAAATCCTGATTCAGCGGAGGCGTTCAAGGACGCGCAGAAGAATCAATCGCCATTGACAAAGCAGATTGTGGCGGAAGCGAAGAGCGGGGCGTAGCAGGTTACGTTAAACGGTTGGGGTTACGCGGCTCGTATCGGTTGCGTCAAACGTAAATCGTCATCAAAGACGTAACCGTAATCCCGTAAGGGACGCTCTACGGCGGACGTTAGACGAAACGAGCAGCGTAACCGATGGACAAAATACGGGGAACAAGCGGAGTAATTAGTTGGCGAGTTTGATATCGACGAGGATTTTGATATTGGCGACGTCGGTTTTGTTTCGCACCTGTAAGCGTATGCCTCGGCCTTCGACGTATTTTTTGGCGTTTCGCAATTCATCCTTTATCGACTGCGACAGCGAGCTATTCTGTACGTCGTCAACGCCCTTTTCGCCGAATATGAACGCGACTATTATGTGGTTTTCTCTCGGACCCATATAGATTATATTGCGTTTTTTGTCTTTAAGCCGGAATGACCAGCCATATTTGACGCCGGGGTATTTCCATTCCTCAGTCGCCCTGGGATATTTTTCCACGACGTATTCGGCGATGTCGGTCCACAGTTGATATTGTTTTCCAAGCGTCTTGGCCAGCATTTGCTTTGTCGGCTGTTTCGACTTGTCGTCAAATAAGCTCATTGCCATTGAATCTTCTCCTGCTTTTATTTCCTGGATGGTAGAATGATATCAGATTCGCAGGGGAAAGTTAAGCGATTTGATTATTGCGGCTATTGATGGATGGCAATAGAATAGATAGCTGATGAGCAGGCGAAACAAGACACGAGACCGGCTGGAAAAACTCAAATCGCTCTGGGCGAAGGGCGAGTCGCTTTTGATAGTGATGCAGAATAATCCTGACCCCGACTCAATCGCCGCGGCGTGCGCTTTGAGGGAGCTTGCCAACAGGGCTGCGGGCTTGAACTGTCAGTTCGCCTATGGCGGCACGATAGGCCGTGCGGAAAACCGCGAGCTGGTTCATTACCTTGGATTTACATTTCATCCTTTCTCCCAGATTAAACATCAGAAATCCGACCTCATCGCGCTTGTCGATACTCAGCCGGATGCGGGGAATAATCCATTGCCCGAAGGTGTTCAGCCGGATATCATCATCGACCATCATCCCGCGATAGAGGCAAGCAGGGGTGTTGCCTTCGCGGACATTCGCGAGAACTACGGCGCGACTTCGACGATTATGTGGGAGTATCTTCGCGAGGCCAAAATCATCCCGGATATGCCGATTGCGACTGCGCTGCTTTACGGCATCCGCTCCGATACGCAGGACCTCGGCAGGGAGGCCACGCGGGTGGATATCGACGCGATTGGGTCGCTGTATCCTTTGGCCAACAAGCGGATGCTCGGCCAGATTCAGCGGGGACGGGTGCCTTCCGATTATTATCAAATGCTCTCGACTGCGCTGTCTAATACGAAGATTTACTCGCACGCCTTAATTTGCGATATCGGCAGCATCGACAACGCCGATATGATTGGCGAAGTAGCGGACCTTCTGCTGCGACACGAGGAGGTTGACTGGGTGATGTGTTACGGCTTTTGCGATAGCCGGATGCTTATTTCTTTTCGCACGCAGGATAGCAATCTCGATGCGGGCGACGTTGCGCATAAGGTTGTTTATAATCTCGGCACAGGAGGCGGACACGAGCATATGGCGGGCGGGCAGATAACATTACCCGCGGCCAAACGCGCGACGCGTAAATATTCCCGCCTTGAAGGGCTGATATGTCGAAGGTTCCTCAGTGCCCTGAGGATAAGGACGCGAAAGGGCCAGCCTCTTGTTCGTATCACGTCGAAGGCACGTTCCGGAAAATAAACCTCGACTCCGCCGTTTACAGTTATTTTCGGCGACGCAGCAGTAATCCGCCGATTCCCAATATAGCTATCGTCACGGGCTCGGGGGCGTGGATTACCGGGATTTCTGTTGTTATGGCGAATGTTACGCCGTCGTTATAGAAATGGCAATCCGGGTCGATTCCGAATCCGAAGTTGGCTTTACCTTTGCCTGGTATTGTTGCTATGTAAGCGTTGAGCGCGTCTAAAAGTCCCAGTTTGCCGAAATCGAGAACTAGGTTGAAGTTTCGCGCTTTGCCGCCTTCCGTGTCCGACCAGTTGCTCACTAACTTGCCCTGTCCCGCGAAGTTGTCGCCGCCGCCCTGGTTATCAACATAACTTGTTACGCCGGCTTTCGGGTTATCGAGCAGGTGAATGAACAGGTGGTCGTCGCTTTCTTTGACCCAGTCCCAGATGTTGGTAAACGTCAGCACTGCGCCGGTTATTTTTTCATTCGACGGGAGAGTGAAGTTAATCCCCCAGGTAAAATATTCCGCGTGAGGCAGTTCCGACAAATCGTTTGGTGTCGGGCGAAATACCGTCAGTCCGGCGTTTGCGGATGTGGCTGCGGCCAGGCCAAGCGCAATCACACACAGTAAAATTCCCATCTCTCTCTTCTTCATCTCTCTTCTCCAAGCTACCCATGCAGCCCATATTAACATATTGGCGCATCAACAACCGATTTCTCAGTATTGATTTTAGAGGACTCTCCACTATCACGCCCCTAATGCTCCTATATTAACACACAGGTATTAGTTGAATCAATCGGGAATTCCCTTAGTCCGGTAATAAGCAATTATGGCAGATAAAAATCCGTTTGTAGGGCATATAAAATCGCCAATTTTTGGGTCTATTTGTTGTCAAGGATTGCTTAAGTCGCGCCTGTTTTAGTCCGATATAGCTGTTAGTGTCGTTCTGCGCCGAAAGACCGGAGTAAACGGCTATAAAAAGGGTTTTGTATGGCAACTATCTTGGTAGTTGAAGACGAGTTGGATGTGCAGAAGGTCGTCGCCAAACGGCTTTCCAGCAGGGGCTTCATCGTCCACTGCGCATCAGATGGTTACCAGGCGGTACAGAAGGCGCACAAGATTGCTCCCGATTTAATTGTGCTGGATTTGCAACTGCCCGCGGGCGACGGTCTGAGTGTTCTGCGAAAACTGCGGATTTCCAAAAACACCAAAAAGACGCATATTGTTGTCCTGACCGGTATGACCAACGAGTTGTTTAAGCAGAGCGTCCTAACCGAAGGCGTCGATGCGTATCTGCAAAAACCCTACGACTCGCAGGTCCTTCTCGATACTATCGATAAAATCCTCGGGAAGAAAGAAAACCCGCCGGATTCGGAATTGCCCAAGGCCGAGACCTCACCGGCACAGGAAGAGCCGACGCTTTTCGATTTAACTGCGAGTAGGAATCAACCCGGCAAATAGAAGTAGAACGTCGTTCCTTTGCCCGGTTTTGATTCGGCCCGGATTTTTCCCTTGTGTTGTTCGATAATCAGTTTTGAGATGGCAAGTCCCAGTCCCGTGCCTTCGAGGTCTTTTGCTTTCGTTGACTTGAGTTGCCCGTATTTTTTGAACAGCTTGCCGAGGTCGTCTTTGCTTATCCCGCAGCCGGTGTCCGCGATTGCGACCTCTATGCTGCTTTCGTCTTTTCTTGTGCGGATGACGATGCTGCCCTCGGTTGTGAATTTCAGGGCGTTGCTGACGAGGTTGGTTACGACGCGGGTGATGCCGTCGTAATCGAACCATATTCTGGGCAGTCCTTCTTCAAGCTCAATGCGCAGGTCCACCCCTTTTTGTCTGGCGACCGGCCCCATCATTTTGTAAACGTCTTTTGCCAGTTCATTTATGTCGTTTTCCGCGATGTTGAACTGCTGTTTGTCGGCGTCGATTTTCTCGAAGTCGAGAAAGTCGGTTATCAGCCGGGTCAGCCGTTCGACGTTTCTTTTGGCCAGTGCGAGAAACTCCTTTTGTTCCTCGTTGACTGCGCCCGCCTCGCCGCTTGCGACGATATCGATGCCCTCTTTGATTGCCGTCAGCGGTATTCGCAGGTCGTGCGAAACCATATTCACAAGGTCCGCTTTGGCGGCGAGCGCCTCTTTGAGTTTCCGCTCCACCTTTTTGCGTTCCAGCGCATAGAGCAACGTTCTGCCGAGCATACTTGCAATCGCCGGGCCTTTGACGAGATAATCCGTCGCGCCGAGGTTTATCGCCGAAATGCCCGTCTGGTCGTCCGCCAATCCGGTCAGGACAACGACCGGTATTTCTCCAGCCGCCGAGACCGCGCCTTTGACTGTCTCAAGCCCCGCACTATCCGGCAGCCCCAAATCGAACAGCGCCACGTCGAATAATTCGCGTTTGAGCTTGTCAATTCCCGTGGCCATTGTGCCGGCGGTCTCGACCTCGAATTTGACGGGAAGCGGTGAGCCGGCCAAGGCCCTTTTAGCCGACAGGCAATCCACTTCATCGTCATCAACCAACAGAACGCGAATTTTCGGCGTCATATTACCCTCCCCGCCATCCCTAAGGGATAGCAAGGTCGCTCCGTCGGCTATTCCGACGACGGACTTGAAATCGATATTCCATTCTCAACAGCGGCGGATTCTAAATCATCAATCATCAATTAGCAATCATCACGAAAAAGTTGCATTCCTTTTTCCCAGATAGCCACTCAAAAAGCTGCCTATCGGAACTAATAAAACAACAGCCAAATGAAATACTCCATGCGCATAGGCGATAAATGTCAATGAAACGCTGGCAGTGGTTTTCGAATCAGACGAGTAATTACCCCGTTATTGTCGTATTGGATATATACTTCTTCCCTGTTTTCTCTCACCTCAATGAAGTAAGTATAAAAACTGCCCTGCACATTACGGCTGATGGTTGATGGGCTGCCAAAAACAGATTCTGCTGTCTGCCGGGTAGATTGTTGTTCTTTAATCTGGGCGACCTTGTCGGCATTGACCCGTTTGAAACCGGTTATCTTGAAATATTTTTTTACTTCATCAACAATACTATCCTGGCGAGAAATTACTCCTAATGCCGCTAATTGGCCGCTCTCGCAAAACCATATTGCATTACTGTTATTGCGGGCCTGCGATGTAGTTATCGATGATGGCGGCGCACCCAGCAAGATGTTAATTTGTTCCTGTGTGGTCACGCCCGGCACAATCTGGTCTGCCTTTGTAATATCCGCGTGGGGATAATCGTCTTTGATTAACAAACCGGTGAAATGACCGACAGAATAAATCCGTTCGATATCCTCAACGTAGCCATTCTTTCCGATGACGATTGAAATAGTATTGTCTGTATATTTATTCTTGGCGAAGAGCAAATATGGTCCAATAGAAGGTCCGGTAGCGATAGATGCGATGGCATAAGCTGTCTGGTCCCCATCTTCTTTCAGATCGCGGTAAATGGTGTAAAACATCAAAGTTCGTCCTTGGAATTCTACCGTAGAAGTCGGTTTGCCTAACAAGGATTTAGCTTGAGTCTTAGTAGTCTGGCCGATCCTGACTTGCTTCACTTGTTCCAGAACCAATTTTTGTTGTGGTATGTTTCCGATTTTCTCTTTTTCCGTGCAGCCGGCCCAAAGAACAATGAATGGCAAAACTAACAATGCTCCGCCTATGCGAAAATGGTTAATTGTCTTTTCGTGTTTCGTTCCGTTCATACCGATACTCCATTTCTTTAGGCCAAACGCTAAAACTCAGCGATGGCGATATGTTGGTGGTGTAGGGAAAAATATTTGCTTGCTCATATTCATCTGACGCTGCATTTCATATTGATTGTACATATAGTTTGTAGAAGGAGGTGGTTGTGTCTCTGTCTTTGCCAAAGCGAATGTATATGTATTGTCACAATCGAGCACTCTTTTTTCAGTCGCATCCCAAACATAGAACTGGCCTGCGAGCGTAGATGTCTCTGCATCTGCTCTGATTATATAATAGTGCCCGGCTTGAAGTGTTACTTTCACGAACACTTCATGGGTTGAGCAGTAAATCATGGGAACGTCGTAAAAAACGTAAAACAGTGTAAAGGTGTGCTCTCCGGGTGCCATCTCTAAGGAGCAAAGGCCCATATCTGGGTCGCAATAACCAAAGGATGGACCATTTGGCCCCCTCTTTGCATCTACAGCCAGAACTCGTACTCTATCTCCTCCTTCTCTTGCATTGCTCACTACAACGACCTGGTCTTTTGGAAGTTCGCCGGTATACAGTTTATAAGAAGAAGAACCGCAACCGCCGAGCAGCGGGCAGACCATCATGGCAAATAAGAACGTGACGCTAATCTTTTTGTATTTCATATTTTCCTCCATCTTTTTAGCTAACATATAACATACGAATTTACAGAACCGAAATCAGGGGAACACCATACTAATTTCCTTTGCAAAGGCGTATCTTCCGGCCATTGCATCGTTCATTATATCCTTTTATTGCCAAACCGCCCGGCTTTGTGTTACTAAAACCAGAACTGTATCAACATTAAGCGCTTGCCTACGCAACGGATACTTCCAATCAGGGGATAATATCAAAACCTTCCTTAAATTACAATAATCCAGCGTCTTTTTTATGAATTTTCGGCGTCATTGTGCCATCCTTGAAATCGTTGTTCCATTCTCCATAGCGGCAAATTCTAAATCATCAATCATCAATTAGCAATCATCACTTTGTTGCCTATTGTGTTCACCCTTTGCCTATAGGAAGACCGCGAAATAAAACAACAAAAAGTTAATATGGAGAACGAATAATGGTAGCCGTCACCGTCCCCCGTTCCCATTATTTCTCCCGTACCGGTCTGCGTACTCACTGTACATTTCCTCTTTGTGGTGAGTTTGTCGAACCAACCGCGGCTTTCGGCACCAACAACAGCTAAGCCAAACACCACAAATCAAAACTAAGGATTCAAAACTTTTTCCTCTCACATCCCCATGTCATCTTTACTTCAACTGAAGGCTATCGATGACTGAATTTGCTCGTTCGAGGTCAAGCGGAACAGGGGAGCCCGTTTCGTAACCTTCGAGGAAGTTGAACGAAATGAATCGATGCCTGCTGATAGCATTTTCCTGTGGAAAATATACATAGAATCTTCCTTCCGCACTGTGTGCGACCCGCACAGGAAAAAACTGACTCGGTTCTCTTTTATGCTTGAAATTCATTACGTAAAGCTTCTTGCCGCTTATGCTGACTGTGGACTTCTCGACGGATTCGAGCGAGAATCCGGGCACGGTGGCCACATTTCTCTTGAGCCCTTGCTCTCCTGCTTTTAGAGCTTCACTGGCGAGTTGTTCCTCGCTGAGATTCCACGCAGCCTGCGGAATACCGGTCTCGAATACGTGGATGATACTCTTGCTCACTTCCTCTCCGCTCGGTGAGGTTTTCACTCTTGTAAAAACAACATCTTTGGCGTTCTTGTCCACTTGAACCTGCCATCCTGCTCCGACGGGACCTTTGACCGTATATGTGCCGACATCCACAACAGCTTCCTGATAATTGCTTTCGCCATTGTACGTGTAACCGTCACCGCTCTCACAGCCGCCTGATAAAGCGACTAAGGCACAGACCAAACAACTTTGAATCAGACGTAATTTAACCTTCATATACATACTCCATCTGATATAAATTTTCTTTTTCGACGCTGCTCGCTTGATTACCGGCGAGGTCTATATGTATCCGTAAGATTATGCATGTATTGAATTTGCTCAAACAACCCGCCCCCTTGCCCCCCCTGCGCCTGCATCGCCCTAAATACTAATGGTGAAGGCGGGGCCTTGTACTCAACATACACAACGGGGCTCTTTGTAATATCATTAATAACAAACAACCACTGAAGATTCGTCGTATCCACTTCAGAAGAAAGCTCATACATATGCCCAGCCTGACTTTCAAAAGTACAGCTATGAGGTGCTGTGGAGTTGAACAAACCATATTGACCATCTGACTTATAGCCCACCTCGACAAAGGACACCACTATCCTGTGAGTCCCCGGAACTAGCTCCATTGCATATCCGTTAACGCGGGCATCTGTTATGCCGTCAATTGACTGAACGCGTACCTTGTTATCATTATACAATTGCGAGACCTTGTCTTTCGGAAGCTGTTCTCCTTCATATAGCTTTGGCATTGAGCATCCGAATCCTGAAAGCATAATCACGATTGCAAACAACATAACCAGTGCAAACAGCAGTGATTGTCTCATTCTTCTCTCCTTTATTAAACTCCTTATCGGCAAGTAGCATCTAATAGATTTTCCCATATTAATCCGCCAGAGGTTACCCGCCGTAGGCGGGGCGGATAAAACGCTTGGCTACACAACCAATCCTTCCAATACGGTGATAATATCAAGAGTTGCTTTAAATTACAATAATAGTATTTTTTACGAATTTTAGGTGTCACTTTGCCATCCCGGCCATCCCTAAGGGATGGCTGGCCTGAAATCAATATTCCATTCTCAACACCGGCGGATTCTAAATCATCAGTCATCAATTAGCAATCATCACTTTGTTATCTCTTGTGTCTGTTGCGCTGGAGGTTGCCTGTGATTGTTATTGCATCAGTTATGCGTTTCGCGGCAAAAACGACATCAGCACGCCGAAGAATAATGTAATTGATTTCAGGGATTTCGCCGTCTTTGCCGCCGACTGGCGTAAGTACTGATAGATTTCTTCTTGCGGAAAATTGTGGATAGGCCCCGGAGCGCCTTGATATCAACGTTTTGTCGCCGGCTTTTCGGTTTTGGCGCTTGCTTTCAGCCAGGCAATCGCCTCATTCCTGTCGGAGAATTGTTCGACATGGAGCGACGTAATAGTCGCCACGTTCTTGAAGAATGTGAACTCGTTGCTTTTAGGTGACGATAGGTCATGTACGGCGGCTATCCTGAGGTCCGGCCCGACGCCGAGCTCCTTCAGCATCTTAGGCAGGTCGTCGATTTGCAGCACGGTAAAGTCGGGAATCATTTCCCGAAAGTCGATAACTATCCTGTTGGAACCCTTCTTGCGAGCGAATGGATATAGCTCTTCCGCGAATTTCCTGTGCTCCTCCCAGTCCATAATGCCGTTTATCTTTGCGGCAACGATTCCGTCTTTTTCAAGATACTCAATTGTCCATTTCATTATCCGGGCCTCCTGCAAATAATTCGTATATATAATACCCGGGTATTCCAGCAGTAGTAAATAGACGATTTTGATTATATTTTTATTGCTTCAAACGGGAAAAAACCAATGGCTGAAATATCGTTAATTTTACACCGGTTTTTTCGTTTCGGTTTCCGTTTTGAGCCATTCAATCGCCTCGGCCGGCTCGGAAAACACCCTGAATTGCAGCGACGAGATGATTGAGACGTTCTCGAAAAATGTGAAGTTGGCGCTGCGGGGCGACGCCGGGTCAAACAAAATCGCCACCTTATATTCAGGCCCTATACCGATTTCCTTGAATAACTTGGGCAGGTCATCAATCTGCAGAATAGTTAAGTTGGTCTGCAACAGCCGGTGGTCAACGAGGACCTTTTTCGTGCCGTGATGCTTCGCCGCCGCAAAGGCCTCCTGTGTCATAATTTTGTTGTCGTCCCAGGTGATAAGACCGGAGGTTTTAACAATCAGGATGCCATCTTTTTCATTGTGTTCGATTTGCCATTTCATTGCTTGCCCCTAACTATTATATGCTGGAGCAGGGAGGGAGTCAATAGATGATGACGTGGGGCTTGTCGCTTCTCGCAGAAAGCGGGCTTTTGATCCGTTCCGCGGGCGACTCGGCCCTCATCGCAGCGTCTGCCACTGCCATGTTGTCCGGATGTGCCGGAACAACCGATGGCTCGGGTTTTCTTCTATTTATATAATACGATGCGTTAAGGGGTTCGCAAATCGCCAATTGTGCGATATCGACTTTAATTGCTTATCGAGGCAAAGCGAAAACGGGAGAGATGTTACTCCGGCTCCTGTTTTTGCATCAGCTCGATTATCTCGGCTTTTGTGGGCATTGTGTCAACCGACCCGAATTTGGTGTAGGCAAGCGCCCCCGCCGCCGATGCGAATATTACCGACGATTCGCTGCTTTAAAGAGGCGTTGAAATCAAATAAAGGATTCCACCGCGTTTTTGGGCTAAAATCAGCGTTCGTCCGGGAAAAGTGGTTTTTTAAATTTTCATCTTGACATTCAGAATGGAATAACGTATATATACAGAGTGCTTATAGGTATGTTTTATGGACTTACAAGCACGAAGAAGGGCAAGGACGAAGGGTGAGAGTAATGAGAAGAAGGAAAGAGAGCGCTGGTTTTGCATTCAGAGTTAGAATGACTATCCCCCCTTTGCCTCCCGCAATGTCATCCCTCACATCTTGAAATCTATATTGTTTATTTTTCTGGAGGAGAAGAGTATGAGAAAGTTAGTAACAATTTGTGCAGTAATAGCAATGATTTTGGCAATAAGTGGCGTTTCTAAGGCAACTATCACCGGCAACCCTGAAGCCGACGGATGGACATTAGCCGGCAATTCATTGGCGAATGGTGTCTATGTTGATGGCAGCGCCAATTACGGGTTTAACGCCTACGGCACCGGCTTTACCGTTCAGGCGGGGTCAAATCTGGTAATCCCCGATGGGATGAATTCGTGGGTGGTCAATGATACCGTATTGGCTGTCGGCGGCGTATTCACGGCGACCGTACCCACTTGGGGCACTACGGGCAACACTATCAATTCGCTTCTGGCGTCTGCATCTGGCCCTAAACTGCAGGCCAAATTCGGCACCAGCGCCTCCACTTGGTACACCAGCACTGTCGCACCAGGCAGCGGCAACGGCAACGGCAGTTCAAGCTTAGGCGGCGGCCGAGTGCAGATCCGCACAGGCACATACTATACTCCCACTGAGACGGGTACAACGCTTGGCTGGTCCACTGAAGCTGGCTTATTGATGCCCCTTGCGAAAGACAGCCACATCGAATGGATCTCGGGCGGTACCGTGAACGCAGATGTTGCCCGTATGATCTGGACATACGATAGTGCGACAGGCAAACCGGGCAGTTGGGAACTGCTGTTGAACGTCTCGCTTTTAGACCGACTGAACCCTGACTACACCGGCCTCTTGCCGGCCATCGGCGACAAAGTCATCATGACCGTACAGGATAACGATGCTACCTATACGAATGCATTGGTTTCGAGTATTCCCGAACCGGCGACGATGTGTCTGCTTGGTCTTGGCGCGTTGGGTCTGTTGAAAAAACGCAAAGCGTAAAAAGCTCGAAAAGACAATTTTATAAAACAAAGGGCTGTGTTCAAACAACACAGCCCTTTTTCTATTTGAAATCAAAAATCTTATGATGGGATTCTACCGCGTTTTTGAGCTAAAAACAGGCGTTCATTCGGGAAAGTCGGAAAGATTACCCAAAAACGGCATTTCTGGGCTTGGAGAGGCCTATTTCGGATTTACTAATAACATTTTGTCCTCGGCTTATATTACAAAACCTCGTTTTTCTCTCAGATTAGGGGCTTTTGTTAATATCCCAAAAATATAGTTAGGAATTCAGGTGATTTACTTGACATTATCGGTTTTTGCGTATAAAATATTAACTGCTATTTGCGTAGGCCACATCAGACTGGCCGGTGGCAAGAAGAAGGACGAAGAGAGTGTTGAGAAGAAGGAAAGAGAGCGCTGGTTTTGCATTCAGAGTTAGAATGACTATCCCCTCTTTGCCTCCCGCAATGTCATCCCTCACATCTTGAAATCTATATTGTTCATTTTTCTGGAGGAGAAGAGTATGAAAAAGTTAGTAACAATTTGTGCAGTGGTAATTTTTGTTATGGCGATGCCCGCTGGCGCGACAACCATCAATTACACAGTGTCGGGCTGGGGGCCAACGCAGTATCCCGGTCCTGTCACTCCACCGGAGGGGTCTCCTCATGGCCCCAGCGGTTACCCGGGTGATACGGTAGAGCTTGTCACCTACACAGGCACCCTCGATCTTACCCCAGGCACATATGATTTGAAGATCAACACCCTTTTATGGTCAGTAGATTTCACCTATGCGGGTACTGATACCCAGTGGGACTACCCAGACCATTGGAGTGATCTGTCGTTCAATATTAACGCAGGCCGCGGTATGTCCATCGGAACGGCTGCTGATTTCCTGAGCCAGAACGGTCTACTCGGGGTTACTTGGTTTTACGACCGCCTCTCGTTTTCTCAGGGGACAGTGACTTCCTTCGTCGTCGACGGTTACCGAGTTGATGTTACGCCGCTCGAAGTCGCGTCAACCGATGCTGGGGGCACTGTTGGCCCCCCCTGGGTCCAGCCCTCGCAAGACGTGATGGCGAGATTCGACGTCACTGTTGTCCCCGAGCCGGCGACGATGTGTTTGCTTGGCTTTGGCGCTTTGAGCTTAATTCGCAGAAAACGCAGAGCATAAAAAGCTCGAAAAGACGACTTGTTTTACAAATCAAAGGGCTGTGTTCAAACAACACAGCCCTTTTTCTATTCAGGATTTTAGTTGAGGTTAAGCCCGTTTTGTGATTTTAGTCAGCCGGCGGATTACTCCGGCTCCTTTTGCATAAGTTCGATTATCTCGGCCTTTGTGGGCATTGCGTCAACCGACCCGAATTTGGTGCACGCCAAAGCGCCCGCCGCCGATGCGAATTTTACGGCTTTTCGCAAATCATCGCCCACTGCCATCGACGCCGCCAGCGCCCCGGCGAATGCGTCTCCCGTGCCCGTATGGTCAACCAGCTCGATTGGATAAGCCGGCACGTGGTCGGCGTTGTCTCTGTCAACAACCATACACCCGCGTCTGCCCATAGTTATAACCGCCGCACCTACTCCCCTGGCGACAAGGTCTGAGCCGACCATTTTCGCGGTGCGGATATTGGCGCTGGAATGCTCACTTATCAGCGACGCCTCGTAAAGATTCGGTATCATCACGTCCACCGAGAAATACTCCGCGGGTAGCGTCGTTTCCGCTCCGGCGCACGAGCCGCCCAGCACGCCCACCGGGTCAAGAATAACTTTTTTGCTGTACAGCTTGGCGATTGTGATGGTTTTGATAATCGCTTCTTTGGGCAGCCCCGCGTGAATCAGGCACACGTCCGCCTCCGCTATCGCCCGTTCCGCCAGCTCGATATCCGCAGGCACAAGCGCCGAATTTGCCCCGTCGTATAAAATGCTCGCGTTTTCGCCCTTGGTATTCACAAGCGTCAGGATGACGCCCGTGTTTTTCGCCTGCGCGGTGAAGACGTATTTGGTTTTTACGTCGTATTGTTCCAATACTGATTTTATTGTCGCCCCGAGCGGGCAGTTGCTGATTTTGCTGATTAAATGAACTTCGCAGCCGCAAAGCGCCGCCTCGATGGCCTGGTTGACTCCCGGCCCCGTAGCCGTAAGTGATAATGCCGTTCCCGTTGCCGTCTGGCCCGCCGCCGGCACCTCCGTGCACTTTATCGCAAGGTCAACGTATGCCCCGCCGACAACAACTACGTTAGGATTCCGTTCCGACATATCAATTCCCCAAAGATTGGCTATTATTGTGCGAGTATATCCCGTCCCGGCCCATTTGCAACCCTTTTTATTGACATCCGCGAAGACCGCAATACGAGAAAGGACTGGGCTCGGAAGGGATCGAACCTTCGACCAATGGATTATGAGTCCCAAACCCAGGTTTGTAAGTGTTTGTGAATAAACGGTTTATACTTGTCAAATAAAGACTTATGATACTGACCGAAGCGCAACCGAAGCGTAACAGTAGCTCAAACGAGCATGTCTGTTGCAAATTCTGTTGCAAATCGATGGCTCGGATTAATCCTTATTTCTCAAATGCAAGCTCAGTTGAGAAGCCATCTCATAATCAAACCTTAGTCCGTTACTTAGCCATGTCCTTGAGAGCTTTGAAAGGCCGAATTTTGATGACTTTGCGAGCGGGCTTGGCCGCAAAGACCTGCTCCTGCTTGGTGAACGGGTTGATGCCAGTCCGTTTGGGTGTAGCCGGCTTATGAATGACTTTAATCTTCATCAGACCCGACAAAGCAAAGACGCCCGGGCCTTTCTTGCCCACGGCATCCTTGATCTGGTCTGAAAGGGCATCGAACACCAACGCCACCTGTTTGCGGGAAAGCTGCGTGGCCTCGGCGATGTTGGACAGAATCTCACTCTTCGTTGCGGGTTTGGCACTCTTTGCCATTATGCTGCTCCTTAGTCTGGATTTTACACATAATATTTTATATTCTTGCCCAGCTACATCGCTGAGTCTCATTTGTTATAGAATCTCAGCTTTATCTAAAACAGTCAAGGATATTTGGTGGCAAAACCATTTATGATTAGCGTTTCCTTATCAAAATCACCGCACCAAGGCCGACTAACAGGAGCGTGGCGGGTTCGGGAACCTACTGCCCAACGCCTTCGAGCCAGTGTGTAGCGAAAATCGCAAAGTCAACCAAGTCAACTGTGCCGTTAGCGTTCATATCTGTTTCGGCACATTCATTGGAGTTGGCACAGTTAAGTGATAACCACCAGCTAACAAAATGCGTTAAATCTTCTGTGGGAACTCCATCCGGGCAGACAAAATCGCCGTGATTAGAAAACTCCCAGGCCAACCGCGGATAGTCAATTCCATCAACGCACAACCTCCAATAATCGTTAGTTCCATTAGTTGTTTCATTAATAAAATTCCAACCCGCAGAAGTAAATGTTGAGAGCATCTTCATTTCTTCCGATGTTCGAAATTATTTAAGGTTTTCAATAGATCAAGCGGATAACTAAAGCGGTTTGTTTCAAGCACCTGGCTGGGAAAAATCCGACTCTATTTTAGCATTAAAAATCATAAATATCAATTCTGTAAAAAGTCAATAATAGACATCTGTTGGGCAACAAATGGCATATCTTCTATAGTCAAATATGCATTACACTATTGATGCCATGCCATAAAGCAGAGCATTGCCTGTATGAAAAATATTTTGAGGAAAATAATACGATGAAGGTCATAATTTTCATCATATCGGGGTTATTTATTTCGTATTGTTCTGGTATGACACTGATTGAAATAGGGCTTGGCGGCGTCCGCCAGGCATAAATAGTTTCATAAGTACGTAGTGTTTTTTTATGGTGATAAGGAGGAAACATAATGTCAAGGAAAATCGTATCCATTTTAGCCCTTCTATGTGTTTTTGCTATAAGCAATTCTGCTACAGCTGTCCAGACCAACTGGGCCGGCGTCGATGCCAATTGGTTTACCGCCGGTAACTGGGATAATGGGGTGCCGACGATTAACGATTGGGCGGCCATCCAACCAGGTTATATGCAGCCAATAATCGATGGCGATGCGGCCTGCAGTCCATTGGACATAGTGCCATGGTCAGGGGGAGGCACCGGCTCAGTCGATGTGAATTCAGGAAATTGTAACTTCGGATCCGCACTCAACGTCGCTACATGGGGCGACTTTGACAGCAGCATCTTAGGCCCGGGTATACTGTATGTACATGGCGGCACGGTAACTACGCAGTCCGATGGTTCTGCAGGTCTTGTTATCGGCAGTCAGTTTGGTCCCACCGCTGGCAGGGTAATTATGTACGGAGGACTTATCAATGTACCGAGACTCTCTCTTTATAATGGTGATATCGACCTCTATGGCGGAACACTGCAATCCGATGGAAATTTTGTTTTCGCACAAACTCATCCTGAAAACAAAATCAACGTCAACGGCGGCACATTGAGAATCGCAGGCAACTGGATGAACTCCGATCCGAATATTCCTGGTCTCATGGCAAACGGCCACATTATCTCCAGACGCGGCGGCGCCCTCTCAGCGCCCTTTTTTGACGGCACCTATACAGTAATCACAGGCACCGGTGACTTCAACTGCGCCTGGAACCCGATACCGGATATCAATGCAACAAACGTTCATTACTACAATGGTACAGATACCAACAGCGTAACGCTCACCTGGAACAGGGGTGAACCAAATGTGGTAGAGCACTATGTCTATTTCGGAACATCTTATACAGACGTATATACCGCGACAACAGCATCGTCTCAATTCCAACATTTATTCACTGACGCAAATCAGGGCGACCCGTGCAGTTGGGTTGTCTCTGGTACTTTCTTCACACCGGGTGCCAGCTACTATTGGCGAGTCGATGAGAATTCGGTCACATCGTTAAACGATGACGGCAGTCCTAAA
>Ga0187850_10000219_pt1 | contig 78907 bp, 83 predicted proteins | sample June2016WEW_4_15_FD_132436 | JGI IMG/M metagenome (GOLD analysis project Ga0187850, IMG submission 132436) | Peatland microbial communities from SPRUCE experiment site at the Marcell Experimental Forest, Minnesota, USA - June2016WEW_4_150 | ecosystem: Environmental > Terrestrial > Soil >...
ACTTTGATGGGGTGATTTTTATCTTTCAATTTTACAATGATAAATTGGCAGGCATACTGATTGGTGCCCCGGCCGTACCTCTTGAGCAGGAGAATAAAGCCCCGCAGGAGAAAAGATACAGGGGGAAATAACGATGAAAAAGAAACCAAAAAGTTTTTTAACCTTTGAAAGTTTTAGGGATAAGATAACTGTTATTTCAAGCATCTTGCTTATATTTGGTATGCTATTTGCAGCATGGATGTTTCTCGATAATAGATATGCCCAAAAGAAAGTTGAACAGAAACTGGATTATGTAAAATATAGCCTGCAGTTTCAAATGAACAACGATAAGATTTCGACATTGATGTCTTTGTACCCAAAAATAGAAACTGCTGATCCAGTCGTAAAGCAGCAACTTCAAACTTATATGGATACAAAGTTAGAACTCGTCCGTAAGATGGAAGTTTTAGAAAAGTTGGGGATAGGTCTATAATGCCAAGGGTAAGGTTTGAACCTTTAAAGATAACAACTCTCTACGAAGAGAAAGTTGCTCAAAGCGTTAAGGATCGCTATAAGAGTCACATTAATAGAGAATCCCTTCGTCTCGTAAGTAACATCACGGATGACATGAGGGATAGGATTGCTGGATTAATGCACGAGGGTATTGACGAAGGTAGGTCAGTTAGTGCAACTGCCAGCACACTTCTTAAGACTGGTCTGGACAAAGGAGTTTTTAGATCGGCAAGACGAAGAGCCTATCTCATATCAAGAACTGAATTACATAGAGCAAGACAACAAGGAGCTTTTGATCTTTATAGAGCAAATCATATTGATCTTGTTAAGTGGATTGCCATAGGAGATGAAAGAACATGCGATACGTGTGCACCCCGAAACAACCATGTTTATAGGCTTAGCGAGATAGAGGGAGACTTACCGCCTATTCATCCAAGATGTAGGTGTAGAGTTGTGCCTTCAGATTTTCAACTCGAGATAAGTGTTAGACGTGATCGAAGAGGAAAGATAATGGAAACAAGAATTTCTCCAACTCCTCAGAACTACAAATACTATGTGAGTCTTGACAGGAAGCCAAGAAGACGAGTTAAGAAGTCACTCGAGAAGGCTGTTTCAGTCAGAGCATTTACAAGGTACGTTCCAGGCAGAGGGTTTCAAAGATATAAACAGTTTCAAAGGGATGTAGCTGTTATTGATAAACCTGTTCCAAGGGATTTTTCATATGAGATAGCTAACTCTGGGGAAGATGTAGCAAATAAGATTGAGGAACGAAGAGAAGGAAAAGTTCGAGCTACTTATGCCGTTAATGCGGTTAGGGCTTGGAACATGGAAGCAAAAAATAAGTATCCTAACACTAATTATCTCGGTGACGTTGGCGTTAGAGAATGCTTACAAAATAGTTTGGATGCGGTCACAGAATCTTTAGAAAAAGGAGAGATAAAGAGGGGCAAGATCGAAATAGAACTTACTCCTCATAAAGAAAAGTACTCTGTCAAAGATAATGGAATAGGAATGTCCGATACAGACATTCGTGACAAGTTCCTTGCTCTTTACGGAACAGGGAAAGATATCAAAGGTAGATTCGGAGGATTTGGAATCGCTAAGGCTGTTATCTTGGCTCCTTCTGAAAGTTCACATTGGCAACTCAAAACAAGAGATAATTTCTTTGATGACAAGATGGCCTCTGCAAATGATCAGATTAAAGCCATTCCAAAAATTCAAGGAACACAAATTGATGTTTGGGCAGGGGAGGATATTGTTAGCGAAGATGCCAAGAAATATGTGGAGACGACTGAAGTTCCTAAAAATATAGGTATAAGATTTAAGTGGGCACTTGATGATTGGGAAACTTTAAAGAATCCTTTTCTGAAATTAAAGAGTGAAGTAAGTCATACTACGGCAAAGGGTTCTGAAATAACAATGTCTTTCTTTCCAAGACCGCCATCGGAATACAGAAATCATATGATTTTGAGACTTGTTGACAAAAAGACCGGGGCTAAATTAACTCAGGCCATAAACCCTATATTTGGAGGTTTTAAAGGGGCTTTAGTTGTTGATATAGAAACAAGTGCAACCCCGGGCTCCGGTGGATATCCTCTTACCGATTCGAGAATGGGATTGAAGTGGGGAGAAGTTCAAGATTTTGTTAACACAGAAATAAGTCAAAGAACAAGAGAAAAGAAATCAGCTGAGCGAGTTGGTCAACAAGAGAAGTGGCTGGACTTACCGGAAGTTCCTGGCTGGAAAGATACTCTCGAGAGAATTAAAACAGATACAGGTTATGCATATCTTAAAGACACAATAGATAAAATTTGGCAAAAAGATTTTGTGTCGCAACATTTAAAAGGTATAGTATCAACAGATATAGGAGAACAACCTTTTACCTCTCTTGAAAATATAAAGATACTTAGGGATGTTGGCTTTAAAGGTTCGGATGGCGGGACTGTTGCTCAAGCAAAGTTGATGCTGGCATTTGAGTCTTTAGCTCAGATGTATTCACAAACTTTGCAAAAAGCTGGTATGCATTGTCCGTTGTTTGGATTTCATGCTCTGTTGTCTAAAGCTACATCGACCGGAGTGAGACTTGCACATTTTAGCAGACAAGAACATACTTTAGGTTTGGATATTAAATCTTTTCCTAAGAGTGCTTTCGCAAGTCCGGTTAGTCTTGCCTTAGAAATGGTCAACACTATTCAGCATGAGTTCACTCATAATTGGAGGAGGGAACACGACGAAGGTTTCACTTCTCAACTTGGGCAAATACAAACGGTAACAGCGCCCTTATTTAATAGGGCTTTAGAGGTTGCAGGAGCGCTTCTCGGCAAGGATACCAGAATAACTATAGATACACCGCAAGGAATAGAAAAAATCAAGAGAAGCCATATTTGGACAATAGGAGAAAAACCAAAACAGCCTGAATGGAGAGCAGAACTTTTTCAGTTGTACAAGGAGATAGGGGGAAAGTCAGGAGCGACTGCAGTTTACAAGATTGCTGAAAAATATAACATTCCAGAGAAACGTGTAAGAATGGTTCTTGCCGGATACAAAGCGGCACAAAGCCGAAAGGAGAAGAAAGATGTCACTAAATCCATTACAGAAAGCAGCGTTGGATTCCGAGGCCCCGAGAGAACAAGTCATCCAAGGTTTGTTATCCAACTTGATAAACGATTGCCTGATGAAAGCAGGGATCGATCCCAATGGGCCGATAGCAGGATCGATGCGGAAGCTGGGACAGGACGTTTGGGACTTGAGGGACGCTCTGGAAGAAGAGGGTTATTGGTAATAGAGAAAGCCAGATCTCACAAGTATCTCAGAAAAATACCGAGAGGATCGGGAAGATATGAATATATCTATCAGAGACCAGATGTAGGTTTTCACGGAACCACTTCTAAGTTTTTAGAAACTATTCTTAAAGAAGGTTTAAGAAGTTCAAAAGATACCGGAGTTGCGTTGTATAGTGGAGAATCACAATTTGGCCCAAAAGCTAAGAGATATGGAGTTTATTTCGCAAAAACTCCGGAAAGAGCTTTTGGTATTGCTGAAGTGGCAACAAAAAAATTTGGTGGGAAGCCTGTAATTTTTATTGCTAAAGTTGATCCTAAAAAAGCAGAATCGGATGAAGATTTTGCAGTTGTCTTGGGTGATCTCTTTCGTGATATTTCTCGAGACAAACCTCCTCTTTTAACGGGTAATGAAATTAGGCAGCGTCTCAAGGATTATAAATTAAGCTATGGGGAGACCTATTATATACCGCAAGATACGCAATATAGATTGAATACGTTATCTGACGGAAAATTGGAACGTCTGTACGATAATTGGCGGAAGGGAGGTTCTAAAGCGATAGATGAGGAGCTCACATCCAAAGATAGTTGGAAAATATTTGGGAGTGCTGCATTTCCTGGTGATAAGCCAGAAGATATCAGAGCTGCTATTTTTTGGGATTGGGCTGAACATAAATATACAAGAATAGGATCACCTTTTGAAAAGAAATTAGATAAAGCTTTAAGAAGGTTAAACTTAAGAGAAGTAACTAAACTTCCAGGGGCCCACGTTGTTGAAAATCCGGCCTTTATAAAAGCTTTAGAAGAGTTTGGATTCTTTGCGACATCTACCGGACTTTTGAAATCAGTTATGGGAGAAGATTTAAAGAAAGCCAGAAGCTATGTAAGATTCAGACATGGGAAGTATGAGCATGTTAAAGGATGGTCTGGAAAACCAAGATTATTTGATTTATCATCAGAGGACAAAATTCACCGTTATCTTCTTGACGCATCTTCCCCTGAAATAGAAAAAGCACTTCAAGTAGTTCAGGAAATACATGCTGTCGGTGGGCAAACTTTATTTATTGGAGGTTGCGTTAGAGATGCTTTGCTTGGCAAGAAGAGTAAAGATATCGATCTTGAAGTTTACAATGTGAAACCGGAAGAAGTTCGAGCAATTCTTGACCGAGCCGGAAAAGTAGATCAGGTAGGAAAGAGTTTTGGAGTTTTTAAACTCTCTTTTCCCGGAATGGAGGCTATTGATGTAGCCATTCCAAGAAGGGAAAGTAAAACTGGCAAAGGACATAAAGGATTTATGGTAGATCATGATCCTTCAATGACTTTCAAGGAAGCTGCGGGACGTAGAGATTTAACTATCAATGCTTTGGCATACAATCCTATAGAGGACAAGATAATTGATGAATATGGAGGCCTTCAGGACATTAAGGACAAGATATTAAGAGCTACAAACCCAGAAACCTTTGGAGAAGATTCATTAAGAGTATTGCGAGTTATGAGATTCGCTGCCCAGTTAGAATTCTCTCCGGATTTTAATCTTGCATGGCTTTGCAGGCAGATCGATCTGACCGATCTTCCAAAGGAGAGAATTTTTGGGGAAGTTGCTGGAATGCTTCTTAAAGCAAAGAGACCAAGTATAGGATTAAGATTGATTCACATACTTGGAATTAATAAGATTCTCCCAGAGCTCGATGAACTTAAAGGAACAGAACAGGATGAGAAATGGCATCCTGAAGGGGATGTATGGGAGCACACATTATTGGCGGTAGACGAAGCCGCCAAGATGAAGAAGCAACTCGCAAATAATCAAGATAGACTGGTTTATATGCTTGGCGTCCTATGCCATGACATGGGAAAGCCAGAAACAACAGATGTTAATGAGGAGGGGAGAACAATCAGTCATGGGCATGACGAGATGGGAGCGAAGGTAGCTCAGGATTTTCTTGGAAGATTAACTGACGAGACAGATATTTTAGAAAGAGTTGAAGGTTTGGTAAGACATCACATGAGACCTACCTTCTTCTTTCATGACAAGGTTCCGGATTCAGCTATTAGAAGACTTGCAAAGAAAGTCGATATTCCAATGCTCCTTATGGTATCGGCTGCCGATAAATCCGGTAGAGGGGATAAAGACATTGATCTAAGTGCCGAGAGATGGATGATGAGAAAGTTCAAGAATCTAAAACTCGCACATCCTGAAACTCTCGAGCCGAAAGTCATGGGAAGACATCTCATTCCATTAGGCATTAAACCTGGCCCGGAGATGGGAAGAATTCTAGACAAGATTTACAATGCTCAGCTGGAAGGTAAGTTTGAAACCACAGATGCTGGTTTGGAATATGCTAATCAGCAAGGATGGTTAAAGACAGAAGAAGATACTGTCATTAAAGCTGTTCCCGTTAAGAAACTTATAACAAGTAGAGGGAAAACTTTTCTCCATACTTACTATGAAAATAGAAGTGGCTTAGGCCCCGGATTTTTTGCAGGAGCCGAGCCTTTGGTTGTAAATAAAATGTCTTTCAAGCAAAGTGAGGATCAGAAAAGATGGGGAGAAGAAGTTGTTCTTGTTGATGTTTCTAAATTTGATGCTGAATGGAGTAAAGACGAAGGATTTTATATTTCTTCTTCTGGAAAGAATGAGATTAGCAATAGGAGAGAAAAATTCCAAGAGTTTCTCAAAACTGGAAAGCCTATTATAATGCCTTCGGTCTCTGTAAGAGATATCGGATCGAGGGGTCTTATAGGTTTTACAAATGGAAGACATAGATTTGCAGTTCTCAGAGATATGGGCTTTACAGAAATTCCTGTATCTGTGGATGCGAAATCTGCGAAGATGGCAAAGGAACTCTTTAAAGCCCCAAGTTTAAAGGAGAAACTGGAAGCGCAAAATTACTGGTGGAAAACCGTTGCCGGAGGAATCGAAAGCAAGTATGAGGGGGTTAAAATAGTTTACGCAGGAAAGAAGACATCTGAAGGGTTTACCCATACTTATGCAGATGAGCAGTTCCAAGATGCAATAGATATGATTCCGGAAGAGCATAGGAAGCTTATTGATTCAGTGATTCTTGAGCCTGGGAGTGTATTGGGTGAAGATGGCAAAGCTGAATTTGGTCGTGTTTTTGAAGGAACAAGTTCTATTCACATATACCGTGGGGTTCAACTTCATGAGTATGGAACCAGTTTTGAAGAACAGTTTGCCCACGAAGTGGGACATTTGGTAGCACGAAAAGTGTTTGGAAGCATAGAAGCTGAGAAGTGGGGCGATGTTATTAAAGGAGAGAATCCTGTTTCTCATAGAGGTAGAGAAAATGCTGCAGAAGATTTTGCAGAAACTTATTCTCTTTATCTTAATGATGAATTAAATAAGGATGATTATCCACAGAGATATAAAGCAATAAAGAATATAGTAGATAGGGCAAGGAAGCCCAGAAAAGTTTCAAAATTAAAATGGGAAGTCAAAGATTTGAAAGATGAGTTTGAAGAGAAGACTCCTTTGCTTCATACTACTTATGACAGATTAGCTGCAGGTGGGAAAGCTAAATATACTTCGAAGCCAAGTCCTGAAGCTGAAGCCGCTTTGAAAAAATTATTTGGGAAGGGTATGGTGATAGATATGGTAAAATCCAGAAAGAAGATAGTTGAAATGAAAAAATCCAGACTCGAGAATAAGTTTGTGCCTCACAAGATAGATGGAAAAGTTTCATGGGTTAAAGTTAAACATGGAGGCATGCTTGTTAAGAGTGCTAAACTTATCCAAGTCGGACAAGAGATTTTAGCCAAGTCTGGTTTAGCTACAATAACTGCGGTCGGGAAAGATGGAGTTACGGCAAGAACATCTAAAGGAGATAAAATACTTCTCCTTATGAAAGATGTTCTACCTTATGTAAGAGGATAAAATGGTAGACTGCCCAAAGTGCGGGAATACGATTGTAAAATCATATCCCGGCAATAAAGTAAAATTAAGGACTAACATAATTATATGGGAGTCTGGTGGAAAGGCCTTTTGCAAATGCAACAAGTGTCACGAGGAAGTTTGCATCCCTGTGTCTATTGAATTACCTACTGGAAAAAAATTAGGCCACGTAATTATTCAAGGAAAGAAAAAATAATGATCATCATTGTGTTATATTTATTAGAGATTTCATCTTGCCCTTTAAGTAGGGCTTTTTGTGCTTATGAAAACAGAAATATTGAGAGGACGTAGATACAATATCTATCCCGATCGGCCTAAGAAGTGCCCGTTTTGTGGATATAGGATAGTATGGTCGAACGCAGATAGATGGAAATGTGGAAAATGCTATAAGAGCTGGGGCAAGAAAACTTTTCCAAGACGCAAAGATTTAGGAGATCGTCCAAAGTGCTTATGCGGGGCTTCAAATCCTATATCGGAAGGAGTAAACTGGTTATGTACTGAATGCGGACGGCATTGGCTGAAGATTTATAGAATAGAAAAACAACTTACCCAAAGGGAGGTTTTAAGCGCTCAAGTTTTTGAAATATGATTATCTACAAAGCTAAGAAGAAGTTATCCAAAGCTTTAAAAGGAAAGCCTAAATCTGAGGAGATGAAGAGAAAGATATCTGACTTTTTTAAGGGTAAATCTCTTTCGGAAGAGTTAAAGAAAAAGATGAGTGAAGCTCATATGGGCAAGCCTTGGAGTGAATTCAGAAAAGTTAGTTACTATCGTCATTCAGAAGCGACAAAGAAAAAGTTATCCGATGCCATTAAAGGAAAATGTTGTTCTGAAGGAGCAAAGAGAAAAGTGTCCGAATTTTGGGCAAAAAGGAGAAGAACCCAATGCGAAAATCGAAATCTGACAGTGGTTTGGAAATGATTAAAAGCTTTAAAATCAAGGAGTTACGAAAGTTTTTTGTAAGACGTATTGCAGCAGTTGGGGATTTACATTTGATGTCGAGGTATTCATTATTTCCTCCGGAGTTTGAGACAGAACAAGGAAATATATTTAAAGCAAGTCCGGGGCAACAACAAATATGGGAATCTTATCAAAACTTTCTTCATGTTTGTGATGAATGGGAGGTCGATACAGTTCTTGTTGCATCTGATTTGGTTCATGGACAGAATGCAAAAGAAAGAGGAATGGGTCTGATAAGCACAAACATGAATGAACAAATTCAGTTAGCAGAGCTAACTTTGAGGCCTCTCCTTAAAGGAAGGGAGTCTCACTGGGTTAGTGGATCGGGATACCATAACTCTGTTCAGGGAATGTATGTTGAAGAAGAACTTTGCACGAAGTTGGGAAAGGAGAAGGACATAACTACAAATTGGTATGGCACCGTAGCAAACTTAAAGGTTAAGCCTTTCGATAAGATAATCAATTTAACTCACGGTGGTGGAAGAGCGATGTATTATCGAGAGACATTGGCTGCCAGAGAAATCATTTATGGTAAGGTAGCAGAAGTTAATCAAAAACTTCCAAGAATTGATATGTATGTTCATGGTCACTTCCATTGGTATTGCTACATGCATCAAGGGAATGTCCATCATTTACAATTACCAGGATTTACTGCTTATGAACCGGTTCCGATATTCACCCCTTCTTACACAAGGGCCCAGCCAGACATTGGGGGAGCTCTAATTATGTTTGATCAGAGCGGAAGAATCACGGTTTGGCACTTCTTGTATCCTCTTCCTCATATTAGCGATGAGGTGACAGGGATTTAAAAATGAAGATTACAGAAAAGCAAGCCGTAGTGATGTTTGATATTTTGAGGCACGCAATTCAGTTCGCAGGTGGATTTGCTGGATATCCCACAAAAACACTTATAGATGTCTACGATCAAATAATCAATCAACAGAGTAATGATCTTGTGGAGTTAGACAAGACATAGAGAGACACAAGGACATCCTTATATAATTAATAATGTAGACTAAGAATACCTTAGAGAGACATAGAACCAGAAGCCAGGGGTTGTCTTGATCCTTGGCTTTTTCTTCAAGGGACACATAAGCACATCATTATATAAATTAAAGTATAGGCAAATGTATGTCAGTTGCTTTAGAGATAATCCGAAGGACAATTCAATCTGATCTGGATAGATTTAAAAAGGCAATCCAAGAAAAAGAATTAGAACATAAGAAACATCATGTCCATGATACGATAGATGATGTCATGAAAAGAAACTTGGAAATGCAGGGCTATCCAGTAGACGATGTCATATCTCAAGATGAGGCTAAGTTCCAGTTAGATTATGATGCTCTTGAGAAGACGGAAGTGCCAAAGACTGAGTCTGGTGAACAACCCAAATCGGGAGCTGAAGTCTATGAAAAGTTCTTAGACTCAATGAAATAAAGGGAATTTTATGGAAAAAGGCGGATGCGGAGCGATAGAGAGGGACTTTAGTTTTTGGATGCCTCTTGAAGTAGTTAAGGGGCAGAAGGGCGAAATGAGAATTGGAGGGATAGCTTCCGATGAAGAGTCCCATGATCTCCAAGGTGAAAAAGTTTTTGTCGATGGTTTAGATACTTCATATTTGCTTCAAAGAGGTGCTTTTAATTGGGATCATCTAAAAGGCCCAGAAGATATACTTGGCGAGATTGATACTGTTCAAAAGCAAGAAAAGAAGCTTTATGTTGAAGGTTTTTTATATCCCAAAGTTAAGAAGGCCATTGATGTATTCGATTTGATGCAATCTCTTAAAGAGTCTGGTAGTAATAGGAAGTTAGGGCTCTCCTTGGAAGGTAAAGTTAAAGAAAGAGATGAAAAAGATGCTAAGGTCATAAAAAAGGCCTGGATTAAGAACGTTGCCATAACATACAACCCAATTAATCAAGGTGCCTGGGTTGATATGATTAAATCGTTGGGAAACTTTACTTTTGATAGTTGTGATAAAGACTGTTCCCGTTGTCCATTATGTGAAGCCAAAAAAGAAGTTAAATTGGAGCCGGTTAAGAAGGCAACAGCAACGCCTCCTTCTTTTATAGTTCAGGACGGTATCAAATACTATCCAAAAGATTTTGGTGAGTTAAAGAAAGCTGGCGAAGGTGGAACAAGTGGTTCCGGAGGAGCTGCTCCTGCACCGCCACAAAGTGGTGGTCTTGCTGCTGGACATGATAACCCGGCATCGTCCGGAGGGATTAGTGGTTCGGCTCTTAGGAGACAATCCTTAGATAAGAAAAAGAAAAAGACGACTTACGATGAAGAGCATGTAGGTCAGAAGGTTGAACCCGAGAAGTCCGAGACAGACAAGAAGAAAAAGAAAAAGATGACTAAGTCTGAAGTCTTTGAGTTTATTAAGTCTGAGGGAAATTCGGAGGATAGAGCTAATCTTCTTACTGATTTAGTATTTGCAATGATTGAAGTTGCACCGATCTTAGCAAAATCCAGCGAAGGAGCCAAGAAAGCTTGGATAACCAGACGTAAAGGTTTGATTTCTCTTGCTCAGCAAAAGAAAAAGAAGAAAGACCCAAGAGATACCCCTGAATTTTGGGAAGAACGATACGGAAAGAAGAAAAAGGGTGCTGATGTTAGAACAACTGGAAAGGGAGTAACTCCAAGTCCTATTTTAAGTGTTAAAGAAAAGGAAGATTGGAAGAGGCATTCAAAGATGCCTAAGAAAGTACAGAAGGAAGCACCTAAAGAACTTGCTCCGACAGGGACAGCCAAACTTGTTGCTCATGAAATTCATAGAATAACTTCCATGTCTGATAAGGCCTTACTTAATCGAGCTACCAAGATTACCGATCCTAATAAAATGAAGAACTTTTATCTTGCTGCAAAGTTGAAAGGAAAAGGCGATTTAGCCGGAGCAATAATTACTGCCGGTGGGAGAATTGGTATTAACCCGCATGAATTTGGTACTAATGCCAAAGAAACTACTAAAGAATTCCGAAGACAACTGTCGGCGTAGGAGATAACAATGAAGCGAGACGAAGCAATAGCTTATTTAAGAGGCCAGAATTATTCAAGAAGATTAAGTGCTAAGTTAGCTGATATTGCTTTGCTTCGTAAGACAAATAGTATTTTTGCTGATGCTATTAAGTCGGCACTTGAGAAGGCTAAGCCTAAGAAAAAAGGAAAAAAGATTAAAGGCCAGGATAAACAAGGTAATTTAGGATGTTAACCGAACAAGATAAGGTAAACATTGAATTTGTAAATAAGTATTTCGAGAAAGCTGGGGTTCCTAAAGGACTCAGAAAGTGGGTAGGGGAACATGGGTTTAATGAGTGCGTTGCTAAGCTCTCCGGCAAAAGAGGTATTGATAGTGCAAAGGCTGTTTGTGGTAGTTTGAAAGGCAAAGCAAGAGAAGCCGGAGAACTAAAACCCAAACATATGGGGCGGATCGAGAAGCAGAAATATTTAAAACGAAAAAAGACTAAAAAGAGTTAGACGTATATATAGACGTGAGGATACAGTCCAAAAAAGGCGGTGTTATAAAAGAATGGCAAAAGAAGAAGAAAAGAAAGAAGAAAAAAAGGAAGATTTGAAAAAGGTCGATGAGAAGATTGAAAAGAAAGAGCCCGAGATCACTGAGGACGAACTTAAGAAATCTCTCAAAGACTTAACTGACATTATCAAGGCTGGACGTGCTCCCGTAGTTACCGAAGAAGAGGAAGAGGACGAAGACGAGGAAGAACTTGAAGAATCCTTTACCGGAAACTTTGAAGAAAACGAGACCATTGCGAAAGCTATTGAAGTGTCTGACTTCCTTGCCGATCTCGTAGAACAGACAGAGACATCTCTGGAAGCTGTTGGAAAATTGGTTAAATCACTTCAAAAATCTGAGGAAGTTTTCGATCAGAAGTTCGTTGATGCCCTTGGAAATATTTCCAAGAAATTTGACGACATGGATGCTCGTCTAAAGAAAATTGAAGATACACCAGTTGCCGCAGGACCAAAGACAATTCAGAAGTCGGTTCAGAAGATCGAAAAATCATTTACGGCTTCCGGGAAAGAGGTTGAAGGAACAGATGAGTTAGCCGCTTTACCGAAGAGACAGGTCATGGCCCTTTTGGAGAAAGCAGTTGCAGATAACAAGATCAAAGATTCAACGTTATTTGCTTACGAAGGATCGCCTGGCGTGTTTAAATTTAATAGTGAGGACGAAGAAATCCTCAAGTCCTATATCAAGAAGTAAAATAGGATTCTCTCACAGGGTTTTAACAACCTGTGTTTTTTAGATTCAAAATTTTTGAAATACGGATACTTCCAAAAAAGGCAGGTGTAATAAAATAATGATCTCAATGAAGGACTACGAGCAGACTGATGGTTTTGGGATGGCTACCTGGGAAGAAGTTGCAGAGTTGAACAAGGCTCTTGCTGCGGGCTATGATATTCCTGCTACGTCAGGAGGTATCAGCGGTTCCGCTTTAAGGGTTGAGTCACTTGAATCTTCTTTGAAGGTGATCACTTACCAAATGCAACACATTAAGTTCTGGCAGAAGATCCCCAAATTGCCTGCTTATAGTACCGTTGAAGAGTACAACCAGTTGACTTCTTATGGTTCAGAAGCTGGTGCGTTTACTCCTGAAGGAGAACTTGGTGAATTCGATGATGCTACTTATCAAAGAAAGGTTTCATTAGTGAAATACCTCCAAACCGTTCGAAAAGTTACCCATCCGTTAACATTGGTTAGGGCAGCTCACGGCGACGTTGTAGGAAATGAAATCCGAAATGGTATCATGTGGTTAATCGGAAAAATCGAGAACTACCTATTCTGGGGAAACAGCAAGCTGAGACCTACGGGTGCAGAGGGTTATGAGTGGGATGGAATCAATATTTTGATTGATCCCTCTATGGTGATTGATGCTAAGGGAGAACCCCTTGGAGAAGACATCTTAGAAAGCGCTTCTAACACTATTGTTGAAAACTACGGTTTTCCAACTGATATCTTTATAGGTACAAGGCCGTTGGCGGATTTAGCTAAAGTAATGTTCCCTAAAGAAAGGATAGTTGTTCCTTACAAGGAAGGTCAAGTTGGTGTGCCTTTAAATACCTTCGCTTCACAGGCTGGTATTTTGGCATTCAATCCTGACGTTTTCTTGAAGAAGAAGGCTTGTCCTGTTGCTGCCACTTCAGGCAAAGCACCTACCGCACCCTCAAGTGTTACTATAGCACAGCGAGCAACTACAGGGCTGGGAGGCGATTGGACGAAGACTGGCAACGCTTATGGAACTTACTACTATGTTGCAACATACGGAAACAGATTCGGAGAATCAGCTCCATGTGGTGTTCAGCACAATGCAAATGCTGCAATCACAGCCGATACTGATGAGATTACTGTAGCAGTTATGACAACTACCTATTCGATTGCTCCCGATTACGTGAACATCTATAGGTCAGTTGCCAATGATGCAACTGGTACAAGATATCTTGTTTATTCAGGCCCGGTTGATGATCCCGGAACAAGCACGACCGGTAAAGCATGGGTTGATGTGAACGCTATCTGTGCTAATTGCCATAAAGTATTCTTGGGCGAGTTAACTCCTCAAGTTATTGCTTTTAAACAGTTAGCCCCTATGATGAAGATGGATTTGGCGGTTGTTGAGCCAAGTGTCCGTTGGTTACAATTACTCTATGGAGTACCTCAAATATATGCTCCTAAAAAGTGGATTATAATCAAGAACATTGGTGAAGCTTCTGTTTAATTCCAAAAGTGAATGAAAGAAGGGGGAATGATATCCCATCGGATCAATGTGTATTCCCCCTTCTATTTTTTTTTCTCAATAGAACCGAGAATTACTACTTGACTTAAAAGGAGGTTAGAAAAATTATGGCAGCTATTACTTTTACCTTATTGGATGATTGGTTGATAGCAAATGGGTGGGCAGCAACACCTGCCGCAGCCGTTCAGGTAATGATCAATCGAATGACCGCTGCATTTCCGACCGTTGCTCTTGATGTTGGTCTGATCCAGATGCTTTCTAAGACATTCACAGATCTTCAAGCGGTGGTTAAGGGAGTATATGAAGCAGGTGATGTAACTATTCCACCTTCAGTAGCTCATATCGATGCCTGGATTTTGGCAAACAGACCTGATTTGGTTGGGCTTGATGCGATGTTTGAAGGCCTAATCCGAACAGATCTTTATGCTTTGATCCCAGCAATACCCGCTGCAGAGTCTTCTCCAAACGGAACTTCAACAACTTGGAGTTCAGAGCAGAGATACCTTGAAGTTGTGACATTGCTTCTGGAAAAGGTTATTTGGTACACGAGACATTTCGTGACAGTAGCTCAAACCTATCCAGCAGATAGCATGAACGCTGGATTGATGTTGACACCGCCATTCCCGCCATCAAGTATTCCGGGAGTGTCTGAATTTTATTGGTAACAGTTGGTTCTGAAAAATGCCGATTTACGAATTCACGTGTTCAAAAGATAACTTGGTAAAGGAGGAGATACGAAGGCTCGGGGATGTTTCTCCTCCTAAGTGTCCTGTTTGTGCGTGTGATATGGAGAGGGTCATATCCGGAACGATTGTTATAGATAAGACAAAAATTCCGGAGAAACTGAAAAAGCGATCTGAGGAACAAGGGAAGAAATTCTTTAGAAGGTATCCTCAATATCAACAGCTTGTAACTAAAACATTAAATACTGGAAGGAGATAAAATCATGGCAGAAGATGTGAAAATTAGACTATTAGGTGTTAAGAAAACGACTCCAACGGAGTTTTACTTTCCTTGGATGAGAAAGAAAGTTTCGTTTGACAAAGACGGCTTTGCTCAAGTTCCTATTTTTGCGGCAGAGAGAATAAAAAAAGAAGCCCCAGATAATTATGAGTATCCAGTAGTTCACGTGGATACTGCTCCGCAAAAGAAGCAAGCAAAGGAAGTTAAGGAAGTGCCTTTGGAAGATAAGACAAAGGAGCAAGCATTTGTTGAAGCAATAAAATAATTTTTAGGAGGTCAAGATCGACATGATCACTAACGTATTAGAACGTTCAAGCGACTGTCCTCTCGGTGACGAGTTTAACATTCCTGATATAGTTGGAGCTTTGCAGAAGAAACAATGGCTTTTCGGAGCCAGAGTAGCTGATGTTGGAGCTATAACTTATCTGACATTGTCCGGAGGTATCGTTAAAAGACTTTATGGGAACGTCCAAATTTTAGCCCAAAAGCTAAATGTTGCCCCCAGTAATAAAACCTTTGCTTCCGCTAAGGGAACAAATGGTTTTACCTTGAATGGGGATTCTGGTGGAGCTTACAGCATTGTTATTCTTGGAACAGAACCTGCTACTGATCCGCCAGGTGGAAAATGGGCTAAAGATTATTGCCCATTTTGTAAGTCTCAAGGGTATCCAGCTATTCTTGGATCGTCTCTCAAGGAACAGGTAGCATTTGCTTTTTTGCATACTTTAGGAAGTGGTGCAGATGTAATTAGCTTTGCTACAGATACAAAACCTTACACTATGTTAGGATTACCCAGAGGCCTTAAGAAAGCGTCTTTAGTTACTCAGATGGCCGATGATGATTATCAGATTATCATTACCAAAGTCTCGGATGATGGAACAACTGCTCCGTATCCAACTTTGATAACACCAACTGGGTTTACCTTGAATGGAGATCAAAACTCACTTTATGATATTTTCATTCTTGGGTCAATACTCTACTAAGGAGGATTCAAATGCCGAACAAAAGATGGATTAAAGATTATTGTCCATTTGCCAAAGATCAGGGATTCATGTCCATAGTAGGAGACGTGGCCCCGGGTGAAACTGTTTTTGGTTTTACTATCCCGGCTGCTTTGATGACTGCTAATACAGGTATAGCGTTAACATTTGCTCAATTAACATCCGGTTATGGAATGGGAAGCATCAGTAAAGTCACCCAGATGAAAGATGCAGTCTGGCGAGCAATGTGTTCTGCTGTAACTTCTGGTTCTGAAATCCTACTTCCAAAGATTTATGCTAAGACCAAAGTAGGATTTACCATCAAAGCAGATGCAAGCAAGGATTATGACGTTGTAATTATTGGAAGAATTCTCTACTAAGGGGTTCCCATGGCAAAAAAAATACGAATGGTTTATGATGCAATGGGCTCCCCTATTCAGGGAGCCCTTCATCCAGTTGGAACAGATGTAAAAACTATATCCGCTTCACCAAATAAGACAACCGCTGGTTTTTTAGATGGTTATGAGGTTGTCGAACTTTTTGCTACAGTGGCTTGTTTCATTAGATTCAGTACCGGGGAAGATGCCACAGTTAGCGATATGCCTTTCCCAGCTAATATTGTTAAAAGATATTCGCTTAAGGGAGCCACTTATATAGGCGTTATAGGTACGTCCGGTTCTCTTTATGTAACCAAGTTTGATTAATTGTTGACAATTTGTTGTCGCTTGAAATTGAAAGGTGAAACATGAGAAGGCAAGCGAATCACATTCCGTTTGCAAGTAAAAGTCTCTCTTCTTTTAAAAGCCAGCCTATTCAACAAAGAACTCCTAAAAATGTTATTCCAGCTATTCTTATAAGTCGTCAAACCGGGGGCATAGGCGACATGCTTATGATCACCCCTTCAATCAAAGCAATCAAAGAAGCCAATCCAGATACCCCTATCATCCTTAGCACCTCTTCTGCATATGGTGGAGGAAGAGGTGTTCTCATCGACATCTTGAAATACAATCCCTATATTGATAAGGTCATATCTGTTGATAAGATTGAAGAATATGACTTTAAAAAGACCTATGATTTTGGATCGGGGCGAGAAGTTGCAATAGAAGCACGAACTAATGAGAATAGAATAGACATATTTGCCAGACTTGCTGAACTTGAGCTTAAAGATAAACAGACGATTTATGTTGTATCCGAAAGTGAAAAGCAATGGGCAAAGAAATGGATCACAGATCGAATTCCTCCGGAGAGAAGGAAACTTATAGGTATCCAGGTTCATACAACAACAGCCAAGCGTAATTGGCCTGAAGAAAAATCTCTTCTTTTAGCTTTTCAGATTGCTAATACTTGGAAGGATACTTCTATTCTTCTTTTTTATGAGGGATTAACAGAAATCAAATCTTCGACCTATGTTAATATCTATCCGATAGTCAGATTGCCTATTCGATGGGTTGCAGCTTTAATTAATGAATGTGAAATTTTTGTTTCCCCAGATAGCGGGTTATTGCATATAGCTGGGGCTCTTAAAAAGAAAACATTAGGAATATTTGGTTCTATCAAACCCGAGTCCAGGTTATCTTACTATCCAAACGCTCAGGGAGTGTATTTGTATTATCCATGCAGCCCTTGTTGGTATAAGACTTGTGAAAATCACTACGAATGTTTAAGAAATATAGATACGAATCTCGTTTTAAACCGTGTTGAGAAGTTTCTCGGCAAACCCATTGCTCAGGATAAAACAATAGTTCTTCCTAAAAAACTCAAAAAGACTAAGAAAAGTAAGGAACGTGTTCTTGTTATAAGAATGGGAGGAATGGGGGACATTGCTTGTCTATCTTCTTCCCTTAAAACCTTCAAAAAAGAAAATAAGGATAGCATTGTTGACTTGGCAACAATGCCGGAGAATGTTCATATACTCAAAGGGGTTTCATTTCTCGATGATGTCTTTTCTTTAAATGATATCCCAAAGAAGGTTCCTTATGATAGGACATTTGATTTAAGATATGGTGCGGAGGGTGAAAGAATAGGGGAAGGTAAATTGCTTTGGAATATCTATATGACCCAAGATCGATCAGACATTTTTGATAGTCTAATGGGTGTCAAAGGGGAAAAAGAATTTGAAGTTGTAGTAGATGCAGACGCCCTTAAAACAATGAAGAAAAGAATAAAATCATTGAAAGGGAGGATAGTTCTTATTAATCCGACAACAAAAGGAGACGTAAGAGCAATTCCGGTGGAGTACATCGAGCCTCTGTGCGAGATGATTTTAGGTATTCCCAGTGAGCAGGAAAAGTCTGGTGATCTTCCTCTAAGGGAAGAGCTTAAGAAACCACGTGAGAAACTTTCAATTATTATAGCTGGTACAGATATGGGATGGGGAGATTATATAAGAAACCAAGAGCTTAAAGAAGATAAACGAATTCTCAATCTTTTGGGAAAGACATCCGTTCAGGAAATTGTAGCTTTGGTAAACCTTTCGGATATTGTTATTTGCCCGGATGCTGGACTTATGCACATAGCCGGAGCTCTTAAAGTTAATTGCGTAGCGATTTTTGGTAACATCGATCCTCAAACCAGAGTTAAATACTATCCTTCCGTTTTTCCATTGTATCCCAAGGGTGAATTTCCTTGTATTCCTTGTGGTGACATTCCGGCTGTAGCCGCTGATTGTAAAAAGAGAGTTAGACCAACACACACCCCCGGGGCTGCTTGCATGAAATTGATCACTCCTGGGAGAATTTACGAAGCTGCCAAGGAGGTTTTAAATATCAAAGATGGAAGACGTTAAAGTTATATTCATTGCTTATAACAGGCCGCAGTATTTCAAGCAAGAGTTGGAGTCTATCAAAGATCAGGTTATGGGTATGGATGTTCATCTTATTCTTGACGGCCCTAAAGAGAAACAATTAAAAGGCGAAAGCACAGAATGGATGAGAGATAAATTTAAAGCATATCAGTTTGGATATGAGGAAGATGAGCGGAGAATTAATGAGTGTGAACAATTATTTAAAGAAGCTTTTAAGTCCTATCCAGATATAGATAGGAGAGTTCACAGAGAGAAGGAAAATATCGGCGGGGATAGAAATGTTGGCAAGGCTTATTACGTCGCTTTTGAAGAACTTGGGGCCAAGTATGCTTTTTTTATTGAAGATGATTTTGTTTTTGCCCCTGTCTATGTGGAGCAACTAAAGATTCTTTTTGACTTTTGTAAAGACGACAAAGATATCGTAATAATGACTTGTTTCGGGTATTTATCAAGGGAATGGCCTCCTGGAATATTGGATAAGCAGTATTGTAAACTTATAGAACAGTCGTGGCTTTGTGGTTCTTTGTGGAAAAGGGATGCATGGGAGATTCTTAAACCCCATTTTGATATATATTTAGATTTAATCAAGAATAACCCTTGGGATGTGTTTGTTGAAAAACTAAAGGCGTATACAAAAAGCATTGGCATTCATTATCTTGATAGTGCCGGAGGCGAAGACTCTTTTCTTGCGAATGTTTTATCTATATATCAGAAATTAAGGGTAAGTACAGCTGGGGAATATCTTTATAACATAGGGAAAACAGGCGCTCATTGTTATGAAGAGATGATAGGAAATCATCCTATGTTTATCAAAAATATTTATCCTAAAGTTGCCAGAGAACTTTACATCGACAAGCAACACAGAGGTTTTCAACTTCAATTAACCGGAAGTCTATCGGAGGATTGGGAAGAGAAACGAAAAAAAATAATCGAAAACACTCTTCCTTATTAGAAAATGGAAAAACTTTACACCAGCACTACAGCTAAATTGCTTCACAATCTACATCGATTGATCGAGATAAAGAACGGAGTTTTCAGGCCTATATCTGTTCAATTTGCTCCGACTGATAAGTGCAATCTGGATTGCGATTTTTGCTCTGTTAAAAATCGGGAAGGTGATGAGATAGAAATTGGAGATGCTAAGAAAGCTGTTTTTGATTTTAAAAATTTAGGGGCCAAGACAATCGAATTTACAGGCGGAGGAGAACCCACTTTATATAAAGGGATTAATGAGCTCATTTTGTATTCTCACAATTTGATGTATAGGATAGGATTTATAACTAATGGGATCAAACTTTCCAAGATTGTGGATGAGAATCTGGATAGGCTCGATTGGCTTAGAATTAGTTTGAACAGCCTGGACTATGTCAAAGATATAGATGTCCCTAAAATAAAAGGCACTTTGGGATTTAGCTACGTCATAAATGATAGGACAACGGAAAAGACTTTCGAGAAGATCAAGCAATACAAAGAAAAATATGAAGCGACTTATGTTCGGATAGTTCCGAACTGTTTATCGGTAGACACAATAGAGGAGTCCAGGAAGAAAGCCGAGAACTTATTGAATCAATCAAAGGGATTCTTTTTTCAGTCTAAAAAATATGATGTTCCGAAGAGATGCTGGATCGGATATCTGAAACCTTTTATAGCTCCGGATGGTTATGTCTATGCGTGTTCTGCAAATCCGTTGATAGCAAGAAAGTTTGATCCAAGATTTAGAATAGGTCACATCTCTAATGTTAGGGAGATTTACGACCGTAAAGTTTTTATACCTTTCGATACTTCGGTATGCCAGAAAGGCAAATGTTTTTTCAAAGAGCATAATGATCTAATCGAAGACCTACTTTGCGAAATAGAACATGAGGATTTCATATAATGGATTATAGTGAGGAAGGAGCATTTTTAGTAAATTTCTTTAAAGAGCATCCTGCTAAATACAAGTTCTTGGTAGATGTCGGGGCTTTTACTACGGATGGTTCTAATACCCTTAATTTACTCGAGCTTGGATGGTCGGGACTTCTCATAGAACCTATGCCAATAGAAAAGTATTACAGACCCTTGGTTGAAGCTTTAAAAGGAAATGATAAAGTTAAATTTTGCAATTTAGCAATTTCGGATTTTTGCGGAACAGCTGAAGGTTTTGAATACTATGACGGTGAAGGCGCCCTGGCTGGTCATAGTTCGATGATGAATGAAACATATGATACAGGTGCTCAGAAGATGGTTGTTCGCATACCAAAGAAGAAGTTTTTGTTAACTGTTTCTACATTGCCTAAAGTTCTTGAAGACTATAATGTTCCCCTTGATTTTGATGTTCTTTCTGTGGATGCGGAGGGAATGGATTTTAGGATTCTTAAGCATCTTTTTTTAAAAAGCAGCTATCGTCCAAAGATTATAGTAGTTGAATGGGGGAAAGATTTTCCCCATCTTCAAGATTGGGAAACTCTGGAATCCGATGATTCAATTTTTGATGGATATGAACTTCTGCTTCAAACACAAGGCAATAGAATAATTTTGAGGAAGTAGAGCCGGGATGATTCCTCTTTTTTCGTCATTGCTTTTAGAAACATTTTCACTTTGTAACCGTCGGTGCACAACCTGTATTCGGAATTCTGATCCGGATCGTAAAGCATGGGAACCGTGGTTTGTTCCAAACGAACTTCCGATGGAGACAATAGTCTCTATTCTGCAGCAAGCTTTTGATCTGGGTTTCAGAGGAGAGGTATCTTTGATAGCAAATAATGAACCGCTTCTTGATAAAAGACTTCCAGAAATTGTTCGACTTGTAAAAGAAATGGGATTAATTCCCGAAGTTTTTTCAAATGGAGATTTCTTAACTAAAGAATTGGCGGCTAAATTGGATGGAGTATTAAATCATTTTGGCATTGCCTTATATGACAAAAAAACCCGAGAGTCAAGAAAACAATGGATCAGTACCCTTTTCTCTAAAACACTTGTCTCTTTTAGCCATGGGCATGTAATTAATCATTTCCAAAGAGAAATGCCAAATCCAATAGATGCTCCATGTTCAGACTTGTTGGCAAGATGTATAATCAATCATCGTGGGGATGCAAATCTGTGCTGCGAAGATGGAATAGGCAGATTTAATTTAGGGAATATTTTTAACATGTCACTTTCTGATCTCTGGTTTTCTGAGAAACGAAAGGTTTTGTTTGAAATCCTCTCCAAACCAGGCGGACGTAAATTTCATCCGTATTGTGCGATACCACGAATGGAAAATATGGAGAGTATCGAAGAAGTAGAACACACATAAACTCGTGGTAATAGAATAGTTGCGAAGAAATAGTATGAATTTTGAAAAAGATTATTTTGTAAATAGTAAGATAAGCAACTACAAGGACTACCGAGCTAAGAAGTTCGAGAGCTTGGCTCAAGACCTTCTGGAATATCTTGCACCCAAAGTTATTGACTTCGGTTGTGCAACCGGTGGATTGATTTATGTTTTGAAGAAGCTTGGCGTTGATTGCGAAGGCACAGATATCAGCCATTGGGCAATCGAATACGGCAAGGAGTTTTATGGGCTCGAGAAAGAACTGAAGTATTATACCAGGGACATTTTAACTACAGCAAAAGGATTGACAGTTCTTTTCCTTGATACTCTTGAACATATGCCTATTTATGAGATAGAATTCTTGCTTTCTATTCTTAAAAAGGTTAAGCCTAAAAATGTGATTGTCAGAATTCCTGTGTCCGAGAAAGAGGGAGAAGATTTTGTTTTAGAAGTGAGTAGAAACGATAAGACCCATATAAATGTTCACTCGAAAAAGTGGTGGGAAAAACTATTTAAAAAACATGGATTTATATGGAAGAGCAGTTTAAGAGGTAAAACAATTTACGATTCTGAGGGGGTTATGGCAGGAGTGTTTGTAATATGAGAGATTTAAGAATCTTAGTTACGTCTGCGGGCGGCCCATCTTTTCCCGGTGCTTTAAAGGGTTTAAAGGAGAATGGCGAACGATCTATTGATGTCATTGCCGTAGATGCAAGTCCGGAATCTTCGGGCGGTAGAATGCCGGATGTTGAGAAGTTTTATACTGTCCCTTTAGCTAAAGATCGGTACTATCTTGATGAGCTTTTTAAAATAGTAGACAAGGAAAAAATCGATGCCATCATTCCTTTAAGTACAGCTGAGAGTATTGTATTATCCGAGAATCAAGATCATGTTCCTGTTATGGTTTCTGATAGTCCTCAAATTAAGGATGTAACAGATAAATATTGGCTTTATTCTAAAATTCACCAAGAGTTAGGGATACAACCGATTGCTCATGCTCGGACAGATTTCAGACATTTGCCAGAGTATATAAAAGCTCTTGGCTATCCGGATAAAATTTTATGTGTAAAACCTATTAATGGAGAAGGAACTCGGGGTTTCTATATTCTTGATAACCACGCCGATACCATTGTTCAATATTACCAAAGCAAACACGTTAATAGGATGACTTATGCACAGTTTATGGTTCTTTTCCCCGGAAGATCCCAACAAATTTTATTGATGGAATATATAGAAGGGATAGAATACTCTGTTGATGTTCTAATAAAAGACTGCAACGTCATCGCAACACGTATCAGGCGTCGGGACAAAGTAGTAAATGGAGTTTCTATCATTGGAACTATTATAGATAGGCCTGATATTCATGAGATGAGTATACGTCTCGCAGAGCATTTTAAATTGAACTTTTGTGTTGGAATTCAGTTTATTGAATCTCTTGGGAATTTATATCTGTTAGAAATTAACCCCAGGCTTCAAAGTGGAGTCACATTAGCCATTGAAGCAGGAGTCAATTTTCCATATTTAGGTCTTAAAATTTTACTAAAAGAACCTTTTGAATATTACGATTTTAATTCTTCTATTAGAATTTTTGATGGTCTAAAGATGTATCGTTACTGGAAGGATGCCTATGTTCCAAGATAAAAATATATTGGCTATCGGGGCCCATCCTGATGACATAGAATGGGGGGCTCTGGGGACTTTGCTAAAGTACCGAAACGTAAGTAAAATATACTGTTTTATATCTTCGTTAGGAAGAGGCGGAGATCCGATTGATCCGATACTAAGAAAAGAAGAGACAGAGAATACCTTTTCGGCCCTTTGTCCGGAGGAAATAATCTGGCAAGAGAAAAAGATTCCCGATCCTCCTTATCATGAGAACGTAAAGCTTCTGGATGACTTGATAGGATATCGGAACATTGATGTGATTTTCACCCCGAGTCACCACGATGCTCATCAAGATCATAGATTAATAAATGAGATCACTCTTACAGCTTGCAGACGTAGTTTAATAACTGTATTATGTTATGCTACCCCGGGTACTACTCTTGATTTTAATCCACGACTATTTTCTGATATAACAGATTTTTTTGAAGCTAAGTGTAGAGCCATGACAAACCATGCTTCGCAAAAGTATAAATTTTATCTTTCAAGAAATTGTTTAGAATCCATGCACTCTGATACTTACGCATTTATGTGTGGGAAGAAAGCATGGGTTGAAAGGTTTGAAATCGAGAAATGTTTTATTTAAAACTTGAAGCAATAAGGAGACTGTATAATGGGAAATGTTTTTGAGGTGCTTGGTGAGAGAACTATAAACGGAGAATCAGACTACTTTTCTAATAGGCTTGTTCTGGAACGATGTGAGAATATCCATTTACATTACCGTAACGCCAGAATAGAGCTATCAAATAGGGAGTTTATAGAGTTGTTCTGTACTTTCACAGAGGCCTTCAGAACTTTTCAAAAATATATCTTAGCAAATTCTTTAATTGGATGTGTTAATCTTGAGGATATCGATCCCTTTGATGGCGGACACAAGCAGGAAGGAGATTATTTTGATTGTGGGAAGGAGCAAGATGATCATATAAAGGGAATTGATTATGCAAAAAGTATTATTTTAGAGGGTAAGGATATACTTCCTATTGCTGTCTATCGTTGTGAGGGGGATAAATTTAAAAGACTCGATGGCTTCAAGCGCTATTGGGCGTACAAAGAATTAGGAAAGCCTAACATTATGTGTTATATTCTTCAGGAGTGGTTGCCAGGAATCCAACATGAGCTACCTATGTGGTTTGAAGCCGGAGTATCCAAAATAGCAGAAGGGCCGATGAAATGACAGCCAGAAAAAAGTTGAAAATACAAGAGTTGGTAAAACAAAGAGCGGTAGAAGATCTTCCGATTAAACTTCATCTTGGATGCGGTGATCAACATTTGGATGGATGGATTAACTCTGATTACTACGATTTAAGAGTTGCCGATGTTCAAGTAGATGCTTCAAAGATACCACTTCCAGATAATAGTGTAGATGAAATTTATGCTTCTCACTTAATCGAACACTTTGATTTTCATCAAGGTTGGACGCTTTTGGGGGAATGGCATAGAGTGTTGAAGAAGAGTGGAAAATTAACTCTCGAGACCCCTGATCTTTTAGGATTATGTCAAGAGTTTCCAAAGGCAGATACGAATGGAAAAGTAATGCTTTATGGAGCTTTCTTTGGCTTCCCATGGTATGAGGGGAATGGGCATAAGTTTCTTTATACTGAAGTTCAATTGTTTTGGACTTTATCGAAAGTTGGATTTACAAATATCCTAAGAGTTAAACCAGATTCAATTTATGCCAGGTCGGCTCCACAGTTCGAATCTACGTTTTTGAAAGTTGAGTCATATAAAAAATAAGAACTATTTTTTGTTTAATAATATGAGAAGGGAGGATAACATGAAAACTTTAGAGGAACTTAAGAAAGATGGTTTAAAAATTCTTAGAAGTAAAGAAACAAAACTTAACAAAGAGGCTTCTTTATTGAAGTTTATTGATTCAGTCTACAATAATGGAGCTACTTTGGAAAGAAACTTTCCCATCGGCGGCTATGAAAAGAAAGGGGAATACACACTTGGAAAAGCCCCGAAGAAAGAACTTCCGATTGTGGACGTAATAACACCTGTATTTAATGCTGATTGGATTCTTCAAAAAACTTTAAATGCTCTTTTGGATCAGACATATGTAAATTGGCGTCTTTGGGTTGTTAATGACGGCTCTATTGATAAAAGTCTTGATATGATTTGGGCTTTTGCTCAGAATGCTGGACTTGATAGAGTTAAAATCTTTGATGGCCCTAACCAGGGAGTTAGTAGTGCCCGGAACTATGCCAGACAGATGCTCTTTAGTGGGGTTGCAACACCAGGCGACTATGTGGCTTTCATGGATGCCGATGATGTCTGGGATCCAAAGCACCTTGAAGAGTCTGTTAAGCATCTTCAAGGCACACCACGTTTAAAGATAGATTTCATGTATAGTGATGTGGATTGTGTGTTTCCCGATGGTTCCCAAGCTTTCCCTTATGGCATAGCATACCATGAGGTCTTAGACATTACAAAACTTCCTGTTGAAAATCCTATCTATACATCCACGGTTGTATGCAAGATGGACGTTTTGAAAGAGGTAGGAGAATTCGATGGGAGAATTAACGGAAGAGAAGACCATGATTACTGGTGTCGTGTTGCCAAGGCCGGATTTAAGATGAGTCACTTAAGGAAGACACTTACCACATATACAGTTAATCCTGGAGGAGTGGCAGGGACATGGAATGAAGAGAAGGCTAAAATTTTTAAACAGAAGAGGGAAGATGAAGAATGAGATGTGATGATTGCCTACAATTTATTACTCAATGGGATAGTCATGTTGTTCCCAAGAACTTCTTTTGCGAACGACCGAAAGGTCATAAGGGAAAACATCGTTACAAAGGGAAAGTAGGGATTTCATATGTTCAAGATCAGAGTTTTAGCATTGAATGGGAGAAAATAAAGAAGAGATGACGAAATCATGCGGATGTGATGCAGCTTGTTATGGATACGGGGCTGACTATGCTCGAGATGAGAAAGACGAGAGGGAACAGAGTCATCAACGTTCGGGCGTTGCAGGGGTCTCTGGATTTACTGGCTTTTCCGGCTTTTCCGGAGTATACCCAGCAGAATTGGAAATCATGAACGCTCCTGAACCGAAGCCTCCGGAGATTGTCCTTGATACTTTAGTTCTTTGTAACCACAAGTTTGAGGACTTCCCTTGGGCTGGTCAACATCCTTTAAGTGGGAGAATTTATAAAGTTACTGCCGTTGACCAAGTCAGAGAGGGTAGCGTGTTGTTTCTTGGTCTTGAAGGTGTAAACAATGGAAGACCAGGATGGAATGCGGTTTACTTCATTCCTATTAAAGACACCCAGGAGAAACCTGAAGTTGAGAAGCCTTTACGAAGAGTTATAAGATGTGAGGAAGAAGACAATGGAAGTAATACCTAATGGAATGGTAAATTGGGATGCCGATTGGAGTAACTGTTACCAAGTATTTCCCAAAAAAGGTAAGATGCGCTGGTGTCAAGCATGTTTTGAATATCATGATCTTGCTTGCTTCTTCCATTTCCGTGGGGGTATGATGGGTTGCATGTTGAATAAGTCTTGCAGAAGTAAAGCTATGGCAAAGATCAAAGGACAGGGAGGTATAGGTGCGAAGAAGTAAGAGTAAATTCAGATGTAAGCTCTGTGGATTTTTTACTAAGGAACTTCATAATTGTGTCTTAACATATGAAGACATAGGGATAAATATACTCTTGTGTCATAGATGTTTACGAAGACTTGGGTGGAGAAGACTAAACAAAGGGGAAAGAGCAAGTGAATCCTTGGGGCATTTAGAGTCTCCCACAGGGCCTCACTTCGGAGCTCATTAATGAGAGGGGTTAAACTATGGAAGAAAAATCAAAAACAAAAGTGATTGATCTATGCGAAAGTTGTCAACATTCTTGGATAGTAGAAGGCCCGGACTTTAAGAACAAAAGATGCATGCGTAGTGGTAACTGGCTTGGTATTAATGTCATAACAGACTGCAATCGCTATTTAAAAGAAGGAGCAAAAGGAAAAGTTACCTTTCATGATCCTACCTTTGTCGATTACGAAAAGGAGATGTTAAAAGAAGAGAAAGACGAACTTGTCCCTGTTGAAGCAGTCGGGATTAAGAATCTGAAGTATTGCAAAAAACATAGGACTATTGTCCTCCCTTACAATGGTGAAATGCCTTGTTGCATGAAGGCAGAGTTAGAAGAGTATCGGTTAGAAGCAATCGAAATACTTAAAATGATGTAGCCTAAGACGTAAAAACCATGTCTTAAAGACATCTTCATCCTCTTTTCATAAGAGGATAAGGAAAGATCGCTGCATAGGGTTAAAAGATGAGAATTGAAGTCGGGATTGGAACCCTTGGAAGATGGGAAAACTTAGCTGTAGTGTTAGGCTGCCTGTTGTCTCAAACATTTAAGGACTGGGACTTAACCATTATTGATGATTCCCCCGATCCTCGGGTCGATATTAGAACAAGAAGTGTTTTTGATAATTTGCTTAAGTTGTTAGAAGAAAAGGGCCATAGATGGAAGGTGCTTATTGGAAAACGCAAGGGCCCACAGTTTGTCCATTCTTTGATAACAGCTAATTCAGAGAACCCTCTTACATGGAAAATAGATGATGACCTTTATTTTGATCCCAAAATAATGAAAATCTTACACAACGTGTTTGCAGACAAGAAAGTTGGATGTGTTGGGTCTTTAGCGTTTATTCCAGGTTCCAAGAGAAACTTCTTGCCTGAATCATGGAAAAGTATTAAAGAGTTTAATGGAAAAGTTTTTACGGGATCAAATATAATGGGGGTAGGATACGGTTGTGCCCAACATTATGTTATTCATAAAGACCCAAAACCTAAAGAGGTAGAACATCTTGCCGGGGCAATAATGTTTCGGACTGAAATCGGACAAAAGTTTGGATGGAATCTAAATCTTAGTCGTTTAGGACATACCAGTGAAACAGAGTTCACCTATCGGTTCTTCAAAGCTGGCTATAAGTGTTTACTTGTACCCGAAACTGTCGTGTATCATTTTTTAACTCCTGATGCGCTTTCACATAGAAGAAAGGAGACGGATGAGTTAAGAAAGCAGGATTTGTCTCAATTCTTTGATCATGTAAGACAATGGGCTTTAGGAGCTGGTGCATATCCACGGAAAGATAGTGGAGGGGAAGGATGAGGGTTAAATTTACAATTTATCAGTCTATGAAAGATCGTTTTAATATCTTCTATGTCGGAAAGAGGTGTAAAAAATGTGGTGTAGTAATTACCTTAAAATGTAAGGTCGGGCAAAAATGAAACGCATTCTCTTAATCATTATTTTTTCAGTAATCTTGCCACTTTCAGCAAACGCTGAAAATTACAGAATACCAATTTTAATGTATCATCACATCTTGGTAACAGATAAACTTACCGGGGTTTTAAAAGATTTATCGTGTTCGCCAGGACTTTTTAGAAGTCATCTCGATTATCTACAAGAGAATGGCTATCATATTATTACGTTTAAAGATGTGATGAGTGGGAATACCCCGAATAAACCGGTCATCCTGACTTTCGACGATGGAAGTCTTTCTCAATGGCAGGCCTATGAGGAACTTTCCCGTAGAGGCATGAAGGGAGTGTTTTTTATAACTGTCCGATTCTTAGATGGACATGGCATGCTTTCCAGCAAGCAAATAGAAACTATGCTTAGCTCTTCGATGGAAATAGGAAGTCACACATTAACTCATCCTAACCTACCCAGAATCAAGTGGAGTGAAGCTGAGAAAGAAATTAGACAAAGTAAGTCAGAACTTGAAAGCCGATTCAAAACAAATGTAGTGTCGTTTGCTTACCCTTACGGGGCTTATAGCGGAAGACTTATGGGAGTTGTTGAAAATGCTGGTTATCATTACGGAAGGACAACCAATGAGAGTGTAGCTTATTTCGGTAGGGAAAAGAATTTTAATTTGCCGATAGTTTATATCCACTGCAATACAAAGGATTTAGGGAGGCTATTAAAATAATGTCTCTTATTTGCAGTCATTATTATGCTAATCCGTTTCGCAATCAATTTCCTGACAAAGAAGAAATAAATAAATACAGACTTTATTGGTGCGATGAGTGTAAAAAGTGGTTTTCATTCTTGGAGGAGGAATATTGGAGATGAGTATACATGAAGAAATGATTAACTATTGTAGGGTATTAGCTGGAAACTCGGTATGCAAAAAGATGAAGGTCGGAGCTGTGGTTCTTAAAGATGGAACTATTGTATCGAGAGGGTGGAATTTCCCCTATGACAATCAGGTTTGTGAGCCATGTCTAAGAGAAGGTGTAAGAAGCGGAACTCAATTAGAGAGATGCCGTGGTGTCCATGCTGAACAATCTTGTATTCTTTATGCTTTGCAAAATAAGATCGATCTAACAGGCGGTATAATGTATGTTGGTGCTGTATATCCTGATGGAGAGCCGCTTATCAAGCCTCTCAAAGAATTCTCATGCACTTTTTGCTCGAGACTTCTTTATCAACTCGGCCTTGTCGGGGTTGCCGAACATACAATAAGAGGAGTTGAAATTTTGACTATGGATGAAGTTATGGAGACAAGCTATAAAGTAGCCTTGAAAGTTCCGGAATGTTATTATTGCACAAATAACTATCCTCTTAATTATTGGTCTGGCTTTGGCTGGTATCATTATCTTCCCGATGGCGGCCCAGATAAAGAATGTGTAAATCCAGAAGTACAGAAAAGGCCCAATCCAGATGAGGAGCCAGATGAAGCCTGAAGTATCAATTATAATCCCTGTTTACAATAAGTTTGAATGGACTAAGAAATGCATCGAGTCTATTTGGGATTATTCCCGGTATTACGACTACGAGATTATTGTGGTAGCCAATGGATGCACCGATGATACTGTAGAATGGGTAAAGTCCAGCTTACATCTTTGTCTGAGAGTTTTTAAGAAACCTTTGGGATACGGAAAAGCCGTAAACGCTGGGATTAAAGTTGCTTTAGGAAAGTATTTTATTTTGTTGAACAATGATACGCTAATACTTGGTGAGACTTGGATAAGGCAGCTAATACAACCTTTTGATGATCCGAAAGTTGGAATTACCGGGCCTTTAATGTCATGGTCTCCGGACGTAAAAAGCCAGTTTCTTATTTTCTTTTGTGTTTGTATTCCAAGGTGGATGCCAAGCAAGATAGGTCTTCTTGATGGCAAAACATTTAAAGAGGGTTATGGAGAAGACATAGATTATTGTATGCGGATAATGAAAGCTGGATACACTCTTATGCCAGTTCCAAATAGTCCTTTAAAGCAAGAAAGTGGAACTAATGTAGGTACTTTCCCTATATTTCATGAGGCAGAGATCACAGTTCATGATAAAAATCTTGTCCCAAGCTGGGGTAAAATAGTAGAGAGAAATCGAAAGATTTTAAGAGATAGATATTTAAGGTAGATGAACGAACCTACCATAGCTTATCTTAGATGAACTAATCTTTTATCTTATATACCTTATTATGTAGGGAGTCATTCCGAAGGGAGTATTTTCATGACTACATCAGAAGGGAAGATTTACGTGTCAGAGATCGGGATTCCGGTCGAGGTCAAAACAGGAATTGACCTTACTGGAGCCTCAACCCATGTTCTTCACATTTTCAAACCAAACGGCATAAAAAAAGATTGGATAGCCATCCCGGATTCTGATCTAAAAAGTGGAATACTTCATTATACCACGGTGCAAGGCGATTTAGATCAAGCTGGGAACTACAAGTTGCAGTCGGAAGTGAAGTGGATGAGCGGAAACACTATTACAAAATTGGTTAAGGGGGAAACTGCAATTTTTAAAATTTATGAGCTATGGGAGTAGAGATGGAACTAAGCTTAAATTCTCAAATTTGCGATGGTATTGATGTGTCGAGTCCGATGTATTTGTACTTGTTAGTCGAATCTTCAGTTGAAGGGAAGGGAATCTATCTTTCCTCATCTATTAAAACATCAATGTTAATAAGGTCTTCGGAGTATGCAGACGTAAACAGTTCGCCAGTTTAAACATGAAAGGATTAAAAATGAGAGTAGAGATTGTTGTACCAACAAAAGATAGATACGAAAATTTGGCACTTTTACTATGGTCTTTGTGTGAACAAACTCATAAAGAATGGGATGTCACAATAATTGATGATTCCGAAAATATACAAGATATAAGAAATATTCCGTTTATATACCCTATACTTAGAAGAATGGATGAAGGGCATTCCTGGCAAGTTAAATACGGCCTTAAAAGAGGTCCGCAACATTCTCACCAGATTGGCATTATTGAAGCACGAAGTCCTCATATTTTTCGAGTTGATGACGATTGTATTTTAGATAGCGAAGCTCTTGAGAAGTTGGTGTCCACTTGGGAGAAGATTGAAAAAGAAGGGACTAAACTTGGAGCTATTGCCCCGGTTGTTGTCGATCCTGTATCTCCTCCTGAGTATAAAATTCTTCCATTGGGCTTTAGAAGTTTTAAGAAGTTTCAGGGCAAGATAGATGAATACGGGGTTGTTTATGGAGATCAGCAATGGCGAAAGCATCCCGATAAGTTGATTCAGCCTGTAGAACACTTATACAGTTCCTTCCTATATAGCCTTAAAGCTGCGAACGACATAGGGGGCTACGATTTAGATTACAATAAAGTTGGTCACAGGGAAGAGACAGATTTCACGTATCGAATGTTTCAAAGAGGATACAAGCTTTTTATTCAACCGGAATCTTTGGTTTGGCATCTTAGGAATCCGATTGGAGGTATTCGTTCTTTTACTCAGAAAGAACTTTGGGAGCAATGCGAAGATCGTTTTAGAAGAAAGTTTGGATTTAAGGCTGGGAAAAATCAAGATGCAGTTATAAAGATATTCGGAGGTTTAGGTGATCATCTATGTGCCACTCCGATGATAAGAGCACTTAAAAAGAAAGCAGAAAAGGCAGCACATAAGATAGTGATTTCTTCTATCTATCCTTATCTCTTTCAAGATAATGCAAATATCGATGAATTAATATATGCTCCGGAAGAGAACATGTATCAATGGGTTACTCAGCCAGATGTTTATAGGTGGGGGAATGATAACAAGTTCACTGATAAACTCTCGGAGGCCTGGTGCAGAGCTCTTGGTGTGGAATACGATGGAGACAAACTGGATTACGTTATTCATGACAAGGAAAGAGAATGGGTTTGCGAGACAATTAAATTCTTTGGAACAGGTAAAACTGCAATTCCTAAAGACAAGTACGTGCTTATTTCTACAACCGCAGGAGTAACCCCTATCCAGTATGTTGATATCACTGCTCTTGCATCTTCGAAGAAAGACAAAACATCTCTCAAAGATTGGTCTAATCAAAAGTGGGAGAAGTTGGTTAAAGAGATAAAGAATTTAGATTTAAAGGTCTATCAAGTAGGAGGTAGTAATGATGAGAAAATTAAATCATGCGACCGTCAATTTTTAGGAATTGATTATAGATTGAGTATTGCTTTACTTGAAAAGTGCGAATGCTTCGTAAGTGTCGATACGTTTTTACAACATGCCGGACACGCTATCGGAAAGAAGGGAGTGGTTCTTTTTGGCCCAACTGATCCGATAATTTTTGGTCATGAAACTAATCTGAATATTTGTTATAACAAATGTCCTCATCGAAAGTCCTGCCTCCGAGGAAGTCCATGGCTTACTCGGGCTCATTGTGATACCAGAGATTGTATGAAGGGTATCACAGTCAAAGAAGTCCTGAGTAAAGTCAAATCCTTAATTTAATACAAAATCCGTAAGAGGTAGTTGTGATAGGTATCCGATATTCCGGAGGGATCGCTGGTTATAGCGGTTACTCTGGGCATAGCACATCTGGATTTTCAGGATACTCTGGATTTTCAGGTTATTCAGGCTTTTCCGGCTACTCAGGCCAAGGTCCACGAGGATTTCAAGGAGATTCTGGCTACTCTGGATACTCTGGGATAGGAACATCAGGGTATTCAGGGCGAAGCGGATACTCAGGTTTTTCAGGCGGGCAAGGGATTCGTGGTCTTTCTGGATATAGTGGGATAGGAACATCTGGTTATTCTGGTATTTCAGGGTACTCTGGACTTTCAGGTTACTCGAGCGATTCAGGTTACTCTGGAATTTCTGGCTTCTCCGGTTCTGGATTTTCAGGATACTCAGGTATAGGAGCTTCAGGGTACTCAGGTTTTTCCGGAATTGGATCTTCAGGCTACTCTGGAACTTCAGGTTACTCGAGTGCTTCAGGTTATTCAGGGGAATCGGGATATTCTGGGATAGGAATATCAGGTTACTCTGGGTTAGGTGTATCAGGCTACTCTGGGAAGTCGGGCTACTCTGGATTAGGAACGTCAGGATATTCAGGCATTTCTGGATACTCCGGTCTTTCGGGATACTCGAGTGCTTCAGGTTACTCCGGGATTTCAGGCTATTCAAGTGTATCGGGTTACTCTGGGATTAATGGATACTCTGGATTCTCCGGAAGACAAGGCAATAAAGGAGATTCAGGAGCATCAGGTTATTCAGGATTAGGAACTTCAGGATACTCAGGTTATTCTGGAATTGGAACATCAGGATTCTCAGGATATTCTTCAGACATATCAGGAGCTCAAGGACTTAGTGGAGTATCTGGTTATAGTGGGAAGTCTGGTAGATCGGGAACTTCGGGTTACTCAGGATTAGGAACTTCAGGCTACTCTGGATACTCCGGGCTTTCAGGATACTCGAGTATATCAGGTTACTCTGGGATTAGTGGATACTCTGGGATTTCAGGATACTCTGGGATTTCAGGTATATCCGGACAAGATGGAATTTGGGGTCTTGCTGGTGATTCAGGTTACTCTGGGGAATCAGGATACTCTGGGCTACCAGGAGATAGTTCTTCATCAGGATATAGCGGCCAGTCGGGTTACTCTGGATTAGGAACGTCAGGATACTCTGGATTAGGAACGTCAGGCTATTCTGGAATTTCAGGATACTCGAGTGCTTCAGGATACTCCGGGCTTTCAGGTTATTCAAGCATATCAGGTTACTCTGGGATTTCGGGTTACTCTGGTTTAGGATTTTCAGGTGGAGCAGGTGACTCTGGTATTTCAGGCTACTCTGGGCTTTCAGGATATTCAGGAATCGGAACTTCTGGATACTCTGGGATTTCAGGCTATTCATCTTCAGTAGCTGGGACATCAGGATACTCTGGGATTTCAGGATACTCTGGAATTTCAGGTTACTCTGGACTTTCTGGGTACTCTGGACTTTCTGGGTACTCAAGTGACTCTGGTTATTCTGGTATTTCAGGATATTCATCTTCAGTAGCTGGGACATCAGGATACTCTGGGATTTCAGGATACTCTGGTACTTCAGGTTATTCATCTTCAGTAATTGGAACATCTGGATACTCAGGGATTAGTGGATACTCTGGGATAGGAACATCAGGGTATAGTGGTATCTCTGGTTACTCTGGGATTTCAGGTTACTCTGGTTATTCAAGCACATCAGGTTATTCTGGTATTTCAGGATACTCTGGTATTTCTGGATACTCTGGTTATTCTGGTATTTCCGGATACTCTGGTATTTCAGGGTATAGTGGTATCTCTGGTTACTCTGGGATTTCAGGTTACTCAAGTGATTCTGGTTACTCTGGCATCTCAGGTTATTCAAGCACTTCAGGATACTCTGGGATTTCAGGATACTCTGGGATTTCAGGATGGTCTGGAGCAACAGGAGGAACTGGAACAGGAACTTCTGGATACTCAGCCCCTGCATCCCCAGGGCCTTTTGGAATTACCTTGGATGCCCAGGGCGGAGTAATTTCAACAGGTAGCAAGGGCTTTATTGTGATCCCTTATGCAGGGACGATAACTCACTGGTATCTGATTGCAGATGTAACCACTGGGTCAATTCAATTTGATTTAAAAACTGGTGGATCTTCCATTATCGGGGGTGGAAACAAACCCATTCTCACTACACAACAAAGGGCAGATGCAGCACAATCAGGTTGGAATAGTTCTGGTGTAATTACAGCAAATCAAGAGATAGAATTTAATGTGGATACAGCTTCAATACTTGGAAGAGTTAATTTGATAGTGGAGATGTCATAATGAAAATTGATAGACCTTACTTTTGTAATCGTTGCCACAGAAGGATTGAAATTCCTGAGTGGTTGAAAAATGCTAACTTTAAAGTTAGTGGTGCAGTTGTTATTAATTGCGGTAATTGCAAAAAGGGGAAAGTTAAAATAAATGGCAGCTAAAGTATTTTCTGATGCAGGTGGAAATTGGAGCAGTAATGGAGCTTGGGTTGGTGGTTCTCCAGCCGGTGCCATTGATACGGTTACTGCAACTGGAACATCTGGAAACATAACCATTGATGTACCAAGTGCTTGCACGAGTATTATCCTCACAAATTATGTGGGAATACTTACATTCAATGCTACACTTACAGTAGGTGGTACTGTGACTTTTGTTTCCGGGATGGGGACTATTGCCGGAACTTCAGATCTTATCTGCACAGTCGGAACGACCCTTACCTCTGGCACTAAGGTTTTAAGTGGAGGTCTTCAGCTTCAGGGAACTAACCAGACATTCACCCTTGGAGATAATTGGTCTATTACTGGAGTACTAAATTTTAATGGGACAACCGGGACAGTTATAGGATGCACTGCTGTAAAAACAATAACGGTTGCAGGTGGTCTCACAGTTGGGGTGACTGTTACAGTTAATAGCACTAACACGCCTGCAATTAGTATGACGGGAGGATCATGGACTGGGACAGGTATTCTAAGAGTTAATTTAGAACTTAAAGGAACCATAACCCTTCTGAGTGGTACGCTATATTATGACACCAAAACACTGACCTATACAAGTGGTGTGATAACCATTACTGGAAATACGATTTCAGTAGGGACAAACGTGACTTTTAACACATCTGGAATGAATTGGAATAACATTACGACTACTGGTGGTACTGGTTTTACTTTTACCCTTTCATCTGCTCTTAATGCGACAGGAACGTTTACTTGTACCACTACTGGAACAGTGACGATGTTTGGAAACTATGCGGTTTCTGTAGCTGCACTTACAATGATCTGCACTGGGTCTTTGCAACTCTATGGGAATTGGACGGTTTCTGGTGCTTTGACGATGAGCGATACGGGTGCCTGCGGAATATCTAACTATGCAGGGCAATCCCCTACTCTTCAGGCTGCATCGTGCACCTTCACCACCGGTACTGGTTATTATACCATTAGCATAGTAGCTATAACTATTACTGGTTCAACAACTGTATCTGCAAGTATAACTCTAAATGGAACTGGTACTTGGCATACTGCTGGAGCATCATGGGGTGCTTACACATTTGGTGGGTCTATAAGTTTCTATGTAACTGGTGGGACATTTTCTGGATCAGGGACGTTTGGGTCATATCTATACTTCGCTGGTGGAACTGTTACTTGTTCAGGAACGCTAACGGTTTCGGCAGCAACAATTAACTGGACTTCTGGTACTGTTGTAGCCCCTACTACACTTGTTTGTACCGCTAACCCACTCACATTAACTACCGATCCGATTCAATGGAATAGTGTTACATTGCCTTCTGCAACAATTACCCTTAATTCTTTGCTTACGGCAACAGGAACTCTGACTCTTCCTAACAGCGGTAATGTTACCTTTGTTGGATCGTATGGTTTTACTTGTGGAACATTTACCAATACTGCACTAACTAATATTGCCAGGACATACACATTTGTTCATGGGGTAACGTATACAGTTACTGGTACTATAAGTGTTAGTGGAAACGCATCAGTTTCTCTAACACTTATTTCTGATCATGCCACACTAAAAGCAATTATTACCGTGCAAAGAGGAGCCACACAAGACATTGGGTTTGTAACTGCAACACGGATTGATTCTTCTGCTGGGCAAGTAGTATATGACTATCACGGTACGGTTACTACATGTCTTAACTGGAATACGGCAATTGGTGCACCGGCGACTGTGGCATTTACGTTTGCATAAGAAAGGAGTAAATCGTGAATTTTCCCATAACAAATGCATCATTTAACTTGACCCAGGGTTGCAATTTGAATTGTTCCTATTGCTTTTCTTCTGGAAAGACAGCAAAGAGAATGCCCTTTGATGTAGCAAGACGGGGCGTGGACTTTCTTTTCCGGAATGTTAGGGAGGCTGACATTACCGATCTTGCTCAAGGAAAGCGTCGGATCGAAGTAAGTTTTTGGGGAGGAGAACCACTTCTTGAGTGGAAACTTCTTAAAGAAGTTGTTCTTTATGCCGAGCAAAGAAGATATGATATAGGGGTTATGTTTGGGGGAACAACTAACGGAGTTCTTTTAACTGAAGATAAGTTCTCTTTTCTTGATGAACATAAAATTTACTTCATGGTTAGTCTCGATGGAACTCAGGAGACACATGATAAATTTAGAAAGATGCAAGGTGGGCTCGGATCTCAAGCAATAATAATGAGAAACATGGAAAAGGTCATAAGAAAGTGGCCTTTTTATAAAGTTAGAATGTCTCCTTATGCGGAAGGCATTCACAGATTCTATCAAGATGTAAAGTACCTTGTAGATCATGGTATGTTTAACATAATGTTTAGTCCGGTTTATGAATCAGGCTGGACTGAAAGACATTGGAAAATCTGGGAGGCTGAATGTATTAAGGTAGTTGATCTTATTGCTGAAAAGCGGGCCAAAGGAGTAAGAGTAGAGATTGAACATTTTAAATCTTACATGCAGGTTGATCGGTCTAATTGGCCGTGTGGAGCTGGGAGATTTTATGTTGGCATTGATGTTGACGGAGCTATTTATCCCTGCCATCGCTTTAATAAATTTAGTGATACTCGATCATGGAAGGATAAAGAGGTATGTATAGGACACGTAGACCACGGCATAACAAGACCCGAATTCAGACAAAAGTTTACAGACTTTTCCCCTCTTTCAGGGTGTGAGTCTTGCGAGCTTTTTCTTAGCACTCCATGTCATGGGGGATGCTATGCTGTAAATTTTGATTTTAACCAGGATATTCAAAAAGCTCCTAAAGATTTATGTCGTTATGTCAAAATGCAAAAGATTGTTTCCGAATATTATAAGGAAAAGGTAGGTTTTGAAAAGCTGCCTGGGTCAAGACCTTGTGTTTGTCATAACATGTGTTATTTAGAAAATACACCAGACGAAGTAAAAGACATAGATGCTTCAGGCGTTCAATGCCAATGTAATTTTGCAAATTACATGGGGGCACTCAATTCTTCATTAGCGAGACCTCTTCAAATTAAACAGATAACATCACAGCAAGTTATGGAACTTCTAACAAAGATAGATAAAAGATTAGGGAAAGTTGAAGAGTACATTGTTTTAAAAGAGGGAAACAAGACATAAGTTGTGCAAACTTATATAAATTAATATGAGGGATGTTGAGATGCCTAATGACAAAAAGGTTTTTCTACCATTCTATTACACAGGGTACACTACCCTCTATGCAAGAGTTCTTCAAGTAGCAACGGGATGGTTTTTGGATAATGCGGGTTCTCCTCCTGGAATCTTTAGGCTAAGTCCAACTGATTCAAATATTCCCTTGTCAGAATATAGTGCACTACCCTCTATTTACCTTTTTATAGAGAATAGAAGTGTGTGGCCTAACGGGGAGTATAACGTTTTTGGTTATGATCCTGGCTCTGGTCTATTCGCTGGGGGCCCCTTATTTATTTTGGATGACGAAGAGGTTTCTCAGTCCGATCTTTTAGAATTCATGCAACTCATTAAGAAAATCGAAAGCGGAAATTGGCAGCTGGCTGATAATCAATGGATTTACAAAGATGAATATGATAACGAGCTAATGCGTTTCAATGTTTTTGATGCAAGCGGAAGCCCCTCCACGTTTAATATTTTTAAGAGGATTAGAGTCTAATGAGTGTAATTGTTAAGGGGTTTGGTTACCGGCAAACTGTTCTTGCTAAAGGATTTACTGCCCTGTGGCCGGAAATTGTCACAAAGGTTTTACATGTCATGAGTTTAGTAAACAATTTACTGTCACTTAAAAGCTTAAGAAAATAGAAGGGAGACTTCGATGAACCTCGCAAAAGAAATATGGGCCCTTGAATTGGGTATTATGAAGAATCAGTTGAAGATCGGAGAATTTCGGTTTGGCGGAAAAGATAACGATTCATTCAAGTATTTTAAGGAACAGACGATGGATCACTTTTACGAAGCAACGAAGAAATTTTTCATTCAGAATTCCGGCCAAGGTGGAATCTTTGAAAGATGTAGTTGTTCGGCTAACTTAAGACACGGTTGGGATATAAATTGCTCGGATTGCTCTGGAAGTGGATTCAGAGATAAAAAGTCTGATTAAAAGGAGTAATTATGGCAGCACGTTATGATCTTATGATTGAACAAGGGGCTACCTTCCCTTTACCTCTTGCTATACAAAATCCAGATGGAACTCCTTTTGATTTAACTCATTGGATAGGAACAGCTCAGATACGAAAATTTCATCATTCTGATGATGTCATAAAAGATTTTACAGTAAGTATTCCTGGCGTTCCTCCTGATCCGACTGCTGGGCTTATACAGTTGGTCTTAACGGATGAAGATACAGGCAGTATTCTTGCAGGCGAAAACATTGCTGATCCAAGAAGTCAATATGTTTGGGACTTTATTATAACAAATACGTTGACTACTGAGGTTAAAAGGTTGTTGGAAGGTTTCGTAATTATCAGTCCAAGGGTTACAAGATAATGGATGATCTTATCACTTTAGTTGTTCAAGAAGAAAATGTTCTTATTCAAATAACTCCTCCTGTTGAGTATCCTATAACTATCGGAGGATGGGGGGCTATGGGCTACTCCGGGTATTCTGGCTATGACGCCAGGGCTGGTTATACAGGCGTCTCTGGTTACTCTGGATATGATGCCAGGGCGGGTTACTCGGGGGACTCGGGAGAAAGTGGATACTCTGGAATAGGAACTTCCGGCTATTCTGGGATTTCAGGACTTTCTGGGTACTCAAGTGACTCTGGTTACTCAGGTTACTCAAGTGTTTCTGGGTACTCTGGAAAGTCAGGTTACTCAGGTTACTCTGGAATCGGAACTTCAGGCTATTCTGGGATCGGAACCTCTGGATATTCCGGACAGAGTTTTGTCGGATCGTCTGGTTACTCTGGATATTCAAGTGACTCTGGTTACTCTGGGAAGTCAGGGTACTCAGGTTTTGTGAATGTAGCAGAATCATTAAGAGCCTATGCTACTACAGCACAGACTGTTAAAAAACTAATTTGGACTAAAGTAACTATTGATACAGTTTCATTTGGTCCTGTAGATTTTGTTGACGCTACTCACCACAGGATACAACCTACCATAGCCGGATATTATCAAATAAATGGACAAGTGACTTTTAATCCCGAGATTACAGGCAATACCATCATTGCTTTGTTTAAAGGACAGGCCGGTACTTGGGATGTCGTTCAAGGTTCAGATAATAATTATTATGTTTGTATCAAGGATCATACATCAAGCTCTGATAATGAACCAATAACAGGTCCGGAGTGGGCTTCTTACTGGGTGACCGCCGATGCTGGAGATACCGGAAGTGCTTGGCAATCTGGTGTAAGTTATATAGGCAATCCCGTTGTATACTCAAGGGGTATGCAGTTGTCTACCAGCGTTAACGGCTTGAATGTGTCAGATATTATTCACTGTAATGGAACCACGGATTATATAGAGCTTTGGATTTATCAGGGTTCGGATAGTGATACATATCTTTATGTTGGTTATCCAGAGTGTAACTTTTTATCATTAGGCGGTGTAGCAAGTCAAGGTTACTCTGGATTTTCAGGTTATTCAAGCACTTCAGGATACTCTGGGATTTCAGGCTATTCATCTTCAGTAATTGGTACATCAGGATACTCTGGGATTGGGACATCAGGATACTCTGGGATTGGAATATCTGGATACTCTGGGATTGGAATATCTGGTTACTCTGGGAAGTTAGGGATTAGCGGTTACTCCGGTTACTCCGGTCTCTCAGGTTACTCAAGCGTTTCTGGGTACTCTGGAAAGTCGGGATACTCTGGAAAGTCAGGCTATTCCGGAATTGGGACTTCGGGTTACTCTGGGATTTCAGGATATTCAAGCACTTCAGGATACTCAGGGAAGTCTGGATATTCATCTTCAGTAGCTGGCATTTCAGGTTACTCAGGAATCGGAACTTCTGGATACTCTGGGATTTCAGGATATTCATCTTCAGTAGCTGGGACATCAGGTTACTCTGGAATAGGAACATCAGGTTACTCTGGAATAGGAACCTCAGGATACTCTGGGATTAGTGGGGCAACCGGAGCTAACTATGTTCATACACAATCCAGTCCTTCAGACACATGGATTGTTACACATAATCTTGGTCAGCAAGAAGTTCTTGTTGAGGTTTTCGATTTTGCCAATGCTCAAACAATTCCATCAACAGTGATATGGGATAGCTCAACTCAATGCACACTTACTTTTGAATCTGCTATAACAGGAAAAGCAGTTGTAACAAGCGGTGGAGGAACAAGTGGTTATAGTGGATATTCATCTTCAGTAATTGGTATTTCAGGTTACTCTGGGATCGGAACATCAGGATACTCTGGTAGATCAGGTTATTCTGGAATTGGAACTTCAGGGTACTCAGGGTTAGGCACTTCAGGCTATTCTGGGATTGGAACATCTGGTTACTCTGGAATCGGAACATCTGGTTATTCCGGAATTAGTGGTACAGATGCCCAAGCAGGATATTCAGGCCCAAGTGGTTACTCTGGTACTTCTGGAACGTCAGGTTATTCAGGGCTTTCAGGATACTCAAGCACTTCAGGCTACTCAGGGAAGTCAGGTTACTCTGGATACTCTGGGCTTTCAGGATACTCGAGTGCTTCAGGATACTCTGGTAAATCAGGCTATTCAGGAGTTGGGACTTCAGGTTACTCTGGTTCCGGTAGTATTCCGGGAGGTTCTGATGGGCAACTCCAATATAACAACGGTAGTGTGTTCGGAGGGATGCAATTTGCAACTTTCGATGATATAGCTGGAGTTTTAAGCATAAGTTACAATACTGAATTTCATGGTGGTTTTACAATTATTGATGGAACACTTAAAGTAGGTTACGATGTCCCTGGAAATTTATGGATTATGGGAGGGCCAGATGGGACAGTAAATCTTAAATACAATTTGTTTACAGGTTCAAGTTTGCAAACTGCAAATTTACAATATATTCTTCCAGCAGCCCAAGCTGTTGGAATCTGTTATCTCAGAAATGATGGAACAGGGAAGCTTAGTTGGGTGCCCGTATAAGAGGTAAACATGAAAATTAAGAGAGGCAAGGTCATGAAAATTAATCTGAATCAAGTTATAAAAAAGCCGAAGAAAACACACAAGGAAAAAGATGATCCGTTTCTCAAGCCGGGCTCAACAGAACCATTTTGCCTAAGAGATGCTATTATTCAAGCATTATTATCTTGGGATCCAAATGATCGAAGTGTAACGGGAGATGATAAAGATAAACAGTTTAAACTATATAGGAAGGTTTTAGACAATCCAGATGAGGTAGATTTTACTTCTGAGGAGATAGTAAGACTCAAAGAATTAATTGGAAAGGGATACGGGCCTTTGATAGTGGGGCAGACCTGGGAGATGTTAGAGGGTAAAGAATGAAAATACATCGTCCTGTAATAACTGATTACAGTAATGCTCAGCATACGCATGAAACAGAAGATCAAGGCGGGCCGATATGGCCGGGATATTCTGGTTATTCCGGAGATAGCGGCTACTCTGGTTATTCTGGAATAGGTTACTCTGGTGCAGATGGAGCATCTGGATACTCAGGAGTAGGTTACTCTGGTGCAGATGGAGCATCTGGATATTCCGGACAGAGTTTTGTCGGATCGTCTGGTTATTCAGGGTATTCAAGTGATTCGGGTTACTCTGGTCTTTCAGGATATTCAAGTTCTTCTGGGTACTCTGGGTACTCTGGTATAGGAACTTCAGGATACTCTGGGATAGGAACATCCGGATATTCAAGTAACTCTGGTTACTCTGGTCTTTCAGGCTATTCAAGTGCTTCTGGGTACTCGGGATATAGCGGAACGAAGCCATCTGGTCAGATATTCCTAACTGCTGCCGGTGGATGGCCTTCAACAACACTTGGTTGCAAACCGAATGCTTTGTATGAGTCAGGGACATACAAGGAAAATGTATATACTTTAGATTTCGTAGATGGGTCTACCACTTATGCCGAGTGGACAGTTGCTATGCCGTCCGATTGGGATGGATTAACCGTGACTGCTGTATTTTACTGGATGGCTAATGATACTACAGCCAATGCCGTTGTTTGGGGTATACAAGGCGTATCCTATGGAGATGGAGATGCTTTAGATGTTACTTTTGGGACTGTCATTAATGTTACAGACGCTAATGCATCCACAGCATACCAAATTAGAATAAGTGCAGCAACCGGAGCTGTAACAATAGGTGGAACTCCCGCAGCAGGAAAATTGGTTCAGTTTAGGGTTGAACGTGCTGGAGGGGATGGCAACGATTCATTGACCGTAGATGCCAAGTTAATAGGTGTCATGATTACTTTTACGAGATCATAACTATGTCTCTTCAAGGGCCAAATAGTGGAACCACATTTGTTAATGACTCGGGTGTTGGGTCTTATGATTGGTCAAATCCAGGAAATGCCCAATATTCTGATGATATATATGCAGTTGCTACTGGTAATGGTGATTCTCATTATTTAAAGGCAACTGGATTCGGTTTTTCAATTCCTGTTGAAGCTAAGATAACTGGTATTGTGGTTGAGGTTGAAGGCCATATTGCCATCGGATGGCCCACCAACCCTGACAACCTTGATTATATCAGACTGGTAAAGGGTGGAACTATACAGGGAACAAATGTTCGCAACACTTCATACTGGACACTCACCGACCAATATTTTAGTCAAGGCGGTTATACTAATTTATGGGGGTTGACTTTAACTCCAGCCGATGTTAATGCATCGAATTTTGGTGTCGCAGTGAGTATATCGATATATGAAAACGATACAGCATACCTTGACCATATAAGGATGACAGTTTACTATAAACCTATTGCCCGTCACGGTTATGTTAACTTTCAAAACCCTGGGATAGCATAAAGAGAGGAACTATGAGAACAATTAAAATCCCATTTCCTGATATATCTTTCTATGAAAAGACAAGACTTGCTGGGAAAGACGCAAGACAAATCACAATCAATAAAGGACAGTCAGAACTTATTTTTAGAAATCCGGCTGGATTCTCTGCTAACGATTATTTTGTTATAGAAGCTTTTGAAGGAGAGGACGCCGAAATTTGTCAGATTCATCAGTTAGATAAAGAATCCCATGTAATAGATTTGGAAGACCAGATATATCAAGACCATGACGTTGGTGTTATTATGACTCGAACCCCCTTTAACAAAGTCAAGGTTTTTAAAGGATCAGTGATGGATGATATGACTACTCATACCGAGATTGCCGGAAGTCCATTTGATCTAAGACCTGACAATGCCTATACATTTATTGTTGATCCGGATGGGGTTTCTGCTGATTATTATTCTTATCGGTATTTGAATTCTTACTTGTTTAGTATAGGTGCAGGAACTCCTGTAGTCTATCCGAGTGGGACTTATGGAACTCAAACTCCCTACGGAGAATCGGATTACGAATCTATGCTAACAGTCAGACAACTCAAGGAGTGGTTCATGTTTGGGTTAGATTTGACAGATGATGATGGCTATCCTTTCCCTAACACGATGCTTGAGTTTGCGATTAGAGCAGCGGTCGATAGTCTTGAAAAGACCTTAAACATTATGCTTAAACCCACTATAATCCTCCAAGAATTTCAAGATTTCCATGCTCAGGATTATCGAGATTTTGCCTTTCTCCAACTTAGTCATTGGCCTGTACTTAGTGTGGAGCAGATTGCTGTTTGGTATCCTACTGCTCAAGCTCCTGTAATATTCCCACTTGAATGGGTTCAACTACGAGCAGAGCATGGTCAAATTCACTTAGTTCCGACATCAGGTTCTTTAAGTACAATCTTGTTAGGAAAAGGTGGAGATTATCTAACTTTCGTATGGAGAGGATTTGATTTCATGCCGAATCTTTGGCGAATAGACTATACAGCAGGGATGACAACTCGTGATACTTATGTAAATTCTGCTGGTGTTATTAAAGCTTCGCCCGCAGGAAGTAAAATTCCAGCAGATATTTTAGGGGTCATTGGAAAGATGGCATGCTTCTATCCTTTGAACATTGCCGGTGATTTAGTTGGAGGTATTGCGATTGCAAGTAAGAGCATCGGAGTTGATGGGTTAAGTCAATCCATAAACACCACATCAAGCCCGGAAAATGCTGGTTATTCAGCGAGATTAAGACAATATGAACGGGAGCTGAAGATTGAAATCCCCAGACTTAAAGCGTTTTATGCGGGATTGCAAATGGCAGTTATGTAATTGAAAGGGAATTGAATAGATGGCCTGGACACGACAAAGAACAGATTTTAAGATTGATGAATTCATGCGAATCATCGTCCAGAAAGGGATGATCGTAACTTGGGAATCTGCATCTGATTGTCCTTGTATTAAAATAAACAGCGCTGGTCAGCCAGATTTTAATTGTTCTTTATGCAAAGGAAAAGGAAGATATTGGTACAACCCAACTTTTATCCAGGGAATCATGACTAATATCAATACACAACTCAGATATGAGAACCCAGGAGAGATTATAGCTGGGACAAATTATTTTACTACCCTTCCTAATTATCAATTAGGATTTTGGGATCGCATTACAAATGAACATAGCACTATCCGATTTTCACAGATAATCGAGAAGGGAGACCCAGGTGGAAAAGACCCTTTAAGATTTCTTCCTTTAGAAGTTCTCTCACTTCGAACTGTTAGCACAGTATATACTGTAAATATTGATTTTGAAGTTGACCCTGAAGGATATATAAATTGGATACCTACCGGACTCGAGCCTAATCGTGGAGAACGTTATTCTGTGGATTACGTTATGCATCCACGATGGATTGTTATAGATTTAATTAATGTTCTTAGGGATACTTACGTTAAGGCGAAGAAACCTGGAATAACTTTTCAACCGTTACCCGTTAGAGCTCTTATACGTCTGGAATTTTATGTGGATTTTAAATCCGGGAGCATCCAAACCTAATGCCGATCAAATGGAATGTTTCAATTCAAACACGTGGAGCTTTACCTAATTTACGGGGTGCTGCAAAGGAGTTATTAATTATCGCAGCGGATGCAGCAAGATGTGAATGGGTCAAGGCTGCCAGGGATAGACTTCGATCTACGGCAAGAGTTTATGTTAGTGCCATAAGCGAGCCTGTAATAAAGGGCGGAACAGCAACTATTAAACTCAGAGGTTGGCTTCCTAACGCCTTAGAAGAAGGATGTCCACCTTTTGATATGAAAAAGGGATTACTTAAAGGGCCTCACGCTAAGAGAGATAAAAGAGGCAGGCCTTACAACATTGTCCCCATTCCTGTGAAAAGTTTTGGCTCTATTGGGGCTACCCCTCCTGTTATGCCACGACCGATCTATAAACTGGCCTCCCAGTTGAAATTCGGAGAAAGTTTATCTTTACCAAAAAAATATGAAAACTATTCCATACGTACAAGATTTTCACCGGATATAAGAAAGTGGGGTAGTTATACTTGGAAGTCTTCTCCTTTTCAGAACGTGACTCGTATCTCAAAGTTCTCTGGTGATCCGATGTCTCGATCGATTGCTACCGGAGGGCCCCGAGCAACAAGAAAGCCAGGTTATGTGTCTTTTAGGATGGTGTCAAAAAATAGCGACCCAAATAGCTGGATACATCCTGGTTTTAGAAGGCATGATATTATGGAACGTGCCGTTGAAAATTATGAGAGGATAGTCCCTGACATTTTAAATAAAGTATTAGGAGCTTAGCCATGACAGCCATAGATGACATATTGCACGACTTCATTGTAGACAAAATTTCTGAAATTAAATCTAACCCAGCGTTACTTGATCAAATTTTTGTAGAGAAATCTACCGAACAGCGGGAACAAATAAAGCAATATTTTCTGAACAATGATATCCGTATAGTTAAACATCATCCAAGAGACCCATCTGAATGGCCTTGTTATTCGGTAGTATTGGATAGTTCGACTGAAACTGATCAGACTATAGGTTCTTCCGGAGCTAATTACGATGAAATTGAAATTTCTCGGATGACAGATGGCTGGATAGGTTCGGATTCCGATATTTTTCAAGGTACTTGGTCTTCTCCTTCCCCATCTGGAATAGACTATCCTTGGATGGGAGCTTATGTTGGAACTATAGCATATTCAGTAAATGATTGCATTGGCTATAAAGGGTCTGTTTACGTTTGCATTAAAGCAGGCACAGGGCAAATACCAAATATTTCACCCATGTATTGGAGTTTAGTAGTTCAAGGAAACCAAGGATCGGTAGACGTAAAGCAATTCTACACATCAGTGATCACAAAAGGTGAACGAAGACTTTGTCGGATGACCGGTAACAAAACTGCAAGTTTGAATAAAGGCATATGGATCGACCTTCAAAGGAGTGTTCTTGAAGGTGGGGCCATCTCTCTTATAAACATGGATAATTTGATCGTTACGGTCAATAGCAACAGAGTAGGAACATTTTTAGAATTTGGGTTTGGTCAAAAGACGCACAGAGAACAAACCAAAAATTTTACCGTAAGTGTCAAGAATCTTTGGGAGAAGGTAAAGGTTTCGCTTGAAGGAATCGCAAATAGGGATAAACAGGCTGTTCGTTTCATGAGCATCAAAATCATAGATGCCGATGCTTATACTGACATCTATATGGATACATTAAGAGCTGCATTGAACTTGGGAAATGTGATGGAAGAGGCCTTCATAAATAATAACTATCGTATAGAATGTTGGTCTGAAAACGCAGATTTAACGCTCATAATGTATAACATTCTCATGTGGAACGTGCTTAGATATCGAACCTATTTTGAGACCACTTGGGGGCTTTTAGAACAACGCTTAGAAGGCGGAGATATATCACCTCAAACTGATCTTTACCCGGCTATTGTTTACGTCAGGGCACTTATGTATTCTTGCAAGACAATAGAGATATACCCAAGAGAAGGCGATCTTTATGCTCTAGACATTAAAGTTGGAAGAGTTGATTGGAGCGGCGGAGTATAAATGAGAAAGTGGGACAAAGAACATCCCGAATATCATGAAAAATGGCGTAGAGATAATTCTTCGTACTGCATGATTAAAGCCAGGATTTGTACTGTAACACATAGGGAAGCATGGAGAGAGATACTTCATGGCTTAGATTTGGATAGATGCTTTAAATGTGGTTATGACAAATGTTTTTATGCTATTGATTATCATCATTCTAACCCTTTGGAAAAAACTTCCACGGCTTCTGTGATCTTTGCTCTTATGCCCACGGAAGAAAGAATAAATCAATTCAAAAAAGACGTAGAGAACGGAGATGTATTGCCGTTATGTGCTAATTGTCATAGAGAAGAGCATTTTAGATTAGGTTGGATAGGAAGGAAGAAGAGAACATCTAAGAAGTAATCTTATATAATTAATAGTGTAGAGTAATGAAGTCGTATACACAACCTGTATCTTTGTCACATGGAGGCCATATGGTGAAAAATGTTGGAAATAATGCCATTAAGTTTGCAGAGTTTTTGGAATCTGTTAAGAAGGCCTATCTTATTGAGAATTTAGGTGGTTTTATTAGTTGGATGAAAAGAAACCATAGCATCTCATCCAAATTACCTTCAAGTGTGTGGCAAGGAAAACTTGACGAATATTTAAAAAGAAAGATTTAGTTAGGAGGAAAAAATGGCGATAGGGATTTATTTTGATGGGCGAAGACTCATCAGACCTCAGGCTGTAACAAAGATCGATGATAGTGGGATGTATGGTAGAGGACTTGGCGGAGCTAACGTTCTTGCTCTTATTGGAGAATGTACAGGAGGTCAACCGCAGACACCGCAATGGTTTACAGACCCTTCTTATGCTAAGGCAATTCTAAGGTCCGGGCCTTTACTACAAGCTATTCAAAAAGCTTTTGATCCGAGTGCAGATGTGCCAGGAGCATATAATGTTGTAGCAATTCGTGTTAACCCCGCTCTTCAGGCATCCCTAATTTTAATTGATTCTTTTGGAGACCCTCTTGTTGATTTGACATCTGTTGACTACGGTCAATGGAATAATCAAATCAAAGTTAGAATCCAAAACGGTAGTGTTCTTGATCCTCTAACAAATAAATATGGCAAATTGGTTACAATAACTTATGGTCAAGCCTTTGAGCAGGGGGACAATATTGCAAAAAAGTCAATATTCCTTGGACTTTCTGATCCTAAAGCCATTACAGGTTTGTACGCAATAGGCGATTCTGGATTGCTGGCCTCATCGGCTGCAACCGGGATTCGAGTTCTTCTTGCGGCTGTTACGTCCTATATGCAACGTGTCTTTTATCTTACCGAAGGCTCCACACCAACACCAACTGATGAGACAGATAATGCTGGCGAAGGTGGAAGCACTAAAGTTCCGGTTGGTTTGGTATCAGGTTCAGGAGTTGAAACAGATTCTGACTTCTTGTATGTCGGAAGCGATCAGCAATTTAAAAGCATTTATGTTACCCAAGATGGAACTGTACAGAGCGTTCCATCAACCATTAAAGGACAATACTGGGCTGGGACAGAATGGGTTGATCTTACGGGGTTTGTTGATGGAACAAAAGGGACAAACATACCATTCTCAGTATCTGGAACTATTTACTGGACAATCCCTGACGATTGGATGATTAACAGTCCTACTTATCAGCCTGCAGGGTATGTAACAGATTTCCCATCTGGAATGTTTTGGATTAGGATTTTGGTTGATCCTAATGCTTCTCCGAATGCTTCACTTGCTTCTGGAGCTCAGATAAAAACAATAACACTATCCAGAGGGATCGGGGCGGGTTTACCAATACCTGCTATAGTATTGGCTGACTATCCAACAATTCAGCACTTAGTTGATTATATTGATAGTTTACCTCATTACGAAGCCGGAGCAATCACTACAAAACCAGAGGTTGATCTTTCTGTTGACTTGGACGATGCGGATTCCGTTAGTTTATTGGGAGGAACAAATACTGTTTTAACCGGAGCTTATGATCCTGTAACAGACTTACTAAATATCCCTGCAAGTAATTCAGGGTATGCAGTAGGGGATTATATTGTCATATCCCGAATCAGTGGGTCAATGGAAGAGGCAAGACGTGTTACGTCTGTGCTTACATCCGGTAAAATTACGGTTGATAGTCCATTGTCAGAGACTTATGCTTCAGGTTCTAAAGTCCGAGAAGCTAACATTCTTAATTCCGATTTGCAAGCTTTGATTGATTGGTTTAACAACGTATCCTCTTACATGACAGCTGCTTACCATTCAGGAGCTACCGTTAGAAATAATATTGCAAACATATCCGATACATATTTATCGGGAGGAGCTGAATGTATCACAGATAGTAACCATCCCGATGGAGTAACAATTCAAAATGACTGGGATACAGCTATTGACCTTCTTCAAACAGAGGATACTCCATTGATTTCTTGCATTGCGGCTGATCCAGCAGTTTGGGCTGCTCTATCCGCCCACGTATCTTACATGAGTACAGTAGGGAAGAAAGAGAGAAGAGGGTTCTGTGGTGGATTTTATTCAGGAGACAACTATATCGATGGTCTTGGAAAATGGAATAGCGTAGTTCATATCAATAGCACTATCAATGCTATGATTGCCTATGCCATGCAGTTAAATACAGACAGGATGTGTTACGTCGGTCCTGGATTTACAGGATATGATGAAAATGGCATCCTAACCACATATAACGGAGCAATCGCTGCTGCCCTTGTAGCTGGTATGGCTGCAGGAGTTGATGTTGCAGAGCCTCTAACTCACAAGTCAATTAAGGTTGTAGGTTTAGAGTACAACTTTAAATGGTCTGACTTAGATAGATTACTTGAGGCTGGTGTTCTTCCGTTATCTTATGATCCGGGACATGGTTATAGAGTTGAACAATCTATATCAACGTGGCTCCGAAACGATAAGTATAATCGAAGAGAACTTAGTGTTGGGAGAACTGTAGACTACGTGGCACGTCAGGTTAGAGATAGATTGGAGACGGACTTTGTAGGAACAAAGGGAACCATGACCACTCTAATTTCAATCAAGAATGCCACTATTTCTGTTTTGAATGCGTGTTACAAGTTGGGATTGCTGGCTGGGAATGCAGCAAATCCTCCGTTTAAGAATGTTCAAGTTACATTGGATGGCGATACTGCCTACGTAGAATTTGAGGCGTCGCCTGTAATACCAATCAACTATATCCCAATTACTATTCACTTAACTGTTTTTACTACGACCCTTACCGCCTAAAGGCGTAAGAATAGATAAATAATCCGTCTTCAAATGCGACCACACTATTGGTTCATGGGCTATGTCTGAGCGAGTCGCCAAGCGTCTTGCCGGTAGCCCATGGATGGATTATCTTCCCCGTTTTAAAATCCTCTGTGGGTCGTCCTACCAAAAGACCTTAAAGTTAGTGTTTAATCCTATCCATAAACGTAAAAACAATGTCTAAAAGACATCTTCTGTATCAATCAATAATCCAACATAGGGAGGTGAAGTAGAAATGCCTAAGACAACTTTAACTGGTAATCTCTGCATTTTAAAAATCGGAGGTCAGGAAGTAGGAAGAGCACAGAACGTGACGGCTGACACAGACTTCGGTCTTGAAGATGTTAGCGGGATCGGTGATGTTCTTGTTCAAGAACATGTCAATACTAAGGTTACCCATACGTTGACTATGGATAAGTTCATAATCAGCAAGAAGACACTTTTGGAACTTGGAATCATTCCGGTTTCGGAAGATGTTCTTACGAAGGGAGTTATCGATATTGAAATTCTGACAAAGGACGGAACACTGATTAAAAAGTATGAGTCCTGTTCATGTGCTAATTATAGCTTAAGAGTTTCGGCCCATGCTATCGTGGGAGAAAACGCTACTTGGAGAGCTCTTGATGCCGCAATTAGTTAAAATTATTAATGAAATTTTGAAGGGAGAATGATATGGTGGAAAATAAAGACCTGGCAAACAGCTTTACATTTGAAATTGATTTGAAAGTTGCTTCAGGAGAAGAGTTCAAAGGAACTTTTACTATCCATAGGCCAACAATAGGAGAGCGAATCAGGATTGGTGTTACCGAAGCTGCTGAGCTTGGAGGAATGGTTAACATTGATCCTTATACATCCAGCATAGCTCACATGATTGCGACCTTTGATGTTATTGTAGATAAAGCTCCTATTTGGTGGAAACCAAGAGACTTAAGAGATTTGGAGGTAGCTCAGGCAGTCTGGGACAAATACCAAGACTACCTGAAAGAGTTTCAGGGCAAGCCTCAATCTCAAGAAGCTGGCAAAGCAACAAGCGAATAGTATTAACTATTGGTTTCGGAAGAAATATAAACTTTCGCCTAAAGACCCACGTTACTTGAATTGTGAAGATTGGGAATTAGAGCTCGAGCTCGAAACAGATAGCTACGCAGAAGAACTCGTCGAGAAGTTACAAACAATGTGTCCAAGATGCGGTCTTATGGTTCTTGGAAACAGATGTAAAAGATGCGGAGCAAATACAAAGGTAGAAAAATATTTTGACCCTGATTTTGAAGATTACGAAAAAGAAATGGAAAAAGATTACCAAGAGTTTACAAATAAAGATAATTGGAAAGAAGTAAAAGACATAAAGGACTTGGACATTGCCTAAAACTATCGAATCAAAACTCGTAATTAAGTCAGAAACAGAACAGGCTGCCAAGGGTCTTAAGAGTTTGCAGGACGAACTCGGCAAGGTAGGCGAGAAGTTAGCTGCTCTTAAAGATATTGAAATGCCCGATTGGTTTGCTGGCCCAAGAGCCGGAGGTGGTAAACGAGCTTCGACTGGAGGGTCTCCACGTTCTCCTAATGCTCCAACGTTACATCGTCCTCCTTCTTTTCCAGATTTAAAACCACCACCACAAAAAGAGCCAAAAGAACCCTCAACTTTCAAAAAATTTCAAAGGGAAGCTGGGAGGTTTACCCGTGGGGCCGGATTAGCGATGGGGGCAGGGAGCGAAATTTTAGCAGGTGCCACTCAGCAAATTACACCTGCTGTAGCAGGTTTGTTGATGAGTGCAGGAGGAGCACTGTCGGCAGCCTTTGGAGGGTTAGGAGCCGTAGCCGGGATTCCAATGATGGCTGGTGGTGCTGTGATGACAGGTGCATCAATTTTGGCTCGTCCTGCTCTTCAACATTACGGACAATTTGCTGATACTTACCGTTTGTTAGGTGAAGGCATGCCTGAAAAAATTATGAGAGAAGCCGAAGGTGCTTTTACTCCGGATGAAGCTATGAGATATGCAGCGCAATTACATAGAGTAGGAGCAACTGAAGGTTTTGGAAGAATGGGGAAAATGAGATACGGAGAAGCCACCCCGGAAATGTTAGCTCAATATTTTACAACTGCCACTACGACTGGTGCTGCTGGCATGATGAAAAAGGGAGACTACGATTATTTAGCTAAAGTATTTGTTGGAGGCATTGCAAAAGACCGTGGGAAGGTTTCTATGGAACAATCTATAGATACTATGACAGGTTTAATGCAATCCAGTGTTGAACATTTAGGAGATTTGTCCAAGGGTCAACTTAAAGAACTGGCTGTTATCACAGCTGGCATGGAGGGACAAAGAGCAAGTGCTTTACTTAGAGGGCCTCTTGGAGTTAGAACTATGGGCGGAATGATGGCTGTAACCGCTGGCGAAGGCGGAACTCCTCAAGAAATGTTTAAATGGCAGGCCTACATGAAAAGAAATCCAGGCGGAAACTACATGGGTTATTTAAGATGGAAAGCTGGGCCAGGGGCAGTTCTTGATTTGATGGAAGATTTTGAAACTATGGGCCCGGAAGGATCAATTGCAGGAATGCGAATGTTTGGAAAGACATTACCAGCATTTGAAAGTATTGCTAAAGGATTTAGAGCTGGGAAAATTAGTAGGGCGAAAGCAGAAGAACTCATAGAGAAAGCAGAGAAAGAACCAGCTCCTGAATTTAAAGCCACAGAAAAATTGTTCGACACTTATACAAAACAAAGGGCTGCGGAACAGACGATACAATTAGAAATCAGTAAAAACTATTTATCAGCGTATATGAAAATGGAGACATCGCTTTTAACGGGTTTAGATAGAGTCCTAAAAGCAGTTGATTTTAAAATTGCGGTAGATAAATTTGCAAATGGTGTAGAGTATTTTGTAAAGAAACTCGGGGCCACAGGAGAAGGAGGCACACCTCCTGATGTCAGCAAAGGATTTATGGGCTTTTTGAATAAAGTTCGTGTTGGCTTAGGAGGAGATCCTCTTCCTAACCCAGATATCGGCCTTGCCCAGTCTCATTCTCAAAGAGCAGTAAAGAGATAAAAAAATGGATATAAAAAAAGGAAGTCCGGTAGCTAAAGTTACAATTTGGACGGACGATTTAAAAATTGTCCTTACTTCGGCTTTGGGCGATCCTAATTCTGATATTTTGCAGATACAAACCAATAAAGATTTTTCAAATCCGTCAGGAACATTTAGCATAACATTAGTTCCTAAATTAGACAGTAATGGCAAAAGTTGGTTTGAAAAATTAGATGCTTTTGATTATGTTGAGATAGAATTTTTAGGAATAAACGACACCGAAAGCACAGTTGTAATGAGAGGTCTTATTGACCAGGTTTCAAAGTCGGAGACGTGGGAGTCAGGAGTTCCGCAAAGAAGTATAGTTGTAACCGGGAGAGACCTTGGTTCCTTATTTGAGGATCATCAGATATACTTTATGCCAGAGTTAAGTCAAAGAAAAGCAGTCGAAGCTCAGATAGGAGTTATAAGTTGGGGAGGAGTTTTAAATTATAAAGAACAAGTGAATGCTTCAGAAGCATTTACTACGATTATGCAAAAATTAGAATCTTGTTTGGATTTATCTTTTGGTAACGGGAAAATTCGTGTTTTAGGGCCTGTGGTCGGTTCTTTTAATATTAATGTTAAGGGTGCTGCCGGATATGAAGTTCCTGTTACTCAGAATAATATATTTAGTTATAAAGCCGTCACAACTTTTCCGGATGATGTTACAAGTTATGGTCATTTAAAGACTTACCAAGGAGATTTTTGGAATGCTTTGGCTTATTATCAGGATAAACCTTTTCATGAGATGTTTCTACAAGATTTTAAAGATCGAGCTTATCTTATTTTAAGACCAGCCCGGTTAAAAGATGCTTTTGGTAGGTATCATAAGTCCGTGAATGATAATTTGAATGATAAAGTAGTTTATCCGGATGATTTTACTTTTACTGATGATGATTTGGTTTCTATTAATTTACAGAAAAGCCATGATGAAATTTTTAATTACTATCTTACTTTTTCTTCAACTACTTTACTCGAGAAGATAGATCAGAGAGGAGTTTTTCTTGACAATGTCGGTGGAGATACATCAAAGTCAATTAACCCGTTTTTTCAAAGTAGTGACAAACTCCCAGCTTACATAGGAAAGTATGGTTTTAGAAAATTTGAAGCGTCCACAGTTTTTAAAGAAAGAGGCTATCAAGCTCCCGGTCAACTTGATGAGCCAGGAAGCACAAGAGGGCGACCTTTTGAAGATGTCATGTACAAGGGGTTTAAAGAAAGAGGTGTAGAAAGAAACCAAATGATGGTGACTTGGTTTCTCCATAATGAGCATCTGTTGAAAGGACAGATAGATATTGCAGGAACCAATCGAGCTATTATTGGGACTTATGCAAAAAATACTTCCGATGATATGGAATATTATGTCGAGGGAGTTTCACATAGTTTTGTTCAATTTGCCAGTTTTAGAACTACTTTGCGTGTTACAAGAGGACAGCTTTCTGAAGATAAAGGGGGATTGGTTGGGCTTATTGATAGCGAAGGGCTTAAATACGAAAGCGTAAATAGATTTTACTTTTCGGATATCGGCGTTAGGGATACAAAAGGCTATTCTTCTACTGCCCCAGTTGAAATGAGGATGCCATAGATGCAAGATATAATTCGTGAAACAGATTCCAAATCTACTTTTAATGGACTTTGTTTGGGAAAAGTTTATGGAGTTCACTCAGAAGGCCGTATGGTTGATGTTTTACTTTTTAACGGAACGCCATTGGAAAAGGTACAAGTTTTGACTCTATATGGAAGCTCACGGGTAGGATCGACTGGGCTTCCGATTCCTAAGTATATAAAGAATGATAAAGAAATACTTATGACAGAACGTGATGACCCTTTGCGCATGGCTCAGAAAGAGGAATCGGATATTTTTTGCGTTGTTGGTTATCTTGGAGGTTATCTTTTAAACCCAATAGTTTTAGGATTTTTATTTCCAGAGGAATGTGAACTTTTATGCGGCACAGATCAGATAGGTAACAAAGATGGTTCAATGTTTCTTTGGAAGCATGAGTCTAATGTTTACGCTCGTGTAGCAAAAGGTGATACCATTGATCAGTCTTCAGAAATTGAAGTAAGCCATCCAAGTGGATTGCTAATAAAAATAGGAAGTTATGATACAGATAAGAAGCCGGATGAGCAAAGAACTCCTATTGTTAATTGGGATAGTCTAAATGACCTGAGAACTTTTAATCCTTTAAACCCTGATACCAAAAAAGTCGATCCAGCACCTTGGGTTCATCTTTATCATCCTTCTGGAACTTATCTGACGGTAGACAATAAGGGTAATGTCGATATAGTAGTTATAGGCGATGTAACCAAAACAGTTAAAAAAGATGATTCTGGCGATAGAGGTAATGTAACCGAAGTAATTGAAGGCGATGTGCATAGAACAATACAAGGGAACGTTACCGAAGAGATTGATGGTACTCTCGACCAGACAATTAAGAAAAAGGTAACGCAAGTATTTGAGGATGATTTTGATAAGACTGTGCAGAAGGATGTAAAAGAAACTTTAGAAGGAAATGTTACTAAGGATGTATCGGGAACAGAGACCGATACAGTTACAGGTGCATGGCAAAGAAATTCAAGTGATTCCATTAAAGATACCGCCCCAAGAATAGATCATGATTAAGGAGAAGTATGCCAGCAATAGCAAGACACGGTGACCAGTGTGCACAGTATTTACATCCTGCTACAGCTTCCACAGTTGTGGCGTCGGGAACCAAAGTTTTTGCAGATGGTAAGGCAGTGGCAAAGGTAGGCGACCACCTTTCGCTTCATTACCATTACATAGGTTCCCATTGGTATCCAGAAACACCTCCATCTGTGTTTCTAATTGGTTCAGATAAAGATTTTGTGGAGGGAAAAGGAGTTCTGAGGGTAGGAGATGTAGCAAACTGCGGTTGTCGAATTATAGCAGGTTCACCAGATACTAATTCAGAGTAGAGGATTTTATGTCAATCTTTAATGTGCCCAGTTCGCCTCCTTTTGGTAAAGGAATACCAGAAACAGGAATGGCTGGTGGTGGGCCTAAGCCAAGAACTGATACTTTAAACAAAGCTCTTACGTTCAAATTTGAGAATATCAGTAAAGGTGTTACGTCAGGCTCTCAAATATATTTCATTTCTTTCTTTGTTAATCCTGAAGAATTTAATCAGACAGAGCCTGCAAGGACTAGCATCACTCAAACGAAGGGTGGAGCTTTTGTGGATTACTTTGGCCCCGGACTTCCGGTAATTACTATTCGTGGAAATACCGGTTTTGCACCACGAGACATGGGTTCTGGGCATAAGCCGATAACTGGGCAACAAAATTTTCTTGAAGTGCGTGCGCTTTATAGAAAATATTTAGAAAAAGTCCAAAGTGATCCGGATAAAGTTAAAGTTACCTTTTACAATCATGCAGATAACGAAGCCTGGGAAGTTTCTATAACTAACTTTGTATTGCTTAGAAATGTAAGCCGTCCCCTTCTATATCAGTATACCATAACAATGACCTGTCTTCGTAATGTTGGAGCGAAGATATCAAGAGTCTCATCTGGATGGGTCGGAACTGATTATACATACGGGTCTGTTGCGAATCCAAGCGAAAGAATACGTCTTGCAGTCAATCGTCTTACTAAGGAAACAGGATTTTTAGACAGTCTCCTCAACAAGATTGTTGATATTACTGGTCTTTCTTCTGGTTCGATTAACATGATTGATTTAATTAACAAAGGGAAAGAATATTACAATACTGTTTCTAAAGCATATGATACGGTTCAATCTGCTATTTCTCAAGTTGAAGATTTAGCGAAAACTTTGAATATGTATGTTCAGGGAGCAACAGCTTTTATAACAAAACCTTTTGATCTTGTACAAGATGCTGCAAGTGCTTTAAGTGATGTAGCTTTCGAAATGAGTTCTGTGGCAGATGTACCTCACGAACTTATTCGATCTTTTAGAGAGATGGCATGTGCAATTACTTCAATCCCTCAAGCTGCCTTTCAAGGTTTTGCAAATCCATATGTATTTGAAGGAGAGAGCAACTGTGGGGCGAGTTTAGGGGTTCCAGATGCTCCTGTTGCAGGTTCCCCAAATAGTTTTACTGCTACTGCAGATCTACCTCCTGAAAGATTAGTTTCCCAAGTTTTTGAAAATCCACAACTTACTTTAACCCTTAAGGAAGATCCATTATCTGTGACCGGAGTCTATTTGACTACCGATGTGGCAAGAATTGGAAATAACTATTTAGATACATGGGTAGGGAAAGCAGTTAATCTTACCACAGTTCCAAACGCCCCTATTGTTGTAGATTACAAAGGGTATCAAACTCCTTCTATTTTCCAAAAGATTATGCTTCATACAGCTCGTTCTCATATTGTTTTGGATGGTGATACTCTCGAGAGGATCTCATTAGAAGAATATGGTGATTCTTCAAGATGGAAAGAAATAGTTTTGTACAATAGTCTTGAATACCCTTTTACAGCCGGTACTAATTTTCAAACTAAGTATAAGTCTACAGGTTTTGTTAGATTTTATAGAAAATCAGACTTCACCAGTGTTATTCTTATTCCGAAAGATACTGTTGTATGGAGTCCTGCATATCAAGGGACTAACCAAATAAATTTTGTGGTCACACAACCGACAGTTTTACCTATTTCAACATCTTATGTGGATGTTCCAATAGAAGCTCAGCAAGCCGGAGAGGCTGGCGATGTTGGCCCTGGAAGAATTACTGGCTTTACAGGTTTTGTAACTTCTATACAGAAAATTTCAAACATCTCTGCTGTTATAGGTGGAAAAATTTGGAATGTTGCAAAACCCGGCGATGTTTTGCAAATTCCGGATACCTCTGCTCCCTCTTCTGACAATATCGTATCTTCTGGAAACACGTATGAAGCATTGTTTGGTATAGATATATTGCTTAAAGATGGAGAGTTTGATTCCGGAATCGAAGGAAATCCAGATTTACAAAGAGTATATGGTGTTAAAAATTTAGAGCAGGCTTTAACGGATCGATTACGAACATCTCTTGATTTTTATGTGTATCATCCCGAGTATGGCTCAAATATTCCCAAGTATATAGGACGCAAAAATATAAGTTATTGGGAAGACATAGTTAGTTGGGATATCCAAGATGTGTGTTTGCTAGACCCACGAATAAGCGAACTTCAAAATTTTATTCTGAATGCCGATGGAGATGCAATTCAGGTAGAATTTGATGCAATTCCGATTAATGAAAATACGTCATTACCATTAAACATTATTTTGTAAGGACATAAGAGAATTGCATGCCGGATTATGGATTTTAGATGATTTGATCCTTTTTAAGGTCGGAGGTTAATATGGCGTTTCAAGTCAAAAAGTTTAATTCAATAATAGCAAGCATGATTAATTGGCTAAGTAGTAACACAGCCAGGATCACAGATTTTAATGTGGGATCAACAAGCCGAACTCTTTTAGAGGCTGTGGCTATAGAGTTGGAAGAGCTCTACTACCAATTATTGATAGCTGTTCAGGAAGCTATTGAAGAAGCCATATACAGAGCTTTCAACTTTCAAAGAAATCCGGCTGAATCTTCCACAGGATTGGTTCGGTTTGAACGTTCGTCGGGATCGGAACTCACTATTTCTGTACCAAGAGGAACTAATGTAGCTACAGACTCTGCACCGCCAATTTTATTTGAAACTCAATCTGATGATTCAATTCCTGTAGTTGCTGGTAGAGCTACAGGGGGAGGAGTAACAACTCTTATAGACTCTTCTAAGAATTGGGTCGATGAAGGAATAGGTATCGGAGCCAAAGTAAAAAATATTACGGATAGTGGAGAGACCCCACCTTCCGGAGTGATTGCAATACAAACCACTATTAATACCAATGATACATTGCTTTTTGGAACTCTGTCAGGTCTTGCATCTTTTGTTGTGAATAATGACTATTATATAGCTGTGTTTTACGATGATGACGGAGTTGTAACTGATATAACGACTGCGGCACATGGTGGGATACTCTTTCCAGTAGCCTTAGTTCTTAACGAGGACTACATTTATTTGGGGAGCGATGATTTATTCTTTGGTCTGGTATTTAATAAAGGAGGAGGCGCAGCTCAGAATGCTGCGGCTTCATTGATAGTAGAATATTGGAATGGTGTGGCTTGGGTTCTTGCTACAGATTTAGTTGATGGGACAGCTGGAGTAGGTGGAAAACCTTTTTCTTCCGCTGGGGATATTATCTGGAGACTTCCAAGCGATTGGATTAAGGCCGTTTATCAAAACCAAAATCTTTATTGGGCAAGAATTTCAGCGTCTGCTACATTAACCCCAGGTTCTCAAGGAGATTACTTTAAATACAAAAGAGGGGATTCTTATAAAGTTGTCACCATGTTTAAAGACATTGATGTTCAAGCGATTCAGTCCGGGGTTGTTGGGAATGTTGCAGCCAATACAATCATAATTCTCTCAAGTAATATTCCAAATGTGGCGGATATTAAAAATTTAGCCGCATTCTCGGATGGGGAAGATGAAGAAACCTCTTCGGCTCGGAAAGCCCGCTTTGCTCTTTATATTCAGAGTTTAGCCCGAGCAACAAGAGGAGCTTTGGAATATGCAGCAAGAACTGTTCCTCAAATTGTAGCAGCTAAAGCTATAGATGATGTTCGGCCAACTGTGCTCAAAGAACAGTACGGGAGTACTTCTGTTTTTACGGATATAACAAATGCTATGCGGAATCCTTCAGATCCCGAAGTGAAGCTCTTTGAAGATACAACAAATGAGAATGATGCTTTGTATATCGGGGGAAATGAACTTTTTGATTATTTGAATATGCATCTCATCCAAGCAGGTGTAGTTGCTACTGACAACTTGGTTTGGGAGTATTATAGTGCAGATGGCTGGCAGTCTTTAGCCGTTACGGATGGAACAGATCCGGGAGGAGCAACTCCGGGACCTTTGCAGCAGAGTGGAACTGTATCATGGACTATTCCAAATGATATAGTTGCGACAACTATCAATAATTTTCAAAAGTTGTGGATACGATTGAGAGTAACAGCAGGTGGGGTAACTTTTGCAACTATACCAACTGGCGATTATTGTTCTTTACCTCCTGGTTTTGGATATGTTTATCTTTATTGCCATGATGGAAGCGGAGAACTTAATTCAAGTCTTATAACATCAGTAGAAAATGCTGTAGAACTCTATAGAGGATGTGGAATAATTGTAGAGGTGAAAGCCCCAACTAAGATTCAACCAACAATTACTGTTACCTTGTTTATTGCTTCTAACTATGATGCTACTGACATTGCCACTAAGGTTCGCCAAGCCCTTATTGATTACCTTTATACCAAGGTTTTAGGGGAAGATTTGTACATTGCAGAACTTTATAGGTTCATCATGGATAGCAATAATAAGGCTATTTTGAACGTCAATATAACTGCACCTATAAGTGATTTGATTGTGGCAAGCAGCGCAGTTTTAAGACCTAATCCACTTAACGTAACAGTGACTGGGATAATCTTATCTTAGGATGATTTAATGATAAAGAACTTTCTTCAGAAACTTATTAGGAATTTGGCTCCGGATGTTTTTAAACCAGACCCTTATACCCCGGGCTTGTTATATTTAACCCTGGATGCTATTCAAAGAGAGATAAGCGGTATATGTCCGTGGGATACAGGGGAAGAATGTTTAAAAGGCTATGATTCTTTTTGGTCTTCTCCGTGTAGGAACTTTAATTGTCCGGGATATCTTCATCCTCACGGTTTGATTGCATATACATCCAGAAGTTCCAGCGAAACAAGTGTTGACAATAGATTTGATTATTCCAGCTTTAGGTATCTTGCCGGAGATGGCGATGATTGGATTCCTGCTGGAACTTTAGGAACAATGGTTCTTTTTAATTTTGGCTTTGCCGGAGACCCTGGCGGATATGGTGCTTACTACTATGGTGCTTTGTATTATGGTGATAATTCACGTCTGGGTTCAGGCGTTGGTGTAGCAGCAATCGGAGATAAATGGTATATCACCTGCCACACTGCAAGTATTGTAATAGGTACAGATGGGCTGAATTACAGATGCAAGCGTCAACATTTATCAGCTTCCAACAATAAGCCGATAACTGGTGATCCTCTTGTGTGGCCTCTCTATTGGGAACAGGGAGGTTTGGCTGGGGATACTTGGATAGCGGATGCTGTGTATGACATAGTTTCCATAGTTGGCCCGCCGATTGCCGATCCCGGTAACAGAGGCGGCTGGTGTGCTGTTGCTACTAAAGGGCCTTATAGCGGAGACCATGACACTATTTATACTGTAGAAATTATTGATTTTAGGGGATATATCCAAGACTTTCAGAATGCGTTATTGCAAATTTCTTTAGCTTCATGCACAGAATCTTGGCTTGACTACTGGGGAGCATACTTTGGAATTCCAAGACTTCTAACTGTAAGTGGTTATGAAGAAGATGAAATCTATAGAGCTCGGATAATGAAGGAAATCACCCGAGCCAAAGGGACAAGGTCTGTTTTACTTGAAGAAGCCCAAGCTTATTTTAAATCTGATTTGGTATCTATAGAAGAGTATCATCAGAAAGGGGCAGCGAGTGTTGTTTTAGGAACTGATGACAAATATTATATCTGTATTTTAAATCATACTTCCGAACCGTCGAACCGTCCGATAACTGGTGACAACTGGGCTCTCTATTGGAAGCAAGGAGGCTTAGCTGGTGATACTTGGAAACCGGGACTTCCTTATGTGATAGAGACATCCCCAAGATGGGATGGGCCGGTCGCTCCGACTATAGATTGCCCTTCTTATGGAGTAGGAGACCCTGCTCAAGGATTGTGGCCCTGGGAATTTTATATTAACATTCCAGCCCAGCGTTCACTCTCTGGAAAGTTTATTAAAAGTGCAGAAGGAGATACTATTGGGCCTTGCTCATGCGATCAAGCTTGTTACGGACAATCTTCATGTAGTTGTGATATGACCACATATGGGGCTGTAATTTGCTCATGCGATACTACTTGCTATGGACATCAGGCCTGCCAGGCCTCTTGCGATTTGCAACGTTACGGAGTAACAGATGTACAGGGGGGATGTGTCTGTAATGTTTCTTGCTATGGATATCATGCCTGTGACTGCGATGGAGTTTGCTATGGATATGCATGTTCTTGTGATCAAACTTGTTATCAAGAAACTCCTACTTCCTCTATCGCTTCACCGCAATCTTCGCAACCAACAGCGGATGAACTTGCCAGACTGAATCACATCCATGCTTTTCTCATTGTTTACGATGCGAATTGGGACAATGACAAAGTTGTTGCATTTGAAAACTGGTTGATTGCTAATGGTTTATATTTTTATGGTGTTGGTGGTGGGACATGGAATATTAACTTGCAGGGTCAGGGAGAAGGAGGCTTATACGAATTTCTTGACATTCCTGCTTCAAGAGCACTTGCGGCCATGATAACCGATCCCCTTGCACATATTTATTATGCATCCACTGCACCTGATTTTACAATGCCGTTTGGATCATCAGATTATGCAAACATTTCTATGCCACAAAATAAAGTCGGGGAGTCATTTTCATACGATTTAGTGGTTACTGGCACAGATCATTATGCTCTAAATGTATGGGTCGCCCATTCTCCAACATCGGGGGAACCAGCAGCGTTTGCTTTGGTTCTTACTTTTCCTGATGCTCGTACTTTAACTTTTGGATATTCACCTGGTGGTTCTATTGACTATGGCTATTTTAATGTGATAGCTCAAAATGCTCCCATCGGTGGAGGCACTCCAAATATCGCAGATGCACATATACCAGAGGGGACTTGGAAGTTAACAATAATAATGGGGTCTGGGATATATGGTGGTACAGGGGGTCAAATAAATATATCGACGGAACTCACTTGAACAGTTTAGGAGATGGAATGCCAATGTTTAAAAGACAAAATTTACTTCGGAGGAAACTAAGATAATGGCAGCTTGTGTGTGCTATAACACATGTTATCAGCAACAACCTTGTACTTGTGATCACACGAACCACGGATATGTGGGTTGCACATGTGATGTTCATTGTTACGGACAAGGACAAGTCTGTACTTGTGACATGCTATGCTATGGGTATATTGCCTGTACTTGTGATAACACGACTTACGGAGCAACTTCGTGTGGATGTAATAATGCTTGTTACGGAGACAAAGGTTGCTCCTGTGATTTTCACTGCTATCAGGAAGCTTCTGTGCCTGCTGGTGCTCCCTCTTTGAGAGACACAGTATTGGCATATAAATATGAAGGCGGCTATGGTAGTGGAGGCTACGGTGAATTTTTTCTAATAGTTTCAGGGAAGATGTTTCCAGACCCGACAAATGAGGGAGATGCTACACTATTCGGTTGCAGTCATCAATTTAGTGGAATTGAATTTTTATTCGCTACCCCCGGAGTTGGCGGCGCTTATATTTGGGAATACTGGACAGGCTCACAATGGACTACTTTGACTGTCCAAGATGGAACTTCAAAAGGAACTTTAGGATTAACTCAAGATGGATGGATAAACTGGCTTGAAGGTTTGCGTGACTGGGTTTTAGCAGATATTCCAAGTACAGGAACCCCGAAGTATTGGGTTAGATGTCGAGTTTTTACGCCACCTTCAACAACTCCTAATATTTCATCGATGTGGATCACTTATGCGGGGCAGACTTGCCGTGGAGTATATGTTGCTAATGGAACGCCTTCTTGTAAATGTAATTATACTTGTTATGACTACTCACCATGCTTTTGTAATTTAACTGCATACGGCGGTTCGCCTTGTGAGTGTGATCAGGCTTGCTACGGAGACTTTTCTTGCAGTTGTGACATGACTTGCTATACTGAAGTTGCTGCAACATATGTCCCAGATAACAGGGATTTAAACAATTGCTATGTTTTTGCCGAGGGAACGTTTGCCAAACCGATTGTTGAGTCAGGTTTGCAACAAATAATTGACAGGTTAAAAACTGCCGGAACAATAGCTATAATAAATCCTTTGGATTAGATGAGGTTTAGAAAATAAATTCTTTGGAGGTAGTAAAATGAGTTTAGATTGCGTAAATTGGACCGATAAACAGCTTGATGAATTAGTAGACGTTCTTAGAAGTGGAGATCAGTCTATCGTTGCGACTTTTATGGCACAGAATTTTTTGTGTGTTGGTTCAAGGATAATGACTGACCCGGATAATACAACACTTAGACTAAGTGTTGGATCGGACACTAAGACTGTGTCCCTAAGCCCCGGAGCATTCCAGCATGCGGGTTTTATATCCCAAGTTGGAAGTGCAGAAGTTATAAATATTTTAAACACATCAACTGGAAAATGGGGAGTAGGGAAAATTGCGGATTCGAGTGCAAGATATTCAATAGTTATGGTTAAGTGGAATGATAGAATTCACACTCCTGGTCTTAGATTCTTTGTTGATGACACGGTTGTTCCGAATACCTATTTTCAACAAAATGCCAACACTTTGGTAGACAAGGCTTACTATGACATTGTGGTAAAACACGGAACACCGGGTGGTGGAGTGCCGGATGCCGATCCAGGCTTTTGGACTATCGGAGAAATATATATTCCAGCAAATGCAGCGTCAATAGACGCTGCTAATATTTATGATGTTGGTTGTGCAGACGGTTCTCAGCGTACTCCGCCAAATTGGGTATCGACCACAAGAGTTCTTCGATTGGAATTTATGGGAACCTCTTTAGGTGGTTTTAGTAAGTTCGCTGTAGATCATGATCCAGTTACTGGATATCATAGAACTGGATTTCACATCGGAAGTGTGGCTGTTGGAGCAAGTGTTACGGCCCCGGCTTTAACAAAGTTATCAGATGGGTCTGTGCTTTCTCCAGGAGAATTGCATTCTCATGGAGCAGGAGCTGGGCTTGGCGTAAAATTTTTAGTTACTCCCACCGGTGGTGGTTTAAATAAACTTCTTTGGACATATGTAGGAGCCATTCCTTTTTCATCTTATGATTGGACAGATGTGAATGTATCTGGTGATACAGGAAGTGATGTACCTAAAGCCGTCCTTCTTGCAGTAGAGCTTCGAAGCACTTCTGTTGGAGCTTGGACAATCATACGAGGAATTTTTAGGAAAAAAGGTTCATCTGAAACCGATAGTTTACCAAGAATTGATAATTGGGCTATGGCAAGTTCGTCAAGTGGGGTAACAAAAGGAGGCGCAGCTTGCATGCTTATCGTGCCATGTGATGCATCCGGTATTTTTCAGGCAAAGGTTGAGTTTGTAGACGGACAAGTTGCCGGACAGGCAGGCAATCTTTACTTTAAAGTCGATATGATTGGATACTTTGTATAAAATAGGAGGATAAAATGTCTTCATCTTACACGAAAAATTTAGGTTTGAGAAAACCGACTCACCGAGATCCGGAAACATTGGAATCGTGGGATGCTGTTCTTAACAACAACTTTGATATACTTGACTTGATAATAGGACTACGCCAATATACTTCGCAGAATTACATTGTAAATTCTGATTCATTAGCACAAGCTCTTAACAAAATAGATATGAAATTGAAAGATCTGGTTGATTCATCGTTAACGTCAGAGCAATTGGCAGCCTTGTTAGCTCTTCTTGGCTATGGGGTTCGACTAGCCCGAAAAGATGTCTTGTTTCCAGAATTTCCGGGGGCTACTTTTTGTGTGACACCAGGAAGTCCAAACCTTGGTATTTTTACGACTGATAGCGAGATCGTAACAGTAACCGGTCTTGGGTATAGATTTAACTACTACGAATGGTATAGCTTAGAGACTGCTCTACTGCAGAGCTATGACATCTTAGTGCAGTGGAGAGTACCTGATACGTTTGTAAATTTTGGTACTACCATTTCACAGTCGAAGGTGCTGATCTTGGATATACGCACACAAAGCGCTGACGTGGCTGAATCATGCGTTGCTGTCGAACTTTGGAAAGATGGAACCGATCCAACCGATCCAGCAAAAATTTCTACTTCTGGGCCTAAGAGAAGCCAGGATGGTAATTGGAGGTCTTTACGATTTACGAATGAAGTTATATTTTTTGATGGTAGTGATAATATTCTTAAGGCGTTGGTCCCAGGAGATCTTTTGAATGTTCGTATTACAATGAGCAGCAAGGATAACAACTATGCTCGGGTTGGGCCTATAACTATTAGTTATGTAGGATAGTACTTAAACAAAGGAGGCAGAGGTGGCCGGAAATTATTTTAGAGGTTATTACATAGGGATCGGAGATGTCCCAACTGATGCAGAGTTAATGAGACATAAGAAATGGTTTCGTGCAGGGGTAGCACCAGTACCACCATTTAGTGGTCAATATCTTGGTTTTATTCCTTGGCATCTGACAGTCGAGGGAAATTATATCTACGTTTGCGGTCAACAGGCATATACAGTAGGTGGTATTGATTTCTATGACGCTACTGTAATGAAGGTCGATAGAACTACTCTTGCAATAATTGATGGTTTTAGTCCCAGACAGGCAACTAATAATTTGAGTAACTATTTTCAAAGGGTTTACATTGACGGAAACGATATTTATTTGGTTGGGACAGCCTATATTGACTCTCTCAAGAAGGCAGTAGTTACGAAAAGAGATAAAAATAATCTTTCGACTGAATACTGGACTAATTATTATCCACTTGGTGCAGGTTACTCTCTTGCTCAAGCTGTAAGTTGCGTTTCAGATGCTTTGTATCTATATGTTACAGCAAATTATAATGATGCGCCCGGTCATTCAGCACCTTATAGATGGAAATTAAATAAGTCCGATGGTTCCACGGTTTGGGTAGGAGGTTCTGGCACTGCCGTGACAACATACGATGGTATAATTGATACTGGAAGTTATGTTGTTTTAGCTGGATCGGCAGGAGGTGATAGAGTAATTGAAAGGGTTGATAAGGCAACAAACTTATCTGTGATCCACAGTATCAGCAGGGATCGCTATGCGAACATGGGCATAGTTTATGGTGGTTTGATTTCCATCCCTCAAGGCCCAAATAATGGAAACACATTTATAAATGATTCTGCATATGGGAGTGTAAATTGGTTGAATCCGGGCAATGCTCAAGCTTCTGATGATGTGTATGCAACGGCAGGTGGAGGAAGCACCAAATATTTGAAAGCAACTGGTTTTGGTTTCTCAATTCCTACCGGAGCTACCATAGTTGGTGTTGCTGTTGATGTAGAAAGACATGCTGGGGGTCCAAGTCACTATGCATATACCCAGTTGGCAAAATTGGTAAAGGCTGGTGTCGTAATAGGAACCTCACAAGCTGAAGGTTCGAATTGGCCTACTACGGATACTTATGCAACTTATGGGGGGTCTTTTAACTTGTGGGGAACGACCTGGACTCCTGATGAAATTAATGCGGCGGGTTTTGGGTTTGCAATATCTGCCTATGTGAATTCGGGGGACACTGCATACATTGACCACATAAGAATCACTGTTTATTACACTATGGGTAGCGCTCCCGCTGTATACTATGTTTGTGGGAATAGCTATCAAAGTATTATTACGCCACCATACGGAGACCCCAGGGTTTCTGTATTAGAATATGGTGCAGATTTTGTCAAAGTTTGGGAATGGACTAAGAATTATATTGTAGATACTAATCTGCAAGAGGTATTGCTCAATAGCGTTATAGATGCCTCAGGTATTTATTCAATAGGAAGTATTCAGTATGAACCAACTCCTCTTGTTTATTATAACCAGGCTATCCTTACAAAGATTGGTTTAGACGGGTCTCATCTTTGGGATTTGCAGCATGAGACACAATATATGACTGCTATAAGAGCAATTGGTCTGGATATTGCTACTGTTCCTACTACTTTAGTAGTTGGGGTTTGTGATAACAATCCAGCTTTACCTGTTTCGCAACGTTACAGTTATCTTGAAAAAAGGTCAATAGCAACTGGATTGATTTTTATCTAACGGAAAGTAGATGCTAAAATCCGAATGTCTTGAATGCAGAAAAGTATACAAAGAGGTAGATGACGGAAAGAGGAAAGTGGACATAACTCATGGCTTTTGCCCGGTGTGTCTTAAAAAGATTCGTGAAAATAAAAAAATTCAAAAAGAAAGGAATAAATCATGTTCTCAGAAAAAGCTTTGAAACTTATACTTGATGAAGAGGGTCTTGATCAACCGTCTTTATGGCCTGGAAAGAGTTCCGGAATAACTATTGGAGTTGGCTATGATTTGGGGTATGAGTCTAATTTTGAAAACGATTGGAAGCCCTACTTATCTCCCGATGAAATCGCCAGGCTTAAAACTGTCTTAGGACTTAAAGGCCAGGACGCTGCAAAGAGAGCTCCGGAGTTTAAAGATATTAAGATAAGCAGAGAGGAAGCAAATAGAGTTTTCATGGATAAAACTCTCCCGGAATACACAAGACAAACTCGAGTAGCTTTTCCAGGGTTTGACAGTCTACCATTAGATGCTCAGGGAGCTTTGGTATCTCTTGTCTATAATAGAGGTGCCGGTATGAGTGGGGATACCAGACTCGAGATGAGAAATATCCGAGACCTTGTCCCTAACATGGATTTGAAAGGAATAGTCGACCAGATAAGATCAATGAAGAGATTGTGGCCCAATGATTCCGCTTTGAAAAATAGAAGAGACCACGAAGCCGATTTAGTGGAAAGCTGTATTTTGACTTCAATGGTAGAGCCAGGACTTGAAGAAGCCAAGGAAATCCCTCAGCCACAAGGTTTAGCTGGACTTGTTGGGGCTCTCATTAAGATAATAAGAAGTGTTTTGAAGATTTAAAACATAGGAGGTGATTTGTATGGATTTTCTATCAATGCTTAGTGGCTACGTGGATGTTGGAAGTGTTCTTTTAGGGATTATCCTAACTCAGCTGATTAGATACTTACTTCCTACTCCGAAGGGATCTCCCAGCAAATTTGATGTCGGCCCTGTTGCTTACAGGTTTTTACCTTTCTTTCCCTTGTTTATAGGAGCCGCAACTGTTATATTAAAGGATGGGATAATAACCCCTACCATTGCTCTTGACGAAGCAATTGTTAAGGGTTTTATTTCAGGGGCGTGTGCTTCCTACTTATACAGGATGGTTAGAGTTACAATCTTTGGGAAGGCCTCAAATGGAAACGGGAATGGAAATGGACATGATGAGCATCATGACCATGACCATGATCACGATGAAAGGCATTACGATCATGACGAAGAAAGACATGACGAAGAAAGACACGACCATGATGAACACGACCATGATGAAGAACGACACCACGATGAGGAAAAACCCGCTGATACTTCAACTAAGACTCCGGATGTTCCGGCTGATGTTAAGGCTGTTCCGGTTGAAGCTAAGCCTATACAAGACGTAAAGTAGAAATAAGAAGATGACTGTGTTATATAATTAAGAAGTAGGCTGAGTACAGCAAAAAAACTATGGCGAAAGGGTAGGCGGGCTCGAATCAGCCTGAAGAAAAGAATCCGACCTACCCAACTAAAAAAGGAGGATGATATGTTTGGATTCGGATTTGTAGTTGGAGCAATTGTTTTTGGGGCAGCTGGCTGGGGCTTAACGTATCTGTGGTTTAAGAGAGCTAAGATTCAAGCCAAGATTGCTGCCAAGGTTAATGCAGCAACAGCTGCTGTGGCCGGGGTGAAGAAGTAAAGAATGGGTGGAGGGGAAAGCGCAACCTGCTCGAGTGTCCAAATGAGCTTTCCAAAGCTCTTGAGAATGGTGGGAAAAAGGGATAAAATAAAATATGCAGGCCACCAGCCCTCCACCCGGCCTTTCATTAGAGAAAAAAGATGAACTTTTTAAATGCAATAGATTATAAATTGATTCTCTATGTTTTAGGGAGCGCTGTGGCCTTATACTTGACCTTTGTTTTTATCTCCATCATATTAAAAGGATGGGGTTCCCTAACAAGTATTTGGTTCTGGACGAAAAAAATCGGATGGATTTTTGTTATATTAATTGGGTTGTTCTTTGCGTTAAGAGCTCTTCGTAAGAAAACTGAAGCAAAGAATGTCATTGATACCAATTTATCAAATCTCCAAAAGATTGAAGACAAAACCCAAGCAGATAAGCAAAGGGAAGCAGAGCTCATAGTACAGAAAAAGGAAGTCGAACAAAGCATAGTAGTTTTAGCCAAGAAGTATCAAGATAAAGTGGATTCTTTAAATAAACGTCCGGACGATAAACCTACTGACCCACCGGGACATGCCGGGCAAAGTTACGAAGACCTTAAAAATTCATGGTAAAGGGGAAAGAAATGATTTCAATACGTTCACTGCCGTTTAGATGGAGAGGAATATAGGCTTTTCCTCCTCAAGGACTGAAGATTGGCTACAGCAACAAAAACCCACTCACATGGATAAAGTTCCAATCTGTTAATTATTGAGGAGATAAAATAATGGGAAGATTGGTTTCCGCAATAAAACATGGTGGAAAGCTGGGGGTCGAACCCTGGAACCAATCTGTTTAAAAAAGGAAAGGAGAAATTAACATGGCAACAGCAACAGAAATCTACAAAGCAATAGCAGATAAGATTCGAGCAGATGCAGCGATTAATCACCCTGGTGACAAGTCCTATGGGGACGAAGCTAACTTGGTAGAATATATTGGGGTTCTTGTTGACAGAACAACTACCTATGCAGCCCAGGTTAAGGGGTGTGTTGATCCTATGAAGACTACACTCCTACTTTGGGTATCAGGATTTAATGGCTTACTCCAAGCGATGCAGATCTACAATAACACATTTACTTGCGCCAAGGAGATGCGCAAGGGATACGAGAGTGCACAAGTAGTCAGAGGACTTCCAGTACTCCCAACGCTAAGTTTAGCAGCCATCGACGCAGATACCACAAAGTGGTTCATCAATGTGCAGAATTTATCCAAGTACTGTCAATGGTCACCCTATGACATGACTGTGCCGAGACCTGATTTGTCCTCTGTCTTGAAGAACGTATACAATCAATACGTAGTACTGAGAGACATGGGGGCTACTACAGAACCACTTCCAGTTGTGCCACCTGTTTCTCTTGAGCCGAGGGTTAAGGCCCTGGAAGACGCAATGGTTGCAGTAAAGGCAGCTCTAAAAATATCCTAACTTAGATTTAAGATTGGTTACAGCAACAAAAACCCATGCAAAAGGACGCCGAAAGGCACCAATCTGTTTAATGAACAATCCCAGTCCATCTTATGACCACGTGTTATAGGAGATGACTGTGGAAAGTCCTTCGGAGGCGAGAAGACCGAACCGGTCGACAGGTAAGCCAATGAATGGACTGAATAAGGCCGTAGCAGAAGGTCTTTCCGTGGCCACGGTTCTGCAGCGGGATACTAAATCTTTCCCCTTGTTTCTCCTAAAGAGCGATAAGGGGAATTAAATTAAAGTCCCATCAGGTAAGTAGTTAAGTCCTGATGTCTTACAGGTGAACTATGAAAAAACTTATTATTGCACTATGTTTATTAACTTTTAGTTGTACTCCTCTTTTAAAGTATACCCCTCCTGTAATAGAACCCCCTAAAAAGATGGAACACTATGCGTTACCTGTTGATCCGACAGCCTCTTTGTCTCCTCCAAAGGCCATCTTTCTTAAACAGGACACAGATGGTAAATACATCGAGTGTCCCGAGACAGAAGCCTATCTTACCGCATATACCGGAAAAGAGCATGATAAAATTGTTCTCAGGTTAACATATTACAAGGAATTGATTCCTCAGATGGTTAATTATGTCAATGTTATTATAGACATAGGTAACGTCAGATTAGACCTCCAAGTAGACCAAAGGCTCGTAACAGAAGTTTACAAGCAAATGTGGATCGATGCTGTAAACAATACTACAGTTCAACAACGATGGGATACCCTTGCAAAGACAGGTCAATGGGCACTTATCATTGCTGAGATGGCAGCCATCATTCTTCTTATCGTAAAATAATTCGTAAAAAACAAAGATTTTTCTTGACAAAGACGTAAAAAATAGTGTATCATCTTGTTATATTAATTGATGATGCAGATGTCAAAAGTGACAACCAAAGCGACCTAAACCGTTAAAAATGAAAGGAGTAAACTATGTTCAGAGAGTATATTCCAAAAACCAGAGGTGCTACCAATGCTGCTCTAAAGGAAGAAATTGTTATGTCGTATACAGCCATGCGGTTCTCGAAAGAATTTTGGGAGAGAGAACCTTGAAAGATGTGGGCTTTTCCCAGAGAAGATCAAGATTAAGATTAAAATTCTTAATTCGAACATTCATAACAAGTTTAGACTTTTCCTCTTGGACTCTGAAACCTGCCACCTCTTGGGGATCGACCGGAATGATTCCAACTTGATTGGCTTCTTTGTCAAATAGGAGCCTAATCCTTTCTGCCCCCAAAAGTTATGAACATGGGCTCCAACACCCGAATGAGAATCATAGACCTGAATCAGTATTGCAAACCAAAAGGGGGTGATATGAAATCACAGATGAAATGAGATGAAAAATACCGCCGTGGCTAAAGTGTTTGAAAATTGAATTCTAAACTTAAAAACAAATCTAAAAAAGGAGAAATGAAAACATGAAGAAGATTCTAATTGCGATGTTGTTAGTGTTGGCGATGGTGTGTATGACGGTGCCTGCAATGGCAGCCAAGGGGTTTTATGTAACAGGAACATCCAGCGCAGCAGTGAGCTCGATTTCTGGAACTACTGGTTTCGGAATTTCAGCTACTTGTGCAAGTGCATGGAATGGTTCTCTCGCTACGGTTACTTTCCCAAGTGGCAATGCGGTGAGTACATATGCTAACTCTGGTGGGAAAACATTCACAGGTGGCTTTAACGGCAATACTCTGGCCGAGATGAGTGGCAGCGCTTATGCTACTGGATGGAAGAACTAAAGATTTTAAATCGAGAGAAGGGGGCTTAGTCCCCCTTCTACTTTTCCTTAAAGGAGGAAACTAAAAAATGAAAATGAGATTATTGTTTGTAATCATGATTATGATTTTGGTTTTACCAGTAATGACATTTGCCCAAGTTACGACCAGTGACTCGAAGGCTGGTGCCCTTGCTATCAGTGCCCCTACTATTAGCCCTACGGTTAATAGTAAGAACGATTCGGGAGCTATAGCAGCTGTGATGTCTTCTCCTAACTATTTGCAACCGCAACCGATATACCCCTATCTATTGCAAATGGTTCCCGGTATGGCAGGTCGTGTGCCTGAAGGAGATGTGCCTGAGTTCTTTGCCATTCAGAGATTGAAGTTGAAGAAAGTCTTTACAAATCCTGTTACGGGTGAGGAAAGAGTTATTCAAGAAGGCGATAAGGTTATTAGGGTCGAGCCTTATACGAGAGGCGGAAGATGGATGGGCTTCTCCAGAATTGAAGATTATGATCAAGACCTTCTCGCATTGGTGCCAAAGGTTATGAAACTGTTTGGGCAGAAGGATACCACTAATATTAGATTTGATGTCTCATTCAAGACATCCCAAAAGTCTATCGGTTCTAATGCTGGCGGTGGTGGATCGGCTGCAGGTTTTCAAGGTGGAGTCAATCCAGTTGCCTGGGGGTCAAATGTTTCTGGAATTGGAGCATTCGCAGTTAATACCTTCGATCCAAAAATAACGCTCAAGTTCTATCTTATAAAGACCGACCAGAAGATTTCTGAGTTGGAGTATAAAGAGCAGGGTTGGAGTAAAGCGGAATCGAAGTAGGCCCCGGTTAATTCAAATAGAGAGGAGAGGGTAACCAAATCCCTCTCCACTTTTCTTTGGAGAAAAGGGATGAAAGAAAGAACAAAGGCAAATTTGAGAATTGTGATTTTATGGTTAGGCTTTGTAGCAATCTTAGCTATTTTTATGTATTGCACAGTGAGAAAATAACACCCATAGAAGGGAGGTGAAACTATGAGAAAGATGTTTGTACTAGCTGTCTCATAATTAAAGTTGGATAAGGAGGTAGAGAGATGAAAAAATTATTTCTATTGATGATGGTGATTGGGTTGTTGGTGAGTGGGTGTGGCGGTCAACTAAGGAGTAACTGGGTTAGACCTGACGGACCAACCGATTACGCTCAGCTCCGAATTGATTGGGGTTACTGTAATCAGGAATCTTCAAAGGAGATGCCCAATCAAGGACTGATTTTCATTCCCTATTATGGCATGTACCATGCTATAAAATATTCGTATGCTATGGATGCAAAGCTTCACGAGTGCATGAAGGAAAGAGGATATGTCCTTAAAGGAGATTTAAAGACCACCAAAGGTTACGTGAAAGAGGAATACAAAGAGGATTCTGTGGATAAGAAGGAACGTGATGAAATCTGGGTAATGGTCTTCCCTGAAGGAAGGTTTTATCACATTCGGTCCTGTCCAGTTCTTAAAAGCTCTATTGGGCAAAATATGAAATTGAAGGATGCTGAGAAGAGAGGATATCTGCCATGTCCACATTGTATAAAATAAAGTGAGGATTAAGATGCCCGAGAAAAAAGTAAATGGCTGGCTTTATGGATGGAAAGACATAGCCCAATAAAATGGGTTTGCAAGGGCCAGTGTAAGCCGTTTGAAACATCCCTTGCCAGTTGTTCCGACCGGATCAAAAGAGCTCATGCAGCAGGGTTGAGTGCGATTGACGAGCGAAACAGTTGCCTCAAAGATAGGGGCTGGGTTTGGGAAGAAACAAAATAAACACCTCGGGGACGGATTAGGTTAAGTCCAAAGGAGATTTTATGAAAAAGATTTTGGTACTGATTTTATGTTTTGTTTTCCTGAGCGTGATTGGATCGATGGCTGCACAACAGTATCAGTATAAGCCGCCCCCACCAAGACCGGCACCACCTCAAAATTAAAAATTCAAAGGAGGTCTAAGTCATGGAGAAGAAAATTATAATTGAATGGGATAAGAATTCCAAAGCAAAAATAGAGGTCGAAGGTGCAGTCGGGCAAGAATGCATAACATTGACAGATGCCCTTGAAAGAAGTCAGGGAACTGTGGAGAACAGAGAGCTAAAAGACGAATACAATCAAGGTGAGCCAATCAAAGTGAGGTAATGGGTTGTTTGTTGGTCCATTAAGAGAGGGGGTAAAGTTATGCCAGTTCATTTTGATGGAAGAGATTTAAAAGTAACAAAACCGAAGGAAGTTATTGAGTTGATCTTTACAGAAGACTCGATAACATCCCCGTGGTGGACGAAGGAAACAAGTAAATTGATGTGCAAACTTTGTCCCAAAAAGGATACTGAAAATTGCAATCAAATGACTTGTCTAAATTCTAACCCTTGGTGTGGCTGAAACCTTAACCATGAAACGGAGGTAATGAAATGGCTGATGAAAAGAAAAAAGAGAAAGATGAAGGCGTGTGGTCAAGATTCCATGAAGAGCTTGAACTAAGGATTAAAGCCGGGATAGCTTGCATATGGGTTCAGACCAATGAAGAGGAAAGAGCTCTTAAGGCAATCAAGACAGTTTGTGATAGCCTTGATAACCTTCTCTATGTTTGGGACTTGGCTTCGGCCATGATCTATTTGTATCAGGAACAGAAAAATCCTGAGAAACCACTTCAAGGAACGTCTGCTCTTCCGGTTGAAGCGATTGCAGCATTTAGCAAGAAGACATATCGAGATCGGTCTATTCTTGTGCTTCTTGATTACCATTGGTCGATCAATCAGCCCCTTGCTATTCGGAAACTCAAAGATGCCCTTCCAATTTTGAGAGGCAATGCAAAAGGCGTGATCTTTGTTGGGCCCCGATTGCAAATGACGGAAGAGACAGAAAAGGATATTACGTATCTTAACCTTGATCTTCCGGGTAGGGACGAATTGAAAGTTTATCTTGGCTATGTTCGGGAGTCGGTTGCAGCCAATACCGGGAAACCTTGTAATTGCAAAGACTGTAAAGGTAAACTGGTTCATGTTACCCCGGAAACAGAAAGCAAGCTTGTTGAAGCAGCTTTAGGACTGACAAGCCAAGAAGGAGAGGATGCCTTTAGCTTTGCCGGTGCCAAACATAACGACTTTGAGGGCAACTCTATTAACCTAATCATCGACCAGAAATGCCAGGTCTTGAAGAAAGAAGGAATTCTCGAATACATAAAGACCGAAGAGAGTATGGCGACAGTTGGTGGTTGTGAGAACATCAAGAACTGGTGCTTGAAACGGAAAAGAGCTTTTACCCCGAAGGCGTCGGCGTTTGGTCTTCCTGCTCCAAAAGGAATTATCCTGATGGGTGTTCAAGGGGCAGGGAAAAGTTTGTTGGCAAAAGCAATCGCAGCTTATTGGCAAGTTCCCCTTTTGCGTTATGATGTTGGTAAGTCATATAGCAAATGGCAAGGGGAAACAGAGGGTAGTGTTCGGAAGGTTATTGAGACCGCTGAGATCATGAGTCCATGTGTCCTCCACATTGACGAGATTGAGAAAGCCTTTTCCGGTATTCAATCTTCTGGACAAACGGACTCTGGAACGACAGCAAGGTTTGTTCAGACCTTCTTGACATGGTTACAAGAGAAGGTTAAGCCTGTATTTGTGTTTGCAACCTGTAACAATATCGGCAATTTGATATCTGCATGTCCGGAGTTGTTAAGGAAAGGCCGATTTGATGAAATCTTTTTCGTTGATCTTCCAGATCGGAAGGCCAGATCAGAGATCATAAAGATTCATTTAAAGAAACATCCTTTGATGGATGAGAAAACCGGGAAGCTTGCTAAAGCTCGTGAATTTTCCCAAAAGGATATTGATCGAATTGTTGATGTAAGCGCTGGTCAGGGTGGTAATTCATATACCGGTGCCGAGATTGAGCAAGGTATCATTGCTGGTTTGTATGAGGCTTTTGAAGAAGGGGAGCGAGACCTTGTAGCGGAT
>Ga0187850_10000227_pt1 | contig 77419 bp, 77 predicted proteins | sample June2016WEW_4_15_FD_132436 | JGI IMG/M metagenome (GOLD analysis project Ga0187850, IMG submission 132436) | Peatland microbial communities from SPRUCE experiment site at the Marcell Experimental Forest, Minnesota, USA - June2016WEW_4_150 | ecosystem: Environmental > Terrestrial > Soil >...
GAAGGTCCAGAAGCCCAGCAGCGAAAGGTAATAGCTGTAGATGGGGCGCCCGATGATCTTGGGGATGAAGTAGTAGGCCAGCGCCAGGCCCACCGGCGTGAACCACACCGCCAGCGCGTTGTGGGCGTACCACCAATTGACCACGCCGTGAACCACGCCCGAGTAGATCGGGAGATTGGCCACCACGTAGAGCAGCGGGAACCAGACCACCGAGGCCAGGATGTACCACAAGCTCACGTAAACGTGGTCAACCTTCCGCAAGCTGAAGGTGCGCAGGATCGAGGCCGCGTACAGCAGGAACGCCAGCGCGATCAGGGCGACGGCCGGCAGCGGGAACTCGAGCCACTCGACGCCGGCGGAGTATCCCAGCAGAATCGAGCCGACGCCGTAGACCAGTCCGGCGTTCCAGAGGGCGGCCGAGGCGATCAGGCAGGCTCGCCACTGCACCGGAACCAGGCATAGCCGCGACGTGAGCCAGACCAAACAGCCCGCCCCGGCCAGCGACGCCCATCCGTACATCACGGCGTTGAGGTGCGCCGGGCGGATGCGCCCGAAGGTCAGAGCGGGAATCGAGCCGAGCCAGTCCGGCGCATTGAACTTCAGCGAGGAGCCGACCCCGAGAACGGTCCCGACCAGCAGCCACAGGATGCCGGTCCCGAAGTAGAGCAGCACCGGCAGGGCCGCCCGTTCGTCCATTTGCCGCCGCAGCGGCAGGAGGGGATCGCTCACTGGGGCTCCTCGTCGTCTCGGAAGATCACCCGGCCGCCCGCGTTGGTGGGATCGAGCTGCCCGTCGCGCACCGCCCAGACGAAAGCGCCCAGCGCGACAGCGGCCCCTGCTACGGCCACTGCGACCAGCACAAGCACGGCGGGCGGGATGTTCATGCGACGCTAATATCTTTTCATCGCATTCGGGCGCACGTCAAGAGGGTGACCGCTTTGGGGGTACGGGTGACATGCTCATTCAGTTCTGAAACGAATCAACCTGATGGCGTTCGTCGAATTCCTCCAATCAGTTGTCATGACGGAGACGTTGGCGGCAAGAACGAAGTCCGGGCCTGCCGGCAAGAGCGTGACGGAAGAGAAGATGGCAGAGAACGGCTCCAGTGGATGCGGGAGGTGCGTCCAAACCGGCTCACCATCCTCACGGATCCGAAAGGCCCACAGTCCGGCGTCCCTCACCCCGGCAACTACATAGCCTCCGCTTGCCACCGCTTCGACTTGGAACATGTCCGGCCCTCGCATGCCCCGAACCAATTGGCGGCTCCAAGTGGGCCGAAGAGCCGCATCTAGCCCCTGCACACAGACATCGAACCCCCATTCAGCGCCGCTTGGCCGATTCAGGAGTACGGCGAATGCTCCGCTGGCGCCCTGCACGATTCTCGGGAACGCAAAGGCCGAGGGCTCACCTGGCAGAACGGACTTCCGGATCACTTTCCCTTCGGGATCGAATTCAATGGCATAAAGCCGGTCAACCTGGAACTTGCGGGTGCTGCCCTTGCCCCCACGGCCACAAACCCTCCGCCGCGCCGCTCAATCCCGTCGAGCAGAACATCGACATCCTCGCCGGCGGACTTCTTCCATAGCAGAGTTCCGGATGTCGTCAGCTTGGCGATGAATCCACCGGGGGCGCCCAGCCCCATCAACACGAGCACGTTGTCCGACACGGAGAGCAGTCTGGTCACAACGATGTCGCGGCCGTCCAGTTGAACGATTTTGTCCACGACGAGTTTGCGGGTTGCGGAATCAAAACCCGTCAAACGGACAGCGCTGCCGGCCTCGCGAACACACAGGTAAACCCTTCCTTCGGTGGCAGCCACCAAACCGTCGTACGGACCAAATCGTGTGTTGTCGGGGAAGATGCGCTTCAGATCGCTTGTGGAAACCGTTTTGCCTTTTGAGTCCACCTGTACGAGTGACAGTATCGCAGGCGGCCCCGGCTTTCCCAGCGGGCCGCCGCGGGCCACCAGCCACGTCCATGATCCGCTCTTGGTTGTGGCGGCAGGAATGGGGCCAAAATCCAAACCGGGCTGCCGGAGCGTAGCCCTCCAGACCGTGCCCGGAACGTCCTCCACGATTTCCCTCGTGATCGCAAGCGGACCGCTCTCGGCCAGAAGTTTCACGTGTGGCTCCGAGACCCGTTTCATCTCGAAGGTCAGTGCTGCGCCGCCCTGGGTGAAACTGCCTTTGATCGCTTTGCCGGAGGGGGAAAGATCCCCCTGGAAGCTGGGGTCGCCCTTAACGTAGCCTATCGTAAACTCAACTGACGCCCCTTTAAGTACAATCTTCGAGAGGGGGAAACCGTCGACGCCCTGCTCGGGGAAATCGATGTCGCCGATCCACTCGCCCTTGCCGTTCTGCGCGAGGTCGACTGCGATCTTCAGTTCGCGGTCCGGAAACTGAATCGCTCCCTCCCAGTGGCCGAAGCCGGGAGTTCCGCTCTGCGCGGGCGCGGCCGCGGCGGTACATGCCAGAGTCACTGCGACCACCCCAAGGACAGCAGGCCGGATGTTCATGAGACGTTAAGCGCTATTTCTGGTTTCCCGTATCGCCTTTGATTAAATCTCGCACACTGCCAAAGAGCTGAGCGTCGTCGACCACGAAGAACAGCCCGCCTCTACCGTCCTGGCTGCTGTCGCAATTTGGTCCCGACACCGACCCTTGCTGGTTCAGGTCCCCGAAGATGGCGTACTGGTGATTGCCGGTTGACACGCCGATCTTGGCGTGATTACCGTTCGGTACAGCCTGCCCTTCGAGCCCAATCGGCTTTCCATTCCAGGTTCCGGTCGTCGCGATTTCGACTGGACCCGGTTTGCCGAGCGACTGAGCCCAACATGTGACTGGTGTGGTCGCGGTGGTGGTCGGGATTTCGGGCTTAGTCCACCACGTCGCCGCCCGCAGTGGCTCGCCACCCAGCAGCGCCGACACCATCTGCCACGGCGGGACATTCAGGTCGGAGGGTTTCGAGATCAACACGACGCCGCTCGACAGTCGGTCCTTTGTAGCGGTGGTGCTCTTGGAGACTTTCCCAAGTCCTTTGACCAACGCCTGAATGTCCGCGGGCCCACCGTTATTCACAATTTGACGTTTCGTCGGGTCCGTCACCACGCTCGCGTTCCCAAGGGCCCTCAGGACCAGGACGACATCGTCTTTGTTGAGTCTCAGCGCGAAAAAATGCTGGCTCACCAGAACGTCGTTGTCCGACACGCACCCGAGCGTGTTTCCGTCGGTTTTGCGAGGGTTTTTCGAACTGCCCGACGCGGGCCACGATGGTGTCGAGACCTGTAATACGAATCCGTTGCCATCCTTATTCCACGCCAGCATGCCCTTGGAATGGCCCGCCGGCCCGTCCTTGGTCTTGATGGGATCTCCGTAGAATTGATCGTTCCAGAGCACATAAAACAGTTTGCCGTTGTACACCTGGTCAAAGGTGGCGCCTAGCGGATCTGTCGTCGTGTCGCCGGCGCAGCCGTCTCCTTGTTTGAGCGTGTGATCGGCACTGCTGGCATAGGCGAACTGCTGGCCAAAATTCTTGTAGGGCTGAACGGTGCCGCCAAACAGGCATGCTCTTTGGGCATTGCCACAGCTCGGAAAGGATCCGGCATTGAATTTGAACACAAACCACCAGTCCACCGGCTGCCCACTCTTCAACAGCGGCGTCGGGGCATTTGCCGGTTGCGCCGCCGTTGACGCGACGCATAGGAACATCATCACAAACGGCAATAGAAGTGCCACGAAGAACTGCCGTGTTTGGTCACCCCTCAATCGCTTCTGTCTCATGGTCGATCCTCCTATTTAACCAGGAATTCCATTCTGCAATCCTGGCTAGCATCGATTGTACATCCAGCCGCCTACGTTGGTGAATCAGATCGCCCCAGCCCAATCGTTCATCCAACTCGCTATTCGGTGAGCCCTCAGGTCATGCGGCTGACGAAATCGAGCACGCGGAGAAAACCGGCCGGCTCGCGCAGGACCTCGACGGGGCCGTGATCGTCCAAGGCGGGGAGGGCGGTCTGGAGCCAGTCAACTGCCTGCCGCGGATCCTAGCGGACCGGCGCCTGCGATCCGTGCGACCTCCTCCGGGCCCAGCGAGTTCTCGAGCTTGGCTTTGCGAGACGCAACTCTCCCTCGGTCCTGATTCACAACTTGCGTTCCGCGATTCGACTAATCTTTGGCGCCGCGCTTGAAGGTGAGGGGCAGGGAACCCATGCCCTGCGCCCAGGTGCCCACTAGTTCGTCGCCTTTCAGGTCGCCCGTGAAGGTGCCGCCAACCAGCTTGAGCTCCAGCGTGATCGCGGAGCCTTTCTGCGTGATGGTCGAGAGCGGCATCTCCACCGCGCCCTGGTCGAGGCTGTTGAGGGTCCCCGCCGCTGTGCCGTCGGCGCCATTGGCCAGCTTCACGCGCAGGCGCAGCTTGGTTCCGTCCGGCACGGCCAGCGCGCCCTCCCAGGTGCCCTCGAATTCCTTGGTGATCGGAGTGCTCTTGGCCGCGAGCTTCACGTTCGGCTCCGAAACCCATTTCAACTCGAAGGTTAGCGTTGCGCCGCCCTGGGTGAAACTGCCTTTGATCGCTTTGCCGGAGGGGGAAAGATCGCCCTGGAAGGCAGGCTCTCCGGGGATGCCGTTCATGGCGAACGATACCGAGGTGCCTTTCACGGCAATCTTTGAGAGTGGAAATTCCTTCAACCCTTGCTCCGGGATACCGATGTTGCCGATCCACTCGCCTTTGTCGTTCTGCGCGAGATCGACCAGGATCTTCAGTTCACGGTCGGGAAGCTGGATCGCCCCCTCCCAGTGGCCCGAGCCGGCCGGTTTGCTCTGCGCGGGCGCCAGCAGCACCGCAACGAAAACGATGAGTGCCGCGGAAAAGAAAGTCTTCATTTAGTCTCCTGAACGGAATTACGATTTTCGCGAGCGTGCTGTTCCCATTACTCCCGGAACAGGTGGATCTCTTCGACGTGCTTCGGCCGCTGTTCCACGAAAACGCCGGCTCCGAAGGCGACCGCCACCAGCGCCAGCGTCGCGATCGAGATCGCATCCAACCCCCGCCGCCATAGCACTGCGAGCACGCAGACCGCTACCCGCAGCACCCAGGTCAGGGCTTTCGAGTAGGGCTGATTCTGCCGGTGCAGCCTCGCGGCCACCCGGCCAAGAGCGTAGGCAAAAAACACCGCCAGGATACCGAGGGCGACACGCAGCAGTTGGATCGGCACTACTTGCACGACTTCAATTGTAATCGCAGCGAGTTGCCGATCACCAGCGCGCTGCTCGAGAGCATGACGGCCGCGGCCCAGACGGGCTGAAGCAACCCGGCGGCGGCGAGCGCGAGCGCCGTCGAGTTGTAGGCGAACGTCCAGGCCAGGTTCTGCCGTGCGATGCGCCTGGCGCGGCGCGCCAGTTCGAGCAGCTCGGGCAACTGATCGAGGCCGGGTTCCAGGAGAACGACCCCGGCTACCTCCCGCGCCACGTCGGTTCCGCCGGCTACCGCGATTCCGATCTCGGCGGCGGCCAGCGCCGGCGCGTCGTTGATCCCGTCTCCGACCATGGCGACGTGACGCCGCTCGCGGATCCACGCAGCCTTCTCTTCCGGCAGCAGGCCGCCCGCGAAATCGCGGATTCCCAGGCGGATAGCGGCGCTCTCGGCCGCCTGCTGGCGATCGCCGCTCAGTAGTGCGAGCTCGTATCCCAGTCGGCGGCACGCCGCCACGGCCTCGACGGCCTCGGGCGCGACGGGGTCGTCGAGAAGAACCGCGCCCAGCACGCGGCCATCCACCGCGCACCAAACGGAACCGCTCTCCGGTGCGCAGCCTGAAGGCTCGGCCTGGGCGGCCACCCATCGCGGCTGGCCCAGCAACACGCGCCGGCCGTCCTCGAGTTCCGCCGCCACTCCCAGGCCGGGGAAGTCCTGGACATGGTGGACCGGCGCCGGCGTGATGCCGCTCTCGCGCGCCGCCTGCGCAATCGCTCGGGCCACTGGGTGAACCGAGTGGGCCGCCGCTGCCGCCGCCATTTCGAGCAGCGTGGGCGCATCCTGGCCGCCGGCAGGCAGCACCTCCTTCACCTCGACTTGGCCGCGCGTGACGGTGCCCGTCTTGTCGAACACGATCGTATGGACGCTGGCCAGCCTCTCTAGGGCCTCGGAGGAACGTACCAGGATGCCGCGGCGCGCCGCACGAGTGAGCGCCAGTACGTTTACCAGCGGCACGGCGATGCCCAAGGCGCACGGGCACGCCACCACGAGCACCGAGAGCCCGCTGAGCCACGCCTTCTCCGTGCTCGATCGCCACCACCAGGCCGTCACCGCGCCGGCCAGCGCCAGCGTGAACGGGACGAATGCCGCAGCCGCGCGGTCCGTCGCACGCTCGAGCGGAGAGCGCAAGCGCTGCGCTTCCTCCACACTGGCGACAATGCGCGCGACTAGCGGCGTGCCGCCCGCGGCCTCAATCTCAATCAGTCCGTTGAGGCAGACCGAGGCCGCTCGCACCGGCTCGCCCGGGCCGCGCTCGGCCGGCAGGGGCTCGCCGGTGAGCATCGATTCGTCCAGGCTGGTGGAGCCGGAGACGATCCGCCCGTCCACCGGGATTCGCTCTCCGCTCCAGACTTGCACCCGCTCTCCCGCCTCGACCGACCCAGCCTCGGCCATGAACCAGCCGTTTCGCCATACGCGCGCCTGCGGCGGCTGCAATTCGAGCAGCCCCATCAGCGCGCGCCGGCCCTTGACCCGCGCGTTGGCTTCCAGCAACCGCCCGATTGTGACCAGCAGCAGCACCATCGTGGCCGTATCGAAGTACTCTCGACCGGCCGCGGAAAATACCGACCCGCACGAGTACACGAAGGCGCTCCCAGCGCCGACGGCGATCAGGCTGTCCATCGAGAAGCGCCTCCGCCGCAGGTCTCGCACCAGGCCGGCCAGAAACGGAGGCGCAAGTATCGCGAAGACGGGGATTGAAAAGCACAGCAACAGGCCGCGAACGAGAGCCAGCGCAACCGGCGGCGCCGATTCCGTCGAGTACAGGAACAGGCTCAGCACCATGACGTTGGCGCTGAAAAAGCCAGCCAGGCCAATGCGCACGAGCAGGCTCCGGGAGCGCCGCGTCTCGGCATCCGCGCCGCCAATCGCCGCTCCTATGATCGCGCACCCGATGCAGCAGTATACCGGCTCCCCGGCCGTTCGGCCGTGTACCGGCAGCCCGCAATGCGCACAGGTGAGAGTGCCCAGAGACTTCAGCCTTGCTTCAATTCGTAGCCCTTCTCGGCGATTTGCGCCCGCAGGATCTCCGAGGCGTGGCCGTGGAAGGCGAAAACCTGGCGCGCGAGATCGCAGACCTGCTCGTATCCCCGCTCGTAGAAAACCAACACCGACGGTCCGGCGCCGCTCAGCACGCAGCCCAGCAGCCCCGGCGCGCGCAGCTTGAGGATTTCATCAAGGCCGGGCACCAGCGGGGCGCGGTAGGACTGGTGGAAGCGGTCCTCGAGCGCCGTCGGGAAAGCGTTGGTGGCTCCGGTGGCCAGCGCCGCGATGAGGAGCGCCGCGCGCTGCACGTTGAAAACGGCGTCGGCGCGCGAATAGGAGTCGGGCAGCACGGATCGTGCTCTGGTGGTCGGCAGGTCGAAGTCCGGCACCACCACCGCGACACCGAAGTGCGCCGGCAGCACCAGGCGCACCGCCCGTGCGGCGCCTCCGGCATCGATCGCGCTGGCGACGATTCCTCCGAGCACGCACGCCGCCACGTTGTCCGGATGACCCTCGATGCGCGCCGCTTCATCGAGAATCCGCAAGCGCTTCCAACCGAGGCCCAGCAGGTTGTCGGCAATCACCACGCCGGCAGTCAGCGCGGCGGCGCTCGAGCCCAGCCCTTTGCCGACCGGGATGTCATTGTAGATCTCCAGCTCGACCGGCGCCAACGTCTCGCGCAAATCGGCGGCGACGCGCTGCGCGGTCTGCCAGATGAGGTTGTCCTCGCCGGTCGGGATGGCTTCCGCTTCACGCCCCGAGACGCGGATCTCGAGCCGGGCGCTGGCACGAAAGCGGCACTCGAGATAGACCCCCAGCGCCAAGCCCAAAGCGTCGAAACCCGGGCCCAGATTGGCGCTGGAAGCCGGAACTTTGAGGGTTGCCCAGGCCATTCTCTATCCCAGCGTCACTTTCCGGCCCTCGCGGCAGGAGCGGTACACCGAGAGCACGATCTCGAGCGCCTGGTAAGCTGCCTCGCCCGGCACCAGTGGTTCGCGGCCGGTCTCGATGGCGTCGCCGAAGTCCCGGAACTGCCGCTCGAACGGAGCGAGCGAAATCGCCATCGGGTCGGAGGCGCCTGACATAACGTCCCTTTCGACGGGCGCAGGCTCGCCCGAATCGTTCTCGACATCCCAGGCGGTCAGCTTGTCGCCCGAGACGATGGCCGTGCCCTTCGTGCCGTGGATCTCGATCCGCTCGGTGTAACCGGGACGGAAGGCCGTCGAGGCCTGAATGATTCCGGTGGCGCCGTTCGAGAACTTCAGCACGGCATTGACCACGTCCTCCGACTCGATCTTGTGCAGCGCGCCAAGCTGCCAGAAGCCGAACAGCTCCTTCACCGGCCCAATCAGCCAACGCAGCACATCGATCTGGTGAATTGCCTGGTTGATCAGCGCCCCGCCGCCCTCGGTCGCCCAACTGCCCTTGATGGGCCGCGAATAGTACTCGGGCGAGCGATACCACTTCACGTAGGTGTCGGCTTCGAGGATCTTGCCGAGCCGGCCGTCCCGGATGGCTTGGTCCAGGAACCGGCTGGAATCGTCGAAGCGGTGCTGGCTCACCACGCCCAGCACGATCCCCGACTCGCGTGCCGCCGCGATCATCGCGCGTGCCGTCTCGAGGTTCGTCGCGATGGGTTTCTGCACCTGGATGTGCTTCTGGCTGCGCGCGCAGGCCTCGAGCGGCTCCAGCCGGAAGTCCGGGAACGTGCAGACATCCACAAAATCCACCCGAGGATGACGGCAGACATCTTCGTAGCCGGCCACGAATTCGGCCCCGTACTTCTCTGCGAACGCGCGACCGCCCTTCTCGTCGATGTCCGTGCAGACCGTCAGGTCGTATCCGATGTTTCGATAAGCCTGGGCGTGCTTGTGAGAGATGGCGCCTGTCCCGATCATTCCGACCCGCACGTCCGGTTCACCCTCCCGAATCTGGCAGTATAGCGACTCCGGCTTACCCGGCGCTACATTGCGCCATCGCATTGAGCAACAGGCAGACAGGTGTCAATCTGGATTCACCACCGGGGGGGCTCAACGGTCCGCGCGCGCGGTGGCGGGATGGTCAGTACTATGCCGAGGCTCCAACTAAAGTACTACATTGAGTTGCAGGTACCGTTTTGTCCTCCCAGCAGGGTGCCGTGCGCGTGCGATAGGCGCATAATAGTATGCATTAAGGAGAGCTTCGATGCGGGTGCTGATGGCTGTACTGGGGTTATTGGTGTCGGCTGTGCCGGCCGCCCCGGCAGCCCCTGTGCAAGCGGATGTGCTGGTAATCGAGAAGCAACCCTGGACCGGCGCGCAGCCCCAATCGCCGCGCATCGCCCCCGGACGTTCCGGCGTGGATTTTGCGCTCGTCCCGGCTACCGGTTCCAGGGGCCCCACCCTGGCCTTCCTCGGGGCGGCGCGAGTGCCGAAACGCTTCGCGGAGGTATATGCCGGACGGATCGAGGGCGCGGTCCAGATTGTAGCCGTTGATCTCCGCACGGGCGCCATGTTCGAAAACCACGCCGAACCCAGGAATGCGATCCCGCTTTCCAAGGCCCTGAATCCGGACCCGCAACCGAGCTCCTCCGCAACCGGGAACGACCAGATTGAAAACTACTTCAATGTGGACCTGCGGGTGCAGTTGGGCATCCCAACGCACGGCGCCAAGTACGCCGTTTTCGTCTGGCTCGATGACATGGTGTCCCCAGTGCGCATTGCGCAAATGCCCGGAGAGCCCCTCACGGGGAGCGCGCCGAAACCCGTGGATGCATCGGCCATCGGCGTGCACTTCGGGGATTCTGCCCAGACGCCTCACGCGGGGGAGGGCATTGCCCTGCGCAGCGACGGTTCGAGGGTATACGGTTACGTTGCGCGCGGGGCGCGTCAGAGCATGTTCCGAGTGCTCGCCCTCGATTTCCGCACCCGCTCGCTCAGCTCGCTGACTTTTGCGCTGCCTAAGAAGGACAGCGCGTTCGACCTCGATTTGTCCGTTTTGGCCGGTTACGACCCGAACGCCACGGGCGCCCAGAAGACCTTCGTGCTGGTGGGCTGGGGCGCCACCTGGTCCCCGGTGCTGGTTGTCGAGCGCAGTTCCCAGTGATGCCTGGTCAGGCTGAATACACCAGCCTTCCACCCAGATAGGTCTTGGCAATTTCGATCCGCTGGGCGGCCGCATCGAAGGTGAACTCGGCCAGGTCTGCCGTCTCGCCGGGCGCAAGCCCCGCCTGCCGCGCCAGGATTCGAGCGGCGCGCGCCGGGTTGACCGTGGCCATGCGCACCGCCTCCGCCAGGCTGAGCCCCGCCAGGCGCATCAGGTTCCCGATCCCGTCGTTCATGCGCAACGCCGAGCCCGCCAGCCGCGTCTGCCCGGCCAGCACCACGCGATGGTCGGGCGTCAATTCCACATCCTGCTCGCCCAGCTTGTATCGCCCGGGCGCACAGCACGCGGGCATCACCGCGTCGGTCACCAGCACGCTTCGATCAATCCCCTTGGCTCGCAGCGCGACTCTCAGAAACGAGGCCGGCAAATGGATGCCGTCCACTATGAACCCGGCGGTGAGGCGATCATCTGCCATCTGTTCCCAGAGGTAGTTCGGATGGTGTGGCAGTGCCGCGGGCGCTCCGTTACCGAGATGGGTGGACATGGTCGCCCCTGCGCGGACCGCCTCCGCGATCTGGGCGGCGGAGGCATCGGTGTGCCCGATCGCGACCACGATCCCTTCAGCGGCTAGCGTCTCGATGTAGCGCGGAGCCTCGGGCCATTCCGGCGCGAGAGTCACCAGGCGGATCTGCCCGCGCGCGGCTTCCTGCATCCGGTGGAACTCGTGCGTGTCCGGCCGCCGCACCCAGCGCCGCGGATGCGTGCCGCGCGGGCCGTCCTCCGGCGAAATGTGTGGGCCCTCGACGTGGAATCCGGCAATGGCTTCCCCTTCCGCCAGGCGCTCCTTTGCCGCGGCGAGGTTGCGCAACGCGCCCTGCATGTCCTCGGGCGAGCCCGTGATGACGGTGGGATAGAACCGGGTCACACCGGTGGAGAACAACACCCGAATCGAGCGTGCGATCTCTTCATGCGCCGCCGTGGGGGAGTTGTAATCGACCCCGGCGAACCCGTTTACCTGGAGATCGATCCAGCCTGGAGCGAGGTATCGCTCTCCGCCCTCGGCTGGGACTACCGACTCGATCATCGCCTGGAAACTGACCTCGGCCGGACGGCCGGCCAGCGCGTCAATGCCGCAACATCTCATGGCGACTCTGTTTTATCGACAGTTTTCTCACACCGGGAAGCCCCTAACTCACACCAAAAACGGGGAATCAAAGTTGTTGAAAACCCCCGCGAAGACGCTCTTCGCTCTGGCAATCCGGCCCGGCGCCTTGATAAAAAGGGAGTGCCTCTTGCGAGCCCGGTCCGGATAAAAATCTCGGGGGAGGTGGTTGTCCGGACCGTGCTCACAGGGTTCCTTAGCCCATCCGCTTTCCGCCGGTTCCTCAGCCGCTCACTTCGGCGGGTTGCGCCGCGTTCACCATTGTCAGCCAGCCATGGCGGTCCGGTTTGGCCCCGTCGATGACGGCGAAGAACTCCTTTTGCAGCCTCTCGGTGATGGGCCCGCGATAGCCCGCGCCGACCTTGATGTGATCGACGGAACGGATGGGCGAGATCTCGGCCGCCGTGCCGGTGAAGAAGACCTCATCGGCGATATAGAGCATCTCGCGTGGGATCAGGGTTTCGACCAAGGGAATCCCCAGGTCCTCCGCCAACTGGAGCACCGTCGCGCGCGTGATGCCGGGCAGAACGGACGCCCCAAGCGGCGGCGTGAGAATCTTCCCGTCGCGCACCACGAAGATGTTCTCGCCCGATCCCTCGCTCACGTAACCCGCCGTGTCCAGCCCGATGCCCTCCTGATAGCCGTTGGCCAGGGCTTCCATCTTGATGAGCTGCGAGTTCATGTAGTTGGCGCCGGCCTTCGACAGCGCGGGCAGGGTATTGGGCGCCAGCCGGTTCCAGCTCGAAACGCACACGTCCACGCCCTGCGCGATCGCTTCCTCGCCCAGATAGCGGCCCCATTCCCAGCAGGCCAGGTAGACCTCCACCGGGTTGTGGCCGGGGTACACCCCCATCTCGCCGTAGCCCCGCAGCACAATCGGCCGGAGGTAGCAGGCATTCATCCGGTTGACGCGAACCAGCTCGCAAAGTGCGTCGCAAAGGTGCTCCACCGCGAACGGGATTTCCATGCGGTAGATCTTGGCCGACTCGATCATCCGGCGCACGTGCTCGCGCAGCCGGAAAACCGCCGGGCCGGAGGCCGTGTCGTAGCAGCGGATCCCTTCGAATACCGAGCTGCCATAGCTCACCACGTGGGAAAGAACGTGGATCTTGGCCTCGTTCCAGGGGATGAACTCTCCGTTGTGCCAAATCTTGTCGGTGGGGACTAACATGAGGTCATTATAAGACAATAGCCATCGGCAACCTAGCCTGGCGCAGGCGGTTTCGCCTGCATGCGGGGCTTTCGGCTGCCCGATCGACCCTCGGGCCCAGTTCGAGGAATACCGGGGCAGGGGATTCGCCCTCGAGTACCCGGACAATTGGCAGGCCACCGCCGATCAGAACTCCGCCGCTGTCACCATGGCGGCGCCCGATGGCGTGCTGCCTTCTGCGGACGGCGGCTCCGCCATTGGCTACGGCGCCATGGCAGGCTCATTGCGCGTGGTCGAGGACAGCCTTTCGATCCGTGCGGGCGGCCAGTCAGTCAAGGTTTAGTGCTTGCCGCCGTAGCGCTCCACCAGGGAACCCAATGCCGTCACGGCCCGCACGTAATCCGGGTAGCGAAGCTCCCGAAAGGCCTTGTTGGATTCCCCGGCCAGCGCCTCCATCCGCTTCCGATCCTCTGCGCTCACCCGCGACGGCTCCCGGTTCAGGGCCGTCAGTTTCGGGCCCAGCTTCACTTCCCGATCAAGCGCCTCGCTCACCCCCTCCGGCCACCGCGGCAGCCGCTGTTCGGCGGCCGGCAGCGGCGGAAACGCCTTGTGCGGCTCCCTTTGATACCACAACGCGGTCGAGGTGTAGTCGTTCTCGAAGTTGTTCGCGTGTCCGTGTTCGATGGTCACCCGCAGCGACTTCTGAAAGCGCACCGGATCGTTGATGTAGAACTTGTACATCTGGTTCTTTCCGCCGAAGTTCCCGTTCCGGTTCTCGATCAGGTAGAACCCGGTGTAGGCGCCCCAGAACTCCGCATCCGGGCAGCAGCCGGCATTGAACACCTCCTCGTGCCCCGTGCCGGCATACGTCGGAGGCACCCGGTCGCCGTCGACGTAGATCATGTCGTCGCCCTCTCCGTACCACCCGCCGACCACGTTGTCCACCGTCAGGAACAGCCCGACGTAGCTCCCTTGTCCTTCCGCGTCCAGAATGACGAAGTTGTCCTCGCCCGTAAGGTTTTTCACCGACGCATTGCCGAGCTGCGTGTTCTTCGGGTTTCCTTCCCGCACCGGGAGGCCGATCGCCTGGCGCCACTGGGCGTGAAACCGGCCGGTGTTGTCCGGCAGCACTCCGGGGAACTGCTCGTAGTCGATGTGATACCAGAGCGTGAAGCCCTCCACCTTGCCATCGTTTTCGAGCGTGATGCGGGCGCCTTTCTGGAACGGCATCGGGAGCCAGCAGACCAGCCCGTCGAAATCCAGGCTGCGCATTCCCGGATTGACGTCCACTGCCAGCGAATGGAAGTAGCGCAGCGTGCCGAGCCCCGAGCCGAACAGATCGCCCAGCGGAACCTCGACCGAGGGAGTTTGCTCCCCGTCCCAGTACATCCGGAGCACCACCTTGCGATAGCGCAGCCGATCGGCCGCGAGCGGAGCCACATAGAATCGCCGGATGGCGCCGGCTCCCGGAATTTCCGCCAGCGTCCTGGTCTCGCCCGGCGCGATCGTGATGCAGTCCACGTTGCCCCCGCTGCGATCCGCCGACGAGATGCGGGCCGTCTTGCTGTCCCGCAACTGAAAGAGCCGGTCCAGAGGCCCGTCCGGGGTGACCATCCGGTCTTGCGCCCGTACGGCCAGCCCTGCACAGAAAGTGAGCACCACGGCAGCCGGTCCAATGCGCTGCCGGCAGTTTCGCGCGATATTCATGGCCCCCCAAACATACCCCCGGCGAACGCAGGAGGTCAATGCGGTACTGGGTTATCGGTTCACTCCAGTGCAGAGCAGGGGGGCCACGGCGGTGATCGAAGGTCTGCGCACGCGTGAAATGCTCGCCAACCCGCCCCTGACTGGCGAGGTCATCGATCTGCTTAAGTCACTGTAGGGCTATAAGATAGCGCTTGTTACCTCAAGCAACCGATGAGAAATTGAGCCCATCCTCGATCATCTCGAGATCCGCGCTTGTTTCGACGCCCTTGTCTGCGGCAGCAACGTCCGGCGGCCCAAGCCGGCGCCGGGTCCGTACCTGGTCGCCGCCCGCCTTCTCGGCGCGCGAAATCCGCTGGTCGTCGAAGACTCCGAAGCCGGCCTCGCCAGTGGGCGCGCCGCTGGCTTCGACGTCCTGCGCATCCCAGACCCCTCCCTCACGGCAAGGTTGGTGAGCGCGGCGTTGGACGGGGTCGGGCCTCACAGCTAGGTGAAGAAGTAGCCCCGGGGCCGCGATGGGAGGTGCTTAATCTGCAAGAGGTCGCGCTCGAAGTCGCTCGGTGGGCGTGGGCTCCGGAGGGTCGGGGTAGGGCATCTGTATGACTTCCAAGCCGCGTCACGGAGGTCAAGTTCGTAGTAAGTCTTGAGGGGCTCTCCGTTTTCGACGAAGACTGTGATCTCGATCATGAAGCGGCCTGGGCCGTACGTGGGCCGCTGATTCGGGAGTTCGATGGTGGCGAACTGGAGGTTGGGTTCGTCCAGGCTGGTGTCGACGATGGCGAGGTTGTAGAAGTACTGCCTGGCGGGGAGCAGGTATCGTTCTTGTGTCGGCTGGTCGACTATCCCCTTAAGCTCGTCGTCGGACCAGTGGAGGGGCATGGGAACGGGCTGCCCGGCAGAGCCGCCCGAGACGCGGACGAGTGCGGACGGAATCGCTACGCCTGTCAGCACCGGCTGGGCGAACTTCGCCAACACTCTGCCTGAGTTTACGACCGCGCAGCTCATGGTGTAGACGGCGCGGGCGTTATTCGTCGAGATATGGATGGCGTATTCCCCCGGTGTGAGCGTTACGCGGGCTTCCTTTCTTTCGCGATCTCGGTCGTCGAGGGATTGTTTGAGTTGGAGCCAGACAAGGCCGGCGTACACGGCCGTGACGATGGTGACAAGGCTAAGGTTGTGGAGGGTCGTGGTGATCGGTCCAACTTTTGGGTCGGGGCTGGCTTGAAAGAGCGCCAAGGCGACGACAAGGACTATCGGGACTGCTAGTACGACAATGTTGCTGGTCTTCACGCTTGCGGCTCCGGATTCTCTATTGTAGGCGCAAACGGCAACGAAACGCCCACGATTTTCGGGTGGGGTTATCGGCTGTCCCTCCAGCCGTAGTCTCTTTGGAACACATTTTGCCCAGCCCGGACGCGGCGCGGAAGTTCGTGTGCGCTTTTCACGACCAGGACCGGATCGAGCAGGCGCAACGCGAGTTGCCCGCATGGCAAGTGAGTCATGTCCCCAGGCAGAGCGAACCAGTGCGCGCTTTAGCGCGGGTGAACCAGGAGTTGGTGCGCGAGGTGGGGCGGCGCTCGGCGGAGCAGAAGATCGCCGCCGTGGGTGTGGACGCGACCCTGGTCGAGAGCTCCAAGCAGGAGGCCAAGCCGACGGTATTAGGACGCGTATGACGCCCCTTCTGAAGCAGCACATTCGGCGGTTGCCGGAGAAGCTATGGAGGCCCTGCCGGGAGAAAGCCGAGACGGTGAGTGAGTGCGCGAACGTGCTGAACTACCTGCCGGAAGAAGAGGGTCGTCCGGAAGGAGCCGGGCCGCTGTGCTACGTGGGGATCCGGGTACGGAAGCGGCAAGGGGAGTTGTGTGCCGACGGCAGCGAGGCGCACTACTTGGCGGTGGCCACGAATCAATGCAGAGCGGATTCTCTAAACTCGCGACCGCCCAGGCGCTGCCGACGGACTACGGACGGATTACGACTTGAATGGAACGTCACTTTCCATCAGTTTCCGATTGACAGATCCCAATACCTCAGCTAGAATCCGTGCTGATCCTAAGAGCACGGAGGAGTTGGCGTGCGCACCACAGAATGACTTGGTGTGATCGGGTGTGCGCCATTCTTGGCCTGTCCTCTCTTCGAGTGGACTTCACAGGCTAAGAAGGCGTGAAACATGCCACTCTGACGGAGCGTAATCTCTTATGGTTCCGGAGTCTCGCGTGATCTTGTCAGTGCTCGCAGCACTTGACACGGGCCTGAGGCTAGCTGGAGTGGCCCTCGGGGCGGTCAACGTCTGGTTGTTGTGTAGACGGCTGTATCCTCGGGTTGTCGACCTCCGACATCGCCCGTTGAACCTGCTCAAAGGCGTGGCCGAGGTCTTTCCAAAGCTCGAGGTTCTGTACGATGGCGCGAAGGTCGGAGTCCGCAACCATAGGCAGATTGTCTTGGTTGGAGGATGCTTCGTCAACACAGGGCTGACAGCTATCACGCGATCCACGACACAGCGGCTATTGTCGCTGGATTTGGAGAGTGGGACCGGCTGTAAATGGCTTGAGCCGGTGCGGGTTATCCACTCAACTAAACTTGGCGCAAGCGCAAAGGTAGTTGGGGGCACTTCGCTGGTCTTCGCTGCGCGCCGGTTGGGACCTGGCGAGCACATCGGGTACGCCGCCCTTGCGTCGGTCCCTCTTGACGACGGAACAACGGACTGCGAGGCCACGGTTGGCCGGGCTCGGCTCAGCCACAACATCCCGGGTCTCCAGGTGGTGCGCAAAGGACAGTGCTTTCGCGGAGGAACGCGGGCTGTCGCGTTGGCCGCGATGTTGCTCTATTTCTGGGGGATCTGGGCGCTGACTGCCTTCGGCCGCTGCCTGCTCAGAGCCATCCCGACCTCGCCGCAAGATCCCCTGGTGTGGACTTCTGTCCTCCTTGGGATACTGACGGCGTTTGGGATTCTCAAGATTCGGGAGTACTTATGGCTTGACAAACTCCTATCCTCTTCTCCTGGGGCGTGCATCCAATTGCGCGACGCTAGTTCTTCTTAGATCCGACCGAGCCTTCTGGTTCGTCTGCCCGTTGCGCTATCTTCCGGCGAGCAAGACCCCAAGCCAAGTCAACGCGAAGCCAAGCACCCCGTGAACACCGATACCCTCGACCAAATAACTGACGACTACCGTGCTGCTGCTAGTGTCAACGTGGTGCAATCCGAAGAGGCGAGCTGCGGCAAGTCCTGTTACTGTGGCGAGCGGCCAGAGGATCCTCGGCTGGTCAGGGGCCATGAGGGGCAATGCTAGCCCTAGGGCCAACATTCCGGCCATGACTGCTGCGAGTCTCGTCATGTCGTCGATTACGGGTGGCAGCACCTCGTAAGGGTACCACACGACAGTGAAACCCAAGACAACCGTAGTCAACACCCAGATCCGCGTACTGAACTTTGTGGGGCCCATAATGGCCACCGTAGACCGCGAGATAAGTCAATCCTACTACACACTGGATTAAGTTACAAGTGTGTCAAGACTCGGTTGGCGCTGCTCGCACTCACCACCATCCAGACTGGCCGCAAACCGGACGGCATGGAAGAGCTAATAGATTGATTCTGTTGAGAGTGCCTGGCATCAAGAAAGCCAGATCCCCTGTGGCGCTCGATCTAGACGGAGCACTTCGCCTGCTTGGCCGACATTGTCCGGCCGCTCGGCCTGGAACTGACCTGGGAGGACTTCTGCCGCCACTGCGGCGGGTTGATGGACCGCGAGTTCCTGGAATGGCTGGCCAGCCGGACGAATCCTCCTGTGCCAGTCGAGCGCCTGCGCGAGGAGAAACCGCGAAAGCGCCAAATGTTCCTGGAGCGAATGCTCGCCAACCCGACCGTAACTGGCGAGGGCATCGATCTGATTAAGTCTATGCATGACTATAAATTGGCGATTATTACCTCAAGCAATAGGAGAGAAATCGAGCCCATCCTCGACCATCTCGGCATCCGGGCCTGTTTCGACGCCCTGGTCTGCGGCACCGACGTCGAGCGGCCCAAGCCGGCACCGGATCCGTACCTGGTCGCCGCCCGCCTTCTCGGCGCTCGAAGCCCGCTGGTGGTCGAAGACTCCGAAGCCGGAGTCGCCAGTGGGCGCGCAGCTGGCTTCGACGTCCTGCGCATCGGAGACCCCTCACGGCAAGGTTGGTGACGGCGGTGTTGGACCGGGCCAACTCCCGATAACAGATGCGTGGGGCGGATGACTTGGCCAGACGGCGCTGGAAGCCGATGCGCCAGTCACCGATGCGGAGGCGGCGCTGGCCGAGGTACTGGCCTTGGAGGTCCTTGACGTCGGCCTGGCCGGTTTGGGCGTAGCGGGCCAGGTTGCGGAGGATACGCATCGCGGTTTCACGGTCGATGGCGCGGAGGTCGGCGCGGGCGTGGGTTGACCGCTGGATGGTCATTCGTTCAGGCCGAACTCGCGGAGGATCTCTTCATGGGGGATGCCTTCGCCGCGCTCGATTGCTGCGTTGGCCTCGGCGTCGCGGCGCTGTTGCTCTTCGGTATAGAGCTCGTCGTCGAGCGGGGCGGTGAGGATGGACAGCCAAACGGGATCGGCACGGTTCTCCAGGCGCGATTCCAGGGCGTCGATGCGCGCGGTGATGGTCCCGGGGTCTTCTGGCACGGCTGCTGGCTCCGAGTCCATCGTAGCGCGCGGGCGGCAGGCGAGCTCGGGCGTTACAGTCCTGGAGCTGCTTCCCTTTGGGGACGTCGCTGGCTCGCGGCTGTGCGGGGCCGCGCCTTCGTTGAGGGTCTTTCCTGGATCTTGAGGGGTCGCGTTCGTTTTGCGGTCAGGCGCGCTGGTTGGGAGGCCGCTTGCGGACGATGTCGTCGACGACGGCGATGAGGGCGTTGAGTCTCTCCTCTGTGTTGCGCTGCGCGGCGGCGAGGGAGCGTTGGCTGTCGGCGAGTTCGCGCATGGAGTCCGCCATGACGACCTGAGCGCGGAGGAGGCGGCGGAACTCGTCTTCGATGTCGGCCTCGCGGGTGGCTACGGCTTCGATGATGGCCTCGATGCGGTCGAGGCGGGACTGACCGTTGCTTTCTGGCATGGCTGCTGGCTCCGACTCCATTGTAGCCTGAGTCCCCTTCAGAGGCGAATGGGACTCAGGCTTTGTTGCGGCGTCCGGACGTGTGAGGGACATTCGCGCACGTGAGTCGGATGGTTTTGTGCTTTTTCGTTTTCGGGGCGCGTGGCGGAGCGGACCCTTAACGGGGTGGACTCCTCGATGTACTTCTCCAAAAGAAGTACCTCGGACGGTGCTGAGGAAGTTGATCAGGTAGCCGCTCTGGTGGACTGAGCCGCCGCCCCGCATGGTGACGAGGCCGCGGGCGGGGTCGCAAAGCTCCTTGATGGCGCGGCTTTAGGGCTGAGTGGGCCAGGCCGGTGAGGCGTTGGAACTCGGCCCATGGGGCCTTGACGGTGTAGTGGGGTGGTTGCGCGAGGTGCGCAAAGGCGACGGCGAGCCGGAGGGCGGCTTCCTTGAGGTGCTTCGCGACGGCGGCGAGCGCGGCTGTCTTTTGCACTTCCGATAACGAACATTATGTAAACTTTCGGCTGCCGACCACCCGACCCTGATGCGGGATTTTTTACACCCGCAAGCGATTTTACGCCCACAGGTCCTGGGGTGTCAACAGTGTGAACAGCGTTTTGAGCGATCATCACCGCCTCGCCCCGCGCGCCTTGGCCATTCGCCGGCGCGTCTCGCACGGCATCAAACGTCGAGGATTTGGTTTCGTTTCAGTGGGTTTCGCCAGTTCCACGCCTTCTGATCGCCGGTCCGCGGCGGAATAATCGGCGATCGCGGGTTTTTTTTGCGCCGGGGTGACGCGCGATCATCTGGTTGGCGGCGCGGATCCGCGGGTCGGGATGGTTTCCCACGGCTCATCGTCGGAGCTTGCGGCGTACGGCGCCGGCGCCTTCCCGCGCCTGGGTGGCCCACGCCGTGCTTGCCGCGTGCACGCTGCGATCGCCGGCGGCCAGGTGGCATGGGGCCATCACCCGCCTGGTCGACCGCTCCCAGGGCGTCCGTTGGTGTGTGGCGCCAGTGCGACCAGGGGGAGGGGCGGCCGTCTTGAGACTTTGAGGCTTGACACATCAACGTAGATGTGCAACAATGAAACCGTGAGTGTAGAGGGTCACATTGGCCACACCATTTCCTCCACCGGAATCGCCCGTGGCCGCGCGGCCGTTCTACCTTACCGGGACGCGATGCCCGGTATGCAAGCAGCTCTCGAACTTTGTCTGGTGCCGCGCCCGCGGGATCCGGCTTCGACCCCCGCGCTGTCCCCGATGCCTGCGCCGGCTGCTGGCCCAGATGCCCGGAGGAACAGTGGACCCCTCAGAACTTGGCCGCTCCCTGCAAGCGCTACGGCGAAACCACAAAGGCAAACAGAAGGTTTTACGGCGGTGTCCGGACTGCGGCGTCATGATGGGCGCCCGCGAGTTGCGGCAGCACTGGTGCAAGGAAAAGGAGAAAGCCCGTGAACAAGATACTCAAGGGCTGTCTGATCCTCGCGCTGTTCCCGTTCGCGGCGGTCGGCCTGTTGCTACTACTGATGACGCTCGGCTACTGCGTCGACCGCAAGGGCACAGAGAAGGCGATCGATAACGCCGTCAAGGAGTCTTCGCGGCCACCTTCGGCGCCATCTTCAACTGCACCAGCGAAACCACGGCATCCGCGTCCTCGGCCACCAGTCCCTGCGAAAGAAGCCACGCCCGGAAAGCTGCGATTGTACGAACCCCCGCCACCACCGACTGCTCCCACTGAGAGAGAGACAGACCGCGGTCCTGAAGTTTCGCCGCTGCCGCCGCCTCCTTCTTCGCCGCCGCCTGATCCGCCGTCATCTGCTCCTGTAGCAAAGCGACGAGGCTTGCTTGGTCGGCTGCTGCATATCCGAGGTCGGCCAGCGTCGCCTGGTAATCCGCCAGCGGCCGCTGCCCCAGCCGAACCGCCTTCGCCAGATCGGTGAGGCTGATCTTTTTGGCGGTCGCTTTCTTCGCGGCCTCTGCTGCCTTCTGCTGCGCCGCGCGCGTCACGGCGATCTGTGCCAGAAGAGACTGCACCAGGATGTCCTGGTCATCGGCGTTGAATCCCTCGCGCGTGAGCGCGGCCTTGTAGGTCGTAATGTCGGTGACTCCGAGTTTCACCGCACGCTCGAGGTCCACCAGGCTGATGCTCTTTTGCGCCAGCTTCGCGGCCGCGGCCGTGTGCGTGTCCGCGGCCTTCTTGTCGGCCGCCATCTGGAGCTGTAGCAGGCCCACTAGCATATCCACGTCGGACGGCCCGTACCCGTCCGCCGCGAGTGACGCGCTGTAATCGGCAAGCGTGATCAGCCCGTTGCGCGCGGCCTTGTCGAGGTCCGCGAGCGAGACCTTCTTTTTCTTGAGCGTGGCCGCGGCCTTGGTGTGCAGGTCCACTGCGGCCTGGTCCGCCTGTAGCTTTTGCCGCAGCTCGTCCGTCAGAAGCGCGGCGTTGTCGGCGTCGATGCCGCGCGCGGTCAATTGCGCCTGGAACCAATCGACGTTCTGGATCCCCTCGCGCACTGCCAGCTCGAGATCCGCCAGGGAAACCTGCTTCGCCTCGAGCTCGGCTTGCGTCTCGTCATGGAGCTTCTGTGCGGCGGCGGTCTTGTCGAGCTCCGCCTGGAGCATCGACGCCAAGAGATTGCGGTCGCTGTCGCTAAATCCCGCGGCCGCGAGCTGTGAGCGGTACTCGTCGACGGACATCAGACTGAGTTTCACCGCCCGCTCGAGCTGCGGGATTGAGAGCTTCTTCTTCGCGGCCGTCTGTACGAGCGTGGTCTTCGCCGCGGCGTTGTTCGCGGCCGCGTTGATCTTGTCGCCCAGCAACGTGGTGAGGTCGGCGACATCGGCGGCCGGAAAATCGTGGTCACGCAACCATTGGCTGTAGCTGTCCAGCGTCCGGATCCCGCGCGTGACCAGCTCCTCCTCGCGCGCCAGCGACACCTTCTTCAGCTCGAGGGCCGCGAGCGCCGCCTGGCGCTTGGCCTCTGCCGCGGCGGTCTTCGCGGCCGCGGCCGCGGCCTTCTGTTCCGCGATCGCCTTCTTAGCGGCCGCGGCGTCGGCTGCGTTCTTCACCTCGTACAGGAGCTCGAGCTCGAGCGCGGTCTGGTCGTCGGTCGAATAGCGCAGCTCCACCATCCGGTTGCGGAAATCGTCCACGGTCTGAATGCCGTTCTTGACGTGGGTGGCGATTTGCGCCAGGGTAAGGCGCGTGCGCCGGCATTCCAGTATGTGGGCCGCAAGGATCCGCGCGTAGTCCTGCTCGCGCTTGGGCAAGTCGGTCGCTTGCATGAGCGCCACGAAGTCTGGCTGCTCGATATCCTGGTTACCAAACGCGGTGATGAGCTGGTCGACGATGCGGCGCCGCCAGGCGTCGCAGCGCTTGTCGGCCAGCAGGTTCAGCGTGTCGGTGGCGACGGCCTTCTCATAGCCCTGGTCCACCAGGCACTGCACGGCATCGTCAAAGCTGTAGTAGTCGCGCGCGACGGTGTAGTCCAGCTCGCTGGGTCCCAGGCGCACGCGCTGTGAGTTCAGCGCGGCCTCCGTGCGGTCGCTGTCGTAGCCCTGGCGGGCCAGCTCCTCTTGTACCTGGTCGAGGGACCACTTCCCGCGCACGTATTGTTGCCAGGCTTGCGCGACGCCGAGCAGCGTGGGCCGGTAGCGCTTCATCAGGTCCCAGGTGAGCGGTGTCTGGAGGATCACCTGCATGAGCGGCTTGAGCGCTTCGTGCGAGAGCCGTCCGATCCCGAGCACGTGCTCGAGCGTATCTTTCAACTCTCCGAAGCGCCCGAGGACATGGAGGGAAGTCGCGTCCACCAGCCACTCTTCGATCCATCCTTCAATCGCCAGGTGCGTGACAGCCCCAAGGTACTGTTCCGCCGGGCCCGTGCCGGGCGTGAGCGTTCCGGAGCCTTTCATCCCGCCGGCTCCCACCATGGCGTTCATCACCGCGGCGCCAACCTGTCCGTACACCTGCGTGCGGCTGCCGACCTGGCCGCGCGCGCCCATGGCGCCGGGGGACACTGACACGCCGAATAGATTGCTGATGGAGTTGGCCGCCAGCTCTCCGAACTCCGCTTGGTTGCCCTCTTCGCCTTTGGCCAGGATCCCCGCCAGCTTCGCCGCGATCCACATAGCCGCATTGACAACGCAGCCGATCAGCCAGGCGAAGACGTTCTGGAGCATCTGGCCCAGGCCGGCGAGCCACCCTTGGTCTGGACCCGCTGCCTGTCTCCCCTGCTCGAGCTGCTGCCCAACCGTCATGAAGTTGGGCGCGGGCGCCTGTATGTCCGGCAGGTCTGCCGGCGCAGGATCCCCAGGAAGCACGGGCTCGTACATGGATCACCTCACACTGATGGTTGGGACTGCATTTTCTGGAGGGCGTCCTGAATCGACGCGGCATATGGTCCGCTGTCCGCGGTCAACAAATCTTTCAGGTTCTGCTGCGCCGTCTGTCCGGTCTGCTGTAGATCCGGCGGCGCCGGCGCCGCCGGCGGCGTGGCCGGCGGGTTGAAACTCTGGCTGCCCCAGAAGGTGTTGACCACGTCGCCCTGGTAGGCCCAGAGCGTGCGCACGAAGATGGGCCGCTGGAGCGTGTACTGGATGGTGAGCAACAGGTTGAGCCACGAGCCGGCCACCGAGGTATGCCGCAGCAGAGCCAGAATCGGGCTCATCACGCGCCCCTCGAGCCGCGCCAGGCGCGCGTCCAGCCGCTGCGCCCACTTCATGTGGAACAGTTTGAAGATGGCCAGCACGCGGCGGATGGACTCGATGAACTGGATGATCGGCCGGAAGAAGCGATTGTAGATATCCATGATGAGCTGCCGCATCCGCCGCATGAAGTCGAGGTAGGGCTTGAGCACCTTGTCGATCAGGCGGCTGAGCCTAGTGGCGAGCTGCTGGATCTTCTCGAGGATGGGCCGAATGACGAAGATCCACATGTCATGGAGAGCGGTGAGCAGCTTCCCCAGGGCGCGCGCGAGGCGGCAGGCGAAGGTGGTGAGGTTCTGGCCCAGCGTCACCACGCTATCGCGCAGCGAGTTGAGCGCGGCGGTCGGGTCGCTGCCGCCGCCGCCGAAGATGGTCTGGAACAGACTGACGATGGTTCCGATGACCGCGACCACGATGCCGACTGGACCGGCGGCGCCCGCGGGAATGGGAGTAAACCCACCCATATTCGTGTACCTCCTACTGCGACATCATGCGTTGCAGACCGCGCGCGAACTCTTCCAGTTTCGCGCGCGCGGCCTCAGGCGAAAAGCCGGCCTTCGGGAACATCTCTGAGAACGGGCCGTGTGTGCCGACCGTGAACTCCACGCGCAGCATGGTTTGAGGCGTGCGATCGGCTCCGATCGCGGTCACCTCGGAGATGCGAGTTATCTTGACTGGCTGATCGGTCATGACTTACGCCTCCTATGGCACTACATCGAACTCGAGCGTGCCCGGTTCGCAGGGCACTCCCGCTACCAACCACTCCTCCGTCCAGTGGCCGAGCTCCGCATGGGTCATGCTGCCCTGGAGCAGCACGTAGCCGCTGAAGCCCGTACCGCCCATGTCCGCATTCGAGAAGTAGGCTCCATTCTGCGATCCATACAGCGACACGGTCGAGTTGAGCGGCCCCTGCACGGTGACGCGCCACTGATCCCCGACGTGGAACACTTGCCCGGTCTGCGGATTGTCCGGCTTCGGCGTGGTGAGGTTCTCGAGTACTACCAAATACACAGGCGCGCTGGGTTGCCACGGGGGTGGATTCACCGGTCCCGACGTGGGCGCCGGCGGACCCCAGTAGTTCTCGTTTGGCATGTTCTCGGTGAAATCCGGCAGCGGCAGCCAGGCTTCACCGGGGATCTCGCTGTAAGTGTCGATGATTTGCTGGTCGGCGACATCTGCCGCGCTGTTGGCGGCGCTTAAGTCCAGTTCCCCAGTGGATCCGCTTTGAAAGTCGAGCTCTGCCGCGGCGTCATCGAGACCCGATCCAAGCAACTCCTCGACGGGCGTAGCCGCGAGCTCCACAAGAGCTGCCGACACCTCCGCGTGGACCTGGTCCTCGGGGTCCAGGGCGGCCAGGTCCGCCGCGACGGCGTCGGCAAACTCCGGCGGATCGACGATCAGGTCGTAGTCGGCCGGGTCCAGCGGCTTGATGGGTCCCTGTTGCATTTACTTCTTGGGCGGCGGCAGCAGGTAGGCGAGAGCGGCGGCGATGGCCACCGCCAGGGGCTGCCCGATTGCGGGCGGCAGCATATTCGGCAACATCTGAGAGACCGTCTGCACGGCCGCGGCCGCTGCGCCGATGCCGAGCATCTTAAGGGCTTGAAGCCACATGTCACAACCTCCTTGGGGTTAACGTCCGGTGAAAAAGCCGACCACGCGCGCGATGATACCGGGCTGCGCGGCGGGCGGAGTGGGGACGGGCGGACCAGTTGGAAGCAACGTCCGCCCCTTACCCTCCGCCACGATTGCCACGGGGGGAGCGCCCGCGGCGAAGACTGGATTCTCGTTCCGCGCGTTCGGGCGCGGCACGGCGTTTCCCGCCGCGTCGATGCCCAGCGGCGGGCAGACGTGGAAGTACAGGGAACCATCAGGGCACGTGTCCGAGTAGGTTCCGCCGCACGATCCGCACTGGTACATACTCATGGCGCAATCCACTCCTCGACGCTGTACTTGGGCGCGCTGAGTTGGTCGCCGCCGGCGCCAACATATACGTACACACCGAAGGTGTAGCCGGCCGGCAGGTAGATCTGATCCGGCAAGGGTAAGGCGACGATCGGGAGGGCCGGGCTTGTAGACGCCTGGATTGCGATGCCCCAGTTGTAGTCCCACACCAGGCTTTGCGCCTGGCCAAAGGGCGCCATATAGAACACGTAGCTGTTTGTGCCGTCGTGGAGGTAGAACTCGACGTAGCGCGTCACTGCGGTGGTGTTGGTGGTGAGGGTGCATCGCAAAGTGCGCAGTCCCCAGCGGGCGCCGGTCGGTACAGTTTCCAGGATCGGCTGTCCGGCCGCCGGCTGCGTGCCGACGATGCTGCGTAAACGCCCCGGTCCCTCGGCCGGCAAAGTCCAGCGCGGGTAGGGCCAGGCCAGAGCGCCGCCGGTGACCACGTAGCCAAACAGCAGCATCTGACCGATAGGCTCGATGGTGGATTGTCCGCGGATGAGGTACGCCTTGGCGTAGCAAGTGCCGGGCTGCGCCGCACTCTGTGTCGAGACGGTGAGGGCTAGTAACATCCCCTCGGCCAGGTTGAAGTACCAGTAATTCAGGGTGCGGTCGCTGCTGGGCGTGGCCGTCCACTGGTTCTGGGTGATCTGACCGTTGGGCATCAGCATCCGCAGATCGACGCGCAGGGTGATGTTGGTCCCCGAGTTCCACACAGACAGCAGCAGCCGGTCTTGAGGAGTCACGTAGCACGGCGCCGGCGGCTGCACGTTCTGAGTGAGGAAGCTAATCAGCGGCGGCGCGACGACAAATGGAAACGGCTCCGGCTTCGCCGCCGGCGCCTGGCCAGCGGCCGCCAGCGCCGCCAGGCTGGTGTCCGAGGTCAAGGCTGTATCCACTCCTCTAGAAGCATGAGCGCCCCGGAGTATTGATCTCCCACGTCAAGGCCGTTAGTAGAAGTGCAGATCCGAAAGCCCGAAGGTAACCGCATTCCCGTGGGAAGGGGCAAGAGGCGGGTATTGCCTATCATCGCGTTAAAGGGTAGACCGGGTGCCCAGTTGTAGCACAGAACTTGCCCGGCTGTCTGCCACACCTGAGGCTCCAGATGTTGTAGGTTGACGGCTCCATCGTCGATTATGAGAACCGGTAGTCTGTTTCCCGCCACAGCAGATGTGCTTAGCGAGAATAGCAGCCCGAGCAGGTTCCAGAGCGCATTCGTGGGCACGGTTACGATGAGCTCCGCGCCGACCGCCGGCGCGCTGCCGATGTAGTTGTAGATGCGGCCGGGCGCCTCGATCGAGCTGCGCACGAATCCACCGGGCCAACCGAGGCGCGCGGTGCCGGCGATGTAGTCCGCCAGCAGCACGGCCTCGAGGACCCCGTTACTGCCCCTGCCGCGCATGAGGCTCAGCTCACACCAGCACTGCCCGCGCCGGTAGGCCAGGCCGGTGGCGTCGACGATCACTGAGAGGAGCCAACCCTCGGACAGAGAGAAGTAGCTGGTGGCACGGGAGCGGTCGCTGTTCGGCATATGCGACCACCTTAGGGTGTCGATCCGACCCTGTGGCGTCAGCACCCGCGCGGTGATGGTGAGCGCCGCCGGCGCCGTGCTGGACCAGGTATCGATCACCAGCGACTCGTCGCAGGTGACGTAGACCTGGGTTTGCGGCTGTACGCCGGCGGCGGCGAACGACACATCAGGCGGACGTGGAGTAAACACTTCGCTGCCCATGGCTGCTCGCTCCTGTCGCGCTTACGTGCCGAGCGGCGTAGCGTTCGGCGCGCTGCCGATCTCGCCCAGGACCGCCGTTACGCCGACTGCCGTGCCGGCCTGGTTCTGGGCCACATCCACCGTGATTCCGGCGCGGTTGGCAGAGTTGAGAATCGGGATGAGCGGCTTGTTGAGTAGTAGCGACAGACGCATGAACCAGGACGCCGTCAATTCGGGCACGGTGTTTTGGCCAGGTCCAGCCACTCCGACGTTGCCGGTGTCCACGCCAACAAAGCGGACTGCGCCGCATATGGTGTTGACGGTGTAGCCCAGCAGAGCGTAATCCGTATTGGCCTTCAAAAGGTCCGTGTAGGAGTTCAGGGCATGCCCGCCGCTCCATCCGCCGGTGATGCCCGGAGTGCAGGGCACCCCAACAGTAAGGACGTTGACCAGGCGCGCGAGCACGTCGGCCGGAGACGCCAACCGTGCGGCGACGCCAGGGCAGTCGTCGTATGCGATCAGCAGGAACCCCGATTCGATGGCTCCGGCGACCGCACTGCCGCTGATGTCCAAGGTGAGCGTGTCCTGAGGGATCAACTTTTGGCTCACACCCAACGGCCACAGCGGGAGCGGGTTGAGCGACAACGCCTGGAGCCGGATACCTTCCACGTTATCGTGCAGGCGGGGCGATTTGATCCGAAAGGCGCCGCCGACATTGTTGTGCGTCCACGCGGCGATCAGCCGGACGTCTGCGGTGAGGGGCGCGTTTCGGATGGTCGGTGAGTTGCCGGTGAACATCGTGAGATTGACTTGGGGGGTCTGGCCTGGCGCCACGGCGCTGCCCCCAATGCATTCCAGTATTTTTCCCATGGTAGTTTTCCTGTGTGAGATCGGGCGCTACCGGGTTAGCCCGAGACCTTCTTCTTGCGTAGGGCGTCAGTGACGGCCTGGACGCGCGCCATGTTTGCCGGGTCGCCCTTCGGGCGCCGGGGCGGGAGCTGGACACCCGCGATGGTTTGCAAGTACGGAGCGACTCCGCTCTGCCAGGTGCCTTGTGCGCTTCGAACGCCCTGGGGAAAGCGCGATGCGCCGGTAGTGGATGCGTTCGTGGCAAACTTCGCTCCGCCGGCGGATCGCACACCTTTGGAGAAGGACTTGCGCGTGATGGCGTCCTGGATGGCCGCTTCGTAATTCGGTTCGGCGGCTACGGTGCCTGTTTCCCAGTCTTGGCCGGCAGCGGCGACGCCGGTAGCGTAGTCCTGGGCGGCTGCGGCCGCACGGGTTGAGAACTTCGCCGCGCTTGTCGCGGCGTCTTTGACTTTGATAGCCAAGGTATACCTCCTGTTCACCTTGAGCTTGTGCCTGTTCCGCTCGAGAGACAACACTTCATCCCAAGTCGTAGACACAGTGGGAACCGTTCAGTGGCCGAAGTGGTTCTGGATCACGCGTGGAAACCAAGAGTACCTCTTTGGGCCGCTCGGTCGGTTCGGAGTTGCCCCTTCACGGAAGAGTTGGTGTAGAAAACGGCTTAACTCCTCGATGTTGTGACCGTGGAGGGCCGCGACGCATCGGTTCACGATGTCGTCATCCGGTGGTCGAACGGGCCGCGGGTCTTCGCCTTGGTAGTAGCCCCAGATGTGTTTCTTCACCGCATCAAAGAGAGGAGTCGTCGTCGTCGTGGTTTCGCCTTTGCTTCGCTGGGGCACACTTCCCTTCCCCTGACGGGATGCGGTTGGTCCTCCCGACGACGATAACTCCTCTCCATAAGTCCTATACGTCTGGGGGACATTGGCGACACCCCCTGGGGACACTGGCGACACCCCTTCGGGGACATTGGTGACACCCCCTGCGCCCGCGGCGGCGGCAAAGTCCGGGTGCCACAAAAAGACGTGGTGACTGGGCTTGCTGGCGACGCGGCTGGAAGCGATGAAGCCGGCGGCGCGTAGCTCGTGAACCCACCGTTTTACCTGGCGTTTGACGGTGTGTAGGGTGGCCGCCAGGGTGGCGGTGGAGGCGTAGCATTCGCCCGAGTCGCGGCCGTAGCCGGCCATGAGCAGATAACACAGTTTTGCCCCTCGGCTGAGAGTGGGGTTTTTGCTGAGAACCATCAACAGGCGCGTGCTGCCGAGCACACGTCTCCCCTGGATGGTCTGCATGGGCTATCCGGGGCGGGGATAGATCTGGACCACGATGCCTGATTCGTCGATCACGGGCTGGCAGTCCGGGACTACCGCGCGGCCGATGGCGATGAGCGAGCGGACGGGCAGCTCCGGGTGCGCGATGCGCCACAAAGTGCGGTAGCCGAGGAGCTGGCCGAGCGCGCCAAAGGCCACCCGTACCTTCACCTCAATGATGTCCGCTTGGCCGCCGATGCGCGCTACGATGTCCGCGCGCTTCTGGGTGATCAGTACGGACATGTTGCGCACCTCTTGGGTGTATTCCTCCCCCGGATCGGTGCCCTCACCCAGGCGCACGTTGAAGTCGATCTGGTCGTATTCGGCGCCGTGCGCGTTCAGCCACGCCTTTGCGATGTCGCTCTCGACGTAGGTGAGGCCTGGAAGTTGGATCTGAGAGAGCAGTAGGCCGAGGTTGGCTGGTGGGGGCATCAGGGATTTCTCTTGCGGCCGTCGCGGTGGTGTGGCAGTCCCAGGCGTTCGCGCCACTCCCACTCGTTGAGTTGTCCGCGGAGCTGCTCGAGCACAAGGAACTGCTGGAGCAGGTCGAGCATCTCCGCCAGGTGGCCGTTGAGGATCTCAAGTTCGCCCTGGACGGATTCGACCGCAGCGGCGATCGGACGGTTCACCTGGAGCGGAGTAAGGCTGCCGGCGGGGACCGGAAGACGCATGCTTACGCCTCCCTCGCTTCGGCGATCGACAGCACGGCGAACGTGCCCACGCATATTTCTTTAGGGTCCGAGACGACCAGGCTGAGCCGCTGCCCGAGTTCCGGGTGTATCCGATCGGTGATGAGCACCAGGTGGAGGACGCCGTTCTGGGGTCCGAGTAACACATGCTCGATGCGTGCGCCGCGAAGGTGGCGCTCGATGTTGGACAGGCTCAGCGTGGAGAGCCCCTGCATGGCAGTCATTATGGCTTCCGTTTCTTCCGGATGCCGGCCACGCGCAGAGCGTCCGCCGCGGTGGGGCTCTGTCCGGACTGGCGCGCCCACGAAAAGAAGGCGTGCTTGAGTTCGGCGGCGGCGAGCGGTAGCCCACTCAGCTTTTCGATCACCGCGTCTTTCGCCTCCGGGGTCATGTTCTCTTCGCCGACCACCTCGGACATGTCGGTGCTCATTGGTCCTCCGGTGGCTGGTAGGCGCCCATGGCGATCGCGTACAGGCGGATGCGCAGGTCGGCGTTGTTGGTCGAGGTATTGAAGAACTCCGCGGCCAAACAGATGCGCAGCATTCCGGACGGCGCGGTCACGCTGACCATGCCGTGAACGTAAGGCTCCGGAGGCGACACAGAGGTCAGTTTCTCCATGGTCGCCAGAATCGGACCGCCGCACTTGGCGGCTTTGAGGTTGTACTTCGCCGCCAGCGTGGTGATGGCGAAGAAAAGCGAGTCTTCGGGTGGGGACTGAAATCCCGAGCTGTACCAGGGGGGCAGCAGCGGGGACGGTAATGTGGACATGTTCACTTCCTCCGTGTTTGTGGGTGCAGGTAGGCTTTCAGCGTCTCGCGGTCGGCGTGCCATAGTTCGTCGCGCTTCTTGTCGAGGTGGTCTGGATTGCTCAGCCGTCTGGCTGCCGCTTGAATGCACTCGGAGTACAACCCGAGCAGTTGCGCGGCCGCGATGTCTTGCAGGTTGCCAAACTTGTGCGCGGCTGTTTTCAGGTACGCGGCAGCTTTGCAGACCAGCATGGTTAACCTTCCTCGGGCGCGGCGGGCGACGCCGGCGGCTGGTCGGATTTGTCGCGCCAGAGGAGCACGTATCCGCTCGTGAGCACGTGGCCGAAGTTTTGATCCAAGAGCACTATTGGACAGTCCATGAGGCTTGGGGTCTCCTGGCGGAGTGCAAACACACACGGGGTGAACGGCGCCACGAATCCGCACTCGTGGCCACTCGATTGGACCAGGAGCAATTGGTTCGGTTCGCGGTGGTAGTCATAGAAGGGGCAGGGGGGCTGTCCGTTCACGGCTTCACCTCGGGCGGCGCGGCGCCGAGAACTGTAGCGCCCACTTCTGGTGGCGACTCCTCCAGCTCCTCGCGCGTGCGAGAGACTGTTCGTCCATCCGCCAGGCGGACTAGGTACACGTCGACGCTCTTACCCTCCGGCAGGCGGAGCGAGATAGTTGGCTCTTGTGGCACTGACGATCACTCCAAACTGGCCGGTCACTAGGTCGAAGACTCGATCGCCGGGCCGCAAGTCGAGTCCCATGATTTCATGTGAGGTCGCCGGCGCGCCGGCGCCGGCGGCTAGGTCCGCGTTCGCCTGGCGGCGGACGCCTTCAAGCGTGTGGAGCATTGTTCCCAGGCGTTCCACTGTGGGTGACTCCTTGTACGGCATCTCCGAGGGCCGCGCGGATCCGCGCCAGTGCGCGGTCGATGAACATAGCGCGGCACTGGCGGTGCATCGGGACGAGTTCCATCTCCCAGGGGCGGTCTGCGCTCTCGCAGCAAAGACAGGTCATGGTGGTGATGGGCGCCGGGAGGCTGGTGAACTGGTTCGTGCCATCGGTCGGCGGCGGGGCCTCTACGGCCGCGATCGCTTCCGCCTGAGTCCGCCACTGGATCACCAGGCGGGCGCTGGCGCCGCCGGCGATCGCTGCATCCAGGTACATGGCGCGGTAGCCGGGATCCCGAACTTTGTTCAGCTCCTTGGACACGGCCAGGGAGATACGGCCGTCCTTCAGCGCGGCGAATACTGCGTCGTCACCGAGGAGCAGGTTTAGACGGTCCTCGAGCAGCGGCCGCTTGAGTCCGGTGAGTTCGACCAGGCGGTCCACGTCGCCGGCGCAACGCTGGCTGAGCAGCGTGCCGAAATAGACCGCCTGCTCGGCCGGGTTCACATCCTCGCGGAAGAGGTTGGCGTGGATCTTGCGGGCTTCGGCGGCGGCGCCGGCGGTGGCGTAGATCATGGCGTGGATGATCTTGTGGCCGTTGCGCGTGGCGGCGATAAATCGCCGGTGGCCGTCGTCAATCTCGTAGCGTGAGCCACGCACGATCAGGCAGATCGGGAGTATCACTCCTTCCTGCTTCACCGACTGGGTGAGTTCCTCGAGCTTCTGCTCGTCGAAGGTCTGACGCATGGCCAGGGCAGGCGGATCGATCTTGTCCAGGGGCACGAGTGCGTACTGCGGCTGCGCGTCACGCTTCGGCATATGGTTGGTCCTCTGGGTTGGGGCGCCGGAGCTTCAGCTGGGGTTTCACGTCCTGGAGCAGGCGGACGCTGAGCGTGCGGTCCTCGAGGTCGACCGTCACGAGGTCACCAATCCCCCAGCCGAGCTTCCGTAGAAACTCGACGGGGATGGTGATGCCGCGGCTGTGGCCGTGCTTGATGAGTTTACAAACCCACATGGGCGAGCTCCCGTGTGCCGGCCACGGCGTCTATGCACTGCCGGACCAGTGTGCCCGTGTTGTCCTGGGCATAACGCTCGATCAGTGTGCGGTAGGTGATCGCGGCCAGGATGGGGCCGTGTGGAACCCTGAGTATGAGATAGCGGGGGTGTGCCTCGAGCAGAACGGGGGCGCCGTTATACAGCGCGTCGGTCTTGAGCGTGATGTGTTTCGATCCGGTGAGCTCTCGCGTAGCTGGCCTCCTCTCGGTCTTTCCCGCTGTTGACCAGGTGCGCCAGGTGCCGGCTGCGAACATTATGTAAACTATTGCGGTAGTGGGTCAGTTTGAAACTGCACCCGCCCCGTTGTAGAATTCTTGAAGAGGCTAAGGCACGTGGACCGAACCATGCTGCTGAAACAGTGGTGCAGAGCTCAATTGACGGCGATGCAGGACGAGATCAGTAGCCTACGCGCAAGCCCCGCAAAGTACCTTGACGCAGCGTTGACGGCAGAGCCAAGTTCTGGTGTCGAACTCTACGAGCGATACGAGAAACTCCTGGATCAGAGCCGACGTGACTTCCAATGCTGGGCCAGCCGGTTTCCGGCGGAGACGTACCGAGCCGACAGAGATGGATCGCTCCGACGGCGGGACTTAGCATCCCTAGAGCGAGACATCGAGGCATTTCGGGCCGTCATAGACAGCACGCCATGAAGCGGTTAGGGATAGGATCTCTTCTCTGTGGCGTTGGGCTCTCCGTTTACGGGATGCTCAACTTCACGCCTTCACGTGGCCGCGAGGTTATTGGGGAATACGGGCCGGCTTACGGCTACTTCTATAACACAGAAGCGCGGGCAGAGGCGGCTGCCGGGGCCGTGCTTACTGTGGCAGGGCTGTTGCTCTACAAACGTAACAGGTCAAACTGACTCGCTGCTCAGAATTCGGGCGCGGAGGATCGGGCTGGGGTCTTCAACGCACTTTTCAGACATTATCCTCTGCCCATACTTGAGCGGGTAGGCATGGTACCATCGTGGCATGAAAGAGCCAATAGAGACATCCCCACAGGTGGGCGACTTCATAGTTGTGGGCGGTCCAGATGGTTATGCGATCGAGCGAGTCCGCGCGGCAGGAAGCCGGGAAATAGTGTCTACCGAAAATCATCGCCTGCCCGCACTTGAAGCCGCACGAGCCTTAGCGCGATCCTCAAATACGCAGGCGTGGACCTACGAGTTGGACAATCAGTTTTCCAGGCTCCCAGACTGACCCACTACCACTATTGCCTGCGCCCTGGAGTCCCCCTACACCTCTGCCGATCTCCCTGCTGAGGCCCGCATGACCACAACCGCATGCATCCTCTCCGCTGCCGTTTTCGTGGCTGCTGCCCTGCTCGCCTTTCAGTCCCGCCGCGCCGAGGACTTCGACACCTCCGGAATGCCGCGACGGCCCACCAACTTCATCGAGCAACAAATCTCGGAGATGATCGCCAGCCGCACTTGGGGTGACCTCGAAGACGCCGCCCGGATTCAGCGCAAGCTGGGCCGCTACTACGCGGACCGGGGCGACGGGAGGCGCTCAACGGCCGCCTTCCTGGCCGCGGCGGCTGCCGAGCAGCCGGCGAAAAAGCAGGCCGATCAGGCTCTGCCCCCGCAGGCCGTCCCGGGTCAGCCCCCCGCTCCCGCTCCGCCAACGAGGCCGAGCCTCACGGGCAACTACTTTGGCTACGAGGGCCGAACGCTGCACACCTGGGACTTCAACATCAACGGTACCTATCTGCACACTTGGATCGCTGCAGGCGCGGGCGCCAGCGTCCGGAACTCCGAGCGCGGCGCTTTCGCGGTTTTCGGAGACGAACTCGAGCTGAGGCCGGCGTCGGCGGCCGGGGGTTTCGTGACACCGGGCGCAGGGGGTCGAAGCACGGTCGTGGGAGGTGGTGAGGACAGCGGCTCGCCGCGGCGCCGCCTCAAGTTCGTCAGGTCGGAAAACGGAATCCTGCTGGACGGGATGAAGCTGAAGCCGAAAAGTTGGTGACGTCCCCGGGTTCAAAAAAATGGCCTGCTCGATGGTGGGCTTCCAGGAGCAGGCCTGAGGGAAGAAACTGTGTAGCTTGGCTCAGCGGGAACGCCCGCCATGCCCTCCGCTGTGGCTCGAGCCACCACCGCCGCCGCTGCTGCGGGACCCGCCGCCACCACCGCTGCTGCGCGGTCCGCTCTGCGCTGCGCGACTCGCGCTGCCCCGGCTTTCGTAGCTCGGCGAAGAGCGCGCGCGCACAATCGGCGGGTTGATGCGGATCGACTCGGAGCCCGTCACGCGGCTGCTCTGGTTCCGCCAGCTCGGAGATTGACGCGAGTCGCTGGTGCCTCTCGGAAATGATTGCCAGTTGCCTTCGTTCCGGGGCCGCACAGCCGGGGACGCCGACTCGCGGCTCGAGGCCTCCCCAAACTGCCGCCAACTGGAACTCCGGTCCGCCGGGGCGCTGCCCGGCTGGTCGAGGCGCCGCCATCCGCTGGAACTTGGCGTGGCTGCCGTTCTTGCGCCAACCGCCCCATCCCGCACAGCCGCCCCCGGCCGGCTCTGCACTGCGGAGCTGGCCCCGAAGCTCCTCTGCACCACCTGCTCCATGCCCCGGCGCTGCTGCTCGAACGGGATTCGCTGGACTGCGGGAGCTTGGCGCCGTGAATAGAAGCTCGTCGGCCGGCTACGCGGAATGTTCGTTGCGCGGACCTGGCGGTTGGTGAACCGGAGGCTGTCCCCGACCGGGGTGACCGGTATGGGTCCCCGCATCAGGGAGCCTTCGGTCACTCGAATGGCCCCGGGCATCCGGCCGTGCACGAACGCGTTAGATGCCATCCCGCTTACGCCGTTCGCCATCCGCGCGTTGCGATAGAGGTTGGTGATATTGGTGTTGTTCACGACCACCGTCGTGCGGTTGTACCCGCCATAGTAGCGGCGCCCATACCAGGGGTAGTACGGCTCATAAGGCGCCAGCGGCACCCAGCCCAGGTTGCCGAACCCGATCCCGGCCCCGTGGCCGAACCCGAAGAACGCTACCAGGGCCGGCCGCCAGTAATAGCGCCCATGGATGGGCCCCGGAAACCAGCACCAGCCGTACGCTGCGCCATAGAACCAGCGCCCATAATGGTACGGCGCCCAGCCCCAGGGATCGTAACTCACCCAAGACCATCCGTACCAATCCAGCCAGGTCCACCGGCCGTAGCGGTATGGCGCCCAATCGGCCGCGACGCCGTTCGGACTCCAAACCCAGCCGTACGGGGGCACGTTCACCCAGCGCCCGTAGGAGTCCAGGTCCTCGGCGCCGGAAATATCGGGGCTCACGTATTGGTAGCTTCTGGAACGCTCCAGACCGCGGTCCCGATCCTCATTCCAGCGGTCCCAGTCGTCCGGCTCAGCCGCGCGGGCTATCTGGAACTCCGGGTCTGTCGCAGGACCCCGAACCAGCATGGTACGGCCGGAATGCACACGTTCGGTGCCTTTGGGGGTGGACACCTCGGCCTCGCCTTCCCGAACCGTCACTTCGGATTGGCCGTCGGGACTGACCGCGATCCGGTAAACTCCCCGCTCGACGGGCCGCACCGCCACGTTGGGCGTGTCCACTTCGATTTCCGCTTCGGAGTCGCGGAGGACGGACAACATCGTCGTGCCGCGCGCCACCTGCACCTGGTAGCGCCCGTTCTCCAGTTGGGAGATGCGAACCTCGGTGTCCGAGCCCAGGCGAAGCATGTTGGCATAGTCGAACTGGATCTCGGCTCGAGATCCAGGGCCCGTGAGCAGACTGTCCTCGATAACCAGCGGGCCGTTCACGGCGGCCGCCACCCAGTCTCCTGAATCCCCGCGGCGCACCGACACGTCGCCGTTAATCAGGCTGATGCGAGCCACCCCACGCTCTGGGGCGTCTTCCTGGGCCCAAACCAGACCGGGGAGGAAGAACCCCACAGTGAAGAGCCTCAGCAGGATGCGCTTCATGGTTGTTCTCCTTCCACTTCGCCGGACACAGGGGCACTTTCCGGTCCAAACACGCAACTTATTGATTTTAAATCGCATCGCATACACCAGCCAACACCCCCAGGTGGCTGAAAACCACCACCCCGGTCGAAAGCGAGCGGCCGGTTCAGGGCTTGAAGCGCCAGAATGGGCCGCAGCGAAAGCCAACCATCTCCGTAAGACACCGCAGCATGATTCCGCCGATCCGCGCGGGGCGGATCGAGGCGGTCCCCGTCGCCCGCGCCCGGTGGCGCACCGGAACGTTGCAGGGATCCTGGCCGCTCCGGCTTGCCAGGACGGCCAGAAGCACATTCGGCGCGAAGGCGTTTGGAGGGACGTAGTTCAGAAGCCTTGCGAGCAGCGACGAACGCATCAGCCGGAATGGAATGTTCGGGTCCGCGATATCGGTCCCGAACAAGCACCGCAACAGGACACGATGAGCGTTGCTAAGGCCCACCCGGTACCACCGGTCCTGCCGTTGCACTCTCGATCCCAGCACGAACGCCGAGCGCCCTGCGCAGGCCCACAGGCGGTAGAAATCGTCCGCGAAGAATTGACCGTCGCTGTCCACCTGGAACACCCATTCGCAGCCCGTCGCGAGCGTCGCCCGGTAGCCGCAGAGGATCGCCGGGCCGTGCCCGGCGTTCGGCTGGTGAATCACGGTGAGGGCGGCCTGGTTTGCGGCCAGACCGTCCAGAATCTCCCCTGTTCCGTCGTTTGAGCCATCGTCGACCACCACCAGTGCCGCATTCCCGCGCGCCTGGATTGTTGCCAGCCACTCCGCGCAGACCTCCCGAATGCAGCCTGCTTCGTTGTAAACCGGCATCACCACCACGCACTCAAGGGCCACTTACCGCGCCCCTCCTAGCGCCGCCCCGGCGGTGAAACCGTCCCGGAGAGAATCCGCGATCCCCTGGAACTGCCACTTCCCGTATCTCCCAGCCATCACGATTCCCTGCCCGCCCAGCAGGTCGAGCGCGCGCTCGCGCCAACCCGAGCCAGGCAGCGACCACGTGTACGCCACCTCGACCCAAGTCGGACTGACGGCCTCGACATCCTCAATGAACCTCCATTCCCGCAGCTCGGCGATCGCTGCGGCGGTGTACGCTGCCAGCTCCTCCTGAGATGGCTGGCAGCCGTCCCGATAGGCCCGCTCGACGTACAGGCTCACTCGTCCGGAGGCGCCGGCCGGAAGGAAGTCCGCGTCGACGTTGCTGTAGAATCCCACCCGGTAGAAGCCCGATCGGCTGCCCGGCACATAGACCCAATGCGCCTCCGGGCACTCCGCGCCGCGCACGGCGCCCAGGTTCAGCACCAGCACCGAGGTGCTGGGATCGGCTTCCTCGCCGGCGCTGAGTCCGGTCAAGCCCAGCATCCGGTTGAGCGGCAGGGTCGAAACCAGGCGCCCGTACGGAACCGTTCGCCCGTCCGAGAGCGACACCTCTCGCCGCGGGATATCGATGGCGGCGACTCGACATCCATACTCTACCCGAGACCGCGCCGCCATCCGCGCCGCCACCGCACCCAAGCCCGGCTCGGGATACAGAAACTCCGAGTTGTAGCCGGCCGCCTGGTTCAGGGGCGACTTGTAGGGGTCCTGGAGGCGGATGGATGTCCAAAGGCCGGCCGTGTAGGCCGCGTGGAACGGAGCGAAAAACAGCTCTGTCAGCGTTGGACCAAACGAATTGACCAGCCAGTCGGACAGCCGCTCGGGGCGAGGTCCCTCGGGCCGCCGCATCTCCTCGAGAGCCTTCGATGCGATCTCCGGCCCGAGATGGTCCAGGTGGTTTTGCAGGGGATATGGCACCAGGAGCTTCCGCTCGGGAAAGAACACGGCCGCGCGGCGGCGGTAGGACTTCAAAGGAGCCAAATCCCCGAGAAAATCCACCACTTGCGGGTCGCCGCCAAAGATCCAGTGGCCCCCGCCGACTTCGAATCGATAGGCGTCGCGCTCCGCCGGAGCTATGCGCTGACGTTCGGCGGAGCCAGCTCGGACGTAGTAGGATGCACATAGCCCGCCAGGCCCGTCCTGGGCCTCGAGGACGTGGGCGCCGGACGCCCACGCTGCCGCCAGCCCCGCGACGCCGGCGCCGAGGATGAGGTTATCTTCCATCGGGTCTGCGAGCCGATCTTCCATCATACCCGCAGGTCGGCTGAATTCGCCGTTCTGAGTTATGATGGGTTTCCCGTGCAAGTGGCCGCAGACCACCAGCTCAATCGAAAGGCGGCGCCCAAACCGCTGGCGCGGCTTCTCGGCCCCCTCCTGCTGGCCGTCATCGTCCTGGGCTTCTACTGGAAGCTCACGCTGACCCGTCAGTACACTTGGCTCGACAATCCCGACCTGGTTTACCAGGCCCTGCCCTGGTTCCAGTTTCAGGCCACGGAGTTTCATCATGGCCGTCTGCCCCTATGGGATCCGAATCAGTGGGGCGGCCAGTCGCTGATTGGGCAACTCCAGCCCGGAACCGCCTATCCGCTCAACTGGATCCTGTTCTCGCTGCCCCTGCGCGACGGCCGGCTCCGCTTGGGGTTCCTCGACGGCTACTTCCTGGTGATCCACTTCCTGGCCGCGTTGTTCGCCTACTGGCTGTTCCGCGACCTGAAACGGACTCGAGCGGCTTCCCTGCTCGGCGGCGCATTCTTCAGCTTAGGGGGCTTCCTGGGCAGCGTCACCTGGCCGGGGATTATCAACGGCATCGTCTGGGTGCCGCTCGTCTTTCTGTTCTTGTTGCGCTCTGCCCGCGGGCGGCGTCCGTTGAGCAATGCTGCCCTGTCGGGAGTGTTCACCGGGATCGCGTTCCTCAGCGGGCATCACCTGGTCCCGATGCTGACTCTGTTGGCTGCGGCGGGAGTCTGGCTGTACTTGGTCTTTCGGACCGGGAGACTGAGCTGGAAACTCACCCGCCTGGCTGCCATCTCGTTGCTGTTCACTGTCCTGGTGGGCGCGCTACAGATCCTGCCGGCATACGAGTACGGGAGCCGGGCCATACGCTGGGTCGGCGCTCCGGACGCGGTGGGCTGGAACCAGCCGGTTCCCTACAGTGTCCACTCTGAGTACTCTTTACACGCCTATTCCCTGCTTGGAATCCTGGTACACGGGCTCTACCGTCACGAGAACCCATTCATCGGTTTGACCGCAGCCTCGCTGGCCTTTCTGGCCCTGGCCCTGAGCTGGAGACGCCCCCCGGTGCGCCTGTTCGCCGCCCTCGCACTCGGCGGGCTGTTGTTCTCGCTGGGCCGCGACAACGTGTTTCACGGCCTCCTCTACACCCTGGTGCCGATGGTAGAGAAAGCCCGTGAGCCCGGCAGGGCAATCTTCATCTTTCACTTTGGAATTGCTGCCTTAATCGCCTGCGGAATAGATGCATTGCGGCGCGGTGCACTCTGGCTTCGCCGCGTCGCGATGATCCTGGCCGTCCTCGGATCTGCGACGATCATCTTATGTACTTACACCGTACTAGCAAATAAATCTCAAGTAACGTTTGATGATAGGGTGGTCCTGACCGCCTTCGTTTCCCTGCTCTTGGCCGGCATCTTTTACGGGATCTTCCGCGGCCACCTCTCCCGGGGCGTCGCGACGGTCTGCCTGCTCGCTCTGCTGCTCATCGAACTGGGCAACGGTTCGAGTCCGGCTATGAGCGAGAAACAGCGGGCCGGAAACCTCAACAAGCTGAAAGAAGCCCCAGACGTGGCCTGGTTTCTGAAGGCGCAGCCAGCGCCGTTTCGGATTGAAGTGGACGATCAGGATATCCCTTACAACTTCGGAGATTGGAACAACTTGGATGACATGGGCGGATACATGCCCAGCGTTCCGGCGAACGTCTGGCGGATGGGCGCTTTGGCCGACCGGCGGGTACTCTGCGGCGTGCTCTACACTGTCACCCGGAAGCCGGCTTCCGGCGCCCAGGAACTGGTTTTCTCCTCCTCCAGTGGCCTGAAGATCTACCGCAATCCGGGCGCTTTCCCGCGGGTCTGGTCAGTCCACGAGGTGGTGGCCGAAGTTCGGAGCAATCTCGACCTTCGCCGGACGGCGTTCCTGAACGGTCCCCTCCCCGCGCTCGAGAGGTGTGCCGGCGAAGACCAACTGCGCATCCTCGAGCGTCAGCCCTCACGCGTGGTGATTGACGCCGACATGAAGTGCGGCGGCATGGTGGTTTTGAGCGACAACGACTATCCCGGCTGGCGGGTAACCCTGGATGGCCGTTCCACCCAGATCTTGCCGGCTTACCTTTCGATGCGCGGCATCGTGGTTCCGGGCGGCCGGCATCGGATCGAGATGGCCTACCAGCCACTCTCGGTATACCTGGGCGCGGTGTTGGCCGGATTGGGCCTCCTGGCCGCCTTGGTGCTCGTGCTTCGAGATCGCTCGCGGGTGGTAAACTGCGATTAATCCTTCTTCACGCAACCTATGAGCCGCACTAACGAGCAGTCGTGGTCGTTGCCCGAGGTGCACGGCTCGGTGGGCGTGTCCCAGCACTCGATCTGGCGTCGCATGTTTGCCTTTGCGGGTCCAGCCTATCTGGTCAGCGTAGGCTACATGGATCCCGGCAACTGGGCCACGGACCTGGAGGGTGGCGCGCGTTTCGGCTACCAGTTGCTCTGGGTGCTGGTGATGTCGAACCTGATGGCGATCCTGCTCCAGACGCTGTCGGCTCGACTGGGCATCGCGAGCAACCGCGATCTGGCCCAGGCCTGCCGCGAGAGCTACCCCCGTCCGGTGAATCTGACGTTGTGGGCTCTCTGCGAGATCGCCATCGCCGCCTGCGACCTGGCCGAGGTGTTGGGCGCGGCCATCGGACTGAACCTGCTGTTCGGACTGCCCCTGCTCCCGGGGGTCCTGATCACTGCCTTGGACAGCCTGCTGCTGCTCTGGCTGTCACGGTTCGGCATCCGGGTGATCGAGAGCTTCGTCCTGGCGCTGATCACCGTGATGGGAGGCTGCTTCTTTGTGGAAATCGTGATGGCCAGACCGGTGTTTTCCGAGATTGCCACCGGCCTGATTCCCCGGCTCACCAACCAGAGCCTCTACGTCGCCATCGGCATCCTGGGCGCAACGGTGATGCCCCACAACCTGTACCTGCACTCAGCGCTGGTGCAGACCCGGCGCATCGGGGAGAGCCACTCCGAGAAGACGACTGCCTGCCGGTTCAATTTGGTGGATTCGCTGGTAGCGTTGAACGGCGCGATGCTGGTGAACGTCGCGATCCTGATCCTGGCGGGCGCCGTGTTCTTCAAGAACCACCTTGTAGTCACCGAAATCAAGCAGGCTTCTCATTTGCTTACGCCGCTGCTGGGCACGGCCCTCGCAAGCGTCTTGTTCGCTGTGGCGCTGATGTGTTCGGGCCTCTCCTCGACCATGACGGGCACCATGGCCGGCCAGATCGTCATGGAAGGATTCCTCTCCATCCGGATGCGCCCCTGGCTGCGACGCCTCACCACGCGCCTGGCGGCGATCACTCCGGCGGTGCTGACCATTTACATTGCGGGGGAACAGGGCACCTATCAACTGTTGATTCTCAGTCAGGTCATTCTCAGCCTTCAGCTTCCGTTTGCGGTGGTCCCGCTGATCCACTTCACCAGCGACCGTCGGCGGATGGGTGCCTTCGCGAATTCCGGCTGGGTCCGGCTGCTGGCCTGGCTGGTCGCGGTGATCATAGTTGGCCTGAACATTCGGCTGGCCTGGCTCGCGGTGAGTGAGTGGCTCGAAGCTGCGGGGGGCTACCGGCTGCTGCTGGTGTTCACGGTGATACCGCTGCTGGCCGGTTTGTTGGCGCTGTTGCTGTGGATCACCCTCCAGCCCTGGCTGCCGCGTTGGAGAATGAAGCGCCGCGAGGCCGTGGCCCTGCCGGAACCCACCGGGGGCGGGTTGGCTGTTCCGGTGTATCGCACCATCCTGGTCCCGCTCGACCACTCGGCGCGCGACCGCGCCGCCATCGCGCACGCCGCCGGCATGGCGAGGCTCCACAACGCCAAGCTCTATCTCCTTCACATAGAAGAAGATGCCACCAGCCAGGTGTATGGGCCGCTGGCCTCGACAGCGGAGGTCGAGGCGGGTGCCCGCTACCTGGACGACATCCTGGAATCCCTGCGCGCACAGGGGATTCAAGTGGAGGTCGCCGTCGGGTATTCTCGCGACCCGAAGGAGGAGATTGTACGCTTCGCGCGCCAGATCAAGCCAGACCTCGTAGTGATGGGCGCCCACGGTCACAGAGGCATCCAGGACTTGGTCTTCGGCCAGACGATCAACGGCGTGCGGCATGCCCTGGATACCCCCATCCTGATCGTGCGCGACGAGTAGGAGCCCGTGGCACGGACTTCAGTCTGTGCAGGACTTTCACCACGGGCTGGTAGCACCTGACCGGATCGGAGTAGGATTGTCCCGGTCCTGTGTCGGGTGGACACAGAGCGGACGCATCCCCGCCTGATTCTGCATCATCTTTAGTGGCAACCGGATTGCTCTACGACTGCCGGTGCTTTCATGCGCAGAATAGCTCTCTTTGCAGTTTTGGCTCTATCGTTGGCCGCCCTGCTGCCGGCCGCCACCCTCCAGAAGCTCAGCCTTGGTGACATGAGTCAGAAATCCACCGCCATCGTTCGCGCCCGGGTTCTGAGCTCCTACGCCCAGCAGCATGGTTCGCTCATTTACACGCACTACCGTATTCAGGTATCCGAGTGGTGGAAAGGGAGTGGGGCGACGGCTCTCGACGTGGTTGTACCCGGCGGCCTGGCGGGCGGCCTGCGGCAGACGTTTTCGGGCGCCCCCCAGCTCCCCTCGGGCGGCGAGCTCGTGCTCTTCTTGTGGACCGGATCCAGCGGGCTGACGCATATCATTGGCCTCTCGCAGGGGCTTTTCAAGGTGCAACGCGACGCGAGCGGAGAGATCATGGCCACGCGGGCAGCCTCGACCGAGACGATGCTGGACCCCGCCAGCGGCCGCAGCGTGGGCGATGAGGCGCTGGCGTTTCGCCTGAGTGACCTGCACCAGCGCGTGAGCGCCGCAATTTCGTCGGGAGGCCAAAAGTGAACCCGGCACCGAGAGCGATCAGGCGTTCGGCGGTATTGGCGCTGGCGATGGCCGGGCTGGCTGCAACCGCTTCCGGCTACTACCATTTCCTGCATTACGCGACTGCGGCCGGCTCCTACACCCCCATCCCGGAGAAGTTCGACCTAGCCGCCCTGCACAACAACACGCTCTATTACTTTGTTTCCGATTCGGGCCCTGCCAAGCTGGCCCCCGGGGACAGCTTCGCGGCGCTGCTGAGCCAGATCCGGCTGGCCGGCCAAACCTGGAACGGGGTCCGCACCTCGGATCTGCGGCTGGCCTATGGCGGCTTGTTTCCGGCGGGCGCCACGCAATCGACGCCCCGCATGGAAGTGGTTTTCGAGGAGTTGCCTCCCGGCTTGCTCGGGATGGGTGGACCCACCGCCCGCGCCGACATCGCCTCCGGACCCAACGGGTCCTTCGTTCCGATCCTTCGCTCGACCGTCGTCCTGACCCCCGATTTCTCCGCACTGCCCAGCTACGCCAGTTCTCCGAACGATACTCTGCTGACCGTCATCCACGAGATGGGTCACGCGTTGGGTTTGCAGCACACGCTGACTTCCAGCGCCATGTCCACCGAGGTCACCCGGGCGACCACCAAAGCCCTGCCGCTGGCCGCTGACGACATCGCTGGCCTCTCCCTGCTGTACCCCAATGCGGCGTTCGCGGCTCAGTTCGGCAGCCTTTCCGGACGGGTCACCATGTCGGGCAGCGGCGTTCATCTGGCGTCGGTCGTAGCGATAAACCCCTCAGGACCGGCGGTGAGCGCACTGACGAACCCCGACGGCACCTACCGCATCGACGGGCTGCTACCCAGCGAATACTACGTGTACGTTCATCCCCTGCCTCCCTCCGTGCAATCCGACCTCGGCCCCACGGAGATCGTGCTGCCCCTGAATTCCGATGGCCGATCGATCCCCGCAAGCGATCCATTCGGCACGCAGTTCTATCCCGGCACTCAGGACCAGAAGCAAGCCCTCAGGGTACGGGTTGCGTCAGGGGCCACTGCTTCCGGAATCGACTTTTCGGTCGACCGGCGGGCCGCTCCCAGGATTTACGGCATCACGACATACAGCTTTCCGGTCTGGAATGCTGTACATCCGGCTTTCGAGGACTTCGACATCCCCAGCCGATGGCTGGTGGCTAGCGGATCGGGACTGTTGTCGAACGGCGCTGTGATGCCGGGCCTGGGCGTCTCGGTGCTCGGCGATGCGGCCACTGTGCCGCCCAAGGGCGTCTACCCTTACTACCTGGACCCCTACGACTATCTTCAGGTGAATCTCTTGTTTACCCCGTTCTCCGGGGAAGGGCCCAGGCACCTGGTGTTTTCGGCCGGGGATGAGGTCTGTGTATTGCCGTCCGGCATCACCCTGGTGAGCCAGTCGCCGCCCTCGGTCACTTCCGTCACCCCGGGCGTCGATTCCACAGGCAGTCGAATCGTTACCATTTCCGGCAAGGCACTCACGGCGACTACACGCATTCTGTTTGACGGGCTGCTCGCCGCGGTAGACAGCTTTGATGAGTTGGCTGGCGAGATGGTCGTCACGCCGCCTCCGGGCGCTTCCAACTACCGGGCCAACGTCGTCGCTTTGAACGCCGACGGCCAGACTTCCCTGTTCGGCCAGGACCCGCCCACGTACACCTATGATCCGAGCGCCGCGCCGTCGATCTCCCTATCGCCGAATTCCCTTCCCGCTGGCGCCGAAGCGATGATCGAGGTCACTGGTGTGAACACGAACTTCACCGACGGCGAGACCTGGCTTGGTCTTGGCTCGAGCGATGTTTGGGTGAAGCGGCTGTGGGTGCTTAGCCCAACGCAGTTGCGCGCCGAAGTGGTGGTCTCCGCTGCGGCGCCCGCCGGCAACACGCTGGTCAGCGCAACCTCGGGCTTCCAGGTGATCTCGCAACCCGCGGCATTCCAGATCCTGCCCGGCAACCCCCAAGCCGTGGTGGCCAGCTCCGACCTGGTGAACGCGGTGACCCAGGAGCCATGGGTGTACCCCGGCGCCATGGCGAAGCTCTCGGTCTCGAATCTGCCTGCCGACGCCAATCCGACCGTGACACTTAACGGCGTCGCCGCCAGTGTCGTTGCTCTGGGCGAGAAACAGATCACTTTCCAGGTGCCGGCAAGCCTCAGTCCGGGTCAGGCGGTGCTGCAGCTCCAAGTCGGCGCGTCAGCGAGTTATCCGATTGTGGTTTGGATCGATCCCCCGCCCCCGGTAGTCACCGCGGTGCTCGACTCCGGCGTGCCGCTGGATTCCAGCCTCGCCGCCCGCGCGGGCGATCTGCTGACTATCCAGGTCTCTGGTCTTGCGGATGCCGGAGCAACCGTTGCCGAAAGCCGCCTCCACGTGAGCGTGGGTGGCATCGACCAGACGCTTGGAGGTCCGGCCCTGCCCGCGCCCGACGCACCGGGCCAGCATCAGATCCTGATCCTGCTGTCGGAGCTGGTTCCGGCCGGCCCGCAGCCGCTCACCGTATCCATCGACTACCGCACCTCTGCGCCTTACACCATAGCGGTACAGGGCCAGTAGGGCGGCTGGAATGCTGTTCGTTCTCGCGATGGCCCTGCTGGCCGCCAATCCGCTGGCAGTTGTGCGCAAGCCGGCCGCAAACATGTATTCCGCCGCTACCGAGCAGGCCGACGTAGTGTCCCAGGCCATCTACGGCAGCAACGTTGCCCTGCTGGAGGAGAAACGTGGCTGGGCCAGAGTCCGCACCGCGGACGATTACGCCGGTTGGATGCCCGAGACGTCTTTCCAGCGGCTGCCGGCAGGCCAGGAGCCCTATGCCACAGAGGGCCGCGTGGCGCAAGTCCAGGCCCTGTTCGCCAACCTGTACCAGGAGCCGGACGTCACGCCGCATCAGCCCGTGCTGACCGTCCCGTTCGAGACGCGCTTGCTGATTCTCGCTGAGCCGAAGGACAACCAGCGCTGGCTCGAAGTTCGCCTGGTCGATGGTGGAGCCGCCTGGGTCCAGCGCGGCGACGTCACCTTCGAAACTGCCGCGATGCCCGTACCCGCCGTCATCACGCTCAGCAAGCGCTTTCTGGGCTTGCCGTATCTCTGGGGCGGGACCTCAACCTTCGGTTTCGACTGCTCGGGCTTCGTCCAGATGCTGTGCCGCCGGCGCGGCATCCTCATCCCGCGCGACGCCCAGCCGCAAGCCGGCTGGAGCGGCTTCGCGCCGGTGGAGCGCAAAGACCTGCAACCTGGGGACCTGCTCTACTTCGGCCAGCCCGCCGGGAAGATCACCCACGCTGGCATGTACCTGGGCGACAACCAGTTCATCAGCGCGACGACCCATAACCAGCCGGCAGTCCGCATCGATCGCCTCGATGATCCATACTGGTCTCAACTGTTCGTCGCGGCCCGGAGGCTGAAGTGAATCGCAGAGAGTGGATGGGAACGCTGGCGGCCGTCCCGCTGGCCGCGCGCGGGGCCACGCAGTCCACGACGGTCGAATCCAAGGTGGTGCGACTGAACCTGCGCCACACCTGGACCACCACCATGTCCTCCAGCCAGTACCGGGAAACGCTGCACCTGCGTTACATCCGGGACGGAGTCACCGGCGTCGGCGAAGGCGCACCCATTGTCCGCTACAACGAGGACGCCAGTTCCGCAACAGCGGCCGTCCGCTCCGTGCGCGACCTGCTCGGCTCGGCCGATCCCTGGCAGTTCTCGAAGGTCATGGCGCAAGTCTTCAGCCGCATCGATGGCCAGTTCGCCGCCAAGGCCGCCATCGACATCGCGCTGCTGGACTGGATCGGCCAGAAGCTCGGCGTGCCGCTGTACCGCTACTTCGGCCTGGACCCGCGCGATGCGCCCGTAACTACTTTCTCCATCGGAATCGATACGCCCGAGGTCACGCGCCAGAAGGTGCGCGAGGCCGAGCCCTTCCCGATCCTCAAAATCAAGGTCGGGCTGGATACCGACGAGGCCACCATCGCGGCCGTCCGCAGCGTCACCCACAAGCCCCTGCGCGTGGACGCCAACGAGGGCTGGAAGGACAAGGAGGAAGCGGTCCGCAAGATCAACTGGCTGGAGAAACAGGGCGTCGAGTTCGTCGAGCAGCCCATGCCCGCCGCCATGGCCGAGGAGATGCGCTGGGTGCACAGCCGCGTGCACATCCCGATCATCGCCGACGAAGCCTGCCTGCACCCAGCCGATATTCCCAAGCTGGCCGGCATCTACGACGGTGTGAACGTCAAGCTGGACAAGTGCGGCGGCATCCTGGAAGCCTGGCGCATGATCCAGGTGGCCAAGTCGCTGGGCTTGAAGACCATGCTGGGCTGCATGATTTCGAGTTCGGTCTCGGTCACAGCGGCGGCACACCTCGCACCGCTGGTGGACTATGCCGACCTGGACGGCAACCTGCTCATCGCCAACGATCCTTATTCCGGCGTCCAGGTCGAGCGTGGCAAACTCATTCTGCCGGAACGCCCGGGTCTGGGCCTGAGGCCGGCGTGACCAGGGCGCGCGGCACCAGATCGATGGTCTGGAGCGGTTCGATTTCCTGCTCCGAGCCGGCTTTCAACTCGCGGAACCTGCGCGCACTCACAAACACGCGCTTTTCCAGGGAACCCACCGCATCGTTGTAGGATTCCACGGCTTTCCCCAGCCCCTTGCGAAGACCCTCGAAGTGCCCGGCCAGCGTCCACAATCGGTCGTATAGCTCTGTGCCCAGATCGCTGATCGCCTGCGCATTCTTCGCCAGGCTCTCCTGCTTCCATCCGTAGGCGACGGCTTTCAACAGCGCAATCAGAGTTGTCGGCGTGGCCAGGATCACTCGCTCTTCCGCGCCGAATTCGATGAGGCTGGGGTCCTGCTCCAGCGCCGCGCTGAAGAACACCTCGCCGGGCAGGAACATCACCACGAACTCCGGCGCGGGCGTGAACTGCGCCCAGTAGGTCTTGGTGGCGAGCGCCGCGATGTGCGCCCGCACCTGCCGCGCGTGCTCCTTGAGCCGTTCGGTTCTGGTGGCCTCGTCGGGCGCCTCCAGTGCGTCCAGATAGGCCATCAGTGGCGTCTTTGCGTCCACCACCACGCGCTTGCTGTTGGGCAAAGAGATCACCATGTCCGGGCGCAGCCGCCCGCCCTCCGCGCTGGCCGATTCCTGCTGCACGAAGTCGCAGTATTCGATCATGCCGGCCATCTCGACCACGCGCTGGAGCTGGATTTCGCCCCACCGCCCGCGCGCCTTGGGCGTGCGCAGCGCCGAGACCAGGTTGGCCGTCTCCGCCTGCAACCGCAACTGCGCACCCGCCATCGACTCCACCTGCTGTCGCAGCCCGGCGTAGGCGTCCACGCGGTTCTTCTCGAGCTCGCGGAGTTCCCGATCCACCTTCTCCAGCGATTCGCCGATGGGCTTCACCAGTTCCTGAACCGCCGTCTGCCGGCTTTCCAGTTCGCTCTTCGCGCCAGCCTGGAATTTCTCGAGCGTTGCCTTGGCTAGCTCCAGGAAGGCCTGGTTGTTGCTCTTCAACGCGTCGCCGGACAGCGCCTTAAACGCTTCGCCCAGCTTCTGCCGCGCGTCCTCGAGAGCGTCGAGCCGCGCCTTCAGCTCCGCCTCGGACACCTTGAGCCCGTTGCGCTCCTTCTCCAGCGCGTCCATCCGCACCTTCGCTTCCTTGAGCTGCGCATCCAGCTCCTGAATCTGCCGCTCTCTGGCCAGCAGCCTTTCTTCGAGCACGGCGCGCTGCGAGCGAAAATACAGCCACGCGGCGATCGCTCCACCGACCGCTCCCCCGAACAGCCACAGTAGTGTTTCCATCAGGACGGTGTCCAGCGCCATTCTACTAGATTTCGGATGGAATGGCGGCACCCGTGCCGGGCTCCCGACGGTTGACTTCCCTCCCCCGGCGTGCCATCGTAGTCATGACTGGCATGAGCTGCGATTTGGCGAACGGGAGGGATTCATGAGTCTCAAACTGGACACTCGTCAAGTGGGCGATGTGGCGGTAGTCGATCTGAGTGGCCGGATTACCCTTGGGGAGGCGGCCGGCGAGTTGCGGGAAAACCTCAAGGAATTGCTTGCGCAAGGCCACAGCAACATTGTGCTCAACCTCGCCGATGTCGGCTACATCGACAGCTCCGGTCTCGGCGAACTGGTCGGCGGCTTCGCCAGCGTCAGCAGTCGCGGCGGCCGCCTGAAGCTGCTGCACCTGAAGGGGCGCGCGTTGGAGCTCATGCAGATCACCAAGCTGTACAGCGTCTTCGAGACTTTCTCGGACGAGGCTGAGGCGGTGCGGAGCTTCCAGGCCCGCGCGACGTCGGCATAGCCTCGAAATCCCGGCGCAACCAAGCTCTTCCATCGGCCACAGGGCGCTTTGAGACGCCCTGCGCCTAAGACCCCGTCCGAGATGTGCCGATTCTTCTAGCAGGGATTTCGTCCGGGCGGCCACTGGCCTATAATGCCATTCAACATGCCCGATACTCTCGACCCCATGCTCAACCGCCGCATCGGACACTACCGCCTCACCGAACGCATCGGCGAAGGCGGCATGGGCGTGGTCTATCTTGCCGAGCGCCAGGATGAGTTCCGTCAGCGCGTGGCCATCAAGCTGGTGCGCTGGGCCGCCGAGTCTCCCGAAGTCGTCGCCCGCCTCCGCGCCGAGCGCCAGACCCTGGCCGCGGTCAGTCACCCGAATATCGTCGCCCTGCTGGACGGCGGAGCCACCGAAGATGGCATGCCCTACCTGGTGATGGAGTACATCGAAGGGACTCCGATCGACGAGTACTGCGTGGCGCACTCGCTGGACCTAACCGCGCGCCTGCGCCTGTTCCTGCGGGTCTGTGCTCCGGTTGAGTACGCACACCAGCACCTCATCGTCCACTGCGACCTCAAGCCGTCCAACATCCTGGTGACCGCCGACGGCACGCCCAAACTGCTCGATTTCGGAATCGCCAAGTTGCTCGCGCCGCAACCCGGGGCCGGCGCCTACCTGACCATGGGCGCGCAGCGGCCCTTCACCCCCCAGTACGCCAGCCCCGAGCAGTTCCTCGGGAGACCGGTTACCACCACCACCGACGTGTATGCTCTGGGCACGGTTCTCTTCCAACTGCTCACCGGCCACTCGCCCTATCGCTTCCAGACGCACTCCGACGCCGAGATGATCAGCGCGGTGTGCGTGCAGGAGCCGCAGCGTCCCAGCACGGCATTGGAGACTGCGCCCGAGGCCCGCCGCCTGGAGGGCGACCTCGACGCCATCATCCTCAAAGCGCTGCGTAAGGAGCCTCAGAATCGCTACAGTTCGGTCGAGCAACTGGCCGAGGACATCCGGCGCCACCTGGACGGACGGCCGGTCACGGCCCGCAAAGGCACCTTCCGCTATCGCGCCTCGAAGTTCATCCGCCGCAACCGCGTCACCGCTGCCGCCTCCGCGATCGTCGCCCTGGCCATCCTGGGGGGAGTCGGCGGCGTGGCCTGGCAGGCTCGTGTCGCGCTGGCTGCCAAAGCCCGCGCTGAGCGCCGCTTCAACGACGTCCGGAGGCTCGCGAACTTCCTTCTGTTCGATTTCCACGACGCAGTACAGAAGCTGCCCGGGTCAACTCCCATTGAAGAAATGCTGGTCGCGCAATCGCTCGGGTATCTCGACAGCCTGGCTCGCGAGGCGGGCGGGGATCCGGGTCTCGAGATCGAGATGGTCGAGGCCTACGTCAAGCTCGGCGACGTACAGGGCAATCCTTACAACCCGAACCTGGGTGACACGACGGGCGCGCTGGCAAGCTATCGCAAGGCGCTAGCCATCGCCGAGCCGCTGGCCCGCTCGGATCCCGGAAGCGCCCGCGCCACACGCGCTCTGGCCCGCGTTCATTTGCACCTGGGCGATGTGCTTCTGCTGACCCAGCAGACTCAGGATGCCGTCGCGCATGCCCGCCAGGCCACGAACTGGTTCGAGAAGCTCGCCACGGAGCACCCCGCCGATCTCGAAGCGCGCGCCGACATTGCCAGCAGCCTCGAGGGCCTCGGTGACCAGCTTGCCAAGGGCCTCCGCGACACTGCTGGAGCGCTCGAGAGTTACGAGAAGTCACTCACCCATTGGGAGACCGCCCTGGCGCTTGACCCCGGGTACATCCGCGCCCGCCGCGCCACTGCGGGGCTGAATATGAAAATCGCCGACTTCGAGGCAACCCGGGACGCGCACGCCGCGCTGGCCAGGCTGGAGAAGTCTCTCCGCATTCTCGGTACTCTGCCGGCCGCCGAGCAGGCCTCGGTGGCTTCCCGCCGACTCGAAGCCACCATCCGCCGGCGCATCGCCGACGTACTCTGGGAACTCAACGACACCAAGGGCGCGCTGGAGGCCTACCGCCAGGCCACCGAAAGCTTCGCTGCGCTGGCTGCGCTCGACCCCAGCAACACGCGCGCGCAGTTCGATCTCATTGTGGTCCTCAGCAATGCCGGGGAGACCTACAACGAAGCCGGGGACCAAGCCGGCGCGCTGCGCAACTACGCCCAAGTCGCCGACAATCTCGAACGCCTGCTCAAGATCGACCCGGGCAACCTGACCTGGCGATCGCGCCTCGCGGAAACCCGCGTGCGCATCGGTGGGCTGCTGGTGAAGACCGGCCAGGCGGCGGATGCCAGCCACCAGACCGCCCGCGGGCTGGAGGCGGCCCGGCAGATCGCCGAGAACCCCGCTGCCCCCGCCAGCGAACTTATCGGCGCCGCCCGGCTGCTAGTGGTGTGCGAGCCCAAGGAGCTCCGCGACGCAAGCGCCGCTCTCCGCTATGCGCAGCGCGCCGTGAATCTCACCAAGGCCAGTGACGCCTACGCTTTGGATACCCTTGCCGAAGCCCAGCTCCAGACCGGCCGTCGCGAGGCGGCAGCCGAAACGGTCAACAAGGCACTGGCTCTCACCGGAGCCTCCCAGCCCGCACCCTGGATTCGGCGTTCGCTCGAAGCCAAGCTGGCTCGTTTGAAGTGACCTGAGTCAGCATCGTGGCGCAGGCCTTCAGCCGGTGCGGTCAGGCCGTGGGAATCTCCAGTTTTCCTTGCCGGTAGGCGCGGAGATAATCGACGCAGTACTCGTCGCGACCGAGCAGCGCTTCCGCGGCCGCGACACTGGCCATCAACTGCCGGTCGCAAGGATCGACAATGGCCGCATCCAGCCCCCGCGCCATCAGCAGCATCAGGAAAACTTCGTTCACCAGTTTCCGCACCGGAAGACCGTACGAGACGTTGCTCAACCCGGCGCTGATGTGGACCCCGGGGTAACGCCCGGCAATCCGGCCGACCGCCTCCAGCACCGAGGGGCCGCACTCGGGGCCGGTCGAGATCGGCAACACGCAGGGATCCACGTAGATGTCCTCCAGCGCGACGCCCTCGGCCGTGAGATGGTCCACCAGGCGGCAGGCGGTCTCCACCCGGTCGTCCACGCCGGTGGGAGTGCCCGACTCCCCCATGCAAAGCGCGACCACCTGGGTCCGGTATTCCCGCACCAGCGGAAGCACCGCCTGGAGCCGCGCCGGTTCGTCCGTGATGGAGTTGATCAACGGCCGCCGCTGGCACAGCGGCAGCGCTGCCCGCAGGGCCTCCGGGTCGGAGCTGTCGAGTGAGAGGGGCAGTTCGGTCGCCTCCTGCACAATTCCCACCAGCCATGCCAGGCACTCCGCTTCGCGCCCCGCCAGGCCGCCATTGACGTCCAATATGTGCGCCCCGGCCGCCACCTGCCTCAGCGCGACGTCCTTGATGAAATCCGCGTCTTTCTTCTCCGCTGCCGCACCCACTTTCTTGCGCGTGCAGTTGATCAATTCGCCGATAATAATCATGACTCTTCCTGTTTGCTCTCGCCTGCCTGAAGCTGCACTCTGTTCGGGAGGTTGTCCAGCCCCACCAGCCGGTTGGCCAACGCGTTGGTACGGTCCAGCCGCCAGTCTCTGGGCGGGATCAGGGTGCGCGCGAATTTCCTGGGATCGTCGCCCAACGCCCGCGCGCCAAGGTAAACCTGGTTCCAGATGCAGGGCAGCTCGGGACGGGCCTCGCAGCTCCCATCGACGCGTGAGCCGCCGCAGGGGCCGTTGCGCAGTTCCTTATAGCACCAGCGCATCGAGCAGCCTACGTAGTTCAAGTGCTCCTGGATGCAGTCCCCGCAACTGGCGCAGCCCAGCGCCCACTTTCTGTACAGAGACGACGGCTCCAGCAGCCTGCACCACAGGCCGCGCCGCCAGGCATCGTCGGCCGCCGGCGGCTCGGGCCGCTTCAGACGCTTCGCGAAGAACCGGGCTCCCAGGGAGCCCTCCGCAATGAGGTGGCGGTGCACCGCGCGCGAGAGCCGCTGGGTCCAGGACGGCCGCCGCCGGGTCTCGGCAACCTGGTAGCTGCCGCTCGCCTCGCTGAGGCCATCGCTGGCAGGCGGCAGTAGGTAGAACTCGTTCGGGGTCGCGAAGACCAGTTCGTCCATCCTCTGCCGCCAGCCGCCGCCGATCACCGCGGCGCGCTCCAGGATGCTCGTGAAATCGCCGTGCGAAAGCCCGAAGCCGCCGATGTGAGCTCCGGCGAACCCGAGGCCCTTCACCGCCGCCACCATCAGCGCGGCGCGTTCCAACCGCTGCGGCTTTTTCTCCTGCTCCAGCCGCCGGATCAGTTCCTCGCTCACCACGCAACCCGCCAGTTCGCCGCTCTGCATCATCCGGGCGATGGTGGCGGTTGGGACGTACACGTTGGCCAGCACCGGGACGTGCCCCAGGCCCTCCCGCCGCATGTACTGCTGCAGCTCGTCCAGCTTGCGGAGATTGAAGCCGATCTGGGTGATGATGAACCGCGCGCCCGCCGCGATCTTCAGCTCCAGCTTGTAGAGCTGCATCATCAGATCCGGCTCCCGCACCTTGAACGGATTCACCACCGCTCCCGGAAAGAACTCAAAGGGCGTGGTTTGCACGGCTCGCGTGCCCAGCCGGTACTCCAACCCGCTGCGCAGGGCCCGAATCAGCCACAGAATCAGCACCGAATCCAAGTCGTGGACCGGCTTGGCTTTCCCCTGGAACCCGTCCTTCTGCGCGTCGCCGGTCAGCGCCAGGATGTTGGCCGCGCCCAACCGCGCCAGAGCGTGCAGACGGCCTTCCAGCAAGGAGCGGTTGCCGTCCTTGCCCGTGAGATGCGCGATCGGCGTGAGACCGCGATCGATCACCGAGGCCGCGAAGGCTTCCGGCGGCAGGGCCGGGTTGCCGCCCGGCAGGTCCGTCAGGCTCAGGACCTTGATCCCGTCCTGTTGCCGGGACGCGGCCTCGACGAAGTCCTCCGCCTCGCTCACCGTATGGTCCCGGCCGAGCACCAGTTCCGCGGAGCAGACGAACCGTCCCTCTTCTAAAGCAGATCGTAGGTAGTTACCGTTCACAACCGTTCGAAACATGATACCGCATTGGTCTCTCGCGGCCCCGATCTGCTATCATTCGTGCGCATGGGTGAATATTCGATTGGAGTCGATCTGGGAGGGACCAACCTTCGCGCGGCGGCCATTGACCGCGGCGGAACGATGCTCGAGAAGGTGGAAGGGGCCACGCAGCTTTCGGCGGGGCGGGATGCCGTGGTCGCCGATATCGTGGCCTCCATTGTGAAGCTGCGCTCGAGCGGCGGCGCCGAACACCTGGTCGGCATCGGCATCGGCACGCCTGGGTTCATCGTCATCGAAAAGGGCATCATCACCGAGTCGCCCAACCTGCCCGGCTTTCAGAATTTCGCCATCCGGGATGAGATCGAGCGCCTGCTCCAGGCCCCGGTCCTGCTGGAGAACGACGCCAACGCGGCGGCGTTGGGCGAGAAGTGGATGGGCGCCGGCCGCGACGTCGACGACCTGGTTCTGCTCACGCTCGGCACCGGCATCGGCGGCGGCATCATCTCGAACCGGAAGGTGCTTCACGGCTTCGTCGGCATGGCCGGAGAGCTCGGGCACATGACCGTGATCCCGGGCGGCAACCCGTGCGCTTGCGGAAACAACGGCTGCCTGGAGAAACACGCTTCCGCTACCGCCGTCACCGCCATGGCCAGGATGATGGGGTTAGGCGACAACCCGACGGCCAAGGACGTTTGTGAACTGGCTCTCGCCGGCAACCTCAAGGCCCAGGTGGTCTTCGAGAGGATGGGCAGCGCCCTCGGAATTGCGCTGGCCACGCTCGTCAACATTTTCAACTTCCCGCTCTATCTCTTGAGCGGCGGCGTCCTGCCCGCCTGGGACCTGTTCGCCCCCGCCATGTTCGATGAGCTCAAGCGCCGGTCCTTCGTGTTCCGCCATACCACCACGCGCATCGAAAAGGCGACCCTCGGCAACGAGGCCGGGTTGTTCGGCGCCGCCTACCTTCCCTTTCAATCGCGCATCATCGCCCCCTGAGCTAAGGCTCGCGGACGCGCGCGGCTCGGCCACTGCTTGCAGGGACAAGGCGTCGCAGCCGAGCCGCGACCGCGAGGGAGCGGTTGTCAGCGCTCGGGCCACTTGTGCCGCGGGTAGCGGCGGCTGAGCTGCCGGCGCAGCTCAGGATACAAGCGCTGCCAGAAGCCCGCCAGGTCGGTCGTCGTCTGCACCGGCCGGTTGTTCGGCGCGAGCAGGTGGATCACCAGCGGCACCTTCCCGCCCCCGATCCGCGGCGATTCTTCCATGCCGAAGAATTCCTGGAGCTTGGCGGCCACCCAGGGCGACTGGCCGCGCGCGTAGTTCACGCGCACCTGGCGCCCGCTCGGCAAACGCAGCCGCGCCGGCGCGTATTCCTCGAGCAGACGCCGGCCGCCCGGTGGCAGCCGCTCCTCGAGCGCGCGAGCGAGGCCTCCGTGCCGGGCCGCCGCCTCCAGTTCCGAGAAGCTCGCGAGGCCGCGGCACAGCGCCACCAGCGCCTTCCGAACGTCGCCGTCGCCCACCTCCGGCAGGCTCGAGTGCTGGGCTGCGAACGACGCGCGCGCCAGAAACTGCTCCAATTCCTCCGCGTCCGCAAAGCGCGCGATTCCTTCGCCCAGCGCGCGGTCAGCCAGCATCCGCGCAGCCTCCTCCCGATCCCGCGGCGCGCCGCGGCACTCCTCGATGACGAGCTTGTCAAACAGCAGCAGGCTGGCCTCCTCGACGCGCTCGGCCGTACGGTTCCACTCCAGGCCGCTGCGCTCCGTCACGCGATCGGCAAACAGGTCCAGCAGCCACTCCGGCTCGATCCCGCTCGCCAGCCTCACCAGCGGCAACCCGCCTTCCGGGCGCTCCTCGACGTCCACCGCGACCAGGTACTCGCGGTCGCGAACCACGCTCGCCGGCGACAGCACCGCCGATCCGCCCGACCCGAGCAGCAGGTCGTTGCCTTTGCGCCGCCGCGCCACGCGGTCGGGGAATGCCGCCAGCACCGCCTCCATCAGCGCCTCGTCTCCTCCACGCCCCCGCCGGCCGCGCGGAGCCGCGCGCCGGATCTGCTGGTAAAGTTGCCGCGTGCGCGGCTCCCAATCCGATTCGAGCAGCAGCAGCAGGTCCGACGGCCCCGCGCGGTCGGTCTCCGGCGGCAGCCTCTCTCCGGCGCTCAGCAGAGCCGCCAGCGCGCATCCGTCCTCCACCGCGCCGCGGCCGGAGGCTTCCAGGATCAGCCGTGCCAGCCGCGGATGCAGCGGCAGGCGAGCCATCTCCCGCCCCGCCTCGGTCAGGCATCCGCTGCCGTCCAACGCGCCGAGCCTTCCGAGCAATTCGCTCGCCGCCTCGACCGCCGCCTTCGGCGGAGGCTCCAGCCACTCCAGTTCCTGTACTCCCATCGCGGCCAGCGCCAGCACCACTTGGGAGAGCTCTGCCCGCGCGATTTCCGGCGCATCCTGCGCCGGACGCCGGTGGAAGTCCTCCGCCGGATACAGCCGAATCACGCGCCCCGGCGCTGTTCGCCCGGCGCGTCCGGCCCGCTGGTTCGCCGACGCTTTGCTCACCCGCGTCACCACGAGCCTTGGCAGCCCGGACCACGGCGATTGGCTCGCCACCCGCGCCAGCCCGCTATCGACCACCGCCGTCACCCCCTCGATGGTCACCGAGCTCTCGGCCACGTTCGTCGCGAGGATCACCTTCCTCCGCTCCGCCGGCGCGATGGCGCGGTCCTGTTCCTCCGGCGGCAGGTCGCCGTGCAACGGGAGCAGGAGCAACCCCGCCCGTTGCGCCAGGCGCTCGCAGACGCGCGCCGCCCGCCGGATTTCCGCCGCGCCCGGCAGAAAGACCAGAACATCCCCGTCCAGTGCGTCCCGCACCAGTTTCTCGACCGCCACAGCGACCTGCCGCTCGAGCGGCTCCGGCGACGACGCCCGGTATTCGATCGATAGCTCGAAGAGCCTGCCCTCCGAACGCAATACCGGACAGTCCCCCAGAAACGCCGCAACCGGCGCCGTCTCGATAGTCGCCGACATCACCGCCAGCCGCAGGTCCGGCCGCCCCGTCTTCTGTAGACGCCGCAGCAGCGCCAGCGCAAGATCCCCCTCGAGATGCCGCTCGTGGAACTCGTCGAGCACCACCACCGCGACGCCACGCAGCTCGCGGTCCGCGAGCAGGCGCCGCGTGAGCACGCCCTCGGTCATGAACTTCAGCCGGGTGCGCGGCCCCGCCACCTCCTCGAACCGGACCTGGTAGCCGGCGGTCTCGCCCACGCGCTCGCCGAGCTCGGCCGCAACACGCCGAGCGGCCAGCCGCGCCGCCAGCCTCCGCGGCTCCAGCACCAGCACCTCGCCGCGCGCCTCGCCGAGCAGCGCCGGGGGAACGCGCGTCGTCTTCCCCGCCCCAGGAGGCGCTTCCACCACCACCGCGCGCCCGTGCCGCAACTGCTCCAGCGCATCCGGAATCAGCGCATCAATCGGCAGCCGCGGATTTGGCATCGCTCTCAAATCGTACCGCGGTCTGTGCACCGCAGCCGCGGCATTGACATCGCTTTCCCAATTCGCGGACCATTACGCATATGGCCGAGACCCTGCCCCCACTTCGTCCCCCCAAGCGCCTGTTGATGGGCCCCGGCCCCAGCATGGTCGAGCCCCGCGTTTACGAGGCCATGCGCCAACCCATCGTGAGCCACGTCGATCCGTACTTCTTCCAGGTGGCTGAGGACATCCACCGGCTCCTCGCGCTGGTCTTCGGCACACGGAATCCGTTCACCATGGTGATCTCCGGAACCGGCAGCGCGGGCATGGAAGCCGCCATCACGAATTTCAGCGATCCGGGCGCGCGTTTCGCGGTCTTCGCCAACGGCTACTTCAGCGACCGCATCACCGACATCGCCCGGCGCCAGGGCGCCGATGTTGTGCGTTTCGAGAAGCCCTGGGGCGAAACCTTCGGCGACGCGGAAGCGCGAGCCTTCATCCTGCGCGAACGGCCGGATGTGGTGGCGTATGTTCAGGCCGAAACCTCCACGGGCGCCTGGCAGAACGGCAAGGCCATTTGCGACGCGGCGCACGAGATCGGCGCGCTGGTGATTGGGGATTGTGTCACGTCGCTCGGCGGTATGCCGGTCGAGGTCGACTCGACGGGCATCGACATCGCCTACAGTTGCACGCAGAAGGGCCTGAGCTGCCCGCCGGGCCTGGCCCCCATCACGCTATCCCCGCGCGCGCTCGAGAAGCTGCGCGCGCGCACCCTCCCGGTCCGCTCGTTTTACCTCGATCTGAAACTGCTCGACGACTACTACCAGGGCGCGCACCGGTACCACCACACCGCACCCATCACCATGTTCTACGCACTGAGGGAAGCGCTCGCCGTCATCGCCGAGGAGGGCATGGAAAAGCGCTTCGAGCGGCACCGCCGCAATCACCTCGCGCTGGTCGCCGGCCTCGAGGCAATGGAATTGCGCATGCACGTTGCCGATCCCGCGGACCGCCTCTGGACCCTGAATACGCCCCGGGTTCCCGAGGGCGTCGACGATCTCAAGGTTCGCAAGCGGCTGCTCGAGGAGCACGGCATCGAGATCCTTGGCGGCTTTGGCCCGCTGGCCGGGAAGGTGTTCCGCATCGGCCTGATGGGCGCCTCCTCGACCAAGGAGAACGTGCAGACGCTGCTCGCGGCCCTGGATTCCGCGTTGCGCGCCTAGTAGGCCCAGCGCCAGAGATTCGCCCCGACCGTATAACCCGCGCCCACCGCCACGAACAGCACCACGTCGCCCTTCTTGATTTTGCCGGCCGCGATCGCGTCCTCGGTCGCCAGCGGGATGGTCCCGGAGGTGGTGTTGCCGTACCGGCCAATGTTGATGATCACCCTGTCGGAATCCACGCCCAGCCGGTCGGCGGTCGCCTTGATGATCCGCTGGTTGGCTTGGTGCGGTATGAATGCGGCGACCTCCCGCGGGCTGATCCCGTTTCTCGCCAGCAAGTCACGGGAGACCTCGTACATCTTCCTTACCGCGTACTTGAATACCTGCTGCCCGTCCTGGTGGACGTAGTGCAGGCGTTTCTCCACCGTCTCGGCCGACGCCGGCATGCGGCTGCCACCCGCCGGCATGTTCAGAAACGGGGCGCCCGATCCGTCGATCTCGTTCAGGAAATCCACGAAGCCGACCGAGTCATCCTCACTGGCCTCGACCAGCATCGCCCCCGCCCCGTCGCCGAACAGGATGCAGGTGGCGCGGTCGGTGTAGTCGATGATCCGCGACATGGTGTCGGCGCCAATCACCAGCACCTTCTTCTGGCTGCCCGAGGCGACCAGTTGGGCCGCCGTGGTCAGCCCATACAGGAAACCGGAACAGGCGGCGATCAGGTCGAAGCCCCACGCGCCCTTGGCCCCCAGTTGGTTCTGCACCAGGCAGGCGGTCGAGGGAAACAGCATGTCGGGGGTCACCGTACACACCAGGATGGCGTCTAGTTCGGACGCCTCGATGCCGCGTTGCTGGAGCGCCCTCTTCGCCGCGTTCACGGCCATATCCGAGGTCGCCATCTCCGGAGCCGCGATGTGGCGCTCCGAGATTCCGGTGCGTTCCAGGATCCACTGGTTGCTGGTTTCCACCATCTTCTCTAAGTCGGAATTGGTCAGCACGCGGGGTGGAACATAGCACCCCAGAGCGCTGATCTTGGCTTTAGGCACGAACCCTCCCGGTATGAGCTAGAAACAGTAGTAAGGCGATAGAATGCCCATCTTGCTATGGTAATACTAGCCCGCCCTTCTCACACAGGATCGTGGCGAGGAGCGGGAGAGGCCTGCGGATACGAGGCGGGCGAGAGGCGACGCCCGCAGGCCCGCTAACGGGCTGAGGACGTCGCCCGAGTGCAATGAAGTAGACGCGGGCCTATCGCGCTCCGCAGCAGGTCTTGTGTGAGAAGGGCGCGTTGGAGCCATGCCTGTCGAGAGCGCCCTCTTCTTCGAGACGCCGGAAGGGATTTTCGCCCGTGTTTTCAAGGACTTGAAGCCCAGGACGGCGCCCCCGAGGATCACCGTCGAGTTCTGTCGCTTCGCCAATCCCGACAGTTTCGCCCGGATGGAGGACGGCTGGATCCAGGTCCGCATCGGTGACTTGCTTCAGGGCGCGCCCGCGCCGATCCTGGAGGCCCTGGCCTACATCCTCCTCGGAAAATTGCTGCGCCGCCCCGTCCCGCCGGCATACGCCCGCCGCTATCGGCTCTATCTGAACCGCCGCGATATCCGCCGCAACGTCCACCTGGTCCGGCAGATCCGGGGTCGCAAGTTTATCTCCGGCCCGCAAGGCGAGCGCTTCAATCTGGAAACGGTTTTCGAAGACCTCAACTTCCGGTACTTCCACGGACTGATGGCCCGCCCACTCCTAGGCTGGAGTCGCCGCCCTTCGCGGACCAGCCTGGGGCACTTCGATCCCTCGCACAACGCGATCATCATCAGCAAGCTGCTCGATAGCCCGGCGGCGCTGCCTCTGGCGCTGGAGTACGTACTGTTTCACGAAATGCTCCATCTGCGCTATCCCACGCAGGCGCGCGGCGGCCGTCGCAGTGTGCACACCAAGGAGTTCCATGAGGCGGAGCGCGCGTTCCCCAGCCTCCGGGAAGCCAAGCAACTGCTGAAGAAACTGTAGTTCTGGAAGACCGCCGCTGGAGGGGATTTCGGGGGACAACACAAGCGAAGGGCCGACCGCGCCAGTCGGCCCGCCGCTGGCAAGAATCAGATCTCGGCCACCTGCGCTTGCTGCGTCAACTGCCGCAACTGGTCCCGCATCGCCTCCAGAGAGGAAACCAGCCGGCGCACATCCACCCTGCCGATCCCCAACGTCTGGAGCCCCAGCCGGAACTCCACCACCAGCATGGCGTAGCTGAACAGCAGACGCTGCTTCAGCAGCGTGGTGGCCAGATCCGGGCGGTCCTGCGCGGCATGCACCAGCACCGTCTTGGCCGCCGTGGACAGCCGGTCAAAGTCCCGGCGCAGACAGCGCAGGTAGTGCCGGAACACCCGCCGCCGCTCGGCCTGCAGTCTCCTGGAGATCCTAGGATGGAATCCGGGTTGCGCCGCCAGAAAATCGTAGTCGTCCTCGACAAACAGCCGCTCCATCGGCCGATATCGCGCGATGGAGAAATCACGGCACCACTCCAAGTCGGCGTCCGCCTCCTTGGGCCGCGAAATCAGCCGCCGGAACAGGAAGAAAAACGCCACGGCAGCCAGGACGGCCAGCGCTGCGGCACCCGCATAGGCGAAGTTCATCGGTGGCGCCTCCCTATTAGCGCCGAGTCCAGCATAATCTACACGCCACCGGAATTGCAATCGATTTCGGAGGTTTACAGACTATTCTTATCTCTAATGTACGATGTATTACTTACGAGCTGCCCGCAAAAGGGTGGAGTTGATGGCCGCCAGATGCCCTACCAGCTCCTCCTCATGGCCCTCCGCCCAGCGCGGCCGCAGCCGCACCTTGGCGCTCTCCCCTGCCCGGTTGAGCAAGCAGACCCACACCACCAGACACACCAGCGTCACGCAAGACGCCAAAACGCTCACCACTTGGGTCACCCCGCTTCCCGCCAGGTTCCGCAGCAGGACCACCAGCGTCACACTGAGGAAATACCCCGCGTAGACGATGCAGTGCACCACCACATTCCGGCTCAGCGGCACCGGATACCACGCCAGGAAGCACGAGATGACCAGCAGGAAAATCACCAGGCTGGAGGCCACGCTGCGGTCGATCGCCAAGAACAGGCGCACGATCGGGTACTTCTCGGCCGGATTGCTCAGGTCCGCCTGCAATGTCAGGACGGAAATCGCGACTCCAATCGCCAACCCGGTCAAGAGCACCCATCGCCCCAGGCTGGCGATCCCTTTGTAGTTCTGGAGCACCAGCGAATACAGCTCGAGCACCACCACGACCCAGAAGACCCACACTGCGGGGTCGGTCAGCAACCACACCCAGCCGTACGCATTCGTCGCGAACGGGGTGTTCGGCTTGCGCTCGAACAGCCTCACTCCCCAAGGCACGGCGATCAGCAGCACAGCTCGCAGGACTCGGAACAGCAGGTAGGCGGAAAAGCAACCGTAACTGCGGTGCAGCCCGGTCATCCGCAGCCGCAGGAAGAGCAAAAGGTGGCCCGCGATCGTCAACCACCAGACGTACTCCAAGACCAGCTCGAGCCTAGACATGGCCGGCGCCGACACGCACAATCCGATTCTAGCATCGGCGAACCGGTTCACCACCAGAATCTACTCAGGGGATTTGCTCTGAGGGCGCCCCGCAGGGCACCTTAGGACGCACCACCAGCGCCAGCCTGGCGCGGGGCTATCTCGGCGGGCCACCTCGTGGTCTGTGGTGGGCTTACCTCGCGTCCGGGCAGGGGAAGCACTGCGGAATCGGATCATACTGTCGATCCACCATCACGCCCGCCATGCCCAGGGCCAGAATCAATGCGAAAACGGCTTTCAGCAACATGGGTTGTTTCTCCTTTGATATTAAGGGCTTCTACCTATACAGGAACAGCGTATATGCTTCCGGCCCCCGCGCCGTCCCGGCCCTCCATATTTTCTGAATTCAGAACAGAACTGCCCGCCCGGCCCACTCCCCGGATATTGCTAGGGGAATCTCGGTTTTCGTGTAGAATAGGGAGTAAATCAGCAGCGCGCTGTATGAACCGTTATCCGTCCAAGGGGAGCCTGGAACGAGGCGCCGCTTCCGACCTGTGGCGAAACACGCTCTCCCAGATCCCGAGCGTCTTCGGCCGCTTGGTTTATCTCTGTTCGCTCCGCGACCCCAACAGCGGCCTGTATCAGCACTACGGCCTGGCCCAGGTCTTCAGTGACGAGGAGGCCGACCGCGTGCTTCGCCAGAGTCACGAACAGACCTTCGCCGAGTGGCTCTGTTTCAATTTGGAACAGCAGAAGGCCGACCTCGACCTGTACCTGGCGGGCCTGAACGGCAACCGCCGCACCATCCTGGACACCTGGATTCGCCTGACGCCGTACCGCGGCCTGATCCCCTCGGTGGTCCGCGAGGTCGAGCGGCGGCTCTATCTGTCCGACCTGGAAACGATCCTCGAGCTGCTCAAGAACGAGTACGGCGTCGCTTCCCCTGATCCAGACGCATAGCCACCGCGGTCACCTGGCCAATCACGTCGATCTCGTCGGGATACAGGAACATCTCCGGACTGCACTGGGATGCCGGGTGCGGCTGCAACAGCAGGTGGTTGCCCGTCACGTTGCACCAGCAGCAGGCGTAACCCTTCCGATGCTCGAAGAAGTAGATCGGCCGCTCGAATTCGCTGGCCCAGACGCTCTCGCTCACCTTGCGCCGCGTCTCGTCGATCACCACCAGCGAGCCGGGCTGCAACAGCGGGTACATCGACCAGTCCTCCGTGCCCACAAACCCGTAGCGGTGGTTCTTCAGGTCCATTCCGTCCAGCAGCATCAGCGGCAGCTTCCCCCAGCGCTGGATCAGCCGGCTCAAGTACGTCGTGCGCCGAAGGTCTATGCCGGGGTCCAGGGAGAGCGGGACCTGAACCTCGCCGTGCGAGTTCGGCTGGAAGCCGATCGGGTGCGTGCGCTCGATTTCGACCACGCTCACCGAATCCCCGGCCAGCGCCACCAAATCCACCCCATACCATTCCAGAACCTCCGTCACGTCCAGCCGGTAGATCGCGCACAGCGAGTAGAGCCGGTAGATCGTGGGAACCGTGCCCTTGTTCTCGATGTCCGCCAACCGGCTCAGCGCAATAATGAACTCATCGTTCTTGTGCCGCTCGGCGAGGCGCAGACTCGCTTCCTCGACGTCCCGATAGCGGAGGTTGAGCCGTTCTCGGGCACGTTTGAGTTTCTGTCCGGCTTCCTCCATGCTATGATCCTCTCTCGGCGGGTTCTGCCGCCCGGAGAGCGTTCCCCGTGGCCCGGGGCTGGATGCCGCGAACCAGGAGCCCGTGGTCACGGTCCCGGCGGGCACAGGCGCAAACGCCTGCGCCACATGATGAATCAGTGGCTTGGCTGCCCACCCGGACAGCTTTTCGCCTGTCAGGAGCCTCGCCGCGGGTTGCTGGCTTCGGTTGAATTATAGCGGTGAGAAGGCGGCAGGGCAAGAGACTTGGAGCATTTCTGTTCTGAATTCAGAACAGAATCTTGGGGAGAACTCGTTTTGCGCATCATCGTGGCCATCAGCGGAGCCAGCGGCGCCATCTATGGGGTACGGCTCGTGGAGAAACTCCGCGCCAATCCCGCCGTCGAGCTGCACTTACTTCTGAGCCGTTCCGCGGAACGCACCCTGCACCTGGAAACCGGGTGGAGGGCCGCCGACCTCCGGGCGCTCGCCCATTTCTCCTACCCGATCGCGGATGTGGGCGCCCGGCTGGCCAGCGGCTCCTTTCCAATCCACGGCATGGTGGTGGCGCCCTGTTCCATTCGCACCATGTCTTCAATCGCCGCAGGCATTAGCTCCAATCTTCTGCTCCGCGCCGCGGACGTCACCCTCAAGGAACGGCGTAAGCTGGTCCTCATGGTCCGGGAATCCCCGTTTCACCTGGGGCATCTGCGTTCCATGGTCGCTCTTACCGAGATGGGGGCCATCATCGCTCCCCCGATTCCCGGCTTCTACCACAAGCCCCAGAGCATCCTCGAGCTGGTCGACCACAGCGTGGACCGAGTGCTCGACCTGCTGGGATTACCCGCCCAGGATGCCCGGCGCTGGGACCCCCACCCGGGACACCCCCCAGGCCACCCGCAAGGAGAATGAGATGAAGAAGACCGTCCCCCGAGCTGCCTTCCAGGGCGAGCCGGGAGCCTTCAGCCAGGAGGCCCTTCAAAGGCTCCTTGGAGAGCGCGCCGAAGCTGTCCCTTGTCAACGATTTGAAGATGTTTTCCTCAAGCTAAAGGATAAGTCTGTGTCCGCCGCCGTCATCCCCATCGAGAATACCCTGGCGGGCTCGGTCCACGAGAACTACGACCACCTCCTCCATTTCGACTTCCAGATCTGCGGCGAGACCAATGTCCGCATCAATCACAACCTCATCGCCGCTCCGGGCGTGCGCTTCCGTGACCTTCGCCGCGTCTACTCCCACCCGGTCGCCCTGAACCAGTGCTTGCGGTTCTTCTCCGAGCACCCGGGGCTGGAGAAGGTCCCTTTCTATGACACTGCCGGCAGCGTCAAGATGATCATGGAGGAACAGCGCACCGACGCGGCCGCCATCGCCTCCGCTGTTGCCGCCGAGATTTACGGTGCACGCATCCTGCGCCGCTCGCTTGAGGACGATCGCCGCAACTACACCCGCTTCTTCCTCCTTCGCCGGCCCGAGGATATCGATCGCGACCCGCGACGCGCCAGCCGCGGCCAGGAGTGGAAGACCTCGCTGGTATTCTCCACCCGGAACACCCCCGGCGCACTGTTCCGAGCCCTCAGCGCTTTCGCCCTTCGCGATGTCAATCTCACCAAAATCGAATCCCGCCCGCTGCGCGGAAAGCCCTGGGAGTACCTCTTCTACCTGGATTTGCTGGGGCGGGTCGACGATCAGACAGTCCGCAACGCCCTGGGCCACCTCCAGGAGTTGGCCGACTTCCTCCGCGTCCTCGGATGCTACCCAAAGGGCGACTAAGGCGTGCAGGCTTCCCGCTGGGTCCCCACGGCGTCGATGCTCGCCGTCTCTCTCATCAGTTACATCGACCGCAACACACTGGCCCTGCTCGCCCCCACCATCCTTGAGAAAACGCACCTGTCCGGCTTTCAGTATGGGTTCGTCATCTCGGCGTTCTCGGTGGCCTACACCATCGGAAACCCGGTCTGGGGGCGCGCGCTCGACCGCTTCGGCCTGCGGCTCGGGATGCTGGCCGCGGTGTCGCTTTGGACCGTCGCCTCGGTGTCCCACGGGTTCGCGACGGGTTTCGTGAGCTTCGCCATCGCGCGTGCCTTGCTCGGTTTTGGCGAGGGAGCAACCTTCCCCGGCGGCCTGCGCACGGTGATGCAGACGCTCGAGCCCACCCAGTACGCGCGCGGTTTGGCGGTCGCTTACAGCGGCGGCTCGCTCGGAGCGATCATCACCCCGCTTCTGGTGAATCCCATCGCGGTGAAGTGGGGTTGGCAGGCTGGCTTCTGGTTCACTGGCCTGGTCGGGCTGAGCTGGCTGGCCCTTTGGCTGGTGGTCAGCCGCCGCCCCGACGTGCGTTCGCCTATCCACGCCGACGCGCCGCCGGCCCGCGCCAAGGCCGCCCCCCGGTTCACGGACCGCCGTCTCTGGGGTTTCATGCTGGCCTATGCTTTTGGCGCCCTGCCCCTCGGTTTTGTCCTCTACCAGGCCGCGATCTACCTCAACCAGGCTTGGGGCATGTCGCAGACCGAGGTCGGCAAGGTGCTCTGGATACCTCCAGTCGGCTGGGAACTCGGTTATTTCTTCTGGGGCTGGCTCTGCGACCGCATGTGCCGCGCCTCCGCCGACCCGCTCCGCGCTCTCCGCCGGCTGATGGCCGCTGCCATGCTGCTGGGCCTCCCTCTGGCGTTAGTGCCCTGGACCCACAGGTTCAGCCTGGTCCTGTGCGAGTTGTTCTTGGCCATGTTCGTCGCCGGCGGGTTCATCATCCTGGCGATGGCCTACGCTACCGAGACCTACTCCGGTGCGCACTCCGGACTAATCGCCGGCCTGGGAGCGGGCGCCTGGAGCGGAGCGGTCGCCCTCCTCATGCCGTTGTTCGGCCGCCTGTTCGACCTCCACCGCGCGGACTCAGCCTTCGTACTCGCCGCCCTCTCCCCCGTGCTGGGTTACGGCCTCTGGCTGTGGGCCAGCCGCCAATCAGCCGATAGACTATGGATATGAGGAACTCAAGGCTTCCCGTCGCGGCCGCGGCGATCCTCTGGACCGTCATCGCGGCCGAGTCCTGCGCCGCCCCTCCAGACTGGACTACCCACAAGGACCGGAACGGATTCACGGTGTCGCTTCCTCCGGGCTGGAAGGCTGCGGCGGACCGCAAGTCTGGCCGCGTGGCGATCGATGGCCCGGCACGCCAGCAGGTAGTGGTGTGGCCAGTATTCCTGCCCGCGGGCCTCCAGCGGGCATCCGCCGGGGCCGTCCTGCGCCGGCTCGCGGCGTCGGCCGGCTTCGGCTCGTACGCTTGGCGAGAGCCGCTGGTCGTCGGCGATGCCACAATCCGCTTCGCGGGCTCCTCCGGCGACCGCGCGGCCGTGGCCTCCTTCACATGGGCGGCCAGCGCCAAAGGCACGGCCGGCTACCTCTTCATCACCGCTGCGCCGTCGGCTGCCTACTGCGGCCAAGAGGCGGCCTTCACGGGGATTCTGGAAAGCTTCCGCGCCGCGGGCGCACCCGCCAAGGATGTGCCGGGTGCGTTGCCGTTCGTCCAGTGGCGCGACCCTCTGGAAGGCGCGTTCACCGCGCAAGTGCCCTCCGGCTGGACGGTCGAGGGCGGTCTCTTCCGCGTCGCCTCGGTGGACGTGCGCTCCGCCCTGGACATCACCTCCCCCGACCGGCAGGTCCGCATTACCTTCGGCGACCGGAACATGCCCCCGTTTGTCGAACCGGACCAGATGCTGGCCATGGCGGGCATCCGCGAGGGCTCGCCCTACTCGCCGGGCTACGGCGTGGTTTTCCTGGTACAGCGGTATCTGCCGGGCGCGGAGTTCGCCCGGCAGTACGTCGCGCTGAGGCCGGCCAAGGGCTGCGCGAATTTGGTGTTCACGGAGAACCGCAGCCGGCCGGACATCGACAACGTCGTCAACGGGGTCTACCGCCGCTTCGCGGCGGCGGGCATGTCGCTTGAGCTTCGCTCGGGAGACGCCTCGTTCACCTGTCAGGAGAACGGGCAGCCCATGGCGGGATACTACTTCGCCGGAACCTTGCGAACCCGCGCCGCATCCATGCCCGGCGGCAACTGGCACGTGGAGCACCTGCTCGGGTATGTGGCTGCTCGCGAGAAGGCGGCGCTGGCGCAGCAGGTCATGGAACGCATCGTGGCCTCCATCGCCATCAATCCCGACTGGGCGCGCCGCCAGCAGCAGACCACCATGGAAACCTCGCGCATTGTGGCCGAGACCAGCGCGGCGATCTCCAAGGTCTCCAGCGACACCTACTGGAGCCGCCAGCGAAGCAACGACGAGCTGAGCCGCCGCCGCTCGAACGCGACCCTGGGCGTCGAAGACGTGATCGATCCCGCCACCGGGCGCCAAATCCAGGTGGAAAGCGGCTCCAACTACTACTGGATCGACGCACGGGGCGCCATCGTGGGCACTGAAACCCACACCCTGCCCAGTATCGATTTCCGCGCCCTGACCCGGCTGCCCTGAGCCCCGCGCTTGCAGCGGCTCACCGCTGCATTACCGCGCGAATGGAACGGACCGCCAGATCTTCCGTGCCCGAACCAACCACTGCGCGGAATGCCCGGTAGTCTCGTGCCACTGCGATCACAATACCCACGGTGACCAGCACGACCAGCGCCCTGTAGTCGGACACCGACAGGCCCCCCCGTGCCAACGACAGCAGATACCAGAGACCAAGGCCGGCCAATAGACAATACGTGCCGTCAGCCGGGCTGATGATCCGCAGGTATTGGAAATTGGGAACGAAGCTCGCGAAGGCAACGAAGCCCAAGGCGATGAGCGCGGCCACCTCAGCGGCCCGCGGATCCACAATCTGTCCCACGCCTTCTGCGCGATGCAGCAGTCGACGGGGGAGCACCGCCACCACCGTGCCGACCAGCGCGAGCGCTGCCGTGGCCGGACCCACGATCCAAAGCAGGTAGAAGAACTGGTACCAGGGGCCGGAGTAGTATTGCGTGGGATACGACCCAGCGGCGGAGTGACCCGACAGCACGTGATGGAGAGCGGAGAGCGACGGGCGAATCCCGTTGGCTAGAATGCCCCACACCAGAAGGGTTCCGGCCAGGCAAGCCACCCCTCCGAGAGCCAGCAGAGCAACGGCTTTCCAGGAGCGTTCCTTCACCACCAGCACCCCAAGCACCCACGCGGCGCACAGGCCATAGGAGAGGACTCCCGACTCCTTGGTCATCAGGGAATACGCGCCAGCCGCGAGCCATGCGGCATACAGCAGGACTCGCCGGGGGCTGCGGGTGATCTCGCTGGTGAGGTATGCCAGCAGCAAGCCGCAGAAGCCAAGTGGGGCGTCCAGCCATGCCCGCTGCGCCATGCCGAGTTCGCCCACCGAGAACGCCAGGAATGTCACCGCGAACACCGCAATCCACGGGTTGAAGAAACGCCACCCGAACCACGCCACGAGCGCTAGCGACAAGCAACTGAAGAGGCAGGACACCGCCGCGCCCGCGCTCTCGTCCCCTACCCCGCTGACTTTCATCGCGGCTGCGACCAGCCATACGTAACCGATGCGCGTCGGGGGCGGGTAGACCCAATTGCCGGGGTTGCGTTCGAACTCCGCGATCAGCGCCGGGGTAACGCCGAGGCCTTGGTCCGCGATCCGGCTCGCATACCGGGTGTACACCTTCTCGTCCGGGCTCCGGGAAGGCACGCCCGCCAGGTTGATGACGCGGAGGACGACTCCGACTGCGATCACCACCGCCAGCGCGACGGGGACGACCAGCCGTTTCACCGTGCCGGTTCCCGCAGCCGGCTGGGTCTTGGTGGCCGGGATCTTCTTCGGACGCTTAGTCTGACCCACGCCGCTTCTGCTCCTGTGCCCGGGCCAGGTTCTCTCTGGCCACAGGGTCTCCCGGCTTGAGTCTCAGCGCTTCCTGGCTTGCCTGAATTGCCTGGTCCCACATTTTCAACGAGGCGAAAGCGACGCACATGTTGTTGTAGGCGTCGACCGAATCCGGCTTCAGCCTCAGCGCCGTACTGGCTGCCGCGATGGATTCCGGGAACCTCCCGCCGTTGTACTGGAACGCCGATACCCTTAACCAATCGATCGGGTCGCGGGACTGAAGCACCCGCGTGCGGTCCGCGCTCAAGGGGAGAACATCGATAGTCTGTCCGCAAGCAAGGCCGCTTAGGATCAGCAGACAGGCGCACCCCGCGGGAACCAACCGCCGCGCCAACTCAGACAGGAGTTCAACTATTCTGGCGAGCGCTAGCGATGCGGCCAGAGCCACACCAATGCCGGCGGGAAGAGGCTCCCCGGGGGCGGCCACCACCAGGATCAGAAGCCACCACAGGCCAAAGGACACCCCACTGGTCTCGCGCCACACCGCGGTCGAGACCGCAACCCCTACCAGGATGATGAACAGCAGTCCAACGCCCGACCCAGGCGGCCCGGCGGGGCCAAACGCAGGCAGGAAAGCGGCCAGGGCCTGCGCCGCGCCAGCCGGCGGCGTCTCCCCGGGGATCACTGGACCTGCCCTGACCGTAAGCAGCGACAAGAGGGACACCAGCAACCCGGGAATGCACCTGAGGAAGACTCCGGCAACAGCGCGCCATTCCCCCCTCTTTTCGCACAGCAACGCGAACGCGAAGAGCAGCGCAGCGAAGGCCAGCGTCGCGCGATGAAAGCAGGCCGCCGCCGCAACGGGCAAGAGGTAAATTCCGTACTTTCGCCATCCAGGCCGCCACTGATACACCACGAGCCCCGCCACCATCCCCAGGGTGCTCCAGACAATCGGGCGGCGGGTGAAGTCGAACAGTATCGAGGCATTCGTGGGATCCAGCCCGTACCACGCCACCGCGAACCCCGCCGCATATCGGGCGCCTGGACCCGGCATGGCAGCCTCGAATACCCCGAGAAACAGCGGCAGCAGCAAGATCAGCAGGGCCAGGAATGAGTAGAAGCTGAGAGGGTCGTAGTACCCAGGCCCCGAATATGCCAGCCAAACACACGCCAGCACGGCAGCGGTGAGAATCCCCGTCTGTCGCTGGTCCGTTCTCATCCGGGGTGGATTATAGCACGGGGCACCCGGAAGCCATTCAACCCCAGAAATCCCCGTACAACCTAGAAAGCAAGCAGTTTGATGCTACCAAGGTGTCCCGCGGGCCCGGTTCTCCGTATAATCACCACTGGCTATCTTTGGCATGTCCCAGGAGGATTCGAGATTGAGCACCCAGGTCTTTTCGCCCACCACCGCGAAGGGTTTTAAGGTCATCCAGCCCGAGACCACCTACGGCGGGTCCCGCATCGACCCCATGCGCAGGGGTTTGCCGAAGATCACCCAATCGCTCTGCCCCGAGTGTACCCGCGTGATCGAAGCGCGCATCTTCGAGGAGAGCGGCAAGGTCCTCATGGAGAAGACCTGCCCGCAGCACGGCTACTTCAGGGACACCGTCTACTCCGACGTCAAGCTCTACCTGAAGATGGAGGAGTGGAGTTTCGGCGATAGCCGCGGCGTGAGTAATCCCGCCATTCCCAGCGCCAGCCGTTGCCCCGACCAGTGCGGTCTGTGCTCCATGCACACCAACCATACCGTGCTGTCCAACGTGGACCTCACCAACCGCTGCAATCTCACCTGCCCGGTCTGCTTCGCCAACGCCAACGCGGCCGGCTACCTGTATGAGCCCAGCCTGGAACAGGTCCGCCGCATGCTCTCAGCGCTGCGCAATGAGAAGCCCGTGGCCAACCGCATCGTCCAGTTCTCCGGCGGGGAACCCACCATCTACCCCCACTTCCTCGAGGCCTTGCGCATGGCCCACGAGATGGGCTTCTCCCACATTCAGTGCGCCACCAACGGCGTCATGTTCACCGACCTGGAATTCGCCATGCAGGCGAAGGAGGCCGGCCTCCACACCCTCTACCTCCAGTTCGACGGCGTGTGCGAAGACATTTACATGCGCACCCGGGGCGAGTCTCTGCTGGCCCAGAAGCTCGAGTGCATCGAAAACGCCCGTAAGGCCGGCATGAAGATCTGCTTCGTGCCCACCATCGTCAAGGGCATCAACGATCACCAGATCGGCGACATCATTCGCCTGGCCCTGGACAACATCGACGTGGTCAGCGCCATCAGCTTCCAGCCGGTGGCCTTCACCGGCCGCATCTCCCGGAAAGAACTCGAGGCCAAGCGGCTCACCATGTCCGACGTCGCTCACGCCGTGCACCAGCAGACCGGCATCTGCGATCCCTACGACGACTGGATGCCGCTTTCTTGCGTGGCGCCGTTCTCGAAGTTCCTGGGCGCGCTGCGCGGCGAACTCATCCCTACGCTCAGCTCGCACCCGCACTGCGCCATGGGGACCTACATGTTCGTCGACCAGAACAAGAAGGCGACCCCAATCACCCAGTTCGTCGACATCGGCGCGTTCCTCCAGGACCTGGACACCATGTCCCGCAACCTCGCCAAGCAGCGCATCAAGTTCTTCTCCAAGATGAAGACCTGGAACTCGCTGCGTAAGCACTATCGCGAAGATCGCGCCCCCGAGGGGCTCACCTTCAGCAAGTTCCTGGAGACCTTGCAGGGCCTCATGGACAAGGAGTACGGCCGCGGCAAGAAGGAGCAGGAGGGTTACACCTACAAGACCCTCATGGTCGCGGGCATGCACTTCATGGATGCCTACAACTACGACATCGAGCGGGTGAAGCGCTGCGTCATCCACTACGCCGCCCCCAACGGCCTGATCTACCCGTTCTGCGCCTACAACTCCGGCCCGACCTACCGCGAGAAGATCGAGCGCAAGTACTCGATGCCTTTCGACAAGCAGCTCGAGCTGCTGGGCCTCAACGGCGCCTGCGGCAACGGTTCCAAGCCCCCGCTGGTGAACCTGAAGTAAACAGCACCGGATCCCCGGACCGAGCCGCGACCGCGAGGGAGCGGAAGCCGGCCGTGCCGCTCGCCGCCGCGCTACCATGGGATACGCCTATCCGGCGGAGCCGGCCTGCCGCGCGGATAGCGCCGCGCCATGGATTTCGTCGAGCAGCTCAAGTCTTCTATCGACATCGTCGAAGTGGTGGGGCAATACGTGCGCTTGCGCAAGGCGGGCACGCGCTTCGTCGGTTTGTGCCCATTTCACACCGAGAAGACGCCCTCGTTCGGCGTCCACGGCGTGCACCAGTTCTACAAGTGTTTCGGCTGCGGCGCCGGCGGAGACGTCATCAAGTTCGTCATGGAGATCGACGGCCTCACCTTCTACGAGGCGCTCAAAGTCCTGGCCGATCGGCATGGCATCCCCATGCCCAAGCGCGCCGAGTACTCCGACCCCCAGACCAAGCTGCGCGCCGCGCTCTATCGCATGCACGAACTCGCCCGCGACCTGTTCTGCTCGGCCTTGAAATCCTCTCAGGGCGCGGAGGCGCGCGCCTACCTTGCCAAGCGCGGCGTGGCGCCGTCCCTCATCGACGAGTTCGAGCTGGGCTACGCCGAGCCCTCCGGCCATTTGCTGGCGCGCGCCTTCGAGGCGGAAGGGTTCACCGCCGAGCAGATGGAGGCCTCCGGCCTGGTGCTCAAACGCCAGGAAGGCTCCGGCTTCTTCGACCGCTTCCGCGGCCGGCTCATGTTTCCCATCCACAACGAGCAGGCGAAGATCATTGCGTTCGGCGGCCGGGCGCTGGCCGCCGGGCAGGAGCCCAAGTACCTGAACTCGTCGGAGACCGAGATCTATCGCAAGGGCCGGGTGCTGTTCAATCTGCATCGCGCGAAGGAGTCGATCCGCAAGACCAACCGCGCGGTCCTGGTCGAGGGCTACATGGACGCGATCGGCGTGTGGAGCGCCGGCGTGCGCGAGGTGGTGGCTTCCTGCGGCACCGCGCTGGTCAGCGAGCAGGTGCGTGCGCTGCGCCGCCATTCCGAGCGCATCGTGGTGAACTTCGATCCCGACCAGGCGGGCGTCAAGGCGGCCGAGCGCTCCATTCAGATGCTGCTCGAAGAAGGCATGAAAGTGCGCGTCCTCGAGCTCGAGGGCGGCCACGACCCCGACGAGTACATCCAGCAGAACGGCGCCGAGATGTACCGCGCGCGGGTTGAAAAAGCGCCCGGCTACTTTCTCTGGCTCGCCGACCGCGCCCGCGCCAGCTTCGACATGCGCACCTCGGAAGGCCGCATCGCCGGACTGCGGTCTCTGGTTCCGGCAGTTCAACGCGTCCCAGACAAAATGGACAGAGCAGCGATCATGGTTGAGCTCGCGGACTATCTGCAGGTTGATCGATCAATCGTGGCTGATCGGCTTTACAAGGACGCCATCGAGCGCCGTGAGAAATCTGTTGCCACCGTGAAGGATCTGCCGCGCCGCCACGTCGAGCGCATCCTGCTGAACGCGCTGCTGACCAGCGAGGACGTTCGCCGCGCCGTTTTGCCTCGCCTCAAGGCCATGCCCGCCTGCGAGCAGTTCGTCACCCGCCGCATTTTCCAGGCCCTGTTCGCCATCGATGAATCCCAGGCCTCCTTCCGTTTCACGGAGCTCGAAGCGCGTCTTTCCGACCCCGACAAGGAGCTGCTCGCCAGCTTGGTTTTTGCCGATAAGCCAGATGACGAGGAGTATTCGTTGGAGAAGGCGGTCGAGTGCCTGCGCAGGCTCGAACAGGACGCCCGGGATGCCCAGCGCGCCGCCCTCAAGGCGCGCATCAAGGACGCCGAGCGTGCTGGTATGCTGGAGGAAGCTCTCCGCATCGCGGAGGAGCTTGCCCGCCTCGAACGGACCTGAATGGGGGCTGATGCAGTGTTGTACAATGGCGGGAAGTTGACAGCAGGGTGATGGGGTTTCCGTGGCGATCGACGACAAGTACGACCGTCTGAAGCAACTCATGGAAGCGGGCAAGGAGAAGGGCTACGTCTTGTACGACGAAGTCAGCGAGCTCCTTCCCGACGACATCACGCCCGGACCCGAGCTCGATGACCTGCTGGTGAACCTGGACGGCGCCGGCGTCGAGATCCTCGAAGAGCCCAAGCTGGAGAAGCTGGGCGAGGCCGAAGACCTGGTCGAGCTCGAGATGGGCCAGGAGTTCACCGACAAGACCAACGATCCGGTGCGCATGTACCTGCGCGAGATGGGCACCGTCCCGCTGCTCACCCGCGAAGGCGAAATCGAGCTGGCCAAGCGCGTCGAGCGCGGCCAGAACGCCGTCCGCAAGTCCTTGTCCCGCTCCGCGCTCATCACCCGCGAGGTCCTCAACCTGGGCGACGACCTGATCCGCGGCGCTGTCTCGGTGCGTGACATCCTCGTTCTTCCGGACCTGGTCGTCGCGGAAGATTCGCTCGATACGCAGAAGCAGGAGATCGTCGAGATCGTCGAGGAAGTGGAGCGTCATTATCGCAAGGCCCAGCAGTTCCGCCAGAAGATGCTGGCCATTCCTCGCTCGATGAAGCCCAAACAGTACCGCACTCTGCGCTACGGCCTGGCCCGCGCCACGGTCCGCATCTCGCGGCTGATCCGCTCGATCCCGTGCAGCCCTCAGGTCCAGCGCAGGCTGGTGGATTGCGTGCGCCGCGCCGTCGAGGAGTTCAAGCCGCTGGAGCGCGAGATTGCTCGCATCCAGCGCCGCCTCGAGGAAGCCGCCAGCTCGCAGTCGCCCTCGCTGCGCGAGCTGCGCAAGGAATTCCGCCAGCACAACCAGCGCATCCAGCAGCTCGAGGAAGAGTGCGGCGCCTCCGCCACCGAGCTCCGCCGCACCTTGCAGATCGTCGAGCGCGGCGAGCTGGAAGCCGAGACCGCCAAGAAACAGTTGATCGAGGCCAACCTCCGCCTGGTCGTTTCCATCGCCAAGCGCTACACCAATCGCGGCCTTCAGTTCCTGGACCTCATTCAGGAAGGCAACATCGGCCTCATGAAGGCGGTGGACAAATTCAATTACCGCCGCGGCTACAAGTTCTCGACGTATGCCACCTGGTGGGTGCGGCAGGCCATCACCCGCGCCATCGCCGACCAGGCCCGCACCATCCGCATCCCGGTGCACATGATCGAGACCATCAACAAGCTGGTACGCTCCCA
>Ga0187850_10000230_pt1 | contig 77248 bp, 73 predicted proteins | sample June2016WEW_4_15_FD_132436 | JGI IMG/M metagenome (GOLD analysis project Ga0187850, IMG submission 132436) | Peatland microbial communities from SPRUCE experiment site at the Marcell Experimental Forest, Minnesota, USA - June2016WEW_4_150 | ecosystem: Environmental > Terrestrial > Soil >...
GAAGGCCGCCCCACCGCGCAAATCGGCGTCTATATTCCCTCTAGCAGCTACTGGTTCGGCGATACCGCCGTGGACGCCGACTTCCTCGCCATCGTCCACCAATTGCTCCAGCATCAGCGCGACCTCGACTACGTGGACGAATACGCGCTGTCGAAATCGCTCAAATTGCAGGGCCAGGAACTGGTCAACCTGAGCGGCCAGGCTTATCGCGCCATTCTGATTCCGCCCGTGGACGCGATTTCCAAGGCCGCATTGGACAACCTGCACGCCTTCGCCAAAGCCGGCGGCAAGGTCATCTTCTTCGGCGGCGCGCCCAAGCTCGTCATGGACAAAAACTTTCTCACCGCCACCGGACCGGCCGACATCAGTTGGGCCATGCTGGAGCCGGCGCCCGAAATCACTCCCCAGGTCCTGGCCGCTTTGCCCGCGCCGGATGTCACGACCGACCAGGCTACGTCGTGGCTCAAGTATAATCACCGCCGCCTGAAGGACGCCGACTTGTATTTCTTCTTCAACGAAGGTGAGCAACCGTTGTCGCTCAAAACCACCGTCGCGAACAGCGGCACAGCCCGTCAGGCGCAGCACTGGGACGCCGCCAGCGGGAAAATCGAGCCTTGGGCGGGCGCCACATTCGCAAACGGTAAGACCACGCTCCCGCTCGATCTGGGACCTTGGGAAACGAAGTTCATCGTCGTCGGTCCCATCCCGTCCGGCCCGGCGGCAAGATGACATTTAAGGAACGCAAATTCGGCGGGGAAATATGACAGGGATGTTTTCAAATTCAGGTTGTGACGAAAGAACTCAAGCACGAAGAATTGATGCGTCTGCGAACTGTCACCGTGATACAGATAGACCGGCTCGAGTTGTAACGCGAGTCATGGTATACCACTTTTGAAAGGAGAGTCTATGAGGTTATCATCTCGTACTTTGGCGGGTCTGCTGCTGGTTGCGATCTCCGTATCCGCGCAGGAGCAGAAGCCCATCGTGCTGCCGAAGCCGCAAACCGATGGCGGCAAACCATTGATGCAGGTCCTCAAGGAAAGGAAGTCCGGGCGCGAGTTCAGCCCGGAGAAGCTCCCGCCCCAGATGCTTTCCAACCTGCTCTGGGCGGCATGGGGCGTGAACCGTCCGGATGGCCGGCGCACGGCGCCCTCCGCGTCGAACCACCAGGAAATCGATATCTATGTGGCCACCGCCGAGGGCCTGTACCTGTATAACGCGAAGGACCACCAGCTCGAGCCCGTTATGAAGGAGGATATCCGCACTGCAGCGGGCCGGCAGCCATACGTCGGCCAGGCGCCGCTAAATCTCATTTACGTGGCGGACCAGACCAAGATGGGCCGGCCTGACGACGGGACGGCGTTCGCCGACACAGGTTTCATCAGCCAAAACGTTTATCTCTTCTGCGCTTCGGAAGGACTGGCAACCGTCGTGCGTGGCAGCGTCGACCGCGAATCACTGGCCAAGATCATGAAGCTCCGGCCGGACCAGAAGATCACCCTGGCCCAGACGGTGGGGTACCCGAAGAAGTAGGGGGTGCCGCGGGTTTGCGCCTCATCATCAGCCCAGTCGCGGCCCGGATGAAAGTGTCCGCCCGTTTGAACTGCAAGAAACCTGAGACGCGATCAGGATCAAGAACGAACAAGTCAGGCGATCTAAAAGGTGTGGTGGCAACGGCTCCGCGCGGAGCGGGCCGCCGGTGCGCCCGCGCAGGGCGATCGCTCCAAGCCCGACGCGAAGCCCGCCAGCGCAATCGAACCGAAAAGAAACGCTGCACAGACAGAACTGACAATACTTTGTCGCATGTGAACCTTCGCCAAAGCAGGTACGTAGTGCGGGTCGCAACGGCCCGTCAAATTCCCCCAACGGAAGGTCGTTGGTCTTGAGAGACTGCTTGAATTGCTTGTCTTTAGGCTCTACGATCACGTAATAAGCTCCGGGTTCGTACGAAGTCATACAGGTTCTGAATGAGCTTTGTTAGTGGCTTTTGGTTGCCGTCGTGGCGGAACTGGCAGACGCGCTGGACTCAAAATCCAGTGGTGCTTAAACACCGTGTGGGTTCGACTCCCTCCGACGGCACGATCTTCGCTGTCTGCGCGATTTGTTTGCCGGTGGGCAGAGCACTCTCGCTTTGTGTGGATGTTGCTTTGGTCACTTCTCGGTCGCCACCCTCAAAAGGGTAAGTCACAATCCTGAACTGATACCCGCACTTGCGGGTCTGTTATTTCGCAGGGTGGTCGCGGGCCTTCTCGATCCACGGCTGGAGGTGACTTTTCGAACTGGGAGCCATCTCGATAACCTTGTTCCAGGACAGCACCGCGTCACGGTAATCTCCCACGATGTAGTGCAGCAGTCCTTGCGAGCTGTACCCAACGGCTGATTGGGGATCGAGCTGCACCGCCCGGCTGCAATCCGCAAGCGCTCCATCCTTGTCTCCTTTGCCGTACTCCGTCCACCCGCGCGTATCATAGGCATTGGCGGATCTGGGGTTGAGAAGAATAGCCTGATTGACATCCTCGATGGCTTTTTCAAGATCGCCTCTCCTGTACTGAGCCCATGCGCGCGCATTGTAAGCGTCTGAAAACTGCGGATTGATTTTGATCGCCTCGGCATAATCCGCAATCGCTGCCTCCGACTCGCCCCTCTCATCGTGCGCGCCACCGCGAATGTAATACGCCTGCGAATAGCGCGGGTTCAACTCGACCGCTTTGGTGCTGTCAGTGATGGCGCCGTTGAAGTCGCCTTTCACGACGCGTGCCAATGCCCGCAAGCAGTAAGCCTGGGCATAATACGAATCCGACTCGATTGCCTTGGTGCAATACTCGATCACCCCGCTAAAGTCTCCTTTTGCATTCAGAGCAACAGCTTGTTCGTAAAAGCCACGGGAGTTTCTCAGCTTGGACTCGAGGAGACTGGCGTCGCTGCGGTTTGTCACGGGCCCGTAGACTTCTTCAGAGAGACCTTTCTCCTCGGCTTGCGAAGGAGAGGCGTTTGAAAGAGCATGACCCGTTCTCGCAGATCCGACCCCAACCGTCGCCGGTCCTGGCGTCCGGAAAGTGAAGTTATTGCGCTCAACATCATAGTGAAGCCAATAGACCAAGGCCCCCACCACAACCAGCAGCACGAGAATCGTCACGTGCACATTCCTCTGGGATTCTTTAGGGATCAGCGCGCTGCCCAGCGCGGGATGCGGGAAAACGACGATCTCTTTGATGCGGGTGATCTTGAACCTTCGAGTGACACCTCTCGCATGATCGAGCGCCTTCATGTACAAGCCATCGAGCGATTCGGGAGTGACAATCTCTCTGACGAATCGTTTCCGGGACTTTGACCAATACACGATCCGCACGTCCCGCCCCTCACGCAGTGCCTCAGAGATTTTGTTCGCTCGCTCCGCCGGGGGATAATTCCGTTCTCGTTTCCTCAGCCGCCACAACAGCACGCCAACGAGGATCAGGAGGACAACCGGCAGAATTGGAGACGTAGAAGTGTTCATCAAATCTTGTAAGACTTATTACCACAAAAGAAGGATGTGTGCCAAGCACGAGACTAAATGTGCGCACGCCCTAAACGAGCCATCAGACCACCCCCCCCCCACCAAAGGTAGCCCGGGGAAGAAACGCTTGCTCCGGCGCGGCACATTCACCCACGGCTGGATGCTGACATTGGCCGACGAAGCGCCGGCCAGAGCTGTGGCGGCTCCCAACGGCGCGTCGCAATGCGGGCGTGGCAGGGGTTGAGCGTTTTCTGTCGTTTTGCGTCTTGCTGGGGAAGGCAAATTGTTCATAATCGCCTCTTATGAACTACCAATTCCGTTCCGCAATGCTGGCGTTCTCTTTGTGCGCCGCAGCCTATGCAACGAAAGCCAATGCAGAATCCGGATTCTTTCCCCAATCCGACCTGATGCGGGTTGGTGTCTATTACTACCCGGAGGCGTGGCCCTCGAATCAATGGGCACGCGACATCGCCAACATCAAACAAATGAACCTGGAATTCGTTCACATGGGCGAGTTCGCCTGGGCGTTCATGGAACCCGAGGAAGGACGGTTCGACTTCGACTGGCTGGAGCGCAACGTGCAGCTTTGCGCCGACCGGGGCCTCAAGGTCATCCTCTGCACGCCCACCCCCACGCCGCCGGTGTGGCTGGTGGAGAAACATCCGGAAGTGCTCATGGTGGACGCCCAAGGCCGCCGGATGCAGCACGGCACGCGTCAGCAAGCGTGCTGGAATGTCGAGACCTACCGGCAGTACGTCGCCAAGATTGTCAACGAACTCGGTCGGCGCTTCGGCAACAACCCCGCCGTCTGGGGCTGGCAACTCGACAACGAACTCAGCCACTACGGAAAGGAACCCTGTTACTGCGACGCCTGCCAGGCTAAGTTTCGCGCCTGGCTGAAGAATAAATACGGCACCATCGAGGCCCTGAACCGTGACTGGGGCAACGCCTTCTGGTCGCAGATGTACCAGAACTTCGATCAGATTCGCATCCCGAATCAGGCGGAACTTGTCGCGCAACTCAACCCGCACGCCCTGCTCGACTCCCAGCGTTGGTTCGCCGAGGAGGCCGCCGGCTACCTGCGCTTCCAGACCGGCATCCTGCGCCAGTATTGCGGCAAGCGGCAATGGATCACAACCAACTTCATGCACAACTTCGCCGCCGTCGATCCGGTGCTGTCAGGCAAGGACTTCGAGATCATCACGTGGACGCATTACCCGGCGCACGGGAACCTCAACGAAGGTCCGCTCGGTTTCCGCATGGGCAGCTCGGCGGCGATGTCGTTCTCGCACGATTTCCTGCGCAGCATCAACGGCGCGGAAGGTCTCATGGAATTGCAGCCCGGCCAGGTCAACTGGGGCGACGTGAACCCGCAGCCGTATCCGGGCGCCGTCCATCTCTGGATCATGCGGGCCTTCGCGGCCGGCGCGAAACTCGTCTGCACCTATCGCTACCGTGAGCCGTTGTTCGGCTCCGAACTATATCACTACGGCTTGGTCGGGCCCGACGGCGTTACGCCGACCACCGGCGGCCAACAATACTCGCAAGCGGCCCGGGAAATGGCACTGCTGCGGAAGAATCGCCGACCCGACGCCAAAGAGCCCGACGCCTACGCCGCCCGACGCACCGCGCTGCTTTACAACGTGGAAAACTGCTGGGACATTGACAACCACAAGCAGACCATTCGGTGGGACACGATGGGCCACACCTGGAAATACTACCGCGCCATCAAGCGCCTCGGATGCCCGGTGGATGTCATTACCGAGGATAAGGACTTCGCAACGTATCCGTTCTTGATCGCGCCAGCTTATCAACTCGTAGATGCCGATCTGGTTCAGCGCTGGACCCGCTACGTCGAGAACGGCGGCCACCTCATTCTCACCTGCCGCACCGGCCAGAAAGACCGGCGCGGCCACCTGTGGGAGGCGCCGTGGGCCGCGCCGATTCACGATCTCATCGGCGCGAAGATTTCGTTCTACGACACCCTCCCAGCACCCAACGTCGGCAAGGTCAAGGCCGGCAAGCAGGTTTACGATTGGGTCTCCTGGGGCGAGGTGCTTGAGCCGCGTGAAGGCACGAGCCCGCTGGCCCATTATGCCGATCAGTTCTACGCCGGCGGCGTCGCGGCGGTGACGCGCACATTGGGCCGCGGCACCGTGACCTACATCGGCGTCGACTCGCAAGACGGCGCCCTGGAAGCCCTGTTGGTGCGTGATGTCTTCAAGCGCGCCGGTGTGCGCGTGGAACAGTTCGATGACGGATTCGTCGTGGACTGGCGCGACGGCTTCTGGGTCGCGACCAACTTCACCGAGAAAACCCAGCGCGCGCCGATCCCAAGCGGCGCCAAGGTGCTGATCGGTTCGCGCAATGTTCCCACTGCCGGTGTGACCGTCTGGCAGGAGTAAGGTTTGGCTTGCACGACGCATCAACTTGTCATGCCGGAGTGAGATAAACGCTTACCGCGCCCCGGCACCGTCCAGCATCCGCACTTCGCGTTGCGGGAACGGTATCTCGATCTGCCGCGCGCGGAACTGCTCGACGATGCCTAGATACAATTCCAACTGGGCCATTCCGTAATCCGGCACTTTGACCCACGGTTTGATGGTGATGTTGTCTTCTGCTAATCGGTTAATGGTTGCGAACCCAGGCCGAGATGCTGCGGCGGGGTGGGCGGCAGCTTCCAGACAATCTCGCCGTGATCGCCCGTTCTGTGCATCGTGTTGGCGAGATCAATCCCTTGCCGGTAAACTTTCTTGAACTCAGCGAAGTCTTTCGCCTCGATCTGTTTCTCCATCGGATCGAAAATGTTCTTCGCGTAGTTTTCGAGCATGCCCCTGTACTTCGGACGTGTGATGCTCATTTTTTTCCACAGACTGCGCAGGCTGCGGAGTTCGTAACCCGCCAACGCCCAGTTGCCGCCCGTGGCTGCGTAATAGAGAGTCCAATACCGTTCGCTGACAATCGGCATCAACTGCCCCAGCCCGGGCTGCAGTTCCGCAAGCTGATCGATCGTCAACTCGCCATGCTTGGTGCGTCCAACAATTGGTCTTTCGTCCGCCATCTCGCGCCTGCCGTCATTCCTCGTAGGAGCGGCGTCCTCGCCGCGACCGGCTGCCCGAACACCCCCGGCATGGCGACAAGAATGTCGCTCCTGCGAAAAAACTCAATCCAAAAAGAAAAACCCCGGCACATCGTGCCGGGGTTTTCCAATCAATCGCCAAATCGATCAGCCCTCCTTGCCGCTGTCGGTCTGTGTCGTCATGAGCGGGCAAACCCCGTTCTTCGCCATCTTGTCGGAAACGGACTTCCACTGCGCGAACTGCTCCGGCGTGAGAATCCGCTGCATGCCCTGGGCAAACATCGCAATGCGCTCTGATTTTGACGTCGCCGTGCGGAGCTGCTGGTTCAACTCTGCAATCCGCGTCTGCTGGTCCGACGTCAGGTTCAGTTTTGAAAGCATCTTGCTGCAAGCGCTGCTGCAACCCGCGCTGGCGCTTTTCGCCTTGCCTTCCGCGCAACAGCCAACGCCACCGGCATACACGGCGGCGACTCCCGCCAACACTGCGACCGCAACTGCAATTCCTAGAAGTTTCTTCATGGCCACTCTCCTGTTCCTTTCTTTTTTGCTCAGTTCGACACTACTCCATTAAGATTCGTTCAGAGGTCAATTGGTTTCACCGCGCCTCCGCTCCAGCCTGAATCCTTGGTTCGTTGTAGCCGCGAAATCTTTTTGCGGTCTCACGCGCTTAATCCGTCGGTTTGAGCTGCTGGTTAGGCGGACGGAGCCCATTGGAACTGCGGCTTGATAACGCGAGAGCCTATCGCTGCCAGCTTGGTGCGCAATTCTTCATACATTGTCTCGCCTTGATACGTGCCGATGATGGCGCCGCCCGACCCGGCGAACTTGGCGCTGGCACCGCACTGCCGTGCGACCTCAACCATTTGAATTTGCCAGGGTGGAAGATTGTAGATACTGCGCCGGGTGTTGAAGTTTTCGTCAATGAGTTCCGCCAGCCGCTTCGTATCATGGTTGAGCAGAGCCTCATACCCCCGGGCAGCGAGCCCGGCAAAGTGTTTCATGGCGTTGACTACTTTTCCCTCCCCCTGATCGAAACGCCCGCGGATATCATTATGGAACACCTCGGTCGGCTCACTAAGGCTACTGTGATAGGCAATGTACAGAGGTGGCAATAGGCTGGGAGGCATGGGCTCGTATTTGTAGGATTTCAAGCCCCCCACGAGGTGTTCGTGCATTGGATCGAAGTCCATATAGACCAGGCCTTCATAAACCTGGATGACACGATCCTGCAGCCCGCCCGCGATGCCGAGTTCATCTTTTTCCACGGACAAAACAAGCGTGGGCTGCGCTTCGCGCGGGATCTCAATCCCGTAGAATTCCATGAGGCAGCGCAAGGTAGCCACGATCAGGGCACTGGAACCGGCCAACCCTACCTGTCGTGGGATATCGGTTTGGTAACGCACCGAAAAGTTGCGGTTTTGAAGCGTAAGATGATGAGCCTGACAGTAGTCAACAAAGCGTTTGATGGTGGCTTTGATCAGACGAATGCCACCGTAGTAGCCGTGCAGTTTTACATCCTTCGCCAGGTCGTAGATGGAACTAAAACGAGCCCGGTCATCCTCGGTGAACACAATATCCACGGACTCCCATTCATACAGCACAGCCTCGGCCGAAAAGTTGCGCACGATAATGGAGATGGTCTTGCCGTTATAGCCGTCGGAAGGATTGCCAAGGAGTCCTGCTCGGGCGTAGGCGCGTTTACGAATGACGTTCATTCAACAATGTCTCCAAATGCTTTCGTAGAGCAGGACCTTGTTTTTCATCTGCCAGGGCAAACTCCACGAATGCACGGAAATAGGCCTGGAAATTCCCGATGTCATACCTTCGTTCATCACCGCGCAAGCGGATGCCATACGCCTTGCCACCCTCATGAATCATGAGGCGGATGGCGTCAGTAATCTGAATTTCACCGCCTCTGCCGGGTTGAATGCGTCGGATGGCATCAAAGATCGTCGGCGCCAATACATAGCGGGCCGCGATGGCCAGATTGCTGGGAGCTTCTGACAAGGATGGTTTCTCAATGAGGTCCTCGATCTCAAAGAGATCGCCGTTGTTCTTGGGTCTGGCTATGCCGTATTTATGGACCTCGGAGCGGTCCACTTCCTCGAACGCAATGACAGCAGCGGCCTTCTTTTCAGTAAAACAGGTTGTCATCCGTTTAACGATGTCGCTTTTCGCGTGCATGCCGATGATGGAGTCGCCCAGGGCAGCCACGAACGGCTGGTTGCCCACAAATGGCTCTGCGCACAAGATCGCGTGCCCCAGCCCGAGCAATTGGCGCTGGCGCGTGTAAAAATACCGCACTGGCGCGCGCTCAAATTCGAGTTCAGCAAGCTGCTCCTCTTTGCCGGTCTCGCGCAATGCCTGGATAAGGTCATCGTTCAGGTCGAAATGGTTCTCGATGGAGGTTTTGCCCGGCCCGGTGATGAACAGCAGGCGTTTCATACCCACGCGCGTGAGCTCTTCCACCACGTACTGGACCACGGGTTTGCGGCCCACCGGCAGCATTTCTTTTGGCTGGGACTTGGTCGCGGGCAAAAGCCTTGTACCTAGCCCGGCCACAGGTACGACTCCAATAGTGATGTCCATAGTTCCTTTCTTGTTCTGTAGAAATTGGCTGGCCCCGAATACTTTCGGGGCTGGCTGATTATGCTCATCGATGCGGGCCATCCTACTATTTAACGAGCCAAACGGGCAAACCGAATCGAATCGTTCGTCAGCGTTATCCCTGCCGTGACCGGTTGATCCCTCACCGTTTCACGCAAAGCTTGCCACGTATTACGTGGACGCAAAATCGCGGAGAATTGTAGGGCGACCGTCCCGGTCACCGTCGTGCCCCGGTAGGGCTCGACTCCGTAAACGACACGCGAGCAGGCCGCCGGGCGAGCCTACGACGATGTTCCGCCCATCTGAATATGACTCATCGTCTGTGGGGATCATTTCTGCCCATACTTGCCGACCACCCACCGCATCGCAACCTCTGCGCCGAAGATCATCTGACGATCCATGAAGTTGATCCAATCCTGATCCGACATGGTTTGCACCAAAGAGTGAAATTGTTGGGCGAGTTCGTGGAACTCCGCCCTACTCTGATCGATTTGGTTGATCCGATCCTGAACGGTTTGTCCCTTGTCGCTGTAAGGGCTGTTGGGATCCATCGCGCTGAGAGCCATACGTTCGACGGCCAGGCCAACGAGTTGACTGATCAAAGGCTCGCCCGGTGACCCGTTTCCATAACGTTGGGCCAAGTTCACGCCCATCTGCAACGCCGCTTGTGCGGATTCCATGTCGCCTGCTTGGCGGTAGGAATTGGCCAGAGGTATCAAATAATCGCGTACCCCATCCCTTAGCTGTTGAAGATACGGTAGCGGCAGTTGCGACGCGGCAAGCGCTTTGGCCTCGGCCACGGAGTAACCCGCGGCAAGGTAGGCTTCTTCGTCACCTTGAACGCGATCCAGTGTGTAATCCTGAAACTGCGCTTTGCCGTCGGCAGCGATAAGCTCCTGCACGGCTTGATCGGTCTGGTCGGCTTTGGCGTAATCGAGGGCCGAAAGATAATTCACCAGCGCGTTATCCGGGGCTGACTGTTTGAAGGCGTCCAACCACTGGCGCCGTTGCTCAGGTGAAGCGTCCTTTTTGAACACGGCCTCGAAGTCCACTTGTGGGTCATTAGGATACTTCTGCATCGCTTCCTCCAGCAGCGCCGGGTTGCCAGTCGTGCGATATGCAGCCAGGAGGCTTGCCGCATTACGCCGATTCGCTTTGAGGTAAGATTCGACCTGCTCTATAGTCAACTTCAGATCTTTGTCTTTGAATCGGGCAATCAGATTGGTGGACTGCAAATCCTCCGTCGGAAATGCACTTGGCGGAGCGGTGGCCTGCATTGGCGGCGCGGGCAGGCGTGGCGTGGGCGAGCTTCTCGACCGGGCAAGCAGATGTGAAAGACGCTCGTTCCCTGCGGTGAGCTGGGCCAGTCGGTCGACTTGCTGCCGCAGCGACTGATTTTCCTCGCGCAGCTTGACTTGGGCTTGATGTTGAATCACCAGAGGTGTCAGCACGCTCGCCACGATAACGGCGCCGATGATACCGGCTTTGAGTTTTGTCATGGTCATAACCTCCATAATGCCAAGGGCTGTTCCCGTTCCCGCTACCGCGCTTGCCAGTGATGCGCTGGTAAGTGTTGCCGCCAACCCGGCGGGAGCGCCTTGAACGGCGTTCATCGCCAGCACCGTCGAGAGGGCCGCAGCAGTGGTGGTGACGCCCCGGCGGACGAGGGAAGCGCGGAGTTTTTCCAGCGCACGGGCAACACGCTTGCGGGCGGCTTCCTCGTTTGAGCCAAGCGCGTGACCGACTTCCGCCAGACTGCGTTGATCGAAAAAGCGGAGCACCAACGCGTCGCGATCCGCGGGGCCGAGTTCGTCGAGGGCTTCGTCAAGCAGGGGGTGGATCCGTCCCCAATCGGGTGCAGCTTCAGAGTTGAGTGTATTCATCGCCACAGCTTCCTGTTCGCGCGCCCGATGGCGGCGCTCGGTACGGAGTAATTGTGCCGTGGCGTAGCGCGAGGCGCGGTGAAGCCAGCCCGGCAGCACGACGCCCTTCGGTAATGAGCGGGCTTTGCGAGCGAGATCAGTGAAGACAAGTTGCGCCACGTCTTGCGCGAGGTGAGCATCACCGTCGGCCCGCCTGAGGGCCGTGGAATAAACGAGATCCACGTAACGCGCAACGAGTTCGCCAAAGGCGGCTTCAGAACCGTCGGTGACGTAGCGGCGCAGGAGTTGTTGGTCATCCAGCACGTTTCTTCACCTTCCATATTTATACAGCCGCGGGATGGCACAACCGGACAGGAAAAAGTGATGATCGTTCGCGATTCGCGCCCGACGCAGTTCCGCTGTAGCTGCACCTCGGTGAAGCGCAGGTCGACTCTTCAGTCGTCAGTTTATCCGCGACATTGGCAGCGCTGGAGAGGTGATGTTCATGACACCCGCCGCTCTCGCACGATACCTGTGACTGACAGGTGCTGCAAACTTGCGCTGGAGCGGCTAACACTTGTCCGGAAACCCCTTTCTCAAAGCCTGTCATTCTGATCCCGCCTTGGCGGGAGAAACCGCTGCGGGTCGTCTGTAGTGTGACGGCAAATCTCTGGTTTTTCCCGCAGCTTCTCGAACGACTGAGACCCTGCCCCTTCGCGAACTCAGGGCTTCGGCTCACGGCGCTCAGGGTGACAACTGGTAAGAGTTTCCGGATGAGTTCTAATCAAAGAAGCCCGTATCAACCAGCTTCAACTCCAAGTGGCCTAACGATACGCGCCATGCCTGTCAGCATCGGCGACCTGATTCTCGAATACTTTCGGCACTGAAGTTCTACGTCTTGCCGGCCAATCAGTTGTCGGATCAACTGCGGCGACATCACAACCAAAACGAGCGCCACCGCGACTGCGGGACGTTTTTGTTTCCCACAGCGGACAACTTTGTACATTTCGGCGCAGACACTCCTGATATCGGCCTGCCGTAGTGCTGGCAAGCAGGCTGCTCAAAACAAGAATGCGTCGGACTGTTGGCGGTTGTCTGGTGACCAAAGGGGGCAAGTCACCTGAGTTGATTGGCACCATGCGCGTCGACAGCGGAGGAAAATGTGCCGAAGCGACCCCGCAACGTTTTGGCCGATGCAGAACCTCCAAAAGAGAAACCGGAAAAACGGGCATGAAAGGGGAAAGATGATGAAAACTCTAATGGTCAGGGAGATGATCAGCCAGGGCATCTCATCGCACAGACTTCGCGGACTATTGGGCAGCGTCTTGGTGGTGTTGGTGGGAACACCATCAGCCGGGATGGCGCACGGGCAGTTGTTTGTGGCCAATTGGAGTAGTGGCACCATCGGGGAATACACGACATCGGGGGCGACGGTGAATGCGGCCCTCGTTTCGGGGTTGAGTAAGCCTTATGGCCTCGCGTTGGATGGGAACGGACATCTGTTTGTGGCGAATCTTTCGCTTGGCACCATCGGGGAATACACGACATCGGGAACGATGGTGAATGCCGCGCTGGTTTCGGGGTTGAATACCCCGTTGGGGCTTGCGTTGGATCGGAGCGGCTATCTGTTTGTGGTGAATAACGCGAACGGCACGATCGGGGAATACACGACATCGGGGGCCACAGTGAATGCTTCGCTCATTTCGGGGTTGAATTACCCGTTGTCGCTCGCGTTGGATGGGAACGGACATTTGTTTGTGGCGAATGCTGGGAACGGCACGATCGGGGAATACACGACTTCGGGAGCGACAGTGAATGCCTCGCTCATTTCGGGGTTGAGTGGCTTGTGGGGCATAGCCGCGGATGGGGACGGACATCTGTTTGTGTCGAGTGTTGTGAATGACACCATCGGGGAATACACGACCTCGGGGGCAACGGTGAATGCCGCGCTCGTTTCGGGGTTGAGTAAGCCTTATGGCCTCGCGTTGGATGGGGACGGACATCTGTTTGTGGCGAGTGCCTTGAGTGGCACGATCGGGGAATGCACGACCTCGGGAGCGATAGTGGATACCTCGCTCATTTCGGGGTTGATTGGGGGACCTACTTTCATGGCGGTCGAGGCGCCGGAGCCATCGTCGGCGGTTTTGTCGGTGCTTGGGTTGGCCTTGTTGACGTTCCTGCACATGAAGCGCCGGGCGCGGGTCTGAGTCTGGCGCAAGAAAAGAAGCGTTTGGAAGAGGGAGACAGCCGCCGCACGGAGGCGATGGGCGAGGCGATCCGCCACCTGGCAGGTCACCAGCGCGAGAAACTCGTGGTTGTGCTGCAGTCGAATTCGCGTTTTGGGTTGCGGCTGGAGCCGAAGATCGAGTCGGGGCTGCGTCGGCGGACGGGGGCAGGCTGCCACAAAAAGATTGCAACACGGGCAACCTTGTTTAGACTTCGCGCCTCAAAGCTTGAACAAGAAGAGGATGAACCTTTCGAATGATAGTGCGCCGAATATCGCTGCTTGTATTTCTGATTTTTGTCTTCGCAAGTTTTTTCTCCGTTCTGTTTGCTGAGGAGGAGAAGCATGGCCCGATCTTCGCGGTGACGGAGGAGAACGATCTTCTCTCCAACCCGTTCACCGCCGATCATACGGATCGGCATTACACGCAGGGCTTGAAACTCACCTATCTCGGCGGCGACGACGAGATGCCCGGCTGGGCTGCAAAAGTGGCGGACGCGTTGCCGACGGTGGTGATTGATGTCAATGCCCGAAATCTTGGTTATGCCTTCGGCGAGAACATGTACACGCCGGAGAATCTGCTTACGAGGGAATTGATCACCAACGACCGGCCGTACGCCGGCTGGCTGTACGTCGGCGCGCTTCTGCAACGGCGCGGCGTCGCCGGAGACGCGCGGATACCGGTGCTGGAAAGTTGTGAAGTCGATCTGGGCGTTACCGGCAAGCCATCACTGGCCGAGGCGGCGCAGGAGAATTTCCACCGCATTTTTTTCACAACCGACATTCCGAAGGGCTGGCACAATCAGCTTGCCGCCGAGCCCGGTCTGCTCTTGAAATACCAGCGTCTCTGGCGATTGTCCCTCAACGAGCAGACGGCGCGCTATGTGGATTTCATTCCGCACGTCGGCGGAGACCTTGGCAATATCGAAATCTTCGCCAACCTCGGAGCGACCTTGCGCGTCGGCTACAATCTTCCCCAGGACTTCGGCGTGCCGATCAATGATTCGCCCGTCTCGGCCAATGGCGGCACCACGGCGCGCCCGGGGCCGTTTGGGTTCTATCTGTTCGGCGGCGTGGACGGCCGCGCAGTCGCGCACAATCTGTTTCTGGACGGCAACTCGTTTCGAGGCGGCCCGAGCGTGGAGCGGATTCCGTGTGTGGCGGATCTTAGTTGCGGCGGTGCGATTCAAATCGCGCGCCACTACGAGGTGAGCTACACGCGGGTCGTCCGCACGCACGAGTTCGTCGGGCAACAATGCGCCGACATCTTCGGCTCGTTCACCGCAAAGGCGGAGTTTACCTTTTAGCGTAGGAGCGCGGTGTTCGGTTAATGCCAGTGTCCCGTCATCCACACGTAGCCGTGCGGGCGTCTGGCCCAGTGGCCTGGTATCCACACCGCGTAGGGATGCGGCGGCACGAAACACCGCAATCGGCCAACAGTTGCGCGACTCTCCAATCAGCCTTCGACGACCGAGTCAGGCAGTTCGTTGCGCTCCGAACCGCGCTGCGGAAAGTGCTCCGCCAACAGTTTGCCGGCCGTGTGGATTCCGTGAACGATGCCGTCGGCGAACTTCCCCCGCTTGAACAGTGCGCCCATGTCGGAGGCGACTTGTTCCCAAAATGCGTCGCCGCATTTCGCGTGGACACCCTCGTCGCCGACGATGAAAAAGTTCTGCGATTCGGGCGCGACAAAAATCAGGACGGCGTTGCGGTGTTTGGTCTTGTGCATACCCAACTTCAGGAAGTGGTGGATGGCCGCATGCCGAACATCCCTCACCTTGTGGTGGCTCACGTAAACCCGAATCTCGCCCGACGTGTATTTCTCGGCATCGACAATCGCCGCCACCATCCGGTCGTGATCGATCTGACTGAAGAACGTTTTCGTTTTCATCGCCTACCAGCTTCCTCCAGCGCCGCCGCCGCCGAAACTGCCGCCACCTCCTGAGAAGCCACCCGAAAATCCTCCACCGCCGGAGAACCCGCCGCCACCACCACCGCCGAAGTAAATGAACGGCCCGGTTCCGTAGCGAACCGATCTTCCTCCGCGTGTATAGACCGTCCCGGAGGCCAAAAGGAACCTGTAATAAGTCCAGCCAATCAATCCAAGCAGAAGGAAAACGATGATTGGAACCATCGGCAAACCTTGATGGCGCTTTTCCTCTGCGACGGTGCGGCCCGTTCCTTTGTATTCACCTTGCGTCGCCTGAAGAATCGCTGTCACACCCGTCCGCAGTCCGCCGTCGTAGTCACCCCTTTGAAAGTACGGCTTGATCTCGTTCTCGATGATGCGCTTGGCCAACGCGTCGGGCAAAGCGCCTTCCAAACCGTAGCCGACCTGCAGATACATCTTCCGATCCTGAATGAACACAAACAAGACCGCGCCGTTGTTCCTGCCCTTTTGCCCCACGCCCCACGATTGCGCGACGCGGATGGTGTAATCCTCGATCGAAGAATCCGACTGCATTTTCGGAAAGACGGCGACGACAACCTGGATGGAAGCCTGTCGCTCGAACTGCTCCAGCTTTTGGTTCAATTCAGCGACCGTGGCCGGTGAGACGACGTGCGCGTCATCGTTGAAGTACGCTTTGGGAGCCGGCGGAATGACTTCCGCCGCCCACGCCGAGAGTGCGCCCATCAGCGCGAGAAACACCCAGAGCGATTTTGTTTTCATCGCTGGAAGAATCTACTTGGCTGGTGTGCCTTGAAAGTTGAACTCGACCTTCGGCGGCTTCTCCGCGCCGGCCGTAGCCGTGAAATAGGGCTTCTCTTTGAACCCGAACGCGCCGGCGTAAGCCAGCGTCGGAAAACGCTTGATGGCCGTGTTGTATTTCTGCACAACGTCGTTGTAGCGTCCGCGCTCCACGGAGATGCGGTTTTCCGTTCCTTCCAGTTGCGCCTGAAGCTCGAGGAAACTGGAATTGGCTTTCAGTTCGGGGTAACGTTCCACCACCACCAGCAACCGCGAAAGCGCCGAACTCAACTGCCCCTGCGCTTTTTCGAACTCGGCAAACTTGGCAGGGTCGTTCGGCGCCCCGCTGGCGTCCACCTTGCCCACCGAAGCGCGCGCCTGCGTGATTTCCACCAGCGTCGATTTCTCGAAGTTTGCCGCGCCTGAAACGGTGGCGACGAGGTTGGGGACCAAATCGGCGCGCCGCTGATAAACGTTCTGCACCTGCGCCCACTGTTTCTCCACTTCCTGCTGCAGGCTGACGAGACGGTTGTAGCCGCAGCCCTGGACCAACGTTATCATTACGAGCATTCCGACAATCATCCGTGTCCGCATGGTTACCTCACTGGGTTGACTGATGCGCGCAAGCATAGCGGGTTTCGGACGCTTTTCAATCTAACTCCGATGCCGCCTCCACTCCTCCTTGTGACCGAAACCGAGGCGATTGTCGATCAAGCGCATCCACTCAGGCTCGATGCACCACATCGCGGTCTTCGCCAACTCCGCCGTCAACGTCGCATTGCCTTGCAGCAAGAAGGGAAAACGCGCTGTGTAAATCTCCCATGCTCGTCGTCGTTGCTCACCCGCCAGTTGCCAACACCGACCGCGAAACTGGACACCCGTTATTTCGTGCCATTGTTGGCGATCAAGTTGAATGGCACCAGCCACCGTGCCATTGGCAAGCATCGCCTGACCGTGATGGGTTGCCGGATCGGTCACCACATAGAAACGCAAATCCTCATCCACAGCGTAGAAAAGCGCAGCGGCATAAGGGCTTCCATCGCCATCCACGACTGCAAGTGTGAGTACTTTGTGCTCGCGAAGAAACGTTAACAGGCGCTCTTTCACTCGATCCACTTGGGCATATCCTACTCAATTGGCCAAGAAATAGCGATTTCCAAGCCTCTGCGAGGGTTTATTGAACCCAAAACGCCTCCACTGCATCTAATCCTGTGATGGTCGAAGCGAGAACGATAGTTCATCGCCGGCAAACTCATCAGCGAGGCAACGCAAGCCATGGTCATAGACCGAGAACACGAAAGCGGCAACGCCATACAACTTTATTTGCGCGAGATCGGGCAAACACCGCTGTTGACTCCCGAAGAAGAGATCAACCTTGCGGCGCGGGTCAAACGCGGCGACAAGAGAGCGCGCGCCCGGATGATCAAGGCCAACCTGCGTCTCGTGGTCAAGATTTCCCACGACTACGAGAATCTCGGGTTGCCTCTGCTCGACCTCATCAGCGAAGGCAACATCGGTCTGATGAAGGCTGTCGAGCGCTTTGACCCGAAGAAGGGTGCGAAGCTGTCGACCTATGCGGCTTGGTGGATCAAGCAATCCATCCGGCGCGCGTTGTCGAACCAATCCAAGACGATTCGTCTGCCCGTCCATGTGGTTGACAAGATGCAGAAGATGAACCGCCTCAGCCTCACGCTGTTCGAGAAACTCGGACGCGAGCCTACCGATGCGGAATTGGCGGACAGGCTCGACATCACGCCTGCCAGGGTTGCTCATCTTCGCACGATCGGCATTCGCCCCGCCAGCCTCGACGCCGCGATCGGTGACGACGGCGAGAACCGCTTCAGCGATATTATCGAAGACACCGAGGCGATGACGCCGTTTGAATTACTCAAGGCCAAGACAATGCGGCAGGGAATACGCCAACAACTGCAGCACCTTAGCCCGCGCGAAGCCAAAATCCTCACGCTGCGGTACGGGTTGAACGGTCAAGAACCGCAAACTCTCGATGTCGTCGGCAGGAAGTTCAAGATCACCCGCGAACGAGTGCGCCAGATCCAGGAGATTGCATTGACCAAATTGCGCCGTCTCGTCGAGAAACAGGATCGTCCCGCTCTGATCCATCAATCCTGATCTTCGAGCGCCACCGCGCCCTGCCGTACGCTTTCCACGTCGTGTTCTCGGGCATGTAACCGATGTGGCGGCGCACCTCCAGCAAGTCTTCAAACACATCCAGCCCCGCCACCTCGGCGCGTCCCGACGACGCGGGAATGAATCCCGTCAGGATGCGCATCGTCGTGCTCTTGCCCGCGCCGTCCATCTTTTTCGTGCTTGTCAGCGCCGGCTCCGTTTGCTAGCATTTCGCGCGTAAACGGAGAAGCGCTCATGGCGACATCTTTGGCCAACCGCAACAGACCCGCACAAATGGCGTCTTCTTTTGCGCCATCCCGCAGTCTGGCCATATTCGGCGACAGAAGAATGTACCTCACGCAAAAAACCCAAGCGCTCCTTCTCACAGCCGCTGGGTGCGTTCTGGCGATTGTGATCACGCTCGGTATTCTCAAGCTCGTTGATCCAACATCGGCACACAACCTGGTAATTGGCAAGACACCCGTGGACACCGCATTGATTGCATTTGTGCTCACTCGGTTACTCCTCATTGCAGCGTATATTCTCTTTGTCATCCTGGGATTCCGCACGCACTGGGGATGGGGACTGGCCAACCTTCTCCTGCCCGTCACCGCTTTGTACTTTTCGTTAGCTCATCCAAGGACGGCCAAGATCCCGGCGGTGTTCTGCATTTTTGGATTCACTGCCCTGCTGGTCACAATGCTTTGGGTCAACCCCAGATAAGGGACACATCGAACCATTCTAATCGTATCGCGAATCTCCGGCCCGGCCCGAAAACCGCACTTGTGATTGTAGGGGGCGATGCTCCTTCTGTTCGGGCGAATCCGCGATCTGCGAGGCGTGAGAGCAGTTCGGCAAGGTCAGAATCATCGATTGGCTCTTTTCCAAGCACACTCACCAAATATTGATCAACCGGCATGCCGGCATGTGCTTCCGCTATTTCTCCCAAGAGGCTGTGTAAGACCAGAAGACTGGCGACATCGTCCTGAGCCGCAAAGTCGTCAGTGATCAAGCGAATCGCTGGCTGCACGACCTGATAGTCGAGGTATTTGGCAATCGCGACTTTGAGCTCGGAGAGCAACTGATCGTATTGAGTCATTTCCTGTCGGCTAACAATTCAAAGTGAGCTACCGCTAGCCGCGTAGCGGGTCGCCAGTTCGCTCAACTAACTTAGGCTGTGGTTTTTTCCAACTCTCTCTGGAGTACACCCATAAGCTCGGTTGGCGACGACGTTATTGACGTCACGCCCAGCGCCTTAGCTTCAGAGGCGTGCTCCCGTGCCCCGCGTGAACTGCAGAATATGATAAACGGTATGTCGGGGCTCTGAGCCCGAATTTTCTTGAGCAGATCCAAACCCGCCGTGGGTTTATACGAATCTTCCTCTGTGCGACCCATGTCAGAGATTACGAGGCCGTATTGCCCTCGATCGAATTGCTTTAGGCCTTCAGACGTCGATAGCGCCAAGTCAATAGTAAAGCCCTTGTCGGAGAGTTGTTGCACAAAGTAGCTGTTGTTCTTTGGCTGGTCGTCTACCCAAAGGATTGGCGCTCGCTGTGTTGCGCGTCTTGGCGGCGACTCTGGAGGTGCCACGACAGGTTGAGCACCGACTCCGATCTTTTTCTGAATCTCTAACACTTGGGACTGAAGGTCAGCGATCAAAGTACGCTGCTGCGCGTTAGCTTCTTCCATGGTTAGTTCTTGACCGCCAATCTTTAGGGTAAACTTCCGTGATTTCGCGGATTCTATAAGTGCGGCAACGGCGGGTTTGAATAGAAAAACTAACAAAATGACGATACAAGGCCATAGCAGCGCCGCAATCCCCTCGAGTACTTTGGCAGAATCCGTCATTCTTCCTCCTTTAACAGCCTAACGTAGAAAGCTGAGCCACCCGCCGACTCGCGACGTGAACCGCGACAGCGGAACTGCAAGCGCCAACGGCGGTTGGCTCCGGCGACTTGTTAGGCGACGTCACACTCATTTTTTATCTCAGTTTTGCGTATTAGACTCGGCCATTATCTTCCAGGAGATGCCAAAGCGATCAATTACGATTCCGTATCGCTCAGCGAAAAATGTTTTCAGCAAAGGGATTTGGATCTGACCACCATCGCTGAGAGCCGCGAAGAACCGTTCGGCTTTCTCCGGAGTTTCAACTCGGAGAGCAAGCGAGAAGCCTGCAAATGTTGTTTCGGTTGGCGACTTCTCGCAACCGCAGTCTGACGCCATGACCTCAGTGGAACCGATGCGGAATGTTGCGTAAAATATTTTCTCCTCCATTCCTGACCTCAATTGGGAATGGTCTGGACAGTCGCGAAACCGCATCATGAAGAGAGTCTCAGCTTCAATCGTCCTGCAATAAAACTTGACCGCTTCTTCAGTGCGCCCGTAGAAATTTAGCGTGGTTTGAACGTTCATGAATTGTCTTATGCGTTAAGTCGCCTAACATTGTAGTGAGCTGCGATTTCGCAGCCTAGTATCCGAAGCCGAATCGTGGCTTGCCTTCGCGCAGTTCACTGCTCACCAACTTCCTCTGGCACACGATGGGCGATTCCCACAGGAAAGTAAAGACAGAAGCAAACCCCGAATCCTTCGTCGGGGTAAAGAATGCCTTGGTGTCCGTCGGTCGATCAGATCACCGTGCCTGCAACGTGACGCCGGTGGTTTGCGCGACGGTGAAGCCGGCGCGTTGTTCGGCAACGAAGACCGCCATGCTGACCATGTCGCCGGACTTGATGCCGGCCAGTTGCTCGGCCAGTTGATCCATCGACTGAAATTCCTCGCCGCCGACGTGCGTGATGACGATGCCACGGCGGAACCCGGCCCCGGCGGCGGGGCTGCCCTTCTCCACATCGGAAACCAGCACGCCTTGCATGGCGGGAATCCCCAGCGCGTCCGCCAACTCACGGGTGAGCGGCTGGATCTGCAACCCGAATCTCTTCCACATAAGATCGGTCGCCGACAACTTCGGGAGCGCGGCCAGCGTCACCATGAATTCGTGCACGCTACCACCACGTTCGACGGCGAATCGCGCGGTGTCGCCGGCTTTCTTGTGGAGGAAATGCCGCAGCATCGGCAGCACGGCGGAGTACTTCACATTGTCCACCGCCACGACCTTATCGTTCACGGCCAACCCGGCTTTCGCGGCGGGACTGTCCGCTTGCACGTCGGCAATCAACACGTTCCCGCGTTCGCGCTGGAATTGCAGTCCCAGCCACAGGCGCGCGCGTTTCTCGGGCGAGAACCACATCGCCAACATGTTCGCCACGCGCCGGGCGGGAATGGCGAACCCGATCCCTTGCGCTTGCGAAAGAATGGCCATGTTGATGCCGACAAGCTGCGCGCGGGTGTTCACAAGCGGGCCGCCCGAATTGCCGGGATTGATCGCCGCGTCCGTCTGCAAAATGTCCTCGAACGTCACATCGCCGGCGTCGTACCGGCGGTTCTTGGCGCTGATGATGCCCTTGGTGACGGTGTGATCCAGCCCGAACGGGTTTCCGATGGCGATGACCGTCTCGCCCAGCAACGGTTCCTGATCGCTGGCGATCTCGACGTACGGCAACGGTTTCTTGGCGTCAATCTTCAGCAGGGCCAGATCGTTCTTTTCGTCGCCGCTGACGCAACGGGCTTGATATTGGGAGCCGTCACTGAGCACGACGTTGATTTTGTCGGCGCGCTGGATGACGTGATAGTTCGTGACGATCCAGCCGTCCTCGTCAACAATCACACCCGAACCGAGGCTCTGACCGGTTTCGCCCTCGGGCCGGCTGGGTTGACCGAAGAATTGTCGCCACAAGTCCTCAAACGGATCCCGATACTGGCGCCGCACCGGCCGCTCGGTGCTGATGTTGACGACGGCGGGCACGACTTTCTGAACGGCGAGCACGACGGGATCGCGCGCCGGGTCGGGCGCAGATTCCTCTTCAGGAATCATCACCACGGCCGGGGAAACGGAGAGCAGCGAAGATATAACCACCGCAAAAAAACGAATTCGCACTTTCATGAAGTGCTTAGTATATTGCACGGCAGAGGCAGGATGCAAGCGATGCTAACCACCCGCTACGGTCAGTTGCGCAACCAGCTTATGCGCCGGTCGTTCCCCACCGTGTTCGCGCCCGCCGTGCTGCGCGACGCCGACAGCAATTACGTTCTGATCCCGATCACCGAGCGGCTCGCCCAATGCATCTGGTACGACCAACGGATTCAAACCGATCAACTTCGCACCACCGATGGCCGCGCGGTGCGCGTCGTGTTTCCCGGCTGGTGGAACCTGGAAGCGGGCCCGGATTTCCGCCACGCCACAGTGAAAATCGGCGACGAACCAGAGTGCACGGGCGACATCGAGATTCACCTGCGCGCTGAAGACTGGCGCCATCACGGGCACCAACACGATGCGCTTTACAACGACGTCATCCTCCATGTCGTTCTCTGGGAAGCAGGCAGTCACACCCACACCCTGACGCGCGCCGGCGAGACGCTGCCGCAACTGGTGCTGCAACACCACTTCGCCGCCCCGCTGGAAACGCTTTACGACGAAATCGATCTGGACGCTTATCCTTACGGCGCCGGCCAACACGGCAACAGTTGTGCCGATGTGGTGACCAGGTTGTCGGAGTCGGCCATCGGTGCGTTACTTGACGCCGCCGGTGACGAACGCTTTGCCATCAAAACGCGGAAGTTTTCGCGCTGGATTCACCGCGTCGGCGCGGAACAAGCGTTTTACGAAGGCTGGATGGAGGCGCTCGGCTACAAGGCCAACAAGGCCGCCTTCCGCTTGCTCGCGCAACGCGTGCCGCTGGCGGAGTTGAGCGAGATGATCTGTAGGAGCGCCAACCCATCGCGCCTGGAAAGGCGCTCCCACGGCAGGGATTTGGCCGCAATCCTTTTCGGCGTGGCGAATTTTCTGCCAACCGCTGCGCCGACCACCCGCGATGCCGCCAGCAAGCAATACGTCAAACGGCTCTGGAGCACGTGGTGGAAACTGCGGCCCGAGTTCGAAGAGAGGATCCTGTCCGCCACCGCGTGGAAACTTCACGGCATTCGTCCGGCCAATCACCCGCACCGTCGGCTCGGCGCCGCCATCGCGTTGCTGAGGAAACACCAGAACCTGCTGGAGAAAGTCACGGGCGCAATCGAGAGCGATGGCGATCCGGCGAAATTGTTCCTGCAAGTGCGCGATGCGTATTGGAGTCGTCACTTCACGCTTGGCGGCAAAACACAGCCGCGCGAAGTGGAACTCATCGGCGAGAGCCGCGCACAGGAGATTGTCGCCAACGTCGTGCTCCCCTTCGTCGCCGCGCTGGCGGAAAACGAAGACGATCATAAGCTTCACGACAGGGTCGAGGCTCGCTATGCCGCGCTGCGATCCATGCCAGGCAACAGCCTCCTGCGGCTGGCGGTTCACCAACTCTTCGACGGCACGTCCACGATGCTGCCGTTTATCAACACCGCCCGCCGCCAGCAAGGCCTGACGCAGATCTTTCAGGACTTCTGCCTCAACGACAAATCCGCCTGCCACCAATGCCAGTTTCCGGAACTCGCCAAACGGTGGGCAACCTAGGTCCGCTCACTGTAAGATAGGCGTCTCGCCTGTCCCGTGTGTTCCGGTGATTGCTTGGACAGGTGGGACGCCTGTCCTACGATTGCGCCGTTTCACTTCGGCGGGTTCTTCATCTCCTTGAACACGAGAGAGGCGGAGTTGAGGCAGTAGCGCAGACCGGTTGGCGCGGGGCCGTCGTCGAATACATGCCCGAGGTGGGCACCGCAAAGCGCGCACAAGACCTCCGTGCGTCGCATTCCGTGGCTGAGGTCAAGCTGCGTCACCACGTTCTCCGCAGCCACCGGCTTGAAAAAGCTCGGCCAACCGGTGCCCGAATCGAATTTCGCCGTGGACGTAAACAGCGGCAGCCCGCAACAAACGCACACATAAACGCCGGTCTTGTGGTTGTCATAGAACGCGCCGCAGAACGCTGGTTCGGTCCCCTTGCCACGAGCGATGGCGTATTGTTCGGCGGTGAGTCGCTGGCGCCATTCGGCGTCGGTCTTGACGACCCTCGGCACGCGCGTATTGGGCAGGAGTTCGCCGCCGTTGTTGAGGAAACAAACTTCAACCTCTGTAGTTTGACCTGTCTTCATGGAATTTCCAGAGACTCCGCTTTGCTCGCCTGTGCTGGCCGACAACGGCGCCCGCAGGCCGACGCCTCCTAACAACAAACAGCCCGTGATCAGAATGAGCGACAGAGCTTCCTTTTTCGTCATACCCGATCTCGTCCTTCTGTCAAACCTCGTTTGCATAGATGACGTTGTAGGCCGACTCTGTGAGTCGGCCTCCGTCCCCAGGGGCATCGTGGAACGCCGCTTCGCAGAAGCGGCCTACAACAACCCTTCAAATGAACCATGACACACCTACTATTCCTTCAAGTGCAGTTTCCGCAACTTCGGGGCAATGACGATCTGGCAGTACGGGTTGCGGTCCTTGTTCAGTCGGTAATAATCCTGATGATAGCCCTCCGCCGGATAAAACTCGCCCGCCTTGGTGATCTCCGTGACGATAGGCTTGGTAAACTCCTTGGCAGCCTCGGCTTTCGATTTCTCGGCCACCGCCTTCTGCGCGTCCGTGTAGTAGAAAATCGCGGAGCGATACTGCGTGCCGGCGTCGTTCCCTTGCTGATTGAGCGAAGTCGGATCGTGAATCTCCCAGAAAACATCGAGTATCTTTTCGAGCGCGATCTGTTTGGGATTATAAACCACCCGCGCAACCTCCGCGTGCCCCGTGTCGCCGGTGCAGACCATCTCGTATGTGGGATTCTTGACGTGTCCGCCCATGTAGCCGGGAGTGACGGAAAGGACGCCGGGAATTTGCTGGAACACCGCCTCCGTGCACCAGAAACAACCGGCACCGAGCACGATGACTTCCGCGCCTTCAGGAACGGGTTTCACAGACGCCATTTGATTTGTTTCCACAGCGTCCGCCGTCAGACCAATCCACGCGCAGCAACCAAGAACGACCACGGCCAAAATTTCCACGCCAATTCCAGCAAACGGCTTCACGCTTCTTTGGATGGTGGAAAGCCGGGAAACGTTTCAATGGCACGCCCGCACCGGGGGTTTCACTTACCCGAGCTTACCGGGGATTGAGCCTCTTTCGCTGATTGGGGCGGCGGAATATCGTGCAACTGCTTCTTCAGTTCTTTCTCGCCAGCCGGCGTGAACGCGCGAATCTGGCGGTCTTTGATGCGCGCATTCGCTGTCTTGACCTCGGCTTCCCGGTGCATCTGGCCGGAGACGGCGGCACGTTTGGCGGTAAAATTCTGCTGCGGCAGCGCCTTCATTTGAACGTCTGAAAGACTCAGCGACCTCAGTTCCACGTCCGACAAGTTCACGCCGTTGAAGTGCGCATTCTTGTCGGACAACAATGAACGAGTGGTCTGCCGCATTCCTGTAGAGATCGTCCCGAGATTCACATTACCGAGATCGATGATCTTGTTGTTGATGTCGTCCGCCCGTTTGCCGGGATCGATCGGTTTGATGATCTGCGCGGCGGCGCTGACGGAGAACGCCGCGACGAGAACCGCACCATAAAGTAAATGCTTCATATCCGACTCCGCTGTCGCTGCGCTTCTGCGAAGCGCAGCCGCCTCGACCGCTGATAACCGCAGGCGCTTCGCAGAAGCGCCACTACAACGGTCTGCCGTGGTTGGTGCGGACGAGAGGAGTTGAACCTCCACGACCTTGCGGTCACAGCCTCCTGAGGGCTGCGCGTCTGCCAGTTCCGCCACGTCCGCGCAACTTTGGCGTCGGCAATATAGCCAGCCGCTCCACGCATGGCAACGGGAAACCGCCACCGCCACCGCTCTTTCAGTTGATTCTGCCAGACTTGCCCGCACTCTGCGCCAGCTTGTACCGGATCTTCACGCCGCGCGGATTGTCGGTGAAGCCGACGATCTGCAGGATCCCCCGACTGCCCCGGTTGCCCGCATACGTCTTGAACAAGAAGGTCGATGGTGGATTGGTGGTCGTGATGGTTTTGTCGCCGGGCTCCTGACCGTTGAGAACGCTGTTGGTCGCGAGGGCTGCAGGAGTGATCGTGTCGAATTCCACGTTGTCGATGGGAACTGTGACTGACTGGAAAACGGTCAGGGAATCTCCACTCGCGTCGCTCAACGCGTCCACGCTGTGGCCCAGGGCATTCAGCGCGCTCAACAAGGACTCACTCACGGCATTCTTGTTCCAAGGCACCGGCATGTCGATAGGTTTGCCTGATTCAAAAATGATAAAATTGCCGTGCGCGTCATCGTCCGGGTCGTTCAGTACCCGCTCGATCACCGGGCCGAAAGTGAGTGCGTTTGTGGCCGGGGACAGGGCGCCTGCCGAAGATGTCTTCTTTAACACATAATAGTAGGGCTTCATCCCCGAAATCGTGTAATCCCCGCTTTTCCATTCGAACAACATGTAAAGCTTCCCGTTGATCTCCCGGATTTCGTAATGGCTTGCGGTCTTGTCTCCGTGATGAATCACTACGCCTTTGGTCCAGGTCATCCACGGCTGCGGCATTTTGCCATTCTCCAGAAACGTCAACCCTTTGAGAAAAAGCTTATTGCCCGCTGGGTTGGGTTTGTCCGGATTGAAGTCGGAGGCATGGACGACAAAGTCCACGCTCTCCCAGTCTCCCACGACTTGCGGGTCATTGACGAAGGGAAGATCAATGTTGTCCTGGCTCCCGACGGTCACGGTGAATTGCGTCCCGGCCAGCGCGCCCTGCCATTGGCCGCTGCCGATGTATTTCATGATGAACTCGCCATTGGTGCCCGGAGTTGTGCCGTCGGCTCCCTTGAAGTTCTGCAGCCCGCGATAGCTGACCTTGAAAGGCGTGGCGCTGTCCCGGAGGATGGCAACCGACACCTGCAAGTCGTCATAAGTAGCGCCGGCTTCCCGCAACTGGCGTCCGACCTCGTGTTGGATGGTTTGTGCGATCACACGGCCCGGCCACTGTTTCAAGTGCGCCAGTTCACGAACTTGGATCTTGAAGGCGGTGCTGTTGACGACCAGGGCCATGACCAGCCAGATGGCCAGGTTGATGCTGCCGACAACGACCGCCTGTTTGCCGGTCCGGGTCTTGCGCGCCCGGATGCCCAGAGTGACGCCGGACAGTGCCACCACCAGAACTGACAAGACGAGGGCTGCCGGTGGTTGAGGAAAGTAACAGAAGGCCGTGATTCCCAAAATTCCGCTCAAGCCCGCGAGAGACAGCGCGACATAAGCCAGCGGGGTCTTGTCAGGTTCGCTCTGCGCCCGCGCAGACGGCTGATTTGAGCTGCCTGCAATCGTCTCCACCTCTGTTTTCAGAACGCTGGCCTGCTGGTAGCGACGCCCGGGTTCCTTCTCCAGCGCACGCAAGACAACCTCGTCCAGCCGCACGTCGATCCGCACTTTCCGCGACGGCGGCTCGATCCGCCGGGCCGGCAATTCGCCGGTGAGCATTTGATAGAACACCACGCCCAGCGAATAGATGTCGGCCCGGTGATCAACCTCCTGCGGTTGCTGCACCTGTTCCGGCGCCATATACTGGGGCGTGCCGATCACTTGCCCGGCTTCTGTCGTCGCCGGCGATACTGGCACGACTATCCCGGTTGCGGTCGTTTCCGGCGCGTCTCCTCCGACGAGCTTGGCCAGCCCAAAGTCGGCGACCTTCACGCGCCCAGCGCGGTCGAGCAGGATGTTTTCCGGTTTAATGTCGCGGTGGACGATGCTGTGATCGTGGGCGTACTGGAGCGCATCACAGATCTGCGGCACAATCGCCAGCGCTTCGCGCGGTGCAATACGTCCTGCGTTGAGAAGTTGGCGGAGGCTCACTCCATCCACAAACTCCATGAGGAAATAGAACAGCCCATCGGTCCGTCCGAATTCATAGAGCGTGACGATGTTGGGATGATTGAGCTTCGCCAGCGCCTTGGCCTCGCGGACGAAGCGCTCGGCGAACGCGGCGTCATGGCCGATGCCGGGCGGAAGAATCTTGAGTGCGACGACACGATCCAATTGTTTTTGCCGGGCTTTATAGACCGCGCCCATGCCGCCGCGTCCTAGCAATTCGAGAATCTCCAGTTGCGGGAAAAAGCGGGCCAATTCTGCAGGCGTGGGCGGAACGGTCGCCGCGTCGGGTGCATCGCCCGGAATACTTGTTGCGCCGCTGCCGAGGCCGGCCTTAAGCATGCAATCCGGGCACAGCCCCATCAAGGCATCCGGCAATACCGGTTTCCCACACTGTGGACACTTGTTTTCTGTCGGCATATCGTCCCTCCACCTGTTTACAGAGGGAATCCGGGCGGAATGTTACAGGGCAAATCGGCTGCTGCTCAACTGGAAAGAATCCGACGGAGCGACTGGAGTTCGTCGGCGATTTCGTTTTCGGTGGTTACGGTGTGGGAAATCTCTTCGCGCAGCAGTTTCCGGTAACGCCGCCGCAGCCGGTGCACCGCCACGCGTACCGCCTCATCGCTCAGACCGAGCCGCGTTGCCAATTCGACATACGGCACCGCGCTCTTCTCGCCGGTGATGGCGAACCGCAGTTGCATGAACAATCCGCCTTTGCCGTCCGCCTCATACTCGCTACGCAACCTTTGGACGACCGTTTCCAACAAAGTCATCGCCCATTGCCTCTCGAACAACCGCTCGGGCGTCATCGTGTCGGCCGGTTCCCGGCCGTAACGCGTCTCGGCAGCGTGCGAGTCGAGCGAGATCGTCTGCTGCATACCGCGTTTCTTGGCGAAAGCGCGATCGCGCGCGTCAGCAAGGTAATGATTCATGGCCGCCAGCAGGAACGCGCGGAACTTTCCCTTCTCGCGCCGCACGTCGCCCAGCGATTCGAGTTCCAGAAGCCGCGCGAAGAACCCCTGCGTCAGGTCCTCAGCATCAGCCGCGCTGCAACCGCGCCGCCGCACATAGGCGTAGAGTGGGTACCAATACGTCTGGCAGAGTGTTTCGAGTGCGGCACGGGCGCGCGTGGTATCGCTGCGCCCCGCCGTCAGCACCACCGACCAATGCGTGGTGACGAACACAGGCCGCCGAACCGGTTCGTTCCTTGCCGAACCTGTTTCCGATGACCCAGCTTGTGCGGAAGTGTTCATCTGTGTGTGCAGCTCGACCGGTTGGGGGCTGCACTCCTATTTCGCAGTCGTGTTTCGTCGAAAGCTGATGCTGCCGTTGACGGCGCTGGCCTTGACGCGGGCGCCGCCGTTGCCGAGCGTGCCTTTCAAAGTGCTGCCGATAGGGAACTCTTTCTTCACCGCCAATGAAGAATAGTCGCTGGTGATGCTGCCGTTGACCGCAGTGGCAGAGACTTCTGCGTCCGCCGCCGCTGGCAAGGTTACCTCAATTCGGCCGTTGACCGTGTCGAGCGACACTGATTGGCCGCCGCCCAGCGAACCCAACTCCGCGGCAACCCTGCCGTTGACAGTCGAAAGCTTCAAGTTACCCGCTGCGCCCTTTGTCTGAACCTCGCCGTTCACCGTGGTTGCCTCGACGTCACCATCGACGCGCTCGATCACGATTTTCCCATTGACGCTTGTTATTTTCTCGAGCCGCGCGCGCTGCGGGACTTGGACCGTGTAATCAACGCTCACGTTATCCCTTCTCCACCAAAACCAGAACCCGCTCCCGGGTTGCCGGGTGTGAATGGCGATGCGACCGGAGCGGGCCTCGACCTCGATCTGCACCGCTTCGACGCTTTCCCGGGTTCTGCCGCGCTTGACGGCCTTGATGACCACCTCGTCGCGGTTCCAGCCAATGATCTCGATCCGGCCATTGACGTTGTCTAGGCTGAGATGGCCATCGGCAGCAAGCGGGAGCGTCTGGTTGAAATCCTGGCGAACCTCGTCCTTTGTCAGGAAGTCGCCCAGAATACCGATCCAGCGTGCATACAACTCGCCAAGCTTCCCTTGAACTTCCTGCTCCGGGGGCAATTCCGCGCTTGTCGTCGCTGGGCTGCTGTTGGTCGGCTGCAACTGGAAATCCATGCGTATTTCCCGCGCGCGACCGAAGGGTTCGGTCACGAGTGCGGCCGGCTTGGTTTCATAACCGGCAGCCGAGGCGGCGATTGTGTGCTCTTCATTCCAGGTTCTCAATTCGTAACGGCCACTTCCGTCGGCCCATGCCTGTTGTGGCGCTTTGTTCGCACCCGCACCGTAGCGGTTGTCGGACACGCAAGCTCCAACGATGGGCTGACCGGTGGCGGCATCGGTGACGATACCGGTCACGGTCACGTTGGTCCCTCCGCCGACCGAACGCCACGCGAACATAATAATCATCAATCCGATGATGATCACACCCACGGTTACTGCCGCTCCCAAAAGCCACGGCCAGATTCTTGCCGGGGTTGACGGCGGACCAGTCACGGGGCCGACGGCGGTTTGCGATTCGCCGGTTGTCGGGTGGAGCCAGTGGGTGATTCTTCTCCCCTGGCCATCCGTGAATGCCTTGCAGAGGATTAAAATCCAGTCAATCGTGGCCCAGATTCCACAACCACCAAAAGTGCACAATTGCAGGATCGCGGTTCCGGTTTTTCCGACGTAAAACCGGTGCGCGCCGAACACTCCGAAAAAGAAGGCCAGCAGAAACGCCGGAAGAATGGTCTTATCGCTCGTTGCTTTGCGAGCCGTGATTGGAAATGACGGCGGCACGGCACCGGCCTTTGCTGCAAAGCCCGCCGGCGGCGGCAACGTTGCCGTAATCGTCTCCACGTCCGTCTTCACCTGACTTGCCTGCTGATAGCGGCGCTCCGGTTCCTTCTCCAATGCGCGCAGGACGACTTCGTCGAGGCGCACGTCGATCTGCATCCCGCGCACGCAGGATGACGGTGGCGCGAACCGGCCCATCGGCAGTTCGCCGGTCAGCATCTGGTAGAACACCACGCCCAGCGAGTAGATGTCCGCGCGATGATCCACGTCCTGTGGATGCTCCACTTGCTCCGGCGCCATGTACTGCGGCGTGCCCATCACTTCACCGGTGCCGGTGATCGTCAGGTCTTTCGCCCCGCGGCCCATCAGTTTGGCCAGCCCGAAATCGGCGATCTTCACTGCGCCGTTCTTGTCGAGCAGGATGTTCTCGGGCTTGATGTCGCGGTGGACGATGCCTTTGTCGTGCGCATACTGCAGCGCGTCGCAGATCTGGGGCACAATCGCCAGCGCCTCTTTCGGCGTGATCTTCGCCGTGTTCAGCAATTGCCGCAGATTCGCCCCGTCCACGAACTCCATGACAAAGTAGAATAGTCCGTCGGCTTGACCAAAGTCGTGAACCGTCACGATGTTCGGATGGTTGAGATAAGCCAGCGCCCGCGCTTCGCGCGCGAACCGCTCGGCAAAGGCTGGGTCGCGGCTGACGGATGCCGGCAGGATCTTCAACGCCACCGGCCGGTCGAGCCGTTTCTGGCGGGCCTTGTACACCACACCCATGCCGCCGCGACCGATCAGTTCCAGAATCTCCAACTCCGGGAGATACCGCGCCAGTTCCGCCGGTGTCGGCGGCACATAACCGGGGGTTGGCGACGCGGCTCCGGCCTCGCCTGCCCCGCCTTGGGTTTCCAGTCCGCGCTTCAACAAACAGGCCGGACACAGCCCCTGGGGCGCGTCAGGGGCCAATGACGTTCCGCATTGTGGGCACTGGCGCGGAGGAGATGCAGGGGGCGTTGTATGCATCACCGGTGGGGGCACGACCATCGGCGGCGGAGCCTTTGGCATTTCACCGGACTTGCGCATGAGTCTTCCGCGCGTGGCCAGAGTGAAGGCCACGACCAACGCCAGGATAACGGGAATCGCCCGCCCTTGGCCCGTGAGAAGGCAAAACACCAGCGCGCCCACCAGGGATGCCCAGACGACCACCGTGATTCTGCCGGAATCAGCAAACGCACCGGCCACGGTCTCGAGGCGCCCGCTCGGCACTTCGGTCATTGACGATGGAGACGCTGGCGTTTGTCCGGACTCGCGCAGGAATCCGCCATGCAACGCCAGCTTGAAAGCCACGGCCAGAGCCATGCTGGCGGCAATCCCATGCCAGTCACCAGTGAAAACGAAATACACGAGCGCTCCAGCTAAAACTGCCCAGACAATTGTTGTGATTTTCCCCGGGGAACGCAGCATGTCGGTCAGGGTCTCGTTGCGATCCCGCACCAACAGCCAGACCAGCAGGCCGAGGGACCCCAAGCACAAAAGCAGAAAAAGGACAAACAACAAGCCCGCCCACGCCGAAGTGAGAACGTGAATCATGGTTGTCCTCTCATTTCCTTTCTTGAACTCGCAAGCCCGGAAAGAATGCGTCTGCCAAATCCCGTACCCGCAGTCCCGCCACGGCTGGGCTGCGTGATAATGCCCCTGACCTCGCCTCAACCAACGATTCGGATGGCATATTGAGTCCTTGTTTTATCTGATTGTCTCCACCTGTTACAGAAGCAAATGAGAGGCAGGGTTACAGACCGGGCTGGGACATTGCATCAGCCTCCGCAGGAGCGCCTTTCCAAGCGCGACCGGGAACGCTGAAATCGCGGCAGGAATGCCGCTCCTACAAAGGCACTGTAGCCGCGCTGCGAGCACCGACTCAGCGACTCTTGCTGGTCGCGGTTTTCAGTTGCCAAGCATAATACGTATGCTCACGCCATGACCTCTGTGGCACAGCCCCGCCCGTTTCCGAGTTCCTGTGCCGCCGTAGCCAGTCCCGCTTCGAACAAGAAAAACGTCCGACCCGCGCGAATCTGATCTCCGGGCCTCAACTCCAGCCGCGCAATCCGCTGTCCTCTGACCCATGTGCCGTTGGTGGAGTTCAAGTCGTAAACGACAAAAACACCATCTTCCCGCAAAACCGCGAAGTGCTCCCGCGAGAGCCGCTCATCCTGGATCCTGACATCGGCGCGCTCGCCGCGGCCGACAACGACCGGCTTGTCTCCGATCTCCCAGCGTTCGACTGCGGACCTGTCCCTGCGGATTTGGCATAGAAACGGCATGACTGGCTCCCCTTCGCCGTGTTGCATCCTCATTTTCCGTACCGCTGAATCCGCTGCGGCCGACGGGCCAGCAGATAAATCAGCGCCCCGATCAAATGGGTCAGCACGATCACCAGGATCCAGATGATCTTCTCGTTGCCTTCGGACGGCTCGTTGGTAGCGCAATCAATGAGCATCCAGATCCACAGGATCGTGCCGCCAATCCCGAGGGCGGAGATGCCGAAAACAAACGGAAACATATGGAATGCCGCCACAACGTCGTCCTTTCCTAGAGCTGCTCTTCCGCCAATTAGCTCCACTCCTTACAGAAGTAAATGGCGAGGAAGGTTACAGTGAAAGTTTTGAACTGTCTCATCACCGGCTGCGGTAGCCCAGCAACCGGGCCGGCAGAAACACGACCGCGCGGAGGAACGCGAACACCGCACCCACACAGATGCCGACCAGACGCAACGGCAGCGACACCAGCCAGACGACAGGCGCAAGAATCAGGGCCAACAACGCCAGCGGCCAGCAGAGGACGAACAAAATGCACCATGCCACAAAGAGAATCACTACTCTCATAGCAACCTCGTCGTAGAATTCATGACATCCTAGTTCTTAGTCAAAGATGATGCGATGAGTCCCTCTTGGAGGGACGCGCTCCGTCGCGTCCGTGAGGGCCAAGCGGCCACGACAAAGCGTGGCCCTCCAGCAAACCCGCTGTTGAATTCATCCCACCCGACAGCTCGTCATGTGCGCTTATCACGCGCTTGCACGTTCTCCACCAGCAAAGCAGATACAACAGCCCGCCGATCAGCAGCGGCGCGAAGACGGTGTTCATCTTGATCCCGTGATTCACCAGCGCAAAGCAGGTAAACCCGCCGAAAATGAGCGCCCCGCCAACACCTGCCCATTTGCAAGCGACGACCAGTCCCAGCAACGTCAACCCGAGCGACAACTGCAACGGATTCGGCACGCCTTTGCCGACCGCCATCGCGACGATCAGCACAAGCACCAAAGTCCCGATGATCCGGGCAGTCCGCCGCATTCCGGTTGTCACCCCGTTCTTCATTGATTCAAGTTCCTGATCTTCTGCCTCCACCTCCTACAGAAGCAAGCGGGAAGGAAGGTTACAGGCCAACGGCCTAATACGCGCCCACTTCAGCGGCAGTGGCGCGACGGAAGGGTTTGTTGGCGAAACACGGTCGAAAATGGGGTCAACCTGTATTCATGACAAATCTGCTTCTCGCCTTGGCTCAGCGAACCAGAAATGTACGTTGTAGGTCTGATCCCTGATGCGCACTCGATCCGTGACGGAGCCGGACGCGCAGCAGGCAAGTTGAACGTCTGGCCTGCCTACCCGCGCACCGGGGTTCGCGTTTCGAGGTGAACTACTGCTACTGCAGTTTCTTCTTCGCGTCTTCGGGCACTTCGACCTTGGTCGCGCCTATATCTTTGATCTCGACGGTGGTCGTGCGGTCGACGTCCATGTTGTTCTCGTTGAAGCTGACGCTGCCTTGCACTTTGATTCCATACTTCGCAAGCACACCGTCCTTGAGCCAGAACTTCACCGAGCCTTTGGCATTGCTGACCGTGGGAGCCGGACCGCCGCCACGCCGCCCGCCAAACGTAAGCAACCCTTTGGCGCCGTCTTCGGTCAGGTCGCCGAGGTAGGCGTCCCCGTCCTTCTTGATTTCTTTTGCCCTGGCCACGAGGTCTGCAGCATCCGCCGCAGGCGCCTTGAAGTTGCTCAACATTCGCGCCATGAACATGCCCGGACCGGGCTGGTCATCGGCGGACAACTCGGCCAGGGATTGCCAACCTTCCTGCATCTTCGCGGCACCCTTGCCGCCCTTCAGCACCGCCTCGATGGTGTTGTCGCCACGGGTCATGGACAGCCACGTGTACCCGTCCTTCTCGGTCTTGCCTTCGGTGGGGCCGGGACGGAATCGTCCTCCGCCGCCTTCGGGGACCACGACGGTTGTTTTCCAACTGTAGCTGCCCTTGTCCGCGAGCTTCTGGGCCGCACTCTTGACATCATCGGAGTCCGCGGCGAGCAATGACCCCGCCAGCAGAACCAGCGTACCGCATATGAGAATCTGTTTCATGGAATACCTTGGGTTGTGTTGTTTTGCCTTCTGTCGGTACATCTCGGTGATTAACTGAACGGTGGGATTGACAATCTGGGTCGGGGTTGAATGGGGAAACCATTGCCTTCGCCGCGTCTCAGACGCATGCCCTTCGTCCGATCACGAACAACCATCCTAAAGCGATGAAGTCGGGTTGCAAGCAAAATTGCAGGTGGCATTGGGAGGGGCAGCCCGTCAGCTTGAGCGATTTGTTGGTGACATTTCGCCCGCGCCTTTCACCTCAAGACAAGCGGAAGAAGCACATAGGTTTCTCATATTCATCACTCAAGTCTTCATGCGCGCACAACTTCTGATTATACGGACTGTTTCCCGGAGAAATCCCTCGCAGCGGACACGCTCTCAGGGTGTCGGGCCTTGATTGGCGGCGGGCGGTTGCGGGGCGCCCTTGTTCCCGAACATCTGTACGGCCATCTTCAGACCCGCCGCCTGCATGGTGCTCAACTGTTGCTGCCATTTCGTGAACTGCTCAAGCTGCGCGGGCGTGAGAATCGCCGCCGCCCGATTAGCGTACACCTGCTGCAATTGCTCCAGTTGCTTCAGAGTTTCCGCGATCCGCTCTTCGGTCAACTGCGACGGGTCGGAGTTCTGGTTGTTCATCAGGGACGAGGCCGGCAAGGCTTTGCGGGCTTCATACATGGCGCCGATCAAGTCGTACTCCTGCTGGTCGGTCAATGCAGCGTCAGCGGGCAAGGTATCTTTGAACATCTGAACCTGCACGCGTTCGCCCACGGTCTTCTCGTAATCTTGGAAGACTTTATAATCCTGCGTGCCGAGCAGGTCCTGAATCTTCTGGTCATACTCTGCCTTGATTGCCTTCGTCTCCTCCGCCGCCTGTTTCGAGTCCGACCCGGAACCACTCATCGCGGAAAGCCCCGCATCGATCATCGCCATCTGGCGTTCCACAAGCAGGCTCTTGAGCGCATCCAATTGGTCCGGCGGCCGGTCCAGATACTTGAACAGCGCGCCATACGACTTGTCGAGCGTCATCTTCTGCTGGGCGCGAATCATCTCCTTCATCTGAGGGTTCTTCATCATCCCGGCCAGCCCGGCGAAAAAGTTGCTCGCTGTCCCCGTGCTCGTGCCGGCCTGGACCGCTGATGTCGGAACGGATGACGTCGGCGGCGCAGCCACCGGCTCAACCGCCTTAGTTTCGGTCGGCGGCTCCGGCGTTTCCTTGACCGGAGCGCGAGCCGCGGGAGTTTCGGTGGCGGCCGATACCGATTGCTCTTTCATGCGTGCGATTTGCTGCTTTTGTCTCACCACCACGGCGGCCAAAACGGCCGTTGCTGCAAACAACACGACGATCCAAATGTTCTTTTTCATGGTGTTCCTCGTCTCTTTTCAGACTGCTGTTGCTTCTCGTATAGCTAGAGAAGCAGACTAACCGAAATGTTACAGGCCGCCACTCTCTTTTCGTCGGTGGTCGCGCACTGTCCGCCACCACAGGACCAACGGTAGCAGCCAGACCAGGTTCCCCCAGTAAGCGTAGCGCATCACGACCAGTGCGTTACGGAAGAAAGCGCTATTGTGGATGAATGCTGTGGCGGTGTCGTCGTTGGCGTCCTTGGCCAAGGCCACTCCGCCCAAGGCAAAGTCGCGGGCGATAGCCACGCCGCCTTCCGCCGCTGACCAGCCGACAGCGCAGCCACCAAAGGCCTGCCAGCCGACGGCCATTCCGCCGAGCGCCCACGGGCCGAAGCTGAACCCACCGAACGGCACGAGTCCAACGGCGAAGCCGCCAATCGTCAACAGGCCGACGGCAAAGCCGCCGAAGCTGATGGGCGCAATTGCCATTCCACCAAACGCGAAGATCACGCCAATGGCGGAGTCGCCCCCCGCGATCCAAGCTTTGACCGGCCCGCGTTCCAATCCGCCGCGAATGCGGATGTGAACCAGCGGCAAACCCAACAAGCTCGGTTTGCTGCGATACTCAAACATCGGCACGAAAACCGGCTCTGGACGGCCGTCAGTAATTTCCTGTTGGCGGATCTTCTGCTGACGCTGACGCATCCAGAGCGTGAGTGCCGCGACAACGATGAGGTAAGTCACCCCCCATCCCATCAGCAGCCCGGCGAAAAGCATCGGATTGGACTTGGCCAGCAGCCACACCGATAGAAAAGCCAACATGAACACCGCGATGCATCCAACGAGAATGCGATAGTACTTGAGAACGAACTCGCGTCGTTGCGGGGAACGTGCGCTGTCGCGCTCCAGCTTGTAGCTGAAGTGAAGGCTCAAGAACATGACGACAGGGGCGAGAACGGCGTTGAACAACCCGATCAAACCGGCCGACTTCGCCAGCGCGCTGCCTTTGGCCGCCGTCGCGCCGACAACCGCTGCCTTCGCCGAGGTGGTCATCAGCGGCAACGCCGCCAGCACCCCGAGCGTGAACGCTTTGCCCGGCCCGGTGCTGCGCAATGCAGTCTCCACAAACTTCGCGGTGCGTTCGCTGAGTATCGCCCGCCCACGCGAAAGCCGTTGCTTCACCGCGTCCTCGCTTAACTCCAGTGCGTCGGCGACTTCGGCGACGGATTGATGTTGGCGATAGAACAGCACGAGCGGTTCGCGATACGTCGGCGGCAATCCATTCAGCGAACGCCACAGGATCGCTTCCTCCTCACGGCTGATGACGTTGTCGCGTGGCGTGGTTGCATCTGAAATGTCGGCGTCCAACGCCTCAGCGTTGGCCGTGGGCGTCCTTTGCTGTTGCCGGAAGGAATCAACGGTCACGTTACGCGCGATCCGGCAGAGCCATGATTTGAGCTTGGCCGGCTCGCGGAGATTTCTCAACTGACACCATGCGGTAATGAACGTCACCTGCGCCAAGTCTTCGCTGGCTTGCAGGTTGCCGCTGGCGCTGTAAGTCAACGCGCAGATCAGCGATTGATACCGCTCGACGATCCGCGCAAACGCGTCGCGGTCGCCGGTGCGCGAAAGCTCGACCAGACGCGCGTCGTTCAGTGTCTCGGTTGTCGGATTCGTTCTCATGTCACCGGATATGACGACGAGCCTACGAAAAGGTGACAAGGAAAACGAGCCGCTTTCCTGTGGCCCTATTGGCTCAGGAAGCCTGCCCACGCGTGGGCGCGGGAGACGTTGGCACACCTTTCCTCGGCCGGTTCAGGAGGATGACAGCAACCTATCGCCAGGATGAAGACGCAGAAAGGAAACAGCAATGGAGAGCGAGACAAAAGTCCGCCTTTGAAGGGTCTTGCGAAAACAACTGACAGAGCGGACGCATCTTACTCGGACACGGGAGCGCCGAGATCCTTGAGCGTATCGCGGTAGTAAACTCCACCTTCGCCGCCTGAGTGGATATGGGCTTGGATGAACTGAATGATATGTGCCCGGACGTCGGCGACCTCGGGAAAGTCCTCATCGGTCCAAAATCGCTTCGACCGGTCGAAGTAGCCCAGGCGCACGAGGAAGGAAGTCCCGAAACTAATGCTCGTCTCCAGGGAATCGTCGCTGTCCTGAAGTTTGAACGACCCGTCCGGTTGCAGCGATTCGGTCAGGCACCAGTTGAGCATCTTCCGGATTTCGACGCGCATGGCCTCCCGTTGGGCCGGCGTGGCCTGGCTCCACCCCAGGCGGAAAAGCTCAACCACATCCATGTTATTATGGTTCAGGTACGCGCCTCGTTCGAGCCAGCCGAGAGGATACCATTGGTCTTTAATCGCAAGGGTGGTGGCGATGATCTTCGGCCAATCCGGCACGTTCCCCTTGAGATAACTGACAATGTGAAAGGTGATACTCAGGTCATCAGTCTTCTTGATCCCGCCATCCTTTGGTCGGCGATACCAGGCTCCCCAGTATCCGGTCTCCGGGTTGCGAGCGGCATGGAGCAGCCAATCCAGCAGCGCCGCCTTGAGCCTCGGATCGTAAGCGTAATTCCTCGGCTGATCGCGCAGGATCAGCCGCATCAGGTCAGCGACTGTCTCATTCAATTCCCGCCGGTGGTCCACGCCATCCGCCTTCAGATCCGAGATCAGCAGATGATTGAGATGCTCGATTAATTTCTCGGGCGAATTGATTCGATCCAGAAAACGCACCGGATATTTCGGGACCAGACCGCGGTCGGCGAGTTTCATGATCTGGTCGTAAGAGGCGTCCAGCTTGAAAAACCATTCTGTGTACCATTTCCCCCAGCTTCCGTCGGTTTCGGATTGCTCGTCCGTCGCCTGTGCATTGGCCGGATCTCGCAAGGCTTCTTCCAGCGCGTGCACGCGTTCCCCCATGCGCGGATAGTCGCGCGTCGCACTACATATCCATTTGGTCTCATACAGGATCTGGTGCGCAGGCCGATAGGCCTTTCCCTGTTTTTCGAGCGCAAAGAGCTGTCTTTTCGCCTGGAGGAGCCGGCTCTCATAATAGGCCCAGCGGAACGTGTTTCGCTCCACCGCTAAAACCGCCAAAAGCAGGACAGCGATTCCGGAACCAAGCCACTTCTTCCTGGCCGTCACTTTCCACCGTCATCCAGCATCTCACTCATGGCTTTGCCGGTTGGTGAGAGCCGATGGTTGCGTATTGATTCGAGGGCCTTGTTCCAAGAGACAGAAATGCTGCTGCCGACGCCCGGAGGCAGATTGCCGGACTCTGCGTCCCCGAACGTATAGTAGGCAAAAAAGTACTGGCTGAAAAATGGAGCAACGACGGAGATGTTTTCCTTTTGAGCGATTCCCATCAGAAGGGTAAGGAATTGTTCATCCAGCGGGCTCCAGAAGCTGAAATTGTTTCGAAGAAAAATTTCCTGGTACGTCGTCACCTTCGGCCCCCCTGCGCCGAGCTTCAAGAGCCACGTTTCACCGATCGTGATCCTCATATTCGGTCTTGCTTCACGGATCTTCCGAACCAGGGTTGCCAACTTCGCCACCTGGTCTTCGCCCTTCAACTTCAAAGAATACATGTGAATGTCCACGTAATCCAGGTTCGTTTGTTGTGCGAACTTGAGGACAAAATCCTCCGACTCAAAGGTTACCGCTCCAGCACCCAAGAGCGTGTTTGGACTGGCACCGGTACTCTTGAGATGCGTGGTGACTTCCCCAACCCAATTCGCCAGCTCGTCCGCCGAAAAGGAGAGATGCAATGCTTGGATAATCGCCGCTTCCGGTTCGTTGACGAGGGTCAGGTAATCGGGTTTGATTTCCCGGTAAATCAGAGCGTCTTCCTGCTCCAGAATTTTCAGAAAGTCTTGCCTCCCCTGCGGATCATCCTGCAAGTCTTTGAGGGCGTGCTGGCCTTTGTGGGCGTGCGGGCCGGACGGTATGTTGGGTTTGAACGGTATGTTGACAAAATGTTCCACGTAAAGCTTCATGTTGCGCAAGTGGATTTCCCTGGCAAGGCGCTGATAGAAGTCGACGAGAGTTCCTGTATCGCCGAGGGCCAGATCCGGCGCCAGAATCTGAACAAACACCGCGTCCATTCTCATGGTTTTGTAAGCGTCGAGTGTGGCGAGCAGATCCTTCCAGCGTTGTGAATCGGACGCGGCAGGACCGAACATGCTCGATGCCATTAAGAGGTTGGGAGCGACCAGGGGACGGGCATTCCCTTTCTTGAAAGGATAGGTCTGTCTGGCTTGGCGGAGAGTTTCATCCAGATCCCGGTATAACGGGCGAAACTGATCCGGTATCGCGGCATCGGTCGCCGTCGGTTTCTCGGCCAGCGGTGTCTGGCTTTGACCCATCGTCGGGCAGATGGCAGTTAGAAGACACGCGGCAAGGGTTCTCAAGACAAGGATTATTTTCATAATGTTTCACATCGCCCGCGCCCGACGGCAAAGCGGCTAGAGGCGGCGCTTTGGTTGTGTCACGGCCAATAGCAGTCCGATCCAGATCAGCAAGGTCAACGTGAGCGAGGGAATGACCCACATCGGCAGGAGCTGGTGGAATTCGGAAAGGGAAACTTCGCGGCGCGCAGCCAGCCACACATCCAAACGCAGGTTCAGCACCAGCAGAATCACGCCCCACACCACGGCCGAATGCGCGCCTAGCGCGCGCCACGCCGCTGTGCCGTTCTTTCCCCGGAGCCGATACAGATACCAAGCGCCCAGCAGGATCATCGTGACCGCGATGATCCCGGCCCACACGCGGTCGCCGGCATGCCACGCCAGATAGATCAACCATGAAAAGCACCCCAGATGTATGCTGGCCGCCAAGGCGAGGCGGTTGCGCCCGGTTAATGGCATCGCATGTACTTGTGGGATTCCACCGGCGGCCTCAAATTGTTGGCGGATGGCCAGAATGCGCCTGAAGGCCACGACGATCCCCAAGGCGGCCATTGCGGCGTAGAACCACCAAAAACCAGCCAGCGTGCCCACCAAGGTGCGATCACTCCATTGATAGTATTTGCCCAAAGCTTTCACCGTCGGCTGCGCGATAAAACACCATCCGAGCGCGAAAACCCAGAGTGCGATCCACGACAGCCTTTTGACTCGGCGTTCGCGCTCGGTAGGTGCGAGACGGATGCTCAGCCATGAGGCGGTCATGCCGCCTATGATTCCGATGAACGGTGCCAAGCACGCTCCCAGAAAACCTGACTTCACCGCACTGGTGCCTTTGGCCGCTGCTGCGCCGGCGGTGGCGGCTTTGGCTGAGGTGGTCATCAGCGGCAACGCTGCCAACACGCCCAGCGTGAACGCCTTGCCCGGTCCGCTGCTGCGCAATGCAGTCTCCACAAACTTCGCGGTGCGTTCGCTGAGTATCGCCCGCCCACGCGAAAGCCGTTGCTTCACCGCGTCATCAGAAAGCTCCAGCGCTTCTGCAACCTCGGCCACGGATTGGTTCTGACGATAGAAAAGAATCAGCGGCTCACGGTAAGTCGCAGGCAGCCCTTCCAACACGCGCCAAAGAATGGCTCGTTCTTCCTTGCTGATCATTTGCTCGCTGGGCTGAAGTGACTTTCTTCCATCCACCGCGGCTTCCTCCAAAGGCGCTGATGCGGCCATCGGGTCACGCGTGGCGCGGCGATAGGATTCCTGGATGAGGTGGCGCGCGATGCCGCACAGCCACTGTTTCACACGGTCCCGATCCTTCAAGCTGTTAAGATTGCGCCAAGCGGCCAGGAACGTTTCCTGCGCCAGGTCTTCACTCCGGCCGATGTCGCCGCAGGCGTTGTAAGCCAGCGCACAAATCAGCCCCTGATACCGTTCCACGATGCGGCCAAACGCGTCGCGGTCCCCCACGAGGCAACGATTCACCAACTGCGTGTCACTGCAAAGCTCGGTGTCGGTCATCATGTTCATTCTCCTGTTCACCCACCAAGTCGTCCAGCACGGAAAAAGGTGACAGGGAAATTACGGGTTCGGTTTTTGCTGAGTCGTGGCGGATCACAGACTGGCCTTTTCCGACCAGGTTGCTTCGAACTCGACAACCATGCCGCCGAGAACGCTCAAGATAGATTGAATCTGCCTACCCAACAGTTACAGGCCAAAGGGCGGCTGCTTGGCGCGCGTCTTTTTCATCCACGCCCAGCACAGCAGCCCCAGCGGCATTGGTACGAGCAGGGCCAGCCAGCGAGCGTGGCGCATCGCCGCCAGAGCGTTCTGAAAGAAGGCATTGTTCTGGATGAATGCCCCGGCGGCAGCATCGTTGGCGTGCCGCGCCAGCGCCAAGCCGCCGCGCGCAAATTCGCGAGCAAACGCCGCACCGCCCAACGCCGCCGTCCAACCGACCGCGCAACCGCCAAAGGCCAACAGGCCCATTGCCAGTCCTCCGCCCATCGCCCACACACCGAAGCCGAACCCCCCTCCGATCGATAGCAATCCCACGGCACACCCGCCTCCGAGTGACAGCAACCCCACGGCGAACGCGCCACCCATGCTGATGGGAGCAATTGCCACGGCACCAAACGCAAACAAGACGCCATAGGCGATGCCGCCCACGGCGATCCATCCTTTGGCGGGGAGTTCTTTGCCCTCTTGTTTGCAGTTCATCCGAACGTGGACGAGCGGCAGGCCCAGCAGCGTCCAACGGCTGCGATACTCCAATGGTGGGAAGGACACCCTCCAAGGCGAGGACATCCGCAGACCAGGGAGCAGCGTGCCGGGCGGCAGCTTCGCCGCGTCCTCCGCACGGATGCGGCTCTGGACACAGTTCCCCCACACGATGAGCAGTGCGAGAGCAACGCCATATCCAAGTATCATGCCAATGAACGCTGCGGCGACCAGAGTCGGATGCGTTTTCCACCAGAAATGCGCAACGAATATGAGCGCGAATGTGGCCAGATAAAACATTCCCACAAACGCCAAGGTGATCAGCGACATATTGATCATGAACCGCCGCTCGCGCGGCGATTTGGTGTTCTTGATGCTCATGTAGGATCCGAACAAGCCTCCCAGTACCCCGATCAACGGCCCCAGAATCGCGCCCGCGAGACCCACGGAAGCGGCGGATTTGGCGACGATACTGCCTTTTGCCGCAGTCGCTCCAACCGTCGCCGCGCTGCTCGAAGCTGTCCACACCGGCAATGCCGCCAGCACGCCTACCGTGAACGCATTCGTCGGGCCGCTGGTGCGCAACGTTGTCTCCACAAGACGCGACACCTGTTCGCTGAGCATGGCCCGACCACGGGACAACCGCTGTTTGACGACGTCTTCCGGCAGATCCAGAGATTCTGCCACTTCGGCCACAGATTGATTCTGTCGGTAGAACAGCACCAGTGGTTCGCGGTAGTTCGGCGGCAAATCACCAAGCGCCCTCCACAGAATGGCTTGTTCTTCCTTGCTCATGACCTGCTCGCTCGGTGTCGGTGCATCGGATGGAATCTCGGCGACCGAGTCGATCGCCTCGGCGTTGGCCGTAGGCGTTCGCTGCTGTTTGCGAAAGGAATCGGTGGTGGCGTTGCGCGCGATGCGGCAGAGCCAGGCCTTGAGTTTGGCCGGTTCCCGAAGATCTCGTAGCTGACACCATGCAGTGATGAATGTTACCTGCGCCAGGTCTTCGCTGGACTGGATATTACCGCAGGCGCTGTACGTCAGGCCGCAAATCAGGGATTGATATTTCTCGACGATGCCGGCAAATGCCTTGCGGTCGCCCTCTCGGGAAAGTTCCACCAACCGCGTGTCGCTGCTGGATTCCAGACGGGTCATCATGTCCATTGTCTCCTTCACCCAAGCAGACGTCCAGCCGGGAAAGAGGTGACAAGAAACCTTGGGCAAAGCCAAGTCACGAAGTGGTCCAACGGCCGGAGCTATGGTGTCTTGGTTTGGTTGGCGGCGGGCGGCTGCGGAGCGCTTTTATTCCTGAACATCTGCGCGGCCATCTTCATCTGCGCGGCCTGCGTGGCGCTTTGCTGCTGCTCCCATTGCGTGAACTGCTCAAGTTGCGCGGGCGTCAAGATCGCTGCCGCCCGGTTGACGTAAGCCTGCTGCAACTGCTCCATTTGCTTGATCTGCTCCGCAATCCCTTCTTCGGAAAAGTGCGACGCAAGTGTCTGGTCAAGGGTCTGGTTCTGGCGGTTCAACAACGCTGAGTCGCGCAGAGCGTTGAGCGCCCCATGCATGGCGACGATCAAGTCCTGCTCCTGCTGGTCGGTCAGCGCGGTTTCGCCGGACAAGGTGCCCTCGAAGTCCTGCACATCCATGCGCTCAACCGCAGTCGCCTCGTAATCTTTGAAGGCTTGGTAATTCTGCGCGCCGAGGAGGTCCTGAATCTTCTTATCGTAATCCGATTGGAGCTTCATGAGATCCTCCGTTGCCTGTTTCCGTTCCGATTCGGAACCGGAACCGGTCATCATGGCCATCCCCGCATTCATAGTGGCCATCTCGTGATCCAGAATCAGGTCCTTGAGCGCATCCAGTTTGTCCGCTGGCAGGTTCAAATACTTGAATAGCGCACCGTACGTCTTGTTGAGTGCCATCTTCTGCTGGGCGCGGATCATATCTTTCATCTGCGGATCCTTCATCATATCCGCCAGCCCACCGAACGAGTTGGATGACGTGCTTGTGCTTGCTTGGGCAGCCGGTCCCTGCAATTGCGCCGCTTGGTCGCGCGGTTGTTTGTTCTCCCGTCGCAGCACGGATAAACTGCGCCTTGCCTGATCCCGCTCCTGACGCAACTGCTGGACCTGTTCGGTTAACGGCTCTTGTTGTTGCTTGAGCGCGCGAATCTCTTCCTGCATCCGGGAGACGCGGCGCGTTTCATGAACGCCCGTGCCCACCGCCACCGCAACGCTCGCAGCAGTCACGGCGATCAAAACCTTCTGTGTAGTTGTCATAATGATAACCTTGGTTACTCCGATGGTTGTTGTGCTATGGTGCGCCGCGCCAGACAAGGCTACGGTTGCCGCTTTGGCGGAGGTCGCCAGCACCGGCAACGCCGCCAGCACGCCGAGCGTGAACACCTTGCCGGGCGTCGTGCGCTTCAACGTGCCTTCAACGAACGCCGCCACTTCGTCCGTCAGCAGTTTGCGGCCGCGCGACAGCCGTTGTTTCACCGCGTCCTCGCTCAACTCCAACTCCTGCGCCACGCGCTCGACTGATTGCTGTTCGCGGTAGAAAAGAATCAACGGCTCACGGTAGGTGTCGGGAATCCTTTCCAGCGCACGCCAGAGAATCGCTTCTTCCTCGCGGCTGACGGCTTGGGCCGATGGCGACGGCTCCGGGGCCCGCAATCCGTGAATCGCATCCAACGGTTCAGCGGCCTGAACCGGTTCGCGTTGCCCGCGACGGAGCGAGTTGTTCATCAGATTGCGCGCGATGCCGCACAGCCACGCGCGGAGCTTCGTCGCGTCGCTCAACGCGTCCAGTTTCTGCCAAGCAGTGAGGAAGGTTTGCTGCGCGATGTCCTCGCTCAGACCCAGGCTGCCAGTCGCGCTGTAGGTGATCGAGCAAACCAACGATTGATACCGCTCGACGATCCTTCCAAACGCCTCGCGGTCGCCCGTCAGGCTCCATTCCACCAGTTGTTCATCACTTGATGATTCGGTTCCCAAAGTCGTTTTCATGGTCACCGTATCTGTGGCCCGAATCTACGGAAAGGTGACAAAGAAAACGAGCGCCAAGTCACGATTCATTGGAGAGTCCGGCTCCATTCGCGTCCATCTGCGTTCATCTGCGGCAAAACTTCTGCGGCTCCTCAGAATCGCAAAAACGGTCAAGCGTTGCGCAGGTGACTCTGGTAAGATTTCATCCACGATGCCACCCGGAATGAAAGAGTCGACGTTGCGATTCTACAAAGAGCGGATGCTACAGGTGCTGGTGCACATCCAGCAACACCTTGACGAACCGCTGCGGTTGGAGGAACTGGCCACGCTGGCCTGCTTGTCACCGCATCATTTCCATCATGTGTTCACAGGAATGCTCGGCGAATCACTGGCCAGTCATATCCGGCGGCTGCGGCTGGAACGCGCCGCGCGGCGGTTGAAGCTCAGCCGGATGCCGGTAGTGCAGATCGCGCTCGAGGCCGGCTACGATACGCACGAGGCGTTCAGCCGCGCGTTTCGCAACAGCTTCGGTGAGTCACCGAGGCAGTTTCGTCGTCATCATGGCAAGGTGCATCAGATTCGAGTGCAATCTGGCGTTCATTATCGCGCGGATGCAAAGCTCAAAGGTTTCCGGGCGACTCGAACTGGAGACAAGACCATGACCGTAACAATCAAACAACTCAAGCCGATGCGGGTGGCGTTCATGCGCCACGTCGGGCCCTACAACGAGGTCGGCAAGACATGGGAGAAATTCATGATGTTCCTCGGCAAGGAAGGACTGCTCGGTGGCGATGCGCAGTTCATCGGCATCTGCCACGATGATCCTGCCGTGACCCCGCCGGACAAGATTCGCTACGATGCCTGTGTGACGGTGGACGACCATTTCCAACCTCAAGGTGAGATCGGCGTGCAAGTCGTTCCCGGCGGTGACTACGCCGTGATGACGCATTTCGGTCCTTACGAGAAACTCGGCGGGAGCTACGCGAAGTTGCTCGGCCAATGGTTGCCGCGCAGCGGACGAAACCTGCGTTCGACGCCGTGTTTCGAGATGTATTTCAATTCGCCCGAGAACACGGCTCCGGAGGATTTGGTGACAGACATCCACGCGCCGCTCGAACATTCAGGAGGAGGACACCATGCCAACCGAAAAGATTGATCTCTACAAACTGCACAAGGACGAATACGCGACACCGAAAAAGCCGGTTCTCATTCAGACAAAGCCAGCGCAATACCTGTCTATTAGCGGTCAGGGCGCACCCTGCGGCGAACGGTTTACCGCATGCATCGGCGCGCTCTACAGCGTGGCGTTCACGATCAAGATGACGCGCAAGTTCGCCGGCAAACAGGACTACGCCGTGTGCAAACTGGAAGGCCAGTGGTTTTTCGAAGGGGATCTCGCAAAGATTCCAAAGGACAAGTGGCAGTGGAAGCTATTGATCCGCACGCCCGACTTCATTCCACAGACCGATCGTCAGCAGGCCGTCGCCACCCTGCTGAAAAAGGGCAAGCCGCGCGAGGTCGAGGAAGTGAAACTAGAAAAGATTGACGAAGGCCAATGCGTCCAGATGCTGCACGTCGGGCCATACGACCGCGAACACGAGACGATTGCGCTGATGCGAGCGTTTGCCGAAGAAAAGGGGCTAAAGCTGGTTGGCTCACATCACGAGATTTACCTGTCCGACCCGCGCCGCGTGCCGCCCGAGCGGTTGAAGACAATCCTGCGCGAGCCGGTAGGCAAATCTTAGGAAGCGCTTTGAGAGTTGAACAGGTGTCCAACCTGTTCCTTGACGTTTGGCGCCGGTCTCCCGACCGCGACGTTGTCAATGACCGCAGATGTCTGCGCCGGCCGGGATGCACAGAAGATCTTCGGTCGAAACTAGTGCGGGTCAGAGGCCTCCGCACAAAGAGTCGAAATCCAATGTTTTTCTAGGTGAGGGTTAACGGCCTTTGGCCGACCGGAGAGGGCGCGTGTGCTCCCCGTACCGGAGTCGGTCGCTGCTTGGTCGGGAGACCCGCGCACAATGAGATAAATCAACAGTACCCCACTGTCTCATTCGCCCGGCGGCTTCTCCGGGTAATGGAGCTGCGCGGTGATCACCATTTGAACCGATTGGCTATCGGGCGAAATGGTCGATACCAGGTCCAGCCTCGATCCGGCTCGGTAGGGCCCTGCGGGCGTTTGGCGCTCGTCGTCAATTCGAATCACGGATTGCACTCCACTCGGGCCCAAAATCGTCGGCGCAGACACAACTTTGACTCCTCCGTTTTCCCTTGCGGCGCTCTCGATTGCCGCAAATTCATCGGCGCTTAACTTTTGCGCTCTCGAGTTGTACGGCTCGTCGGTATTGAACTGGTCAAGGCCCAATGCATTCCCGGCATCCTCTGTGTACTCAAGAAACGTTGCTTCGTTCATCACTTGCTGCGCATCACCAGGGCTGGGTCTGATCAAGACGAGAGCTCGTTTGCCTGAAGGCGTTTTCCAGCCGCCGGTGACAATTCCCTGACCCCATGGAACGGTCATTGAGGCGGTTGAAACAAATGTCCGGATTGGCGGCGCGTTTGAGTAGCTCTGCATGACCCGACTCCGGAAGTCCTGTGCCTCTTTCAAGGCAGCGGCCATTGTCCCGGCTTGTTCCTGCAGTTCCGCCATCTCGGCGCGAAGTTTTGCGATTTGGCTGGAATCTTCTCGATTGCTTTGACCGACATGGACGAGCGCAGACGCCCGATTTACTGCATCGTCTCTTTCCTTCTGCAATCGCTGAATCTCCTCCGTCAGTGAGCCCTGTTGTTGCTGGATAGTCTCGACCCGGTTCCGCAACGTCGAAGCCTGGCGCGCCTCGAAAATTCCAGTTCCAATCGCGGCGGTAATCGTAACCGTAACAATGATTTTGTGCAGTGTGGTCATGGCGATAGCCTTGGTGATGGTTGCGGTTGTCGTGGCGACGGTTGTTCCGGCAAGAACGGCAGCCGTGGAAATCGTGACGGCCAACCCGACAGGCGCGGCCTGGACGGCGTTGGCCGAGACGACGACGGCGAGTCCACCGGCGCCAATCGTGACGCCGCGTTTGGCAAAGAATTCCCGCAAGTGTTCGACGGCGCGGCTCACGCGTTTTTGCGCGGCGTCTTCGCTCGTGCCGAGGGTTTGCGCCATCTCGCGCGGGGACTTGTGCTCAAAGTAGCGCAGCAACAGCGCGTCGCGGTCGGGTTCACTCAACTCGCCCAGCGCAGCGTCGAGGTGCGGTGCGATGTGTTCCCAGACGGCGTCGGGTTCGGTGGAAAGCAATTCGTTCATGGCGGCGGCCTTCTGTTCGCGGGCGCGACGGCGGACATCTGAGCGAACAGTGTTGGCCGCGAGGTTTTGCGTCGTGCGGTGCAGCCAGCCGGCCAAGACGGGATGGCGCGTAAGTTGACCCGCATTCCGCGCCAAAGCCAGAAACACCTCTTGCGTCACGTCCTCGGCCAAGTGCGCGTCGCAAACCATCCGCAGCGCGGCGGAATAGACGAGGTCAACGTGTCGGCGCACGAGTTCGGCAAACGCCGCTTCCGACCGTCGCCCGGTGTAATCGCGCAAAAGCTGTTGGTCGGTCAGACTGTTCACTCATAGTATAGTAACCGTCAACGCCCGAATCGGACAGGGAACAACGAAAAGACGACAACTACTTCGCCTCGCTGTTCTTCGACGTGGCGGCTTAGCATTTTACCCGGAGTTCGATTGCAGACTCTGGAGCAAGGTTTCCAGTTCCTGCCGACGCGGTTCGAGGCCCTTTTTCACAGCGAGTTGATTCAGATGATAGATGCCCCAGTAGAGAAGGACGCCAACGACCGGCATCTCAAGATCCTTCAGCCTCCACAGCCCCGCTTTGAGCAGCGTCCAAGAGCACTGGCCCCAGAACAATGCGCAGCCAACGCCAAACGGTAGTAAATACCACCAGAATACGTTTTTCAGGAGCCAGATTTGGTGATTGATCTGGGCCAACGATTCCTCCACGCAGGCCAAGAGTGGGTCGGAGTACGTAGGGCGCCGTCTTCGCTGAAGAAGCCGATCCACGACCATGAAAACCCCAACACCTCCGCTCAGTGCCGCCATCACAAACAGTGGCCAGATATGGTCCTTAATCCCGAACCAGAGAACGAACGCAGCCACCAAAATGGCCCCTCCCGCCTCGCGTAGGTCCCGCCAGAAGATTGTCGCTTCAAAATGGCTCTTGGAGCGATCAAGTTCCCGGAGCACGATATCGGCATTGAGCGTCAGTCGCCGTCCGGTCAACTGCGCCTGCCATGCTTTTTCCAATTCGTCAAGCTTCATGCGTCACCTCTTTCATGAGGTCTGCCAGGACTTTCTTGGCACGGTTCAACTTCACGCCCACGTTGCTTTCGGAAATGCCAAGCACATCGGCCATCTCCCGGTAACTGAGGTCGTCCAGATAAAGGAGCACCAGCGCGGCGTCCACTTTCGGCAATTGATGAATGGCATCGTAGAGTCGTGCGACGACTTCTTCTCTGTCGAGCCGGCGGGAGTTGTCCTCTTCCATTCCCGGCAATTCTTCGACCTCGATCAGCGGAGTTTGTAGCGCGCGACGTTTCGTTTCCTTTCGCCGCCAGGCGAGCGCGGTGTTCAGGGCCACCCGGTAAACCCACGTGGACACCTTGGCTCTGCCTTCAAACTGCGGCAGGGAACACCACAGTTGCAGCAGAATGTCCTGAATGAGGTCCTGCCGGTCCGCCTCCGTGGGCGCGAAGGCGCGCGCCACTTTGAAGACCAGACCGGCGTGCTCCGTCAGCCACGCGCTGAACAATGCCTGCCAGTCATCACCCGGTGCTTCGTGCACATTCATCCTGTATGAATAGTGACAAAGTACAGGCTTTCCTTACAACCAATCTTCTCTTCGGGTTCTCCGCGCCCCTGCGACTCAATCGCCGTGGGAAGGGTTCGCGGCAAAGACGGCTGTGCCTGCAACTACTTCTGCGGATACTGCCAGACCCAGTCGCCCTTCGTTAGGTTCAGCCAGCCGCCTTTTGTGGGAGGAACCTCCCCGCCGTCGTCAGTCTCGTTCCAGCCGACGGAGTAGAGCACGAACTGGCCGTCGTTGGTGCGGCGATAATGCAACGGCTGGCCATTGATGATGTCGTGCGGCAGTTTGGCGATGAACTGCGGCGCGAGCGCGTCAAGCGACTCGGGATATTCGCCGTGCGCGAGCCGGTAACGCTCCAGCGCAATCGCCACTCGCGCCAAATCCACCGATTCCTGCCCGTAGGCAAACTTTTTCGTGACGGCGCCGAGTGCGGGCAGGAGCATTCTCTCAATAATGTTGTAAGGGGTGGCATGGTTGGTGTTGGCTTCGATTGCCGCATCAGCGCGGCGGGTAGCTGCCGGCGAAATGATCCCCCGGTTGACATCCGCCACCGGCAAATAGGCTTCCACCATCGGGCGGGCGCAGCGAAGTTGGTTCTGATAAAACCAGCCGCTGGGGATTAAACGGCAGAGGATTCGCAGCGAAGGGTCGGCTCCGCTGGACATATCGCCGGATATATTGAAAAGTTCCTCCGGTAGGCGCCGCAGCCAATCAATGATGCCGCCCTGAAGCAACACCAGCTCACCGCGCATGGACAGCCGGTAATCCGCCAAAAAATCAAACTTGGCCAGCTCCCGATCAAGTTCGACGAGTTGCGTGTCCGACCATTTGTGCTCGGCCAGACCTTCCCAAACCGGCTGCATTGTGATGTCCAAGATCGCGATGCGAACCAGATGTGAAATCAAGAACGGCTCGGCGCGAACGGAATCAGTCAATCGCAACATGAGTTTTACGTCGTCCAGCGCCTTGTCGCTTTGGCCGTTTTGCAATTCGGCAATGGCGCGCAATTGCAGCACGCGCGCACATCCTCGCAACGCGTTCAGATGGGGCAGCAAAATTGCCGCTGGATTGTCCTTGTCGTATTCCAGTGGAAACCGTGAGTAAGGCAGCAGGCTTGCCTGACGCAGTTGTTCAATGGCCGGATCGTTCTTGCTCAACGCCAGCAACACGTCGGCGGCGGGAGTTTGAGGTTCCAACGCAACCGGAAACTCGTTGGTCTTTGCCGCCAGAGCGCGATAGTATTGTTGCCAGACTTTCAGGTCAGTCACGGTTGATTTCTCCCAGTTGCCGGTGCTGTTGGTTGGCCAGTTGTTATTGTGGGCAACGTCCATTTTCAGCCGGTTGACGACATTTGTGTTTCGCGGCCGCAAAGCATGCCCGGTTTTGTCCAGCACATGGAGATAGCTGCTTGCGACAATCGGCGTCAGCGCAAAGTTTTGATCGTCTGGCACTGGTGACGGGACTACGCTGGCCCGATCAAACCGCTCGCCTTTGGCCTCCCATTCGTGTTTGAACTTTTGCCATGCGTGCCAGCCCCGCCAGTCCTCTTCGGCATAGAACAGGCCGATCAGCGTGGCGATGACGGCAAAACTAATCACCAAGCGCCGCGCGGCCCGCCAACTGAACAACCGTTTGAGAAAGCGCCTCGTGGTGGATCGTTGCCATATGCTTGGCTTCTCAGAAGATAATGTCGTCATGGTTGCCTCCATTTCATGCTGCTGAGATTCTGGTGCCACGGTCGCTGCGCGGGCCCGGCAGATTGGGTTTGCGCGTGTTCGCCGGTTCCGGCAGCGCATCGGTCAACTGGGCCAGCAGTCGCCGTTGTTCGATGAACGCACGAAGCTCCTCGCCCGAGCGCGGCCCCGTCTTGCTGGCGGCCTGCAACGCTGGCTCGGAAGAAGCCATGTTCAATCCGATGATCAACAGCCACGCGACGGCCAACCCGGCCCAGATCCGCCGACTCGGCCAGATCAACTCGCGCCAAAGCTTCCAGCCGACGGTGAACAGCAGGCCCTGTAGCGGCGCTCTGTGAGCGCCGACTCCGCGTTTCACGCCGGATTCTCGACGGTTGCAGACAGCCGCTACAGCCGGCGCAAGCGTCTCGGCCCACATACGATCCAGTTTCGGCTCGACTGATTGATGCCGTTTCAACAAAATTTCACGCGGCGTTTTCATGATGATTGTTCCTCCAACAGTTTTCTCAGCGCACGCTTGGCGTAGTGCATCCGCGATTTCACGGTGCCGAGTTGCGCGCCGGTGATAGCAGCGATTTCTTCGAGCGAAAAGTCTTCCACGAAATGCAGCAACAGCACGGAACGCTGCGGTGTCGGCAGTCGATCAAGCAGTTTCATGAACTCAGCCTCCTGTTCCTCTCGGATGAGCAACTCGAGCGGGGTGTTGTTGGCATCGGCAGGCGCGTCCGCCAGTTCTTCCTGCAACTCCGCATCGCGGTTCTGACGTCGCCACTGTTGAATGCATTTCTGGTGGGCGATCCCAAAGAGCCAGCTTCCAAACTTCTCGTCGTCGAGAAGACTGTCGAGGTGTCGCACGGCATTGACGAACGTCTCCTGGACGATGTCGAGGCTGGCCTGTTCGTTGTGTACCAGTTCAAAAACATAGACATATAAAGGCAGTTGATAGCGTTTGAGCAGGACGTTCCACGCTTCGGCGTCTCCCGCCCTGGCTTGTTGCACCGGCAGTTGTTCGCGTTCAGCCACCACCAGCATTCTAACCAGTGGAATGCAGAGCGCGAGAAAAGGTTCAACGCCAACCAAGGGCCAAGTCGCGTTTTGAGAGGGTCTGACACAATCAACGCCCGCAGCCACGCCCCTCCGTCGGCATGGGGCGGGTGGTTCGGAGACCAGACAGGCGCGCCCTGTCCCGCACAGCCGTCAGAAAACGGTCAGGTAGGGGGCTGGCGCGGGGAGGGAATGCCTCACTTGGGTTGCGGTGCCGAACTGGCGGCCAACAGCCATTGAGCCAGATTGCTCGCGGCCTTGTGGTTCTCGATGGTCAGGTTGGGCGCGGTGACGTCGATGTATTCGTTGTAAACCCACGGGTCTCCCACAGCGAAGACCAGCCCCTTGCCGAACTGGCTCGTGGCCATGATGACGTCTTTGCCTTCGCCCTTCTGTTTATCGACGACGAGCAGCGGCTTGGCGGGATCTTTCACGCCCAGCGTACAAATTTCTTTCATGTAGATCATCTTCACGTCCTTGAACAACGGATGATCCGGAAATTGCGCGGCGTTGAACGTCCCGGGACTCCGATCCCTGGCGTTCGGCACCTCGTTGCGGAGGTCCTCGTTGAACGTGATCCCGAACCTCTGGGAGAGTTGGTTGAGATGCTCGAACTCGCAGTTGTTCTTGTCGTTGGCAAACAGCGCCAGCACTCCTCCGTCCTTGACCCAGGACACGATCGCGTCGATGTCAGCGGGCTGGATGTAATTGGGCTTGCCACCGGCAGCCTTTGCCGGAGTGTTAGGGTTGACGATGATGTAGACGGAAAACTTGCGGAGGTCCCCCAACGTCGGCGCCTTTTCCAACTTGCCGAGCGTCGCGCCGTATTGCTGCCAAACATCTCCAAACTTCGAGTAGCCCGAAAGGGCGGTATCCTCCCAGATGTAATGGAACGGTTTACCGTCGCGCTCCTGGTGGTTGAACCAGTAATCGAGTCCCACCACCTTGCCGCGTCCCACAGCCTGATCGGCCGTGGCCTGGGCGCCGGCCGGCGAAGTCGCCGCCTCCGCAGCCTGCGCCTGGTTCAACCCGGTGCCGATCACCAGACATACAAACGCCGCTATCTTTACAAATGCCTTTCGCATGGTGTCATCCTCCTCGCATTCAAATACAGTTCCTGACCACAGCCCGCCGTTGCTGAAGCCTCGATACGCCCAACGCGCTATCATGCCAAGGCGCATCAACTGGCCCCGAATATTGACTTTGCCGCCGACGAGTGCAAGGCGAATCCGATTGGACAACGCGAGCACGTCATGTCTGGCATGGGGCTGCGCCGCCCCACAAGTCCCGCCGGTGGATTCCTTCAATCGATCTGGCTGCGCAGTCTCCGGTCTTTCTCACTCCGTCTTGATGGGCTTGACCGTGAAATACAGGAACGGATTGCTGGTTTCGGTGAACTGGTGCGGCAGGCCAGCCGGCACGATGATCACATCCCCCTTTTTCAAGTGATGCGTTACCCCGCCGGTGATGCTGGTGCCGCGAAGCTGACCCGGTTCGGTAATCTTGGCGTCGGCACACGCGCCACCCGTGACGAACGTTGCCGTGCCCTGGATGATGTAAAACACATCGGTCTCGTACGTGTGAATCTCCACCGGGCCGGGTTTGTCGCGCCGGCTCGCCATGACCTTGTAGCCGTGGGCTTCGGCCAGCGTCTGGCCCTTGTCGAATGCCGACGTCACCTTCGCGCCGTCAATGTACGTGGCCGCGGACGGCGATGCCGGTGCGGTGGGCGCATTGGTGAGGACGACGGTTTTCCCCGCGCTACCAGGAGAGATTTTCTCCATGCCCTGTCCCCAGCCCGTGTTGATGGCGACTGCGAGCAGGGCAATGCTGACGATTGTTTTCATCGAATGCTCCTTTTGAAGGTTGGAATGAAGTGTATTCGATTTTCGACAGACAATGCAAGCGGTGGAACAACGTTGGAAGTCCGTGATCCGTTGCAGTCACTCATGACTCAACGGGACTCAACGGGCTTGACAGCACCACTCAAAATAAATACCACTGAAGAAAATCCGTCTGACCTTGAAGGCGTTGGGGCCGGCGGCGCCCAACGAGGTGGGCCTCTCCGGCGAGGAAGCGAAATGAACAGATGAATCCCCACGAAGGGGCAAAGGAGTGAACATGCGTGGTTCGATCAAATCCGTCGTCGCGATGGCGAGTGCCGGAATCGTGTGCTTCGGTTTCGCCGGCCCCGGCCGGGCACAACAGGATTACTTCTCCAATTGGCCGGAGGGCGCTTCGCCGAAAGAAATCGGCAAGCGCGTGGCCGAGAATTTCGTCGCGCGCAAGCTCGAGTTCGAGACGAACCCGAGAAGACAGTATGTCATCTATCCGGAGGTCTGCACCTGGTACGGCTCGCTGACCGTTGCCCAACTGACGAAGGATGAAGACCTCAAGACCCGGCTGATTCAAAAGTTCGAACCGCTGCTGACGACCAACTCGGTGAGGATTTCGCCAGATGCTCACGTTGACTACCGGGTCTTCGGCGTCGTCCCCTTGGAGATTTACATGCAGACCAAGAACCAGAAGTATTTGGAGCTTGGCAAAAGCTTTGCCGACAAGCAGTGGGAGAAGACCACCGAGGACGGCATCACCACGGAGGCCCGTTACTGGATTGACGACATGTACATGATCCCGGCGGTGCAGGTGCAAGCCTACCGCGCGACGGGCGACGCCAAGTACATCGACCGTGCGGCCCTGACTATGACAGCTTACCTGGACAAACTGCAACAACCCAACGGCCTCTTCTTTCACGGCACCGACGCGCAATTCTACTGGAGCCGCGGCGACGGTTGGATGGCCGCCGGCATGGCGGAACTGCTCCGCTCGATCCCCAAAGACCACCCGAAACGCGCCCGCATCATGGATGGCTACAAGAAGATGATGAAAGCGCTGCTGAAATTTCAGGGTGAGGACGGCTTGTGGCGACAGCTCATCGACCATCCAGAAGCCTGGCCTGAAACTTCAGGTAGCGGAATGTTCACGTTCGCGATGGTCACCGGCGTCAAGAACGGCTGGCTGGATGCCAAGACCTACGGCCCGGCCGCTCGCAAAGCTTGGCTTGGTCTGGTCAAGTACATCGACAAGGACGCCAACGTCGGCGAAGTCTCCACGGGAACAAACAAGTGGACCGCCAATCAGGGCGACGCCGTCCAGTACTATCTCAATCGTCCACGACGGGTGGGCGACCTCCACGGGCAAGCACCGATCCTGTGGAGCGCCTCAGCACTGCTACGGTAGCCTGGGCGGATACCCGTTCCAATCAAACCGTGAACGCGGCGAATAAGGCGCGGATTTCCTCGTCCACCTCCTCGGGGCTGGAGACGGTGTCGGCGATCTCGGCCCGGAGCAGTTCGCGGTACCGTTGACGCAGCCGATGCACCGCCACCTTCACCGCGCCTTCGGTCATATCCAGCCGCGTGGCAATCTCGGCATAGGCAACCGACCGGCTCTCTTCCGTCAGGGTCGGCTTCAGTTGCTCGAACAATCTCCACTTGCCGCTCTGGACGTATTCGTCGCGCAACCGCTGTAGCACCTGCTCCAGCAACGTCAGCGCCCACCGCCGCTCGAAAATCTTCTCGGCGGTCACGTTGTCGGCCGGCTCGAATCCGCACGAAGTCTCGGCGGTCTTGACGTCGATGGGAATCAGTACCTGTCCCCCGCCGCGTTTCTGTGCTCGGGCCTTGTCCCACTCGTTGGCGAGAAAATGTTTCAGTGAAGCGAGCAGGAAGGAACGGAACCGGCCCTTGACCGGGTCAACGTCGCCGAGCCAGTTTTTCTCCAGCAACCGCGCGAAGAATTCCTGGGTCAGGTCTTGCGCGTCTTCGGCGGAATAGCCGCGCCGCCGCACAAACGCGTAGATCGGATGCCAATACGTCCGGCAGAGTTTTTCAAGCGCCGCGCGGGCGTCGGTCGAATCGCTGCGTCCCGCCGTCAACACCACCGTCCAATGCGTCGTGACAAACACCGGGCTGTGCGGAGCGTTGGCGTCCCCCGGCGTCGAAGATGATCCCGTCTGAGTCGTGCTACTCACCGCCGCCGAGTGTAATCCATCGTCCGCCCGGCGCAAGCCTGCGTTGGCCGTGAGGCGAAAGCCGAGAGCGTTTCTTTACCCGTGTTCCCCCTTGTCTGCAAGCTCAGTGCCCAGTTTCATGAATCCGTTCACGTATCCGGGACGAACCCACCCCGTCCGCGCCCGCACACGACAGCGGCTACGGCCACCCCTCCGTGGGAGGGGATACCGATACCGTCTGATTCCCCTCCATGGAGGGGACAGGGGTGGGTGTCGTTCGGTTAGCGTACTCGGAAAAGTCTCACCTGGCTCACGGCCCATGGCGCACCGCCGCAGCCAGCTTCTTCATCGCCGTTTCTTCGCCAAGATCCAGCACGTTGTCGAAGTACTGGACCATTTCCGATTCTGTCGCCAGATCGATGATGTCGCGCTGGATTGCGGCGACCAATTGCTGCAGATCCTGGCGGCGCTCCTGCAATTGGTCCATGCGCTGCGCAAGCTGTGGATCGGCGTCAGCATGTTCACCGACCATCAAGGCGGCACTTTCGACGTGCTGCCCGACCAATTCCGTCACGATGAACACGGGGCGTTGCTGCATTGATTTGGCGGCGGTCAACAAGACGGGAGCGATTGCGGGATCGACGGGGTGTCGGGCAAGTTCGAGTGCCATGCCGAGCACGTACCTGTCGAGGGTGAGTACACCGATCCGCCGCGCCGAATACGGTGAGTAGCCCGCTGCCTCCAACAACCAAATCCGCGCGCGGGCGGCTTCCGTTCCGTAGTCCTGAAACCGTGTTGCCGATGCGGGCGGCTTGACTGCGTCCAGAGATTGGTTTTGCTGCCGCAGCACCCACATTTCCAGCAGCCAGGGCACGATGTTGTCGGCGTCCTGTTTCTCGCAGGATCGCGCACATTGGAGGGCAAGCTCGAACTCGCGCTTCTGCGCGGCGGCACAGGCATAACGCACGGCGATCGCCGTATTTGTTCCGCTGGCCAGCAGGGCCGACTCAAACATCGCGCGCTTCTTTGGCCAGTCGCCCAACAACTCGGCTGCGCCCCAAAGCATTTGGGAATCTTTCGCCTTCTCCTGTGCCGTGCGCAGGAGCAAATCCGCAGAAGGGGTGCTGATCTCAAGCGATTCAGCCGTCACCAATTGGCCGTTTGTCCGTCGCTCGCGATCGGCTCGACGGAAATCGTCAAACGTCGGGAGCGAGGCGGAAACGGCAGGAGTCAGAAGACAGAAGACAGAAGACAGAATATAAAAAAGGACGATAAGCTTTTGTCGCATTCTGACTCCTGACCACTGACTTCTGTTCGATGGCTACTGTATGGTCAACGGCGATGGCTGTCAAAACTGATGTAGCGAACGTTTGAGTTCAGCGGCTGCCGAAGGCAGTCCACTGGAACGAAGGGTTAGGTGCCGCTTTCGAGCAGGCGCTCTTGCGGCAAACCCAAGGAAATGAGATGTGCTCGTAGCTCATGAAGCGGAGGCTTTCGTGTTGTGACGAACAGAAAACGTGCGTGGGAATTGTAGTACATGGCGTGGCAGCCTCGATCTTGCAGCGCTGCGAGCTTGCTTCTCATGATTTCGAGAGGCTTGGCTTTACGAGAGAAGGATTGATCAAACGAGAACACCAGAGCGTACCTTGATGCCTCAAGCGCAATCCGACCGAACGATACGTGCTGCTTGCCACCCTTTTCGTTGATTCCAGTATCGGGTCCAAGAATAGGGCCGTAAGGGAAGAAAGGTGATTTGCTTCGACTTCCGATGAAGCGCCGATGAGACGAAGGAAGCCGGGCTGCTGCTGTTCGAGCCACACGCCGGTAAACATGGGATCAGCTATCACTTCGTATCCAACAGCGCTTAGCTCATGGCAGAAGAACCTCTTTACGAGGTCGTACGAATCTCCGAGAAACGCGGGGTTCATTCTTGAGGCACCTAACTACGTCTTATATGGTTTCCGCATAAGAACCCTTTGCGCGGCGACGAGGAATCTCATGGCCGTCTGCCTTCCTGCGTCTGCTGTCGCTGGGCGATGATGAGGTCTTTGATGCGCAACGGGTGCGGCATACCGGGCATGATTTCCGCAGGGTCCACCGTTGCCGCAGTCGAAATGGTCAGATCGCCAAAGCCGCACAACCGGCCGAGCATGCCTTGGTCAACATCAATCGAGCGGATATCGCCGATAAAAAGTTCCCGGTACTCCTTGCCGACCAAGCCGCGCTCCAGCTTCACGCGGTCGTGGTAAACGCGCAGCACCAGTGAGTTTCGTTTCCAGAGCGCGATCAGCAGCGGAACGATCAGCCAAAAGAACACGAGATACCAGAAAAAGTTCCACCATGATGGCCGGACCTCCAGCAACGCCTCAACACCGTGTGTCGGGGTGGCGGCGTCGGCAAGGCGTTCCGCGACCGGGTAACCGCACTGAGGACAAGCAGTCGCTTCGCGGGACACTTCCCGCCCACATTCGGGACAATCAATCAGCGCCATGATCGCTCCTTCGCCACCGGGATTCTCTCGGCTTTGCGGGTGGCAGGCGGCACTGTATGGTCAGCGGCGATAGCTGTCAAAGCTCCATGCGCTGGTTGGCAATCTTCTTTTTACTTTATTCCGGCCTTATCTCAGGAACTTGCCGACAAAGGGCGAAGTCTCGCCACGGCGCAAGAAATGGCCGGAAGGCCCCTCTCCCAAGAACTCGGAGAACCACGATTCGTGCTCGATTTCTTCGTTGAGAATCGCTTGAGCAAGATCGTAGGTTCTGTGGTCCTTGCCAGCTGTCAGGTTGCAGATATTGGTGTATCCCTTCACTGCACACCGTTCCGCGTTCACCAGCACCGTGAGCATGGCTTGGACGTCAGTTGGGTCCTTTGGCAAACTCGCGGGCGGACAGGCCGACATGTCATGAAATGCCTTCATATCGTCCGGCAGTTTTCCGCCCAGCTCATAGATACGGGGGACCAGCGCTTCAAAGTGATTGCGGTCTTCGATTCGAGCGGTCTCCGCAATCTCTTTGATCCCTTCGCCCTCCAATCCGATCAGGTTCACCCGTAGGATCGTGTAGTAGTAGAATGTGGTCAATTCCGCAGCCGCGTTCTTGACCAGCAATTCCACCAGTTGATCTACGTTGATTCCTGCCTTCTCGACCATCTGTCTTGTCACCTTAGCCATAGCATCCTTCCTTTCAGTGCAGAGTTTGTTGTACTAGGTTTACATCACGCGAACTTGGACCTCGCTTCGTTGGGGGTGTTAAGTAGTTTCTGTATAGTACCCCAATGCCCCCTTGTCAAAGGGCATCGGCTCGATTCTACCGCTGACTCGTGCTTTCTGGCTTCTGTATTCTGTATTCTGCCCGACTTCGGCGGGTAAAGCTTCTGTATTCTGTATTCTGTCTCCTGTCTCCTGTCTCCTGTATTCTTCCCCTCTAATGTCTGTCAAAATTGATTTGGCCAAAAGGAAAATCTCACTCGGGGTCGGCGATCTTGTGGCGGAACCGATGGCGGGGGCGGGGCGCGTTGCTGGTCTGCGGATCTGGACGCGGCTGGCGTTGGGCCGCGAGGCGCACGTGAAGCACCAACGGGCGCAGGCCGAGCTGCACGAAGGCTATGCGCAGGAGATTTTCGTCCGATACACCACCATCGTGGACGAATTCAAGGTGACCGTCCAAGGCCGCATCGACGGTGTTATTGCCTCGGAACCCGGTCGCCCCGACAGAGGTGTCGGGGCTCCCACATGGGTGATCGAGGAAATCAAATCGGTCGTGCTGCCGCCTCTGGTTTTCGCCGTGCTGGATGCCAATTCACATCCGCATTACGTCGAACAGTTGCGGTTGTACTGTTTTTTCGTTGAGCAAGAAACCGGTTCTGTAGGAGCGACCTCCTGGTCGCTACCGGGCACACCGAATCGCGGCCGGGAGGCCGCTCCTACGAACGTCATCGGGCGGCTGGTTTACGTCAACGTCGCCGACGGATCGCGCAAGGACATCGACATCCGTGGCCCGTTCGACGATTGCGAGAATCTGATCGCGGAGCGCGTGCGCACGCTCATCGGCAACGCGTACGAAGAAGAACACCGCCGCAAACTGCGCCGCAAACGCGTGACGGAGTTGCATTTCCCCTACGACAAGCCGCGCAAATACCAGGACCGGATGATTGCCGCCGTCGAGAAGGCGCTCGTGGAAGGGCGACACCTGATGGTTTCCGCGCCGTCGGGCATCGGCAAAACGGCGGCGGCGTTGTACCCGGCCGTCAAGTATGCGTTGGCCAATGACATGCGCCTGTTTTTCGTCACCGCCAAAAACACCCAACAGGCGATTGCGATAGAAACATTGCGGAAAATGGGGAACTCCCCTCACCCTGTCCGAAGGATGGGTGAGGGGCCGGAGAGCAGCAATGCGGTGGACGGGCGGGACGCCCGCGCTACTGTTACGGCCGTTTCATTTCGGGCGCGCGAGCAGATGTGCATCAACGACGTGTACGCCTGCCACGAGGAGTTCTGCCAGCACTTGCGCGATTTCACGGCCAAGCTGGCACTGACGCGCATCGTGGAACGCTTGCTGGGCCAGCGGCTGGTCATGCCGGAAGCGATGATCGAGGCGGGGCGGCAGGCGCGGTTCTGCCCGTTCGAACTGGCTCTGCTTGAGGCCGAGCTGACGGACGTAATCGTCTGCGATTACAACTATGTGTTTGATCCGCAGGTTTACTTCCGGCGGTTTTTCCAGGACGCGGACTATTCGGACACACTTCTGATCATTGATGAAGCGCACAATCTCTTGCAACGGGCGATGGATTATTATTCCCCCAGCCTGCGGCGGCAGCAGATCTGCGAGTTGATGGGCGACTTGAAACACGTCGAGCCTGCGCTGGCACAGGAACTGAAGCAGTTTCTGAAGGAGTTGGACAGGTTTTTTGCAGGCGTCGCCAGCCAGCGAGCGGATGCGGACCAGTTTCTCATCGACTGTCCCCGCCATTTCTTCGACGAACTGAAACCGATGTTCAACCGCCTGACCGTTCGCTACTTGCTGGACAAGATCAGTCGCGGCCGAGCGATTCCCGATGATCCTGTGGAGGAGTTCTTTTCAGATTTCGGTCAGTTCTGCGTCGTGTTGGCAATGGAGGCCGACGAGTTTTCCTACGTTTTCGATGCCACACAAGGGCAATCCATCAAGATTGTCTGCAAAGATCCGTCGCGTCAACTGGCCGAGCGCATCGAGGGCTTCCACAGCGTCATCGCCATGTCGGCAACCCTCGCGCCGATGGGGTTTTACCGTCAGATGCTGGGCTTCGACGCAGACCGAACCGATCAGGTAACCATTCCCTCGCCATTCCCGCGCGAGAACCGCAAAATCATTGTCGTGCCGCAGGTTTCAACGACGTTCCGCCAGCGTTCGGCCAACTACGGCAGAATTGCCGACATCATTGCGACCACGGCGCGGGCGCGGCGAGGCAATTACATGGCGCTGTTTCCCAGTTACGAATTCATGCAGGCGGTCGCGCAACGACTTGAGGGTGAGACTCCTGCCGAGCCGCTGGATGACAACTCGGCTCGCCCTCCACGCTGGCAGATGGTCGTGCAACAGCCGAGAATGACCGAGAAGCAGCGACAGGAACTCTTGGAATCGCTGGAGCAGCCTGATCCGCCCAAATTGGTGCTGGCCGTGCAAGGCGGGTTGTTCGCGGAGGGTGTGGATTACCCCGGTGAGTTGCTTTCGGGTGTGGTCGTCGTCAGCCCGGCCCTGCCGCAGGTCAACTTTGAGCGGGAACTGATGCGGCAATACTACGAGGATCGTTATGGAAAAGGCTTCGAATTCGCGTATCTTTATCCAGGTATGAATCGGGTGATCCAGTCGGTCGGACGGCTGATACGGACGGAGACTGATCGAGGGGTGGCGGTGCTGGTCTGCCAACGTTTCGCGCAGCCGCAGTATTCAACGCTGTTCCCACCGGACTGGTCGGATGAGGAGGAAGGAGGGTTGGCCCATGTCGACCTGGCAGATGAACTACAGCGGTTTTGGTCGAGAATCGAGGGAAGGCGGCCAGATTAAACTGCTTTACAATCCCAAGCGGCAGACATAGGATTGCGCAGGTTTTTGTGAGGGAGGAAAAACCGGAATACTCATGATTCAAGCACAGGAAGATTATGCTCTCGACATGCGCCCTCGCTTGGGAACGGCCATCCAAGCCGCCCAAGATTGGCTGCTCGAGCGTCAGGCAAACGACGGCCATTGGTGCGCCGAACTGGAAGGTGATACGATTCTGGAATCGGAGTACCTGATCTACCTCCATTTCATTGACAAGCTTGATCCCGTCAAGATCCTCAAGGCCGCCAACTACATCCGCTCCAAGCTCCTCCCCGACGGCGGTGTCTCGACCTATCCTGGCGGCCCGATGGATTTGAGCGGCTCGGTCAAGGCCTACTTGGCGCTCAAAATAGCCGGAGACTCCGTCGATGCCGATCACATGATCGAGACGCGCCAAGCCATTCTGAACGCGGGCGGCCTGACCAGATGCAACACGTTCACCAAGATTTATTTGGCGATGATTGGTTTGTATCCTTGGGATGGTTGTCCGGCGATTCCACCTGAGCTAATTCTGCTGCCGAAGTGGTTCAGCTTCAGCATCTACAACATGTCGGCTTGGTCGCGGGCGATGCTTGTGCCGCTATCGATCATCCGATCGCTGGAGCCCGTCAAGCCGCTTCCCCCTGAGTGGGGCATTGAGGAACTTTGGGCGGGAGGTCGTGAACACGCCGATGTCCGCTTGCCCCGCGACACCGAGACGTTCACGTGGCACAACTTTTTTCTCGTTGTCGATAAGATTCTGAAGTTTGTTCACCACCATCATCCAGTCAAGCCTTTGCGCCGATATGGGTTGCGCACGGCAGAACGTTGGGTCATCGAACACGGACGCGCTCCCGGCGGCTTGGGTGCAATTTTTCCCGCGATGGCCAACTACGTGATGTCGTTGCGGACGCTGGGCTACACCAACGAAAGTTATCTTGTCGCCCACGGGATTCGCGAGATGGAGAAGTTGGAAATCGAGGAAGGTGACACATTGCGGCTGCAGCCATGCTTCTCCCCCGTTTGGGACACGGCCCTCAGCGTCAACGCATTGAATGAATCGGGTTTGCCTGCCGATCATCCGTCGCTGCAAATCGCCGCACGCTGGCTGCTCGACAAGGAAGTGCGTCGGCCCGGCGACTGGCGCGTGAAACACTCCGAGAGCCACCGTTACACCGAGCCGAACAAGCCGGTCGGCGCGTGGTTCTTCGAGTACCACAACGAGTTTTATCCCGACGTCGACGACACGCTCATGGTGTTGCTGGCGCTGAACCGCGTGCAAACCGAGTTCGACCGCGAGAAGTCGGCCACTATTCGCCGCGGTATTCGCTGGCTGCTCGGCATGCAAGGGCGCGATGGTGGTTGGGCCAGTTTTGACAAAGACAATGACAAATGGCTGTTCACGCAAGTGCCGTTTGCCGACCACAATGCGATGATCGATCCGAGCACGACCGATATCACCGCACGGGCGCTGGAATGCCTGAGTCATTTCGGGTTCACTTGTGAAGACGAATGTGTTCAAGACGCGATCGCATTTCTGAAACGCGAACAGTGCCCCGACGGATCGTGGTTCGGACGCTGGGGCAACAACTACGTTTATGGCACATGGCAGATTCTTCGCGGGCTGCGCACGATCGGCGAAGACATGCGGCTGCCTTACGTGCGCCGCGCCGTGGCCTGGCTCAAATTGGTTCAAAATGCCGATGGGGGTTGGGGTGAATCCCTGCGCAGCTATGACGACCCGCAGTTTAAAGGCATCGGCGAAAGCACCGCGTCGCAGACCGCGTGGGCCGTCATGGGACTGATTTCCGCGGGCGAAGTGAACGCGCCAGAGGTGGCGCGCGGGATCGAATACTTGTTGAACACGCTGAATATGGAAGGCTCGTGGGATGAAGAATCATTCACGGGCACCGGTTTCCCGCGCGTGTTTTATCTGCGCTATCATGATTATCGGCATTACTTCCCGCTGATGGCACTGGGGATGTACTCCCGCCACACGGTGCGCGGATTCCCGCCCGTGCCTCGCAGATGCCAGAAGTCTCGCGCGATCAAAATGTTTTTCAGACAACCTCGGATCCTGCGAAAAGTGGCCCGCCTGCGCGCCCTGGCGCAATTGGATGATGTCTAGCCGAGCGAACCAGGAGAAGTTCTAAAATGAGATTCCCACTGGCACTTTCTGTAAAGATCGCCAAGCACATCATCACCAACAAAATCAAGAAGACCGGGAAATTCGCACTCGTGCTGCAACTGGAACCGTCGCATACCTGCAACCTGACCTGCACGGGCTGCGGGCGCATCCGCGAGTATTCGACCTCGCTCAAGGACATGATGAGCCTGGAAGATTGCCTGGCGACCGCACAGGAATGCGATGCGCCCATGGTTTCGATCTGCGGCGGTGAACCGACCATTTATCCGAAGCTCGAAGAGCTGGTTGCCGGCCTCCTCAAACAAGGCCGCATCGTTTACATCTGCACGAACGGAATATTCATGCGCAAGAAAATGCGCGAGTACCTCGCCCGCACCTACAGCGCGAAGACCGAACCGAAGTTGACCGAGTTGCTGGCGAACAAGCTGATCACCGAAAATGAAGCCGCCGAAATTAGCAAGGGCAAACCAGACGGTCGCCCGCCCATCGCGCCGAGCAAATGGTTGTACTGGAATGTCCACTTGGACGGCCTCGAGTACGTCCACGACCTCATCGTCGAGCGCGAAGGCGTTTTCAAGGAGTGTATCGAAGCGATCAAGATGGCCAAGATTCTCGGTTTTCAGGTTGCCACCAATGCGACCGTCTATAAAGAAACCGACATGGACGAAATCGAAAAGATGTTCGATTTCCTATCGAATCTTGGTGTGGACGGCCACACAATCAGCCCCGGCTACGAATACGACGCCGCCAAGAAAGACATGATCAAGCGGCTCGGCAAGAAACCCGAAGACTTCTTCCTCACCCGCAAGCTGACGCAGGAAAAATTTGCCAAAGTCGTCGAGTGGGGACAGAAGTACACGCTGTTCGGTTCGCCGATTTATCTGGAATTCCTCGCCGGCAAACGCGATCTGCATTGCACCGCCTGGGCGATCCCGACCCGCAACGTCAAAGGCTGGAAAGCGCCCTGCTACCTGATGACCGACGGCCATTACAAGCGTTACCAGGACATGCTCGAACAGGTTGACTGGGACAAGTACGGCGTCTTCAATGGCGTCGTCCGCGACCCGCGCTGCGAAAACTGCATGGTCCACTGCGGTTACGAGCCGACGCCATCGCTCGGCATCGACAAGCAGCACGGCGACACATGGAAGCTCATCAAGTATAACCTCGGTCCGAGGCCGCAACCGGTCGCCGACGCCTCGCACGTTGACGCCTATAACGGCGTGAGCACGGGCCGTGGTCACGACACGGGCAGACGCGATCCGGTGCAGGCCAACATCCAGCAGGTGCTGGCAGACAAGGAAGTGAACGCCGCGATCGCCGCAGTCACCAACGGGAACGGTTACTGTGGGGGAGATCGTTAAAATCGTTGGAACCGGTAAAACCGGTAAAGGACAGAGAGCAAGCGGTATGGTCAGGAAACGGTTGCTTCACCTTTTAACGATTCCAACCTCTTTAACGGTTTTAACGCTCATCTCATGATCGCCATCCTCGTTGCCGTCCGCCAGGAACTGCGCCCGATCCTCAAGCGCGCTGACGCGAACCACGTCGTGCGTCAGGCGCACCTCGATTTCTATGAAGGCACTCTCGCCGGTCAACCCGTGGCCTTGCTCGCGCTGGGCATCGGCAAGGAATGCGCACGCATCGCCGCCGAGATGACAATCCGCTGCTACCGTCCCGACCTACTCATCAGCGCAGGATTCGGCGGCGGACTGCAAGATTCCGTCAGCGATGGCGACATCGTCATCGGCACCGAAGTCCTCGAACTCTATGGAGATTATGGCAACCAGGTCCGCTGGCGATCAACATGTCATCTGTCGCAGTGCAGAGAACTGAACATCACTGACGACAGTCTCCGCGTCCATTACGGAAAAATCCTGACCGTGGACGAGATGATATTGAAGTCCGTCAACAAGAAGCGGCTCGGCAAAGCGACTGGCGCGGTCGCTGTGGATATGGAGACCAGTGCCGTCGCCACCGTTGCCGCGGCCCACGACACGGATCTGCTGGCCGTCCGCTGTATCACCGACAATGACGACGAGGATTTGCCAAGGGAGTTCAACGATTTCTTCATCCTCGGACAACTGCAGGCCACGCGCATCATTTCGGCCTGCGCCCAACGGCCCAAAGTCGTCTTGGACCTGGCGCGCCTCGGGTATCGGGCGAAACATTCGGGAAGGAATCTCGCGCGGTTCCTCGAAACAGCCGTCGGCCAGCTACACCTTCCAGCCCTTGCGGCGCGCGACCTCGAGCAACGCGGGCAGTAGCGCGAGTGCTGCGATCAGGCAGGCAGTGACTCCGATGCTCATGACAAGGCCGAGACTGCGAATGCCTCGGTGAGCGCCAATAATCAGGCTGCCGAAGGCGACGACCGCTGTCAGGGCGCTGAGCACGACCGCGCGGCCAGTGCTCTTGCCATAGAAGGTCGCCTCGCCATCTTCGCGATAGCGTTGGACGACGTAAATCCCGTACGCGACGCCGATGCCAACCAACAGCGGCAGCACCATGATGTTGGCGGGATTGAATGGGATGTGAAACAGCGCCATTGCCCCGACCATCCAGATCATCCCGACGACCAACGGCAACAACGTCAGTAGCGTCGCGTAGCCGTTGCGAAAGTCCACGAAGATGAGGATCATGATCACCAAAAACGCCCAGATCGCCGCCTTGATGTAGCCGCGCTGCAGAATGTCCACGAACTCGTACAAGCCCAGCGGCGTGCCGGTCACCTTGGGCGCGACTTGCTGCACCTCGCGCACAAACTTCTCCAGCGGTTCGCGCTCCCAAACGTTTTCCTTCGGAAAGACGCGCACCAGGAATTTCCCGGTTTTGCCGACGAACATCCGCCGCGCTTCGCTAGGCACGTCCGCGATTCCCATCGGGCGATCCACGACCTGATTCGCCATCAAACTGAGCTGTGCCTCCAGGTCGGCATAGAAGCGGCGATCATACTCGGCCAGCCGCTGCTGTAGTTGGGCCTGCTCGACCGACTCCAGTTTCGCCCGCGCCTCCTGCAACGCCTTGACCAACGGTGTCAGCGCCTGCTCGCTGGTCTGATCGCCGCGCGCGGCAGCGTCGCGGGCGAGTTGACTGGCGCGCAACCGCAGCGATCCCAACGCCCGCAAGACTTCGCCGGGCCCGGCAGGTTTCAATTCGAAATGGACGTCGCCCAGCGCCTGCTTGATTTCGCGAACGATGTTGGTCTTTTGCTCCTGCTGTTCGGGAATCATCTCCGCGATGCTGTGCACAGCGGCAACAGTCGGCAATTGAGCCAGCCGATCCTGCAACCGGCGCGTTTCGTCAAAGCTACTGCAGACAACCGAGGCGAAAATGGTCGATTCGACATCGGCGTTGAGCAGGCGTAACTCAGTCTTCACCGACTCCGCCCTGCGTGACTGCAAATTCAGCACGTTGTAGTCGAAATGTACCTGCCAGCCCGCGAGCAACGCAGCCAGCGTCACCACCGCGCAAACGATCAGCGTTGCGTAGGGCTGACGCAAGAGCCATTGCTCGACGCGCGTCGCTGCCGCCCGTGCGGGAATGTCCGCGGACTCGCGTTCGCGCCGCACCAGAAGCAACAGCGCGGGCAGTACCAGCATCGTCGCTGCAGTGGCGATCAGCATGGCGCCGCCCGCAATCACACCCAGTTCGTTCACGCCGCGGAACCCGCTCAGACCCATCGCAAAAAACGCCGCGGCGTTGGTGACACCGGCGGTGACGATGCTCGACCCCGTGTGCTCGATCGCCGTCGTGACCGCTTGCGTGCGCGAGTCGCCCTTGCTCAGTTCCTCCTCGTAGCGGGCGATGAATTGGATTCCGAGATCGATGCCCAAACCGAGGATCATCACTGCAAAGGTCACGGTGATGATGTTCAGGTGCCCGATGCTGAGCGTCGCGTAGCCCATGCTGACGGCGAGTACGATGACCATGCAGGCCACGGCCAACACGGGCCGCAGCAGTTCGCGGAAACTCACGGCGAACAATCCGCAGACCAGCACCAGCGTCAACAGCGTCGCCTTCGTGGCGTCGCTTTCCGACTCGCGCATCTCGTCGTAATCCAGCACGGGTTCGCCGGTCAGGCTGATGCCTACATTGGGAAACTCACGGCGGACATCTGCTATGATCCGCCGCAACTTGGGAATCGTGGCATCGGCTGTGACGTCGCCGTTTTCTCTCGGACGGATCATCAGGAGAAACATTTTGCCGTCGCGGAAGGTCTGGTAGCCCTGCCATTTCATCTGTTGCTCGGCTTTACCGCCTGCCTCTGGTCCAACAAACGCCTCCAGCCAGGGAGAACGCCAATCCGCGTTGCCAGACCCGCTGGTTAAATCTCCCACCTGCCCCACCACCGTCGTCACCATCGGCAGGAAACCCAGCATGCATTTCTTCCGCCCTTCCTCCGTCACCTCAAGCTGCTGGAGCATCTGATCAACCACACCGAAGAAACCGACGATGTTGGGTTCTTGCCTCAGCGCAGGGATCAGTTGCGGAAAATCTCTAACGCAGTTCAAATCCTCAATCGAGAGGTAGTAAAGAAACCAACGCTGAAATGCGCCCAAATCGACACGATAGAACAGGTCGGCGGCGACAAACTGCTGCGCGGCGGGACTGTCGTCGGGCTGGGAAATATTCTCTGGCGACAACAAAGCGTGCACCAGGGCGTCGACGGCCACTTTGTTGCGCTCAGGCCGATCGCTTTCGACAACGACGACGTAATCTTCTTCCGCACGGAACTCCTTGGCGTATTCGCTGTACAACCGCCAGTACTCGCTGTCGCGTCCGATCAGATCGTTGCGGCTGGTCTTGAATTCCAGCCGCCGCGCCGTGTAGATACCGGACAAGGCCGCCAGCACAACACCCCCCAGCACAAACAGCCAGGGCCAGCGGCAAATGAAACCGGCAAGACCATTCAAAAATCGTCGTCGCATGGGTAGTCTGTGTTTATCGCATCATTTGCCGCGGGAACTCAAGCCTGTGAAACGACGCCCCTCACCTTCATCCTCTCTCCCTTCCTGAAGGGAGAGGGCCTGCCCGCCGAAGCCTCGGCGCAGGCGGGTCAGAGTGAGGGTTCCCGCCCAAAGGTTTTGTTTGCACACAAGCGTGTCCATATTTCCGCCGGCGCGTGCGCCAGGTCCGAAGTCACCCAATTGGCGCCCGCTTCGATCAATTGCGCGGCGCTAAAACTGGTCGTCAGGCCCAAACACGAACTCCCTGCGCGCTTGGCGGCCTGCACGCCACTGGGCGCGTCTTCAATCACCAGACATCGCGTGGCGGGTACGCCCAAACGTCTTGACGCCGTCAGAAAAATTTCAGGATCCGGTTTCTTGCGTGCAATTTCGCTGCCCGTGATGCAGGCGTCAAACGTCTCCGGCGGCACTCCGATTTCGTTCAGGTTTCCGTCCAGCTTGACGCGATCGGCGCTCGTCGCCACGGCCAGTTTCACACCCCGTTGCCGGCACTCGGCAATGAATTCGTGAACGCCCGGCAACTGTTGGAGCCGGCCTTTGATAATCTCCAGATAGATCGCGTAAGTGCGCTCTTTGTCACGCGGCATGACCAGCGTCACGCCGTACTTTTCCGCCACGCCACCGATAAAGCGGTCCTCTCCCGTGCCAACAAACGGGATGAAATCGTGCGGCTGCACAATGACGCCGTGCGTCTCGGCAAACATTTTGCAGGCTGCCTCCGCGATGAACGGTTCGGACGCGCAAAGCACGCCATCCATGTCGAAGATCACGCCGGCGAGGGATTCATGTGAAGGGTTCATGTTCGTAACAATGTGGGAGGGGCCTCAGCGCCCCGACAATGCACTTTCAATCCTGTTCAAAATCCCATGGCCAAAGGTGAGTGACAATCTCCGGTGTCCGCAAACTGGTTGCGTCCCACTGCTCCGGTGTGTCGACCAAACCCCGCCGCACTGGATTCCATACAATGTAGCTACTTACGTGGGCAAATTGTTTCGCGGAGCGAATCCGCGTCTCGTAATAACCATCCTGCCAATGGCAACCGTGTGCCTGCAACTGCGGCACCGTCTTGCCGCCGACAAAACTCATGAAGGCGTGCATAAATCTGGGTAGCGTCCATCGTTCCAATAGCGCGAACAACCCGTGCCAATGATCGGGCATCACAAGGAACGCCGCCAGCGCAATTCGCTTTTCGACAACGGAGTGGCGAAAAGTCGAACGAATGATTTTACGAGCGCTGGGGACAAGCGCAGGTTGGCGAGGTTGGAGACACTTCGTTACGAAGAAGGTGGCCGGAGTATCAGCGAGGCGATGGGTCCGAAGATTATTTGAATGTGGCTCGGCTGTTTTCACCGCAGTATGTCGGGGCGCTGAGGCCCCTCCCACATTGACTCATCATCACCGCGCCGCGGCGGAAACCGCTTCCTTCTCGCCTTTGTTCCGGAGCGCGGCTTTGACGAGGTTCGTGCCCAAATCCCACATCGGCCCGGGCAGCTTGTAGCACTCGGTCAACACATCATCGAGTGCGTTCACGAAATATTGGATGTCTTCATCCGTGATGACGAACGACGGCAGGATGCGGATGATGTCGCCGTGACCGCCGCTGACCTGCGACAGCACCCGGTGCTTGGAGAGCAGCGGCATCACCACCATCTGCGCGAACAACCCGTCGTGCGCCGCGTGAATCATCTTCCACGCCATCTTCAGTTTGAGGCTCTTCGGTTCGTGGAACTCGATGCCGATCATGCACCCTTTGCCGCGCGCTTCCAGCAGCACCTCGTGCCTGGCCTTCAACGCGGTGATGGCATCGAGCAGCTTCTGGCCTTGCACGGCGCTGCGCTCAATCAGGTTCTCCTCTTCGAGAATGTGCAGGGTCGCGAGGCCGACGGCCATGCCGAGATTGTTGCGGCCGAAACTGGTCGAGTGCACCCAGCACCGGTCCATCCGATGAAACAGTTTCTGGTAAATCCAACGCCGCGTGACCATCGCACCGACCGGCACGTAGCCGCCACTGAGCGCTTTGCTGGTGCTGACGATGTCCGGCTCAAGATTCCAGTGTTGGAACGCAAACATCTTGCCCGTGCGACCGAACCCCGTCTGCACTTCGTCGCAGAAAAACAACGTCCCGTACTTGCGACAGAGCGCCTGAGCGGCGGGAAAATAATCGTCTCGCGGAATCTGCACGCCCTTGCCCTGAATGCACTCCACGGCCAGGCACGCCACGTCCTTCTTCGCCAAGACACGTTCCAGCGCGTCGAGGTCGCCGTACGGCACCTGTTCACCCTCCAGCAAGGTACCGAATCCTTCGCGGAACTCTTCGTTCCCCATGATCGACAGCGACCCGAGCGTCAACCCGTGCCAACCGTGGTCGAGATAGGCAAACTTATTCCGGCCCGTCGCGGCGCGGGCGAATTTCAGCGACGCCTCGACCGCTTCCGTGCCCGAATTGCAGAAGAAGACCGCCTCCAAATGCGGCGGACACCGTTTCACAAGCGCTTCGGCCAGAATGCCGGCCAGAAACGCGCAATCCATCTGCACCATGTTCGGCAGATCGAGATCGAGCACGTCACGAATCACCTGCGCGACCTTCGGATGATTGCGCCCGATGGAATACACGCCGAACCCGCTCAGCATGTCGAGGTACCGGTTCCCCTCCTTGTCCCAGAGGTATTGCCCCTTGGCTCTGGCATAAACCTTGTCGAACCCGATGGTCCGGAACACTTTTACCAGAGTCGGGTTGATATACTTCTCGTGCAGTTCGTAGTTCTCCCCGAGGCGCTCCGCCACGGTTTTCTTCAAATCAAACGATGACATGATGGCGCGAAGTGTAGCGCGCAAAAGACCGCCGGGCAAGCCCAGAACAGTCACGACTGGAGCAACCGCGGATGAACGCGGATGGACGCAGATGAAGTCGTAGGTAGGGACGGCTCGCCGAGCCGTCCGCTTCGATTTGCGCCAGATTGAGAGTGATTTTCACCCGCGACCGGCTCCGCTCGCCTCATTCCGATGGTCGCGCTTCCCCGCGACCTCTGCTTCAATGTGGGAGCGACATTCCTGTCGCGACCGGGTCGGGTACGCCTCAACGTTCAACATCGAACGCTCAACGGGGAGGCAGAGAAGCAGAAGCTTGTGGCAAGCTCATCGTCAGCGGCCAGCCATACAGTCGATTCACTTCGTTGATGCGCGCCATTTTGTTTGGATTGGCCAAATGTCTCATGTTCCAACTTACGATCATGTCCAGCCGATGACAAACCGCCACGGCCACGTGGAGCAAGTCATCGTGAAACCGGGCCGGCACGATCCGCTCCGCTGCATAGTGGCGAGCCAGTGCTTCTGCTTCTGTTGTCATGCCCAGCATCGTCGGCCGCAAACGGGGAGGCAACGGGCTGTTTACGACAGCGGCGGCGGGCAAGATGCCCGCCCTACAATTCACGGCAACAGCGGCCACGCGGAAGTCGCCATGTTTTGCATGGCATTGCGGTCCGAGGATTCGCGTGCATTCGTGTTCATTCGTGGCTAGCATGGCCTCCAATCGTATCGGAGGAAGCATGAAACCCATGAACCGGTCCATCATAGCTGGCCTGACGGCGCTCGCGCTGGGCGTCGCGTTGTGCTGCGCCGGGTGCAGCAAGAAAAATGAGGCGCAGCCCGTTGACTCCAAACCGTTCGAGGCGGCGATCGCCGACTACCTGCAGAGCAACAGCTTCGGGATGAAAATCTCCTCGGTGCAGCGCATCGACCAGAACGGCGACACGGCCACGGCGGTCTGCAAGATGCAGGAGGCGGAAGGAACCTATGCGCTCACCGTGACCTGGGAGTTCTCCTTCCGTCGCAGCAACGGGCGTTGGCAAGTCGAGCGTCACACCGCGAAGTAGCGCAGAATTGCGGTAGTAGCGCGATGGATTGTTGGAGACCCCGGTGCCGATCCGTCCTACGGCTTGGACAGACTGTGCAGAAGCTTCTGGGCCTCGGCTTTCCACTGGGCGCTCTCGAATTGGCGGTCCGGCCACGGCTTTGCCTCGATCACTTTGTCGAGCGCCTGCTTCGCTTCGGCTGCGCGTCCATTCTCGCGCAGCGCTTCGCCGAGATAGAGGTAGTTCTCGGGGTAATCGGGGAACAATTCGACGGCCCGCTGCAACGAGCGCAGCCCTTTGCGCGGGCTGCCGATGCTGACGGGGGGCGCGGGCGTTCGCAGATACAAGATGCCGAGCACGCGCAACGGCCCGCCAAGATCGTATCGTTCGTCAATCTCGATCGCCCGCTTCAACTCGGTTTCCATCTCACCGGCCGCGTCGAGCCCATACGAGCGATCCACATCGGCCAACAGCCCGACGTTGATCGCGTACCAGTAATGGCATTCCACACGGTCGGGATTCATCTCGCGCCCGTGGCGTGCCAGCACGATCCCGAGTTTCGCCGCGTCCCGGTGCGACTCGGGACTCGTCTCGTTCTCTGCCAGAAAATCCAGCGCCTCTGCCGCCTGCGCCTGCGCATCGTAGTTGTCGCGCAATGTGCGGGCAGCTTGTTCCAGGTCCCGAGCGGCACGGGTAACGCGTACCAGCGTGCGCGGTTGCTCAGCGTACAACGCCAAACCTTCCGTGCGCAGTTTCTCTGCCTCGGCTACAGTCAGGGCAAGCGGCTGGTTGGCTGGCACACGCACACCCCGAATCGATTTGCAGCCCAGAGCGACGACGGAAAGCAGGCAAAGGATCAGGTGAATCTCATTTCGCATAAAACAGCGCCTGCGCTTTCGACAGCCGATCCTTGTCGACGTCAACAAAAGCCTCCACGCGTATGCTGTTGAGAATTTGCTTGCCGGCGTCGTTGTTGCCCATGTCTTTGAGCACCGACTTGATCTTCTCCGCGTCCACGCCGTCTGCATTGGGCCGAAACAGCACGACCAAGTCGCGCGGTAATTCATCCGATTGGTAAACAGCTTTCACCTTCGGACCGAGTTCCTCGTCTTTCTCGAACAGTTTCCATGCCGCGTCCTCGACCAGCACGGCGTCGGCAGTGTTCTTCATGCCCTCGACCAGATCGAACACAGCACCTTCGACATCGGTGATGGGCTTTAGCCGCATCTCATTTCCGAGCCTGTCCTTCAGCACCACGCTGATGACGTACCGCTGCTCAGCGGCCAGCGTCGTCGCGATGGTCTTGCCCTTCAACGCGTCGAGATCATCGGGGGCAGATCTTTTCACCACCAGGACATATCGCTCCATCGGAACTTTCTGGCGTCGCACTTCCAACAGCGGCTCGATGCCCAGCGCCTTGGCGTAAGTCAGGTAAAACCCCGGCGTCACGATGCCCAGCGGGGGCTTATTTGAGGTGCACAACTCCACCGCCTTGGCGGGATCGTTTATGACCTGCGGCTCGTACGCGCCGAGATAATGCGTGAACGTGGCAACCGTCTGGCCCGCCGTTTCCTGGGTCGCAAATTTCTCGCCCGTCTTCAAAAATAAAAATGCCGCCGCCAGTAAAACGTTCATCAACAATACGCCACCCAGTTCTTCGCCACGATCCACAGTTTTTCCGCCGGCGACAGCCGAATCCTGCTACCGAACACCGCAAATCCGCTGCGCTCGATCTTGTCGAGGATGCCCCCGTATATGCCCGTCATCACCGCCAGCGTGCCGCGGCTGTCCTCGCTGATCATGCCAAGCAGCGGTCGCGCCTTCACGTAGTACTCTCTCGCACGCGCGGCTTCGAACCTCATCAACTCGATAAATTGGGGCGTCATCTGTCCGCCGATGATTTCGCTTTCTTCGACGCCAAAGCGCCGCAAATCTTCAAGCGGCAGATAGATGCGCCCCATCTGCGCGTCTTCCTTCACGTCCCGCAGGATGTTCGTAAGCTGAAACGCGATCCCGCAGGCCTCGGCCGGTTCCTTCGCCGCGTCGTCCTTGTACCCGAAGACCGGCAAAACAATCAGGCCGACAACCGACGCGACGTGGTAACAATATTTGCACAGTTCATCGAATGTCTCGTAGCGCGTCTTCGTCTGGTCCATTTCCGTGCCATCCAGCAACTGGTGAAAATGATGTGGCGGGATGCGATAGCGTTGCACGGTGTCGGCCAATGCGGGAAGAATCGGATCGATGGTAGCGCGGGCGTCTAGCCCGCTCATATTTCCGCCCGTCCCGGCGGGCGAGACGCCCGCCCCACCAACCCCAGCCAGCGCGGCGTCCACTTCGGCGCGCCAGCGGCGCAGACCTTTCATCGCCAGTGCGGAATTCGTTGCGTCGTCGGCGATGTCGTCGCTGCGGCGCATGAACGCGTAGATCGCGCACATGGCCCGACGTTTCTCGCGTGGCATCACGACGAACGCGTAATAAAAATTCCTCGCCGTGCGCCGAGCGATCTCGC